>Ga0307508_10000003_pt1 | contig 321602 bp, 263 predicted proteins | sample 9_EM_MG_FD_203089 | JGI IMG/M metagenome (GOLD analysis project Ga0307508, IMG submission 203089) | Populus trichocarpa ectomycorrhiza microbial communities from riparian zone in the Pacific Northwest, United States - 9_EM | ecosystem: Host-associated > Plants > Roots > Unclassified | place...
TCGTCGATGCCGATTGCATGGGACGCGCCTTTCCCGAGGCGCAGATGACCTCGGTGGCGATCGGCGGGCTGCAACCCTACCCCTGCACGCTCTACGATCCGCGCGGCATCGAGGCCATCGTCACCAAAGTGCCAAGCTGGAAATGGATGGAGCGGGCAAGCCGCAAGATCTGCGTCGAAATGGGCTCGATCGCCTCGACCAGCAAGGCACCCCGCACCGGCCGGGAGGTGAAGGATTGGGGCATTCATTTCACCACCACCGCTGCGATCCGGATCGGCCGTCTGGTGCGCGAGGCCAACCGCCTGCATGCCGATCCGATCGCCGCGCTGCTCGAAAGTGAAGGCGGCAAGCGGCTCTTCACCGGCAAGGTGGTCGACGTCGCCCGCCGGACCACGGAAGGCTTTCTGCGCGGCTCTGTCGCGATCGAGGGTATCGATGACGATCGCGGCTCCCGGCTGGAACTCTCGTTCCAGAACGAGTGGATCGTCGCCTGGCGCGAAGGCAAGGCCATCGCCATGTCGCCGGACCTGATCTGCGTGCTTGAGAGCGTCGCGGGCCGTGCGGTCGGCACCGAGACGATCCGCTACGGCCAACGGGTCACCGTGGTGGCGCTGCCGGCTCCCGCCGTCCTGACCAGCCCGCGAGGCCTCGAATTCGTGGGCCCCCGCGCCTTTGGCTACGACCTGGATTTCCGTTCCGTTTTCGAGGAGCGCGCTGGCGCTGGAGTGTAGATGTATGCGACGCATTGGAATTGACGTCGGCGGCACCAATACCGACGCCGTGCTGCTTGATGGCGACAAGGTGGTTTTCGCGGTCAAACGTCCCACCACGATGGATGTGACATCCGGCATCCTTGACGCCCTGACGGCGTTGCGCGCCGATCCCGCGGCGCGAGTGCCGGTCGATGCGGTGGTGATCGGAACCACGCACTTCATCAACGCCGTCGTGCAACGCCGGCAGTTGATGAAGGTCGCGGCGATCCGGATCGGCATGCCGGCCAGCGCTTCGCTGCCTCCATTCTGCGATTGGCCACAGGACCTCGCCGAACGCGTTCGGGGCGAGGTTTTCATGCTCGAAGGCGGTCACGACTATGACGGCCGGCCGATCGTACCTTTTGACACAGCCGGCATGCGCGCGGCCGCGCGGCGCATCGGCGATCTCGGGCTGCGCTCGGTGGCGGTCGCGTCGATCTTCTCACCGCTTGACCCAAGCTGCGAGATGGCGGCACGCGATATTCTGCAGGAGATCTGCCCGGACGTCGCCGTGACTCTGTCGCATGATCTTGGACGGATCGGTCTGCTCGAGCGCGAGAACGCGGCGCTTCTCAACGCGGTGCTGCACGACCTCGCCGCCGAAACGGTGGCCGCCTTCCGCAAGGCGACCGCCGAAAGCGGCATCGACGCCCCGTTGTTCCTGACCCAAAACGACGGCACGGTGATGCAGGCCGAAACGGCCATCGCCTTCCCCGTGATGAGCTTTGCCTCCGGTGCGACCAACTCGATGCGCGGCGCAGCGCATCTCTCCGGACTCGACAACGCCATGGTCGTGGACGTCGGCGGTACGACGAGCGATATCGGCCAGTTGCGCCATGGATTTCCCCGAGAGGCCAATGCCGTCGTCGAGGTCGGCGGCGTGCGCACGCTGTTCCGCATGCCGGACCTGCTGTCGATCGGTCTCGGTGGCGGCAGCCATATCGATCCAGCGTCGGCGAAAATTGGCCCGCTCAGCGTCGGCTACCGCCTGACGCAGGACGCGCTCGTCTTCGGGGGCGCACAGCTGACCGCCACCGATATCGCGGTCGCCGCCGGGCTGCTCGATGTCGGCGACCGCTCCCGCGTCGCGTCGATCTCGAAGGATCTGATCGCCGCAGCGCTCGCCGACGCCACGCGGCAGCTTGAAGAAAATGTCGACCGCATGAAGACCGAGGCTGGCGACGCGCCTCTGGTCGCCGTAGGCGGCGGCGCCTTCCTGGTGCCCGAAAAACTCACCGGCGTTTCGCAGATCATCCGGGTCCCCTTCGGCGATTGTGCCAATGCCGTCGGCGCCGCGATTGCCCGCGTCAGCGGCGAGGCCGATCAGGTTTTCCGCGATCTCGCCCGCGACGAAGCCATAGCAGCGGCGCTGGAAATTGCTGAACGCAAGGCGATCAATGCCGGCGCGGATCCCCGCAGCCTCAGGACGATCGAGATCGAGGATATGCCGATCGCCTACCTGCCAGGCAATTCACTGCGCGTCCGGGTCCGTGTCGCCGGCGCCCTCAACCGGATCGAAGCCAGCCGGGAGGTGGCTTAAGGGACGGCCGATCCTTACTGCCCTGCGGACGGCTCAGGCGGTGACGAACAAGGGGCGCGGGACCCGCGCTCAAATGTTAGCTCTCGGTGCGACCGGCTACATTCTGACCGCCTGCCAGTTGAAGAGGTTATAATAGCCGGTCCATTTGTGGACGGGCGTCCGGCATTCCACACATTCAAAGCTGCCCGAGAGTTGTTCCGATCGCTGCTCTTCCGTCGCCCGATAGGGCAAATGGCAAGAAGGGCAAACGAAATAGACGATTACTCGGGGGCCGCTCATAACCCCACTCCGGATTTGCGAGCCGGAGCCTCATGGCTCCGGCCTCGATGCGGGCGACATCCCATTTCAGGGGCGCCGAACTCGTCTGTTGGTCGCAAATCGCTGATAGCATTATTTTACCCACGACTCCGCTGGCGGATACGCCAGTTGCGCGACCGGCAAGGCTGTGCCCGTTCGTCGCCGGCGAGCGCGGTCATGATGCCGAGGCGCCGCCTTTGGGGCGTGCGCCGACGACGCAGAACGCCGAGCACGCCCAAGGAGCACCAGCGGGTGCGGCTTTCCGTCTCTCCAATGCGGTGACGATCTCGCCGGCGGAACGGCGGGCAATCCAGGTCCCTGCGAGGTGCCGCAAGGCACGCAGCCGGTGCGTCCAATTCCGAATCAACTGAGGCCGTTGCCAGATTTGCTACTGGCGGAAACGACAGTCTTGTCCTGGTCGCCGAAACAGCAAGCTTCCCGCACCGGTTGACAGAGCACTGCCAACCCACTTCGCAAGTATGTGCAAGGGCACAGGCCCCGGGAGGACGACCATGCGCAAGACCTTAATCCAATGCCAGAACCCCAATTGCAGGGCGCGCTATGTCGCGCTGCTGCAGAACGAGGCGCCGCCTACTGCGCCGCTCTGCATCGAATGCGATACTCCTTTGCCGCCGACAGTCGCAGGCGAGTTCGTGTATTTCGCAGTTCCGCCGTCGACCTCAGCATCGCGGATGATGCCGGCTGCGCCTGATCGCACGGCGGCGATGCCGCGCTCAATTACTCCGCTCGCCTCCGCTCAAGCCGCGAGAAGGGCTCCTCTCCTGATCGTCAAGGGCTTGCAGCAGTCTTTCAAGTCGCGGTGGCAACGCTATCTTCCCGCGTGATAGCATATCCCGCAGCCTGCTACCGATCTCTATTATGATTTCTTGGCAGTGTCGGTGATCCCGGTTCAGAATGGGCCGGATCGCCTTCCTCATCGGCCGAAGCGGCGCCACGCAGCGCGCGACGCGCATGAACCACTTATTTTTGAGTTGTGGGTCTATGCTACGCCCAGTTGCCTTGTGGCAGACTCGGCTACTGGCGGAAACGCCAGTCGCCATCGGGAGCGGCAGGTTCCATTTTGAAGGCGCTGGCCACAGCTTCCTGCTTCAGGGGCGATTGGAAGTGCGCTGGTAGGGGTCGTCTGGCATTGCATTCCACATCTGGGCGGCCCCGCACGGATTGACCTTTCCCTTCGCCCGGGCGCTGTTCGTTCCCCCAAAGAAGCACTGGCGCGACCCACGAGCGCCACCCGTTGCCCACGCGAGTGGGGCTTTCAATTTGGCAAGGCAACTATTGCACTGAGCCCGGCAGCCTGATTTCGCCAACGCTCCGTGTCGCACCGATGCCTCGAACTGGGATGGCCCCTAGCGCCAGCCGGATGCGCGCTTACGGCTGCGGCCAAATAGCGCTTCGTTCGGCAGCGCATAGACGGCTCCAAATCAACGCATTGATCCCTATCGGGGGTCAGTGAGCCGCCGGGGCGACTTGTTGGCCGGTTCGCGACAAATCTTGTGGCGCCTGATCGCTGGCGGCGGCGCATTCAGGACAGGCAGCCCCGGCGTGGCGCTTGCTAGGCTGACGCCGGGGCCCCATGGACCGAGCAGCCGGAGACTGCGCCGGACCAGGATCGAAAAACTTCAAAGTTTTCCGGGCGTTCGATCCGCCATTGTGAACCCCGCCGGCGAACTCTGAAGCCGTTTCGATGGGGTTAAGAACGACCGTGCATTCGCAGGGTGACATTAGCGTCGGCTCAGTCGCCTCGAACCTGTCGTATCCGGCAGCCGCCAATTTCGATTTGGGGCAGGAACGAACCGCAAGGTAGGAAGTTAAGGGACGAACGGGGAAGATTTCCAATTCCAGCCTTGCAATGAACCTGCAATAATATGTCGTAGAAGCCGATGGCAGGCGCCGATATGGCAGACACCGATAAAGTCTCTGCACCAATTGGTCATGATGACCCTCAGGCCGCGCCTTCCGGTGCGGATAGTACCACTTTGGGACCTCATAGCGAGGTTGTTTGGATCCTGGGTGATACCTTGCCAAATAATGCTCAAGCGGGAGATGCCGTCGAGATGCACCTGCCTGCGGACAGCCACCTTGTCTTAGATGCTTCGGTATTCTCCGAGGCTCCCGCGAACCTGGATCATGCACTCCATCAGCTGACGACCGCGACGGACCTCTTCGATGTTCCCGTTCTCGACTTTGACAGTCACCATTCCTGACCAGCGCGCTGCGCCGCAGCCCAGCTCGGATTGCGTCAAGGTCGCCCTAGATATCGATTAGTTGATGTACGATTGCTTTCGCGACCGCTTGCGTCGTGGTTACACAACCGAGCTTCTCTCGCGCGGCGTTCAAGTGAAACCTTACCGTTCGCTCGCTGATTCCCAATATGATGCTGGCTTCCAGCGCGGTTTTTCCTGCGGCCGTCCATTTCAAGCAATCAAGTTCTCGGGCCGACACGAGGATCTCGTGTTCGGCGTCGTGACCATGCATCCTCAGCACGTGTCCATGAAAATAGTTGGCCAGAATACGACACTCTCGCAACGTCGTTTCAGCGTGTTCGGACTGGCTCGCGCCCTGGACCGCCGACGCAATCCCAAAAAAGGCCGTCTCTCCTCGTCGCCTATTGAGCGGCAGAGTGATTTGAATAGACGCACGCGCCGCGCCGTCACCCAACCCGACATCATTTTCGTTCTGAAATTCGAAACGGACCGGTTCTTTACTGGTAAACTGCCTCACGCGCGTATCGGAGTAGATACAATGAACGAAATATCTTGGGCGCTCGGCGACTGAAATATTGATGCAAATGTAGTTTAGGCTTGTGAGGCGGTACAAATGCCTCGCTGCGAGGAAAAAGGCGACCCCTTCCGCGCGCTCGGCGACCAATGCGCAATTACCGGCGAGGTGAGCTTGAAGGGCTTCAAACATTAGCCACACGCTAGATAATAAGTACGGAAGTACCGCACTGCGTCGTCCCGCCATTCTGGTTCTTGAACTTCGGCGGCGCCTCTTGGTTCCCGGCTGGCTTTTGACGCCGACACATTTTTTGTCGGTGACGTCTGTTGGATCTCGTGCATGCGAGCGTCTGCTCGTCTGGCCCCTTGTTCACCGCCGAGCGCGTCGTCCCCAAGCTCGATGACGATCGGCTCCGGGTAACTGCTTGAATTCACTTAAGGTTGTATCGGGCGACAATTTTTTGATTTTTCGTCGAACTTTCCGCGCGTTTGCGCGTTTGCGAGATCCGTTGCATTTTTTGTCATGTGGTGTCGGCGACGGGCATCAAACACAGACGTCACCGGCAAAAAAGGTAGCGCGCAGGTGCTTCAAGTCCGACAGCCGATAGCCGGTGAAGACCTTAGCGAGGAAAACCTTACCGAGCTTGCGGGGTCGCGAGCGCCGCCTCGAATACCCCAAAGGCAAAGGGGCCTCTGGAGCTTCTTGACTTGGCAATTTGTTTTTGCGCCGATTATTGCGGCGGGGTCTTCTTTGATTGGAAACGGCCACGCCCTGGCCACTGAAGATCAGGACGACCGCGCTGCTGATCACCACAAGGGGCCGTCGGACGCGGCGTCCGACCATGATCAAGCCGCAGCTGGCGCAGCGGGGACCCCGGATGACAGTCGAGACGATCAAACCGATGCATCGTTGCGCCTCCTCGGCGCCGCGCCGAAGGCATTGCATGATCGGGATGGTCCACTGCATGAAGAGCATGCCGGACCAGCCGTCGCTCACGATATCGTTGCGACAGCGTCTCCGGCAGGAGACAGCGAGGGCGATGGCGGCCTTGATGCTACCAGATCAGATGATGCCAATGCTGCGGCAGACAGCGGTATTGCTACCGCCGGGTTCTCCAGCGACGCATCTGGAATGTCTTCCGGCAGTCCCAGCGAGATATCCCAACAGATAGTCATTGGAGAACTGACGAGCGGTGGCCTCAACGTCGACGTATCGGTCGGGGGAGAGCTAAATCTCGCGCTTGCAACATCCGATGTCGTTTCGACGCTCACGAGCAGTGTTGCGGATATCCTGGCGACTGTCGGGCTGAGTTCGTCGCTAGATCTCAAGGACCTCCTTGGCTTCGATCTGCATGTGAACTCCGCTGGCGAACTCATCGCGGCCGATCTCGGCGCAGTGCTGGACTTGAATGCTTCGTTCGCCATACCGAACATAGTCTCAACCGTCGTGAGTCCCGTTGCGAATCCCGTCTCGAGCGTCGTGAATCTTGTTGCGGACGGTTTGCCGGTGCTGACTGTCGGGACGTCAAATCCTTTGGATCGTTTGCTTGGCGGCGACAATCACGATCATTCAGTAGTCGGTCATCTCGGCGACCTGACTTCCCTTATCGGCAGCGACGGTATCAGCCATGCACTGCCTGGTCATCTCGATGATCTGACGTCCGTCACCGCCAGCGGCGATATCGGCAGCGGAGGTCCGATCTCCGCGCTCACAGATTTGCCGGTCGTCGGTGCAGTTACTGATCCGGCTCATGTCAGCATCCTTGCGGAGGCCACCGCCATAATACCCGGGCATTCGATCGACTTTCCGAAGCCGGCGCTACCCGAGGGCGACGTGCTGTTCCATGGGAATAGCTATACCGACTACCATGTTGCCCTGCAATCCGCGGGACCGTCAGCCGGAAGCAGCATTGCGCCGATGCTGACCAGCGTGTCAGGTATCCCCGACGCAACGTCGCTCACGCATGTGGATGCTCCGGTCGCCAATGCTGCACCGTCAACTTCGACGGCTGCGACGGCGCAGCATCCGGATGTCTTGCTCACCCACATGTCCACGACACTTGATGACCTGAGCTTGCATAACCACACACACTAGCCACAGGCTGATACGAGAGCGAGAAGCTGATACGAGCGGGGGGATGGCGGCATGGGGCAAGGAGTGCTGACAAGACGTCAGCAGGTCAATTATCTCAATCGGCTGCGTGAGCGGGATCCGACCGCCTGTTGTTGGACGCCAATATGTCCTGAGGTGGTGTCGTGAACGGCACAGCATCATCCATCTCGAGCGAAGATATCTCCAAATCAGTTGAAGCTACCGAAGCCGGTCCGCCTGACCTGCCGGCTGCCAACGTCGCGGACATTCGAAATCCACCCGACCCGCTCTCGAAGTGGCGATCACGGGCGCGACCTACGCTGACTGCCGTTGCGGTGTTTTCGACGTTTGTCAATCTAATGATGCTGACCATGCCGGTGTACTTGTTTCAGCTATCAGATCGCGTCTTGACCAGCCGCAGCCTGGATACCTTACTGATGCTGACCATTGTTGCACTCGGCTTTATCGGTGTCCTTTCATTGCTCGATATCATTCGCCGGCAGGTGCTCGGTCGGTTGGCGACCAGCTTTGAAACAATACTCGGCGGCCCGGTCTTGGCGAGCATTGTTACGTCTGCAAAGGTCGCAGACAGCGCCAACATGCAGTCACTTCGCAGCCTGCATCACGTCAAGAGCTTCATCGCCAGCCCGGTGATGTTGCTTCTATTCGATGTCCCGCTGGCGCCGATCTATTTCGGCGCGGTTTTTCTGATTCATCCCGCTTTGGGCTCTATCAGTCTGGTATCGGGCCTCGTGCTCATCGCAATCGCGATTGCAAATCAGAGGGCGACCTCCGGCCCCCTGGGAACTGCTAACTTGCATACATCCAAGGCCGACGCCCAAGCCGAGGCGCTGGCACGCAATTCCCAGGTCATCAACGCCATGGGAATGCTCAACGAGAGCATTCTGCACTGGGGCAATGACCAGGCTCGCGCGCTGATATTCCACGGCGGCGCGCTGGACCGGAGCTTCTGGATCAGCGGTGCATCGAAGTTTGCTCGCCTCTTCACGCAAATCGTCATGCTGGGGGCTGGAGCGTATCTTGCGCTGCATGGCAGAGTCACGGGTGGCATGATGATTGCTGCCTCCATTATTGCGGGCCGGGCACTTCAGCCGTTCGAGATCATGATCGAAGGTTGGCGCAACCTCGTTCAGACCCGCGCCGCCTATGCACGTGTGTGCACGGCGGTGGACAGTCTGAAACAGGAACGGGCGCATCTGTTATTGCCCAAACCGACGGGCCGGCTGTCGGTCGAGCGACTGTTGTATTTTCCACCCGGAACCAAGGAGGCGGTGCTGAATGGCGTAACTTTCGAGCTGGAGCCGGGAGAATCGCTCGCCATTGTCGGTCCTTCAGGGTCGGGAAAGTCGACGCTGGCCCGTGTTCTGGTTGGCTGCCTCTATCCAACTGCAGGCAAGGTGAGGCTTGATGGCACAGAACTTCGGAATTGGGATCGGCGTCAATTCGGGGAATTTACCGGCTATCTGCCGCAGGAAGTCGAGCTGTTTCCTGGCACGATCAAAGACAACATCTGCCGAATGCGCAGCGATCTTCCTGACGCGAAGACCTATCAGGCGGCTGTATTCACGGAGGTACATGACATCATCTGTCAGCTGCCTAACGGCTACGAGACGGTCATGGAGCGCAGCGGGGCTCCGCTGTCGGGAGGGCAGAAGCAGAGAATTGCACTGGCACGCGCCTTCTTCGCGGATCCCGCCCTGGTTGTCTTGGACGAACCAAATTCCAACCTGGATTCGACCGGGGAGCAGGCGCTGACCGATACACTTCTGCGAGCCAAGGAGAAGCGCGTTACCGTCATCGTCATCACGCAACGGCCCGCCGTATTGAATGCGATGGACAAGTTGCTCATCTTGCGGAATGGACGCATGGAAGCGTTCGGCCCGGCGGCTGATATTCTCGCCCGTTTGGTTCGTCCGGCCAACGCGCGCAAGCTCGCGCCAAGCCGTGAGGGTCATGTGGCCGCGGACCTGCCACGAGAGGTGGAGGGCGCGGCCAACAAGAAAGAAGCAGCGCAATGATACAGGACTGTCCCGCTATTCATGCATGGCATCGCGACGTGCAGCATAGCGCGCGCGGCCCGATAGCGATCGGCGCACTGATATTGCTGATCTGGGCCTTTGGATTTGGCGTATGGGCTGCAACGGCTCCGTTGGCCAGCGCTGTCGTTGCCTCCGGTTCTTTCGTCGCCACCGGACAGAACAAGCAGGTGCAGCATCTGGAAGGCGGAATTATTCGAGAACTCCTGGTCAAGGAAGGAGATATCGTCGAAGCCAACCAGCCGTTGGTACGGTTGGACGATACGGCTGCGCAATCGAAGCTTCGTCGCCTGGTGACACGGCGGTCCAGGCTTTTGGCGACAGCCGCGCGACTTCGTGCCGAAATCAATTCCTCGGAGCAGATACGGCTGCTCCCGGCGCAGGCCGACGAGATGACAAACGATCCCGAGATGCGCTCCATCGTTCAAGCGCAACAAGACGAACTGACGGCCCGCCGACGCAGCCTTGCCAATCAGGAGGAGGTTTTGAGGAAGGAAATCGCGGGTCTTAAGGAGAGTGTACGCGGCTATGAAGCACAAATACATGCCAATCGAGACAGGTCCGCGCTATTCAGCGAGGAATTGCAGGATAAGAGCCCGTTGATGGACCAGCAGCTGATCAGGAAATCGGAGGTTCTTGCGCTGCAACGATCCGAAATGGCCCTTGCGGGCGAACTCGGCGATCTGCTCGGCCGCAGCGGCGACGCAACAGAGCGAATTGCCCGAGCGGAACAGCAGATTGCGCAACTGCGACTAGCGGCAGTCGAAAAGGCCAGCGAGGATCTGCGAGGAACGGAAGCGGAACTGGATGACTTGCGCGAGCAGATATTGGCGGCGCAGGACGTTTTGCGGAGAACCGACGTCCGTGCACCGGTGCGGGGGATCGTGGTGAAACTCAATCAGTACACGACCGGTGGCGTCGTAGCTCCCGGTGGCGTCATTCTCGAGCTGCTTCCAATCAACGACGAACTGGTCATTGAAGCGCGAATAGACCCAAATGAGATAACACACGTCAAGGAAGAGCAGAATGCTCTGGTTCGGCTCACTGCTCTAAATCAACGCCTAACGCCGATGATCGAGGGCAAGGTTGTGTACGTATCGGCGGATACCGTCGCAGATCAAGGCATGCGCCGAACCGGCGAACAAGACACCGCCGTCAGGAGAGACTCGTTTGTCGTGCGGGTGCGTCTTAACGAGCGAGAGACGCGCGACAAGGTCGATAACTTTCGCCCAACGCCTGGAATGCCTGCCGATGTATTCATCGAAACTGGACAGCGCACGTTCTTTACTTACCTGATGCGGCCAATGATTGACAGTTTTTCCCGCGCATTTCGCGAGCGTTGAGGCCTTTCCTTATCAGCGTGACCTCCAGCTATCTGAGTGTCTGCGTCAATCAGCTGAGCTTGGCCAGAGGTATTCGCGTCAACTAGACTGGGAGCCGGCTATCTCCGAGATAAATCGTCCGCAGCGCTCCACGATCAGGTCTTTGTCGTTATCCAGCGTCGCAACATGAAAGGAGTTGTTGAGCCAGAGCAGGCGCACGTCGTTAGAACTAACTTCCTGCGCAATTCGCTTACCGTTGGCCGATGGCACGACATGATCCTCTCTCGAATGAATGGCGAGCGTGGGGCAGGTGATTTTGCGCAGCAGGCTTTCGGTTGCCGCGATCAGCACGTGGACCTGCCGGAGGCAAGCGACCGGAACCTCCCGGTAGGCAAGTTCTTCGACGCCCTCCGCCTTGATATCCGATCCGATGCCCGGAACCCGCTTTGGCGCCGCCCCATCCGATATGAGCTCGGCGATGGCGCCGTCGAAGATTCCGGCGGCTGCGTTGATCGGGACGATCCCCGCAACGATGTTGGGAAATCGCGCGGCAAGATTGAGCGTGATCGTGCCCCCCATGGAGAGGCCGGTGACGAATACTTTCTTGCCCTGCCCAGCCAGGTGGTGGAGCGCTTCCTCTGCCGAAGCGAGCCAGTCGAGATAGCCGGTCGTCTCCATATCGTCCGGCGAGGTGCCGTGACCCTTCAGGCGCGGGCCGCTCACGGTAAAGCCGAAGCGTCGGTGGAGCTCTTCACCGAGATACCGCATGCTTTGCGTCGATCCGGTGAAACCGTGAAGCACCAGCACCGCAGGACCCTTGCCCTGCATGAAGAACGGTTCGGCTCCAGCCATTACATCGGTCATGTCATCTCTCCTATTGTGATCCTCAGCTGCCGCCGCAGCCGTTCTCGCTTCGTTGTCGAATGCTTCAGGACTGGCGCCTCGCGGAATAGGCCGCCGCCGCGAGACCGATGATCGCACCTTGCAGCATCAACTTGGCAGGCTCGCCGAGCCCGAGGCTCGTCAGCAGGTTGAAGCTGAACGTCAACATCAACGCGGCGACGGTCGGGCCGAGCACGCCCCCCTTGCCCGAGCCGAAGGTAACGCCGCCGAGAATGACCGCCGCGAGCGAATTCAGCGCCAGGTCGCGGCCGAGATCCATGCTGCCAACCCCGACAAAGCCGATGAGCAGGAAGCCGGAAAACACGGCGAACAGGCTCGACAGAACGTGGACAATCGTGACGACGCGAACGTAGGGAATGCCCGAGACCCAGGCCGCCTGCGGATTGGCGCCGATGGCATCGACATAGCGCCCAAACACCGAAACCCGCAGGAAGATCGCGGCCGGCACCAAAAGACTCAGCCAGACCAACAGCGCGACAGGGAAGACGCCTATCCGCAACTGCCCGATCTGGCGCAATAACGCGGGCGCGTCCCCTGGCGACCGCAATTGGCTGAAGGAGATGGCCACGCCGCTGATGATCATGGTCATCGCCAGCGTCACAATCACCGACGATGCACGCAGACGGGTTATGAAGAACGCATTGATCAGTCCGACGGAAGCACCGAAGACAAGGCAGATCAGGAGCAAAACCGGTTCGGACAGCGGCAACAGGCCACTCGTAAGAATGTAGCTGACGCCGACGATGACCCCGCCAATGGAAAGGTCGAGCGAAAGGACGCGCATGCAGAGCGATTGGCCGATCACGGCGATCCCAAGCGGCGCCGCCTGACGAACGATCAGCAGCAGGAGCAATGGCGACAACAGCGCCGGACGGACCAGGTAGGAGGTGAACAGCAAAATAAGGAGGCCCGCATAGGCGAACGGAAGCTCCAGAACGGCGCTACCAGCCGAGCGCAGGCGTTGCCCCCACATGAGCGGCCTGTCCATCGTCACCTCGCTCATGCGCCGATCACCTTCCGCCTCTGCAGACCGATCGCCAGCAGCAACAGGCAGCCCGTGGCCGCGGTTCGGAGGAACGGCGAGATACCGACGAGATTCATTCCGTTGGTCATGAAGCCGAGCGTAAGGACGCCTGCAACGACACCGGCGACGCTGCCGGCACCGCCGGCCAGCTGAACCCCTCCCAACGCGATGGCCGTGACGGAATCGAGCGTATAGGACGCACCGATCGTTGCGTCGCCCCCGGCGACCCTCGCAGTCAGAAAAATGCCAGCCAATACCGCACTGATCGAGCACAGCACGTAGCAAGCGATCCGGTGCAAGGTGACGGAAACGCCGTTGCGGGCCGCGCTCATCGGATTGGCGCCGATCGCGAAGATGCGGAGCCCGAAGCGCGTGAGATTCAGCATCGCTGCTGTCACAGCCAACGCCGTCACGCACCAGAAGAACGCGCACGGGATACCGCCGACCTGCGAGACGGCAAGCGTCCTCAGATATTCCGGAACCAGCCCGCCCGGCACGGGATGGATGAGCAGGGCCAGGCCCTGCAAGAAGGTCATGGTCGCGAGGGACATCACGAGCGGGTGGACGTTGAACAAGGTCACGCCGAAGCCATTGATCAATCCGACTGCAACCCCGGCGGCCAATACCGCAGGAATTGCCAACTGAGGATCGAGCGTGACCAGCATCGCGCTGGTCAGGCTCATGACAGAACCAACGGAAAGGTCGATGCCCCCGGAAATGGCCACGATCATCTGTCCGAGCGAAACGATCAGAAGCCCGGCGATCTGGCTATTGATATTGGCGAGATTCTGAAAGCTCAGGAAGCTCGTAGATAGAAAGCCGACAACGAGGAACAACGCCAAGGGCAGCGCGAGCGTCGTCGCCTTCATGCCGGAGCGGCCCGTCTTTCGCAAACGGTTAAGCATGGACGTTCCCATTCGGCGAGCGGTCGCTCGAGGGCGGTCCGGTCAGCGCGAAACGCATGACCTCTTCCTCGCTGGCGGCAGCTCCATCGAGTTCTGCGACGATGGCGCCCCTTCGTACGACGAGGATCCGGTCGCACAGCCCCAACACTTCCTGTAATTCGCTGGATATCAGCAGAACCGCCCCTCCCTGGTCCGCGAAATCCCGCAGCAGCGCATAGATCTCGGCTTTGGCGCCGATATCGACGCCGCGGGTCGGCTCTTCCAAAAGAAGCACATCGACGCCGGACGCCAGCCAGCGTCCGATCATGACCTTCTGCTGATTGCCGCCTGAAAGCATGCCCACCAATTGTTTGGCACTGGTCGCGCGAATTCGCATGCGCTCCATGAGGCCGGCGATGAGATCGGTCCTGACCTTCGCGCGTTGCCAGACCGAGGAGCGGCGAAGCATACCGAGCACGATATTTTCCGAGATCGACAGCGAAAGATAGAGCCCCTCCGTCTTGCGGTCTTCGGGCACGAAGCCGACGCCCGCCAGCGCGGTGGCGACCACGGTGAGATCGAGGGGCTGCGTGCTGCCTTCAGCAACGCTGGACTTTGTCACTTGTCCCTGGACTGCGGGCTGCAGACCGGCGAGCGCACGGATGATATCGCGCTGGCCCTGCCCCTCGAGGCCCGAGAGCCCAAGGATTTCGCCGCGCCGCACCGCGAACGAAACCGGCGGCCCGCCCTCCATTGGAATCAAGCTGGACACGTCAAGCGCGGCACGCGATGATTGCTGCGGCGGCTTGCGAACAGGATAGAATTGCGTAAGCACGCGCCCCACCATGAGCGAGATAAGTTCGTCATGGGTCAGATCTCGCGCGGCCCGCGTCGCGACATGCAGGCCGTCCTTGAGCACCGACACCCTGTCGCAGAACTTGAAGATCTCGTCGAGCCTGTGGCTGACGTAGAAGATCAGCTTCCCTTCCGATTTGAGCGAAGAAATCAATTCGCCAAGCTTCTCCACTTCGGGCGCATTTAGCGCGGCGGTCGGTTCATCGAAGATGAAGACGTCGGCATCGGCAGAGATTCCCTTGGCGATCTCCACGAGTTGCTGGTCGGCGACCGAAAGTTCTTCGCAATAATCGTCGACGCCGATCCGGCCGCCAAGGCGCGCCAGGGCGACTTCGGCCTTCGCCCGCATGGTGCTGCGATCGACGATGCCGTGACGCAGAGGCTCGCGGCCCAGGAAGAGATTTTCCGCCACCGTCAGATTAGGCAGCAGGGTCAGTTCCTGAAATATCGTGGAAATGCCCGAGCGTTGTGCATGGTGGGGGCTGTCGAGCCAGGCGACCTCGCCGCGCAGCCGAATCTGCCCTTCGTCCGGCCGATGGACACCGGCAAGCAGATTCATCAACGTGGACTTACCGGCACCATTTTCACCGGTGATGGCGTGAACGGAGCCGGCCACGCAATCGAGGGACACGTCACTGAGCGCCACGTTCATTCCAAAACGCTTGGTGAGCCTCTCGAACGAGACCATGGGCGCGGAATCGCCCCGCCGCGACGTTCCACGCGGCGGGTGGGTTTCAGCCACAGAAGGCACCACGTCGCTCCGCGTTCGGCTTTAGCGCTTGAACATCTCCTGGATTTCCGCTTCCGGAAGCGTCGACGTTACCCAGAAGGAGTCATTCAGGTCAGGTCGGTAGTAGGATTTCAGATTGGTGTTGTCGATTGGCGCCGGCGACGAATAGTAGGTCTTGTGCAACGACTTGCCTTCGAGAAGAGCAACCGCCGCCCGAAGGACGGCGGGGCCAAGGCCCGGGGTGAAGATCGGGGACACGGCCTCGACCTTCGAATCCGTCCACGCCCGCAAGAAGCCGTTATTGGCCTCCCCCGTCATCGGGACCAGAGGCTTGCCGGATTCCTTGAATACATCGATGCAGGCTCGCGTCATATCTGCGCCCGAGAACCAGATTCCATCAACCGGCTGACCGGACAGCACGAGGTTTTCGCAGAGCTGCTTGCCCTTGGTATAATTCCAGTCGCCGTAAACCTCAGTGCCGATCTTGAGGCTCGTGCCTTCGATGGCCTTGCGAAATCCGTTGTAGCGCAAGACTTCCTCGCCGACGCCGGCGACGCCGCGAAACGCCCAGATCGTCCCCTTGCCGCCAAGCTTCTGCGCCAGGAATTTACCCCCGACCTCGCCGAAGCGCTCTCCTCCGCCCATGATCTCGACCGTCGAAGCCAATTCACCATTGCTGGTTCCGAAGTTGATCACTGGAATGCCCGCTGCAACCGCAGCATCAACCTGTTTCTTGACGAGAGGCGGCGCGAGAGGCGCAACGATCAAGACATCGACCTTTTGAGCGATCAGGTCCTCCATGTCGGCGACCTGCTTGGCCGGCTGCCAGTTCGCTTCGGTGAAGATGAACTGCTTGATGTTCGGATTATGGGCGGCCTCGTATTTCGTTTCCTCGGCCATCTGGACGATCCAGGTGTTGCCGACTCCCGGAAACGACATGCCGATCTTCCACGGCCCATCTTTCTTGAATTTCCCGGGTGGGGTCATGTCCGGCGAGGTCGCCTCGAGCAGGTTCGGCGGCAGCAACTGCACCTCGTCCTGCGCAAGTGCAGGCACCGGCAAGAAGGTGACCGCTCCGAGAAGCAGCAAAAATCCGGAAGCGCGCGAGGTGTTCGTCACGTGACCCTCCCCTTTGATTTCCAACGGCAATTATCTTGCACCGCGCGCTCTGGACGCGAACTGCTTTCGTATTGCCTTTCAATCGAAAGAACCACGGCATAAATCGAAAATCAAGACGCCAGTTTGCGGCGTAAGCAGAAATTGTTTACGCCGTTAGCGTGATACCGAGCGGCTCAAGCATGACGCGGCTGCCGAGGATCTTAGTTGCGCTGCAGCAACGCCTCTTCCACCTTTTTCCGGCTTCCCTGCCGACGAGGTTTGCGGGAGTTCAAGGAGACCTTTGTCCAGTGATCGCGAGAACCCGCAACGTGAATAGTTCCGAGCCGAGGTCAACCTCTCGCCAACTCACCCGCAATCGAATCGTGAAAGCGGCAGTTGAGGTGGTGGCCGAAAGCGGTCTCGAAGGATTTTCGATGCGCGCGTTGGGCGACAGGCTCGGCACCACTCAGATGATGCCTTACCGGCATTTCGCATCGAAGGACGCGCTTTTCGTCGAGATCAAGCGGCTGGTCTTCGACCGGTTTGGCGCCTACCTCGACGAATGTGCAAACTCGGGACGAACGCCCGAAACACGATTGAGACGGCACTGCCTTGGCTACATCAAGTTCGGCTGCGAGGCATCTGCCGATTATGAGCTGATTTTTGGTCGTTGGAGTCGCAGTGCCTACCTTGCCGTCCTGGCCGCCGACGGCATCCGCTCGTTGAACATGACGCGAGGCTGGTCGGCCGCGCTCGACATCGTCGCAGCACTGAGAGACACAACTCGCGAAGACCGCGACGTGATTGTCGCCTGCCACACCGTGTGGGGTGCACTGCACGGCCTCGTCAGTCTCCATCTGGCCAGGAAGCTCGGGTTCGGACCGACGATTCAGGAAATCGCTCCTTCGGTGATCGAAAATCTCCTGCAGATTGCGGGATCGAAGAAGGCGCCGAAATCGAGTCTTCGGCCGGTCGACCTGCCACCGGTTCAACCGGTGCTATCGGCGAAGCCAAAGCGGAACAGGAAGCAGCCATCCAAGTAATCTGGGTGACTTGCGTTCCATAGAGGGCCGTCGAGGTGCAGCAGCTCATGTCGCAGGGGACTTCCCAGCTTTCAGAACAGACACTTCATCATCCGATTTTGCCCCGGCCCTCGAAAACGAGGAGCCGATCAAGAACATGGCCAGACAAGCGATCAGCATTGGCAAGGCAATGCCCGTGAAAGTCGGCAGAGCACCCCATTTACCTGCCAGCGCCATGCCTCCGAAAATGGGGCCGATCATCCCGCCCAGGCGGCCGGCGCCGAAGGCCCAACCTACCCCGGTCGCACGCATCCGCGTCGGATAGATCATCGCGGCAAGCGCATTCAAACCGACTTGCGCTGCAATGACGGTGGCTCCGATGATGAACACCACAACGTATATCCAGAACGACTTGAGATCGATGACGCCCAACGCGCAGATTGCGATGGTTGCCGCCAGATATGTGAGCATCAGAATCCGAGCGGGCCCAAACACGTCGATAAGTCGACCATAAAAAAGCAACGCAGCAATCCCGCTCAGGGAATAGAATGAGGCGATAGCGGCCGCATGCTCCCTGCTGAGTTCGCCGAAATTGTTCAGGAACGTCGGAAGGAATGCGCCGAAGATCGAAATCACCATAAGATTCATAAAGAAGCCCAGCCAGAGCAGCACAGTCGCCAACATGCGGCCGTCCTGGAATAGAGCCGGGACCGGGGAGCCGCTGGCTCTCGGTTCATTCAATACGAACCGCTCATCACCCGTCAGTTTCAGGGAGGCGTCCATTCTGCGCAGAACGTCAGGAATCCTCCGATCACGCCCATCTTTGAGAACGCGGTAGCGGATCGATTCTGGCAGAAACAGGAAGAGCATGGCCGCTGCGACAATCGGCGCCAGGCCCCCGACCCAAAACGCGCTTTGCCATCCATAGTTCTTAACAAAGTATACTGCGACCGCTCCACCTGATCCGGCGCCAGCCACGTATCCGATGAACATCCAGGTCACAAGCGTCGCTCGAAAGCGCGCAGGCGCGAACTCGGTCGTAATCGCAATTGCGTTGGGAATCAGGCTTCCAAAAAACAGGCCCGCAACAAATCGCAGCGCAATGAGTTCATTGACCGACGAAGCGCGCGTCACGGCCAGGGTCAAAAGCCCGAACGATGCGGCTGATCCTACCATTATCCAGCGGCGACCGAAGCGATCCGCAAACGGCCCAATGAAGACCGTTCCCAGCGCAAGGCCAAGGTTCTGTATGACGAATACCGGCGTGATGGCTGCGGCGGAAACCTTGAAATCCGCAGCAATAGGCTGCAACACGAACCCGATGACGAACACATCATAGCCGTCGCAGATCATGACAAGCGCGCAAAGCACCAAAACGATTAGCTGCGTTGGGCCAATACGCTGGTCGTCAATGAATTTGCCGACGTCAAAGGTCCTCTCTTGCATAGCACCCCCCGGTTTCGAATTTCGTTACGCCTCCGAACCGCAGTCCATTGCTACGGGAGGAGGAGCGCTCTTGCGTCGCAGGTTTATTGTAGGGAGGGATCGCTCAATAAGGGTAGGTGGAAAATTATGATGAATTCATAAGCAAATCTCATGAATATTCGTCAGAGTGGCGTGATCTGGACATGAAGTACGGCAGCAATGCCGCTGTCGATTGCGGCAAGACAGCGATCGATCGCCGAACCCAATTCGTCCGGCTCGCTGACGAATTCGCCATGGGCGCCGAACGCGCGACCGATATCCGAGAAGCGCCGCTGCTCGCCTTGCCGTCCCGAGCGCAATTGCGACTGGAACGAATTGGTCGCCGCGGCAAATCCCTTCGGATATACCCGCTGTACCGAGGACTTGACCGCCTGCCAGCCTCCGTTGTCCAGCACCACCGTCAGAATCGGAACTTGATACTGCTGGGCGACGGCAAACACCGAATCTGGCGACGAAAAGTGAAAAGCGCCGTCACCGATGATCTGGACGACGCGGCGCTCCGGTCGCGCGAGCTTCAGCCCCAGCGCCATGCCGCCGCTGAAGCCAAGTCCGCCTCCGGCAAGCCCGAGGTAGCTGTGCGGCAGCGTGCGGCGAATGTGTTCCTGGACGAGCGGCGCATTGCGGATCGCTTCATTGACGACAATATCTTCCTGCAACAGCTTGCCGTTAAGCGTCGCAAACAGGTAGGCCGCGCCAAGCGCACCGGGCACGCCCCTGTTCGCTGCAGCTGTCGTCCGGCGCATGGCCGCGGCGTCGCGCACAGCCTTCCACCGGGCGATGCGGGCGGCAACACGTTTGCGGTAATCGTCGTCAGCGCGCACATTTACGACCTTGAGCACCTGCTCCAGCACAGTCGCGCAATCTCCCTGCACCCTGATGTCGGTCGGGAAGCCCCACATCGGAAAATCCGACTTCAGCGGGTCGATATCGATCTGGATCCACGCGATGGCGTCGACGCGTCGGGCGTATTGCGGCACAAAGGGCACGTCGATATCCAGCAGCAGCCCGACATCCGCCCGCTCCAGCAATGGCAGTGGATCGAACCCCGCGAAGCACGGCGAATCCTGCGAGACGTTGAGATCGATCGAGTTGAACTCTGCGATCTGGATCCCACAAGCGAGTGCGAGCCGATCCAACGCCGCGACGGCATCCTCGTTGCGACCGAGATACGCCGTCAGCGCGATTGGATCTTCGGCGGCCATCAGGCGATCGGCGATCGCATCGACTCGGGTTTGGTCGATGCCGCCGGCTTTAACGCCGCCGTAGCGAGCGGGCTTGTAGGCTGGCATCTGCGCCTCGTCCCACTCCTCGGCCAGCGTTTCGCGCGGCAGCATCATGTAAACCGGGCCCGGCGGGTCGCTGTGCATGAAGGCGCTGGCGCGGGTCAGGGCTTCCTTCACCACTATGCCCGACGGAAGCGAATATTCCCATTTGACGTAGGGGCGCACGATGCTGGCAATATCAAAGGGGTCCTGGACGAAGTGCACATAGGTATCGCGCGAACCCTTCATCTCCCCGTGCAGCGTGTAAGGAGCGCGACCGGCGAACAGCAGTACCGGTAGCCGATAGCGGAACAGGTTCTGGATCGCCATACAGGCATTGGCGGTTCCGGCATCGACGTGAACGAACACCGCCTGCCCTCTGCCGGTAGCCAATGCATAGCCCCCCGCCATATGAACGGCGACGATCTCGTGCGGGCAGAGGATCACTTCGGGATGCTTGCGGCCTTCGTGGTCCCAGCGCGCTATTTCTTCGATCAGCGAGACATGATCCGTACCGAGGTTGGCGAAGATGTACTCCACCCCGAGATCGACCAGACCCTCGAGGAAATAGTGCGCAGCACTATGACGGCTCATGTCCGTTTTCCTATGACTTTGGTGCCGACTTTCCGGTTTCCGGCTATCCTTTGTTCGACGGCACCTCGTTGCCACGTCAGGGACGGCCACCGGTCGCGGCGCGGGTGACTCGGGCGTCTTGCTCATCGCCAAGCGGGTCGCAGGCAATGAACTGCTCGGCCTGCGTCAGTCTAGAGCAGGATGGCTTTTGATTGAATCGGGATGCGCCGCTTGCTCCACCTCGCCCCGCTTGCGGGGAGAGGTCGAAATTCGCAGAGCGAATTTCGGGTGAGGGGGACTCTCCGCGAGTTGAATTCGCGGTTACAGCCCCTCACCCCAACCCTCTCAGAGCGAGCTTTGCTCGTCTCTCCCCGTAAGAACGGGGCGAGGGCGCACACCTCCGTGGCAGCGACAACTCAACCTAATCCCATCATGCTCTAGACCTCGATCTCGTGTTGCGACCCTCGAATCACAGCGCCGCGCCCAAGTGCACCCCGCATGCGCATGACCAAGCCATCAGCATGGGCCGGGCAGCTGTAGCCGCGCCAAGCGATGTGGGTGTCCGGCCGGATCAGGACCAGTGGCTCCGTATAGGAGCGTCGCGCTTCGTCGGTATCGACGTCAACAATAGCGAGCGGCAGTCGCTGGCGAGCCGCAGCCTGCAGCAATGGATCGATTTCGACCGTCGGATCAACACGCAATAACGTGTAGGCCGGCCCGAGCGCGTCCCAGAGCGATCGGCCATCCTCCAGCCAGAGATGCGGCGCTCGGGCGCCGGGAACCGTCGACGGAGTAAAGCTGCCCATGCTGTAGGAAGGCGCCGTCCCGTCGTCATAGGCAATGATCGAGGATCCATCGTAATAATATCCGAAGTTGAGACCGGCGCAGCAATATTGCTGGACGTTGAGGTCGTAGGCGGCCTGGCCGACACTTGCCCGCACCCGGTCGCCCTCGGGCCCCTCGAACTCGACGGCTTCCGGCACGCTGCGGCGCTGGCTCATGACCCCGAGTGCGTGGTTCATGGCGAAATGCGACACCTGCTTGGTAATCGGCTGCCGCTCGTTCTCATAGGCGTCGAGAATGTCCGGAGAGGCCCAGCCCTGCAGCGTCGCCGCCATCAACCAGCACAGACTGACAGCGTCGGCAATACCCGCATTCATGCCGTAGCCGGCGTAGGGAATCCAAAGATGCGCAGCGTCGCCGCAGATGAAGACGCGACGGTCCCGAAAACGGTCGGCAACGAGGCGGCGTCCAACCCAATCCTCCTTGCTGATGATCTCGTAGCGGAAATCAGGTCCGACGCCGAGGATCGTGCGTAGCGCCCAGTCGCGATCGACACTGTCGAACTCGGTCTCACCCGGTGCCAGGTGATTGTGAATCAGCCAGTTGTCTTTGCCATCAATGGCGACCGTGGTGCCGCAGCGCCGAGGGTTGAGCGACATCGTCATCCAGGCCGGCTTTTGCGCAATCAAATGCTTGAGATCCGGCGCATGGATGTAGGTCGATTGCACCCTCTGCACGACATCGGTGCCCGCAAGACGAGCGCCAATCTGTTTCCGGACGATCGAGCGTCCGCCGTCACACCCGACCAGGTAATCCGCCAGGATCGAGAAGCTACCGCCACCATCCAGATCGCGAGCTGTCGCCACCACTTGATCATCCCGCTGTTGAAAGCTCTCGATCTGCGTTCGCGACAGGATCCGGATGCGCGGATTGTACCGCGCGCACTCAAAAAGGATCGGCTCCAGATAAATCTGATTGATGCGGTGCGGCGGCTCCGGCGTAGGCCACCAAGTGTCAGGACCATCGGTAGCCGTGTATCGCTCTGCGCGGCATGGGATCGGAATCCGTGTCAGTTCGCGCCCCACCACTGCGGTACGGTAGGCACAATCATTGGGAAAATCCGCCGGAAGTCCGGCATTTCTTATATGATCGACAATACCGAGGCGACGGAAGACCTCCATCGATCGTGCCGAAACGTGATTGCATTTGACCTCGGGCGGTTCGCCGGCGCGGCGCATCTCCGCCACGACGACCTCAATTCCGCGTGCGGCGAGATCCATGGCGGCGGTGAGGCCGACGGGTCCGGCCCCAACCACCAATACCTGGCTCTGTATTGAGCTCATCTCCGTCCAATCCCTCAAGCGGGTTCGCGCTGCGGCGGCGGTGACGCCATCTGTCGTGGAAAATCCGTACGAGTTAACATTAGGGCAGTTTATTGTTCATTCGGGAAGTCGTAAAATAATTCTGCATTCATGAAGGTAATTTATGAAACCGACAATGCGGCAGCTCGAGGCCCTGCTTCTCGTTCATCGCCAGCGCAGCCTGACCAAGGCCGCGGCCGAGCTTCGCGTGACGCAATCGGCGATGAGCGTTTTGATTCGCCAGCTCGAGCTGACGCTCGGCGTGAAATTGTTCGACCGCACTACACGCGCGCTGTCGCCAACGGCGGCTTGCGACGAGGCCGTGCCGATCGCCGAACGGATTCTAGCCGACAGCAGCGGACTCGCCGAACACATGCGAAATCTCGCCGAACTCAAGGCCGGTCGTATCAGGCTCGCGGTGTCGGCCGGCGCCGCATCGGCGATTTTGCCGCCTATCCTCGCCCGCTATACCCGGGAGCATCCAGACGTGCGCATCGAGTTGCTCGACGTCCCGACGGAGCAGCTTCTCGAATTCGTCGTCAGCGGCAAGGTTGAGCTCGGCATCGGTAGCGTGGAGGGTGAGGATACCCCGGGTGCGCGGATCGAACTGCTCCTGCAGAGCCCTCTGTGCGCCATCAGCCGTAAGGACGGCCACTTTGCCGGGCGACGGAGCATAACGTGGAACGAGATCGAATCCTCGCAAACCATCGCCATGCGCCAAGGGACGCGGATCCGTACGCAGATCGATCAAGCCTTGATAAAAGCGGGCAAATCGTTGACGCCGGCGCTAGAGGTGTCGCTCATCACCACGGCACTCGCGATCACCGCGCAGAGCGGCATGGTAAGCATTCTTCCGGCCCACATGCTGCCTGCGAAGCAATTTCCTTCACTTGTCGCGGTGCCGTTGGCAGCGCCTCAGATCAAGCGTCAAGTCTCGCTAGTGACCCGCGCCGGCGTTAGTCTGTCGCCGGCAGCGCGCTACTTCATCGTCATCGCCAAGAAGACGATGGGCGCGCGGTAAGGCAGCGCTGGCGAGCATACAGCGAGCACCTGCCTCTGCGTTGCATCATTGATTTGATCGAAATCGCATACCTTGATGCAAGGAGAGAGGAGCCAGCCATGACAGATGCGCGCGCAATACCGACTTACGAGCCCGCGAGAAAACCGCGAAGACTTCTCGCATTACCGCCTGCGGATAATTGTCGGCAGGTGGCGGCTCTTCGTCGGTGAGTAACAAATGCACCTCCGGCGGCCCACCCAAATGCTCAACGACCCGGCTGACGCGCTTGTCGAAATCTCCGCTGTCGCCGTCTGGCGGCGGTTGCCTGCATCAGGTCGCGTCTGGTGATCCTCATGACGTTGGCGCATTACTCGCGCTTTCTCGCTGCCCCGTCACCGCTTCCGGGGGATGATCGGAAGAAGCAGATAATTCGCATCGTTGGAGTCGATGTGCACGGTCGTGCGCCCTCCGAACACGGAACGTGGCCGGTCGCGCGGGTCGTCGTGCAGGAACGGTCCGCAACCCGTCAGCTCGTTTTTGAAATTCGACAGCCGTAATCCCGTCGTCTTCTGCCATTCGTAATCCCGTCCGCGCACTGACAGTGCGATCCGGCATCCGGCCGGAACCACAATCGACGTTGGCCAGAGTTCGATTTGCAGATCGACGGGTTCGCCCGGGATCAGGAGCTGCTTTTCATCATGGGTGTGATAAGGGCGCCATGGTTTTGAAAGGTTGCCGTCGAGTCTACGATGCGATGCCCGTAACCAGCCCTGGGCGATGGGCGTATGCGGATCAATCGCCCCGACAAATACGACTTCGCGCATGTCGGCCGTAAAGATACGAAAGACGAGAAAGATATCGGCATCTGATGTCGACGACGAAATGCGTAATCGCGCGGCGAGAGGCCCGGTGATTTCGGTCTGTTCCGGAAGCGGCTCCGACAGGAAGGTGAGGCCGTCGCCGCCGGCATCGAACGATAAGCTGCCGGATTTGGCAGGCGGAACAGAGGACAGCGTCTGACGATCGGGGTCCAGATAAAATTTGCTCCATGACGTTTGCGCCAGCGGCCACTCGGCTTCGCCTCGCTCCTCGAAGCGATCAACATGGCGCACCTGCAGCAGCACGCGAGATCGGTCCCGCCAGCCGTTGTTCTCGCCCTTTAGATAGCAATCGAAGAAGGCTTTCTGCAGCAAGCGCCCGTAGTCCGTGTAGAAATGCGTCCAGTGCTCAAGGCCATGTGCCTCCAACCACTTCTCCTTGGAGGCGGCGCGCATGAATGCTTCAAAATTGCCGCGGGGATGCAGACCCTGACCGCCCCAATTTGCGGCTGACAGGAAAGGAACAGTCACCTTGTCCCATTGCGGCGAACGCGCTCTGTGGTAGTCGTCGTCGAGCGGATGGCCGAGGATGTCGTCGCCGAAGCTGCAGCGGTTGCGCGCGAGTTCGTCGTCCGAAAGCGTCTCGTCGCCACACACCCAAAGACCGGAAACGGCGCTGCGCGGACCGCGTTCGCCAAGACCGTATTGCACGGTCTTCACCTGTATGTCGTACCAGTTGGCCCAGAAGGTCGAGAGGATCCCGCCGTGATGGGTCATATCGCGGTACCAATCGGCTGCGCCTTCCCAGATGCACATCGCCTTGAGATGCGGCGGCTGCAACGAGGCGACATGCCACTGGTTGATGGCGTAGTACGAGACGCCCGAAAGGCCGATCTTGCCGTTTGACCATGGCCGCCGCGCGGCCCACTCAATGCATTGGTAGAGGTCACGCGTCTCGCGCGGCGAGAAATGATCGATGAATCCGGGCGAACGGCCGGTTCCACGTGAATCGACGCGCACGCAGGCGTAGCCATGCGGCACCCATTTCTCGGGATCGACGACTTCCCAATTCTGATATTTGTTGGTCGAACCGTAGGCGACGTCCGGATGGTTGGCGATCATCCTCTGCCATGCGCTCGGATAACCGTTCTGGAAGGAAAGCCCCTTGGCATAAGGGCCATAGCTCAGCAAGACGGGACACGGTTCGCCGGAGATTGGCCGAAACACGTCGCCCTTGAGTACGACACCGTCGTCGACCGGAATGTCGACATCCCAGTCGATCGTCATCCCGTCTTGGACCACAGTAGCGCCCATTCGCACGCCTCCCGCTGCCGCTTTCAGTTTCGCAATGCGCCGTTGAAAGACAACTACCAAAACCACCCTTGCGCCAGCGGGCAATGCGTAGCGTGAGCGATTTCAGCGCTGAATTTGGGATTGTGGTGCGCTCGGATCAGTAACTTCAGTAACTTGCCGAGATGGGCAAGAGGCGAGGTGCATTTCCGGCTTAACACCCGTTCAAAGACGACACGCCGCGCTTGGCTTCGCTGTCGCGGCGCGCACCTGGTTTGAAGGTCACCCAGCCCACAACAGCGGACGGATGTCTGGCGACGCGCATTGCCCGTTGAGGTCAAAGAAAAGTTTGCACTAATGTAAGCTAGCTCACATCCGTCAACCAAGCCGCGACCACAGTATCTCTTGATCTTAGATCGGATCAGTTCCGCAGCCCTTTGAACAGAGCGCGTTTGAATCTCCACTCCTTTGACTGGGGTAAGAACATGACCATCGCGGAAGAGGCAGCAGAACTGAGGAATCCGGGCCTTCCAGGCATTGCAGAATTCGACACCCTGATCTACGGCTCACCGCCCCTCGCCTATCCGGCGGCGCTATCCCAATACGTCATCTACAACACACCGGACCCGGCCTACGTCACGGGACGGATCAATGTTTCAGCGTTCGCCAATCTTGGGGCCGCGACACCGTGGCCCTTTACCAACACGAACGTACCCCTCAACGGACATATCTGCATTCCACGTGGAAGCGGACCCTTCGCGCTCGCCGTATTCGCGCACGGCAACCACAATCCATTCGAGAATTCCACGCCCGGTTATCTCTATCTGTGCCAATTGCTGGCGTCGCACGGGATCATCGCAGCGACGATTGATGTCAACTTTCTCAATGGATTCAATTTCGGTGAGAACGATGCGCGGGCCATCGTTCAGCTCGAACACCTGAAACAGTTCCGGAGCTGGAACGGCACGGCCGGCCATCCGCTGCAAGGCAAGGTTGATCTGAACCGGATGCTGATCGTCGGCCACTCCCGTGGAGGTGAGGCCGTCGGCCATGCTTCCTTGTTCAACCGGCTGGCCGCAATCGGCCCGGTCATTCTCGATGGCTCCGCGGGGCTTGGCCCGTACCGCTTTGGACTGAGCGCCGCCGCAGCCATCGCCCCCACGGATCGGCAATTCGTCCCCGCCACCGGACCCACCGTCGTCCCGGATTCCTACTTCATCATACACGGCAGCAAGGACTCGGACGTCTTCACCTTCGAGGGCTACCACACCTACGAACGCGCCCACGCCGTGGACTTGGCCAACCCCACGGTCTCTGACGGCAAGTTCAAGGCCATGCTGTGGGTGCACAAGGCCAATCATAACCAATTCAACAGCGTTTGGGCTCCGGAGACCCCACCGGGTGTGGCGATGCCGCGGCCGAGCCAGGAGCAGATCGCGCGCGTTCATCTCGGCGCGTTGGCCTTGGCCGTTCTCCTTGACCGCCACGAGTACTTTGCGGTGCTGCGCGATCATGCGGTGGCTACCGCATGGGATCCCGCAGCCACCGAGTTGGTCTCGCAGTATCAGGATCCCCAACGCATCTTCGTTCAGCACAATCAGGAAGGTCTCGCGCCAGCGGTGGTCTCGCTCCCCGTCGACGGCACCGTTGCGGCCGATGGCGTAGTGGCAGCACGGCAACTGACGGCATTGGTCGGTGGCGCTCCCACGACGACCATCACGCTCCGCCTGGCCTGGAACAGTGCCGGGACCCGGCTGTTGCTCCAGGTGGATCCGGCGACGCTGCCTGCTGAACGTTACAAGGCGATGGCCCTTCGCGTGGGCCAGTCTAATGAGGCCGCGAACACCGCAAACCGGGACCAGGATTTCACCCTCGAGGTCTCCAGCGGTTCGCGTACCGCTGCCTTTCGCGCAAGTTCCCTGCACAGGATGTTGTTCCCTGACCCACCGCCCATCGGACCGGCCAAGATCGTGATGCAGACACTGCGATTGCCCGTGGCCCGACTTGTCGAATGCGGCGTGGATCCAAACGATCTTCGCTCCGTTGCGTTGGTATTCGACCAGCGCCAAACGGGCATTGTCTACACCGGCGATTTGCAGTTCACTAACTGATAATGCTGTATTCGAGGTATCGTCATGCAGTTACCGGAACCACCAAAAATTGCTGCGGTCGAAGTCGTACCCGCTCAACCCACCGAGGCCGACCGCGCCGCAATCGCGCATATGGGCGTGAAACAGGCGTACGCCGTCTACGTTGTGAAGGTGCGGCTCAAAGCCAAGCCTCCAGTCACGTCGATGGCCTGGGTGCTGTATGTTGGCGACGAGCGCGTCGCGAAATACTGGGAGTACAAGGACGGAATTTATTTCGTCGTTTTCGACCCCCAGTTTTTCGTCACGCATAAGGGCAAACGACTACGCTTTTCGCAGAATGACACCGAATTCTTCGACACCGACATGGAGCTCGCGCCGGCCCCGTCCGTCGCCGAGAGCAGCGCGATCAAGCTGCCGCTGCAGGCCGATGTTCTGAACTAGGTTCGGCTGTGGGCCGTTCTTCCCTTTGGCCCTGCCGCGGGTTTGGAGGCCGGACACTCATGTCAATGCCTGACCGATGTGCAAAGTTCGGACGCTTACGCCGTCCTCGCCGAGCGTTCAAAGCTTACTCCACGCTACGACATTTGCCTCCTCCGAAGCCGTGCTTCGAACCTCAGCGGAACTGCAATTCCACGACACGCCGATTGCGCGACGCTGCATCGGTCAACGGCCGCCGAACCGTCGTGTGTCCGCTGCAAACGATGCGCTCGGCCAGGCGACGCGCATGACAATCGGACGGCATTGTATGGCGGCCCACCGCGCGATTGACCGAGTTGGGCACGTCGGCTTCACCTCCGATCTTTCATTGCGGAAGTACAACGGACGAAACTTCGAATTTGTGCAAGGCGACACCGGCGCGGAACGCCAAAGCGCGTCAATGGTGTGAGGCCGATCGGCGTCGCCCACGCGGTCGAGCGACCCTCAACGTGGTTCGGCATTCGCGGGCGCGGGTGCGAACAGGTTGCTCGACGCGGCTTCCTGAATGATCACCGCCGCGTCTTCCGGCAGTAGAAACCCGCGCGCCACGAGATCCCCGGCCGCGATCCGGACCCGGTTCACGTAATCGTCGCGGCCGTGATAGCGCTCCTCGATCGAAGGGCGGGGGTCGCCCGCGCGCTCTCGTTCCGCCTTCGTCGCCGCGAATGGCGCGAAGGATCCGACCAGCATGCAGGTGAACGTCTGCGGTTGGTTCTGCCCGCCATTGGTGCCAGTCGGCACCGCGAGATCCGGCAGCCGCACGCCGCCGAGCGCGTTGCCGTCCGGATCGCGCTTCGGCACCTGGATCACGGCGGCGGAAAGCCGGGCCGGGGCACGCAGCGCGGGCGGTTCGCCGCTCGCAGGCTCGAGCGGCATCAGTTCGCTCGCGGGCGGCTCGGTGTTGCGACCGACCCATGCATCAAGGTGCAGCAGTAGGGCTCGCGACAGCGGGGCCCAATCGATACGGCCGGGTGGCAACGTGCAGCTCGACGCCTGGGGAACGACCACATGCGACCCGCCGGCGATATCGTACATCCGCACATTGGCGGGGAGCGGCCGATCCGCGGTGCCGGATTCGCCCGTGCGACCCAGCGAAGCGCGCAGCGAGTAGTAGTCCGTCGTCGAGCTGACCAGCAGCATCTTCGGCGGGACCTCGCCCCGCGCCTCGACCTTGGCGACGATCTCGCCGATCGTAAGCGGCCCGTCATTCACGCCGGGAAAATCCGGATTGGCGAAGGTGGGAGCCCCCTCGCCGCTCGATTGCGGTCCGGTGCCCATCTGCAGGATCGGGAGCAGGCCTGCTGCCGAAACAAAAACGTGCATTCCATCGAATACGCGCCGATCGCCCGCCGTGTTGAAGCCGTTCAGCAGAAAGGTCTTCAGGAATCGTCCATCCTGGGACTTGCCGCTCGCGAGCACGCGGTTGATCGCTCCCCTGAGCGGGTTGGGCGTTCCGGCGCCGTCGGCGGCCGCGTGCGCGAGGAAGTTCGCGGCGTCGCGCACGATCGCGAATCCCACGCCCTCGACGTAGCGTGTCTTACCGTCGGCATCGACGAACGAAGGCAGGTCCGCGTCACGTCCGAGCTCCCAGTACACCTCGGCAACCGTGAAGCCGTGGTCCTGGAGAAAGCCGGTGCCCTGCTCCAGCGTTCCGGAGAGAAACGGCACATCGCGCGGCGAGTTGTAGAGCGCCTCGGCGTAGGCGCGGCCGCGGTTGGGCACGTCCACCAGCAATGCGCCGTTGCCGGCGCGAGGAGCGGCCGGCATGATGAGAATGATCTTCGCCGAGTAGGCGACGCGCCCGCGGTCATTGCGCGCGGCCTTGTCGAGCCCCGGAATGGCCTCTTGCGGCGCCAGGTCGCCGCGGATTTTGCCCTGCCAGATCACATAGTCGCCCGCACGAAACGTGCCGTACGGCTGCTTCGACGTGAACTCGATCCGCGTGACTTCCGCGATCGCAGATCGCGCGGTGACGATGAGGCTGAGCAGGCAGAACAGAAACATCACCATGAGCCCGTTGGGGCGGTGCGGCATTGGAATCCTCCCAGCGTGGCAGCGATGGCGTTCCGGTGTCGCGGTAGCATTGCGACGCCCGCGTCAATTGATCCACATCCGGCAAGATAACATAGACGCCGGCACGGCTCAATTTGACGGCCTTTTTGGCTCGACGATCTCAAAATTCGGGTTGAACGTGTCGAGGAGCGAGAACAATTCGTCTACCTTTTCGGCCTGTCCGGCTACCTTGATTTGGCCGGATTGAACCGCGCCAGGAAATGTAACGCGGCGTAGCATGATCCCGTCCAGGGCATCACGGGTCAACGTCAGCGAGGCGTCGGCGGCAGCATCTTGCTTGTTCGCTATATAGGTCAATACCGAGTGCTGAAGGGTAAGTACAAAAGACGTCTGGGCATCGGTGAAATTCCAATTGATCACGATATGCCTGCCATCGGCTTTTGGTCCGTTGAGCTGTACCCCCAAGAGATCGAACATCATTTCAGTGGGAATCGACTTGATCGTTCCTGGATTCAGCGCCTGGCCACGGCTAACTTTAGCGGTGCCGTGACGCAATTCAAAAGCCGCATAAAGATATGCATTGCGCCATGTGGCGGACTCTGCCAAATAGCCGAGCTGTTCGTACGCGTCGGCGGCGAGATCGCGTGCCTCCTGGTTGGACGCGTCGGCAAACACAAGCTTGTTTGCGACCTCCGCCACGAAGCGATACTCGCCGTTTTTGAAGTCCTCGCGGGCGCGCCTGATGACGGCATCCGCACCGCCCATATAGGCTACGTACTTTTTGGCCGCCTCGACAGGCGGAAGGGGATCGAGGTTCGCCGGATTGTCGTCGTACCATCCAAGGTATTTCTGGTAGATCGCTTTCGCATTGTGACGCACGGTGCCGTAATAACCGCGGTTCTCCCACTGGTTGGCGAGGCTTGCGGGTAGCTCCAATTGCTCGGCTATCTCAGGCGCTGTGAAGCCCTGGTTCATGAGCCGAACGGTTTGATCGTGCTCGTATTTGTATAGATCACGCTGATTGATCAAAAAGTTCCGGGCCCGGTCTTTGCCGAATACCGGCCAATGGTGTTGGGCGATCACCGCCTCCGATTCGTCGCCAAACGTTTCCACGGCTTCGCCGAGGTGTTTTGACCAAGCGAGCGCATCCCTCACTTCGGTGCCACGTAGCGGCAGCAGATTGTGGAAATTGTGGGTAGCGACCTCCGCCATGTTCAGGACCTTGAATCGCGGGTAGTACATATAAAGCTCAGCTGGCGCTTCGGTTTCGGGCGCCATCGCAAAGATGATCTCGACGCCGTCAATGATGCGTTTTTCGCCGGATTTGCGGATGATGTCGGTTGGTGGAATCAACGACAGACTGCCTAGCGAGATCGTCTTGCCGAGGCCGCCGTCCACCTGGCCGCGCTCTCCCTTGGGGAGCAAAGGCCCAAACTGGTAGAGCGAACGACGACGCTGTGCATTTCCGGCAATCATGCCCTCACTGACCGCGTGTTCCAAAAAGCCCTCTGGTGCGAGAACGGCGACCTTTCCCGAAGCGACGTCGGCTTCGTTTGTCACGCCTTTGACACCGCCCCAGTGGTCGGCGTGCGTGTGGGTGTAGATGACGGCGACGACTGGTCTTCGTGGACGATGCTGATAGTACAGGTCCAGCGCGGCCTTCGCCGTTTCCACCGAGAGAAGGGTATCGACCACGATCAATCCCGTATCGCCTTCCAGAATGGTCATGTTGGAAAGGTCGATGCCCCGAACTTGATAGACCCCCTCGACGACCTTGAACAACCCGTGCTGATGGTTGAGCTGCGCCTGCCGCCAGAGGCTGGGATTGACGGTGTCGGGTGCCGCTCCTTCGAGGAACGCATAATCCTTCTGGCTAAAGACCACATTCCCGTTAGGTCCGGTCACAAGCGCGTCGGGCAGCGTAGCAATGAAGCCACGCGCGGCGTCTTGAAAGTCGTCTTGGTTGTTGAACGGGAGCTTCGACAGGACGGCATTATTCAGGGCCTTGACGGCCGGTTCCGCTGGCTTCTCTTGAGCGACCGCCGTGTCGGCGGCACCGACGCCGACAGCGATGATTGTAAGTAGCGAGTAGCGAGAGAGCCAACCCAGCACGCACATCAACTTGGTCATTTTCTATCACCCTGCTCCCGCTTGCCGATATCGGCTACGCTAGCCCTCATGCCTTGGCGCCAATATCATCCGATCGAATGATGCGGATCCGGAGCGCGCTCAAGACCACGTGAGCAGAACTTGACGCGGCGTGCGTCGATCAAGGAAGACTGCCCTCCGATCGGAGGGCGGACCGTCGGCGTGGGCTCAAATTCGGGTCATCCACAATTCCGCGCCGGCGGGGCGCGTTCGGCTCGGAGGGGATACAGCGTCCGCTGCGAACGCCCCGATATTCGCACACCACCGAAGCGTTGATGTCGGCTTTCCACTGTGAACGGCTAAACGCCTCTCGCCGAGCCTGACTCCAAAACGCCGTTCATAAACGCATATGTTCATCAATGCGAGCGGCTGAATCAGCGTCGACCGGGCCAGTGTCCACCACCTCGCCGCGCTTGAGCACGGCAAAGCGATCCGCAAGCCCAAGCACGAAGGACAGATGCTGCTCGACCACCAGCATTGCCGTGCCGCGATCGCGGCGCGTTGCGGCCAGGACTTCGGCGAGCCTGTCCACCACCGACGGCTGCAGCCCTTCGGTCACTTCATCGAGAAGCAGCAAACGGGGTTTTGCGATCAGCCCGCGCGCCACGATCAGCATTTTCTGTTCGCCCCCTGACAAGGTGCCAGCGCGCTGGGACAGCCGCGCGGTGAGCACGGGAAACCAGCCGCTGATGTCGGAAAGGCTCGCCTCGAAGTCGCGATCGTCGCTGAGGCCGAGCCTGAGATTATCGCGGACACTCAGATCCTGGAACAAGGCCTGTTCCTGCGGGGAATACGCGAGGCCAAGGGCGCGCTTGCGAAACGGCGCGAGCCGCGTCACGTCGCGTCCGTCGATGCGGACCGCCCCCTCCCACGCCGGCAGAAATGAAAGGATCGTCTTCAATAGCGACGACTTGCCCATGCCGTTCTTTCCGACCAAAGCCAGGATCTCGCCGGGGGCAATCTTGAGCGAAACCCCGTGAACGACTGTCGAGCTGCCGTAGCCGCTGGTCAGGTTGACGAGTTCGAGGGCAGCGATCATGACCTTACATCGCCTTGTTCGAACGATTGTTGCCGGTGTAGATCTCGCGGATCAGGGGATCGTCGACGACGTCGGCGACCGGTCCGTCCAGCGCGACGCGTCCCTGGTGCAATAGAATGATCCGCGAGGAGATTTGGCGGACGAAATCCAGATCATGCTCGATAATCAGGACACACAGCCGCTCGCGGGCTACGAGGTCGGTGAGGACCCCGGCAAAGCCCTGACGCTCGGCGCGGGTCAGCCCCGCGGTCGGTTCATCCAGCAGCAGCACCCGCGGCTCGAGCGCCAGAACCATCGCAAGTTCGAGCGCCTGTTTCAGGCCGTGGCTGAGGAACCGCGCCTCCTCGCCGAGCCGCTCCGCCAGACCCGAGCTCTCCACCACGGCGCGCGCGGCGGCCGGCAAGGCGAGAACGGACGAAGCGCGGAGCAAGGACGGCGGGTCGCTTTTGGTGCGCGCGATGCGCAGGCAATCGGCCACGCTCAACGTTTCGAACACGGAGGCCGCCTGGAACTTTCGCCCCAAGCCGAGACCCACGATACGATCCGGCGGCAGACGCGCGATCGTGTGGCTCGCAATTCGCACCGTTCCTTCCGAGCGCTCGCGGCCGTCGGCCAGACAGCGGATCAGGGTGGTCTTGCCGGCGCCGTTCGGTCCGACGATGCTGACGAGTTCACCCTGCCGTGCCTTGAACGAGACGCCCGAAAGTACCGACAGGCTGCCGAAATGCCTGGAGACGCCATCGGCCTCGACCACGACGTCATCGCGGTCAGGCGCTGCCGCGGCGCGCTCCAGCGTCGCCAGCGTCACCTGCGAATTGGCCCGCGCTGCAGCGACGGCGCTGCGGCCGCGTAGCGCGCTGGTGGCGTCGCGCAGACTGCCGAACAGACCGCCGGGCAGCACCACGATGACCAGTACGAAGGCGACGCCGACGATGAGTTCCCAGACGAAAGGAAGGCTGCTGGAGAGATAGGCGCTGGCGACTTCGATCACCACGGCGCCCACCACCGCGCCGATCAGGGAGCCACGACCGCCGAGTGCCACCATGACCACGAGCTGGGTGCCGAACACGAAGCCGGCATTCTCCGGCGCGGCGACCCCGCTGAACGCGACATAGCCGAAGCCGGAAAGTGCCGCGACTGCGCCTGCGACCACGGTCAGACTGATGCGCACGAGCGACGTGTCGATCCCGAGATAGCTGCAGCGCTCGTCATTGTCCCGCATGGCGCTGAGCACCCGTCCGGCATCACTGGAGAGCGCGACCGAGGCCACGACCAGGGTGGCGACGACCGCAGCTCCGGCCAAGCGGAACCATGCCTCGAGTGACAGATCGAAACTCTCGAAGCCGACCAGCCCGCTGGACGAACCGGTAAACGATCCGCCGGAATAAAGCAGCTGCACTACGACGATAGGCAGGACCAGCGAGATCACCGAAGCATAAAGCGGCGTGGAGCCCGGGTAGAACGACAGCCAGCCGACAAAACCCGCCACGGCGGCTGTGACTGCTATCGCGGCGGCGAGCGCCAGAAGCGCTTGCCACGGACCAAAGCCGAATTGGGTGAAGACGATCGCCAGGGCATAGGCGCCGATGCCGAAGAACGCAGATTGCCCGAATGTCAGCGTGCCGCTGAACCCCCACAACACATCGACCGTGATCGCCGTGATTGCGACGAACAAAGCGCGGACCAGGATGTTCAACGTATAGGTATCGAGGACCCAAGGGCCAGCGATAACCAGAACCATCGCGACGATGGCGGGAAGCCCGACACGGACGAGTCGGCGTGGTACGCTCGGCAGCGAGGCCAGCGCCGTCGATCGCAGCGCGGATTCACGGTCAGGCACGGGCAAATCCCTCCGGCCTGAGGCGCAACGCCACGGCGGCAAGTACCGCGATGGTCAGCCCGCCGAGGATCGGGCTGATGAAGGTCGAGGCCAGCACTTGCAGTCCGCCGAGCACGAAGCACGACAGCCCGAGGGTCAGCAGCGAGCCACCAGAAATCATCACCAGCATGAAGGCACCGATCAGCCAGGAAAGCCCCATATTCGGATCTACGCTTGCCAGCGGCGTGATCAGGGCACCGGCGATCGCGGCGAGACCGCAACCAATACCGAAGGTAATCAGACGCACCCTCGCGCTGTCGATGCCCAGCCCTTGCGCCAGCGTTTCGTTCATGATCACTGCGCGCGTGGAAAGACCTAGTCGAGTGCCGTTGAGGAGCCCGGTGAACAAGACTGCGATCGCGATCGCCGCCCCCACCATCAGCAGACGATAGCCCGAGTAGCCCTCGCCCAGGATCATCACGGTGCCTGAGATCGGGGCCGGTACGAACTGCACTTCGCGGCCGAAAGCGAGGGTCACCAACTGGCCCATCACGATGCTCAGGCCCCAGGTCGCCAGGATCGCATCCAGCGGCCGGCCGTAGAGCCGGCGCACCACGACACGCTCCGCGGCGGCGCCGATCAGGCCGCCCGCGAGAAAAGCCAGCGCCGGCGCCAGAACCGGCGGCAGCCCGAGGCGTGAGGCCACCAGCGCGGCGTAGGCCCCGACCGTGATGAAGGACGCGTGCGCGAAATTGATGATCTTCATCACGCCGAACACGATCAACAGACCGGCGGAGACGATGAAGAGGATCGCGGCCGTAGTGACAATGTCGAGGGCGAGCGTGATCATGCGGATAACCGAATTAAGCCGGGGCGGAAGATGGCAAGTCCCCTCTCCCGCCGCCGGCGTTCGACGTCAAGACTTCAGGTTCGGGCACTGCGCGTCCGGGTCGACGTTGAGAAAACTCTTGATGACCTTGACCGAGCCATCGGCCTGCACCTGGCCGAGATACATCGTCAAGGGCGCGTGATGCTGCTTCGACATCTCGATCTTGCCGCGCGGACCTTCCACCGAGACCTCGCCGAGCGCCTTCAGGACCTTGGCCTCATCGGTGCTGCTGGCCTTTTCCGCCGCGGCCTTGTAAGCATAAACCGCTTCGTATTCCGGCACCGAAAGGTCGTTCGGGGTCTTTAGCTCGGCCCCGAATTTCTTCTGCATGGCATCTAGGAAGCTCTTGTTGGCGGCGCTGTCGATGCCGGTTACATAGGAGGCGGAGAGGTAAATGCCTTCGGCGTCGGTCCCCATGCCCTTGGCGGTGCCCTCGTCGACCGCGAGGTTGCCATAGGGCAGCGCGACGCCGGCGGCGCGAAGTTGCTTGGTCAGAGTGACGTTCGGCGCTCCGCCGGCCGTCGACGTGATCAGGGCATCCGGCGCCGCGCTCTTCAGTTTCGAGATGATCGAAGTCCAGTCGCTGCCGTCCATCGGCAAATATTCCTCGCCGACGACCTTGCCGCCGGTCTTTTCGATATAGGCCTTGGTGAAGGCCAGCATCCCGCGCCCGAACGCATAATCCGAGCCGATCAGGAAGAACTTCTTGGCACCCTTTTCCTTGTTGAAATAGTCGACGATCGGCGGCACCTGCTGTTCCGGAACCCAGGCATTGACATACATAAACGGGCTGCAGGACTTGCCTTCATAGAACGAGGTATAGATGTAGGGCACTTTGCCGCGCGCCACGATCGGGAGCGCCGCGTTGCGCGCCGCGCTCGTCTCCATCGAGATCAACACATCAACCTTCTTTTGAAATACGAGGCTGTCGAATGCCTTCTGTGCGCCGGCCGCGCCCGAGGCGTCGTCGGCGACTTCCAGCGCCAGCTGGCGGCCGAGCACGCCGCCCTTTGCATTGATCTCCTCGACAGCGAGTTGCGCCGACTGCACCACGGAGGGTGCGACAACGCTGTTGGCGCCGGACAAGCCGACCGGCACGCCGATCTTGATCGGCTCCGCGGCAAGCGCGGGAGCCGCGAGGAGCGTGGTGCAGGCCGCGGCGGCAAGCACATTCGAGAACGAACGCGTGGGTGTCATGGATCAATACTCCTGGGGTTGGTGAAACGTTCCGGATGAGAGACTTGGGGATCAGTACCAGCCGCGCCTTGCGCCGGAGCCGAGCATCTCGTCATAGACGTCGGCGCGGCGATCGCGCAGCACCTGGTTGAAGGCATTCCAATTGCGTTTCCGCCGGGCCTCACCGAGGTCGACCTCGGCGATGAGAATGTCTTCCGCGTCCCGGCTGGCCGGCCCGACGACAGGCCAGCCGGTGTAACTGACGATCAGGCTCTGGCCCTCGAAGGGCTGCCCCCGCTCGACGCCGACGCGATCGGCGCAGGCGATGAAGATAGAATTCGAATGGGCAGCCGCCATCGCCAGGATGTTCGCCATGGCCTCGCGCCCTTCGGCCTGTCCGGGAATAGGAACCCAGTTGGTCGGCACGCAGACGATATCTGCGCCCTGCAGGGCGCAGAGCCGGAACGTCTCCGGGAACCAGCCGTCATAGCAAATCGCAACCCCGATGCGGCCGATCGGCGTGTGGAACACCGGAAAGCCGAGATTGCCGGGCTCGAAGAACAGGTTCTCCTCGTTCCAGAGATGCACTTTTCTGAACGTGCCGACATAGCCTTCGGGGCCGATCACGACGGCACTGTTGTAGAGATCCGGCCCGGATCGTTCGGCAATCCCCGCGACAATATGCATGCCGTGTCGCGCCGCGCGCTCCGCCCAGGCTTCAACCGAAGGCCCGCCCGGAATCTGCTCGGCAAGGCCGAATGCCTCCTCGCGCGAGGCGAACATGTAACCGGTATTGGACAATTCCGGCAGCACGACGAGGTTGACCCCTTGCGACGCGGCCCGATCGATCAGTTCCAGGCTGTGCGCGACATTGGCGGCGACGTTGCCGAAAACCGGTTGCATCTGAATGCAGGCGACCTTGATCGATCCGGCCGCTGGTGAGGTAGAGACGTACGAGGTCATCGCGCCAAACTCCCTGGTGCGAGCAAAACAAAAAACCCCCGATAGCGCCGTCAGGCACCAATCGAGGGCTACATAGCCAGATGTTGAAGCGGCCAACCGGACGCCGTGACGATCTCGACCGCAAGGGTCAAACACCGCCAGCGTTCGAATTACAGCAGTAACGCGATCCCCATGTCAACCATGGCCCGGGACCGAATTATCGGCAGCGATGATGACGCATTGTGCAAACGAGCTCGCGACTCAGAGTTCGTCGATCAAGCCAAGGCCTGCCATCACGTCCTGCGCGCCGATGATGGTGGTGGCGATCTGGGCCATCGACAATCGCTTCTGCGTCGCCTGCGCGCGGATCAATTCATAGGCCTCGGCCTCGCCGATCTTCTTTAGTGTCACCAGAATCTTTACCGCCTTGTCGACATCGCGGCGCGCCTTCAATGTTTCTTCGAGTTTCTGCACTTTGCCCTCCAAGCGCCTTGTATAACCGTGCAGCGAGCGGGCGAGCACGAGCGAGGAGAGGATGCCGAACGAGCGGATCGGCTTGTTGATGACGCCGTGGGCGTTGCTGTCGAGCAGCCGCCGCAGCACCGTCGGATTCTCGTAGTCGACGATCGCAACGAAGGTCGGCCCGTCGTCGGATGCAGACGCCACGAAACTGGGCGTTTCCGCGGTTTCCACCAGATGGAACACCGTATCGATGTCGTTGGGCAATTCGACCGGCGGTGGCCATATGCCGCGCACGTTGCAGCCGATGCGCTTCAGCTGATCGAGCAGCGCATCGCCCTCAGCGTCGCGCGGATGCACGACCAGGACACGCGCGCCCCGCAGCTCTTCGATGAGACGGCGGATGCCGGGCTTCATGCGACCGACGCCTCCTCGCCGATCCAGCGCCCGCCGAGCGGCGATACCGCCAGATAGGGATCCGGCTTCACTGCCGCCTTGGCCTCCCAGACCACATCGAAGCCGCCGTCGCGTCGAACCCGGCCGATCCGTGGCGTCAACCAGGTATGGTTATTCTCGGGATCGATCCGGACGGTGCCTTCCGGCGCCTCGAACGAAAGGCCGAGGGCCGCCTCGACCAACCGCTGGGTGTCGAGCGTTCCGACCCGCTTTAGCGCCAGAGCGAACAAATTTACCTGGGCATAGGCTCCTGCGCTCCACATGCTGATCGGCTTGTCGTCGCCGAAGGCGCGATGGAAATTGTCCGCGAACCGGCGATTGCTGGAGCCCGCCAGCGACCCGAAATGGGTTGCCGCCGTGATATGTCCCTCGCACAGCGCCGCGCCGATCTCGCGCACCTCGCCCTCGGCCATGGTCAGGCTGGCGATCGGCATCGATGCCGGATCGAGACCGGCTTCGCGGTAGAGCCGGTAGAACATCTGCGCGGCGCGTCCGACAATGGTCGAGAACACCACATCCGGCGCCAACTCCTTGGCCCGCGCCACGATTTCGCGCAGGCGTTGCTCCGACGCAGCCATCGGAACGTAGACTTCATCGACGATCTTGCCACCGTAGGATTCGACGAGATCACGCATGATGCGGTTCGATTCGCGTGGATAGATGTAGTCGGAGCCAGCCATGAGCACCCGACGTCCATGGTTGCGGACGATATATTCGGCGAGCGGAAAGCTGTTCTGATTTGGCGACGCCCCGGTATAGATCACATTGGGCGAATATTCGAAGCCCTCATAGAGCGACGGATACCACAGCAGCCCGTTGCGGCGTTCGATCGCGGGCAGCACGGCCTTGCGCTGGGCCGACGAACTGCACCCGAAGATCACGGAAATTCCGTCATCGGTCAAAAGACGATCGGCCAGGCGGCGATAGGTCTCCGGGTCCGATTCAGGATCGTAGGCGACTACTTCGATCTCCCGCCCGAGGACTCCGCCGGCCTGGTTGATTTCCTGGATCGCAAGGGCCGTTCCCAGGAAGTGCTCGGTCTCGGTGACCGCCGTCAGCCCCGTGCGGGAGAACAGGACACCTACCCTCCACGTGTCCGACGGAGATGCAGTCCTGCTAACCATGGTCACGCCCTTCGCCGAAAAAACCGGAATGTCCAACCGTTAGCAATCACTGTGCAATGAGTCACTACGTTACCATTTTGGCGGATGGCCGTTTTGCGCCAAGAGTCACCATCGAGCGCCGATGCACACCGTCGCTGTTTTGGGAACCCCACGGTCGCTTGCACCGATGAGCTTTTCCGGATCAACGCATGGCCGATTCACACAAGGCCAAGCCGTGGAAGAGCCGTTTCCGATGGACGGACTATCGTGCCGAGGGGCGTGATCGCCAGAAGGTCATGACGCTGGCCACCGGCGTTCCGCGCTTGATGCCGCCAAATCATTGACCTTCCGGGAATGCGCCGCGCAGTACATCGCCGCACAACGCGCGGGCTGGCGCAACGGCAAACACGCTGCGCAATGGAGCGCCACGATCAAGACCTACGCGGAAGCCGTCCCAGGTGCGCTGCCGGTCTAAAGCGTCGACGACACTGCTTATATGATGAAGATGGTTCAGCCACGACGGTCGAGGAAACCGAAAACGCCGTCGCGGCTTTGCGAACGGTTTCGCGGCCTGCGCCATCGGCGACAAGAGGCGACGGCATATTGGGCAGAGCAATCGATCGCTGGCATGGGCCGCAGTGACGCGAGGCGCCGCCGGCAGAGCAATCGCAGAACGATCGCATCTGCCCGGCGGACCAACCCCTTTACGCGGCGCGCTGGATCGTCAGATAGGCCAGCGTCTGGTTCAGCAGCATGTAGGCCACTTCGCCGAAGGTAATCGGGCCGACCAGGGTACCGGTCTTCTTGCCTTCGAGTTCCGCATAGGCGTAATTCAGGATGCAATTGCAGGAGAAGGCAACATCGCCGATCTTCTGCCCCTGCAAGTTCTTCGCGAAGGTCGCGGCATAGTCATTCACAGGCTCGGCGAAGCGGTATTCGACGCCGTTGAACACGGGGGCGTAGAACTGCACCTTGCCAGCATCCTGATCCACCGATTGGATCGAGACATTGATCATGGCGCCATTGTAGTTCGCCACCAGCGGAAGCTTGGTGTCGATGCCTCGCTCCGCGACATAGCGGGCCAGACTCACGGGTTTGCCGGCGATATGGCAATCACCATCGCTCTCGAATCCATCCTTGTCGAAGACAATGGCGTCGCCAGTACCCTGGCTGAACAGGTTGATGATGTCGACCGTCGCATGGAGGTCTTCAGGCAGGGTCACATGCATCACCGCAGCTTTGTCCGAAAGCGGTACACCGTTGCCGGCAAAGCTTTTCGGCGCCCGCTTGCCGATTTCGGAAAGATGCACGCCGGCGATCCAGCCGATCAGCGGCGAATTGAAGATGCCGTCATAAGACTGGACGTCTTTTGCGAAACTCGCATGGATTCCGCTCATGCCGGGAACGATGATGGCCGCGAAGCCGTTGGCCGGATAGTCGGCGCCCAGTTTGTTGATGGTATCCGCGTCGTAGGCACGGATCTCGACCTTGTCGGTGCGGTCGGTGAGATCGGTGACGAAGATGCGGTCGCGATCGGTGGTCCCGCCTTGGTCGGCAATGAAATTGACCGAAGTGCCCCCGATCCACTTGCCGGCTGGGAGCTTGGAGAGAAGGTCTTCGTCTCCCGCCAACATCAGAATCCGACCATCGCTGATCATCTGCGATACTTCGGAGAGAGTGTGCATACCCGTTTTCGACATTGTTTCGGTTCCTTGGTCAGGCCAGTATGGCGGCCAGATCGTCAGAGGCAATTTTTAGGTTCTTCTGAAAGAATGCAAAAATTTCCGCTGCGCATTTCTGCACATTGGCGGTAGAGGCGTCGCGCGCAGTTTCGCGCGTGATCCGCGACATCATGATCTTCATGGCCAGGTTGGACCATGGTCGGTGGATCTTGCCAGTGGCCACCGACGTCCAACGAGGATCGCTGCTGGGCGGCAAGGTTAGTTCGTTTGCCATCTACTTCTCCAATTTCGGGCAATTTGTTACGCCGTGTCGCGCCGCGAGGTTCGACCGAATCGGCGTTCCTGATCTGACGGCAAATGTCTACGAGCGGCTGGCGTTTATTGCTTGATCTGGATCAAATTGGCTGGAGATCTCCCGTGGCAAAGTTAGCATTTCGTGAAATCCGTCCAAATTGGAGCGCGACGTTTCCAGTGCATCATGTGGAAACGGACGGATATCTACGGATAAGCCACGGGCGTTGAGCACGGATCCCGCTCGACCCGCGCAAAACTCTTGCCGTTTGCGTTCAAGAAAAATACCTCCACCAAAAAGGCGGACTCGGGCGTAACACGCGCAATGTGTCATTCGCCTGTCTCGAGCGTCGCTTCTGCGCGCGCCGGCACGATATGTGTGTGTATGTGGCTACCTGCGCGATGTCCCGCGCCGTCAATCAGGCGCGGTGCTGCATCGACATCATGCGCGCGGCGATGTGTCATGAGCGCTGAGGGACGGTCCGGGGATGGCCCGGACCGCCAGTGATGTCGCTCAGTAGAACAGCATCCTTACTTCAGGAGCTGGGCGACGTTGTCCTTGGTGACGAGGTCGAGACCCGTGTAGATGGTCTCAGGTACCTTCTGGCCCTTCTTGATGGCCAGCAGGGTGTCCATGGCCTTCTCGCCCATCTCGAAAGGACGCTGGCCGGTGAGCGCGTTGGAGTAGCCGTCGCGCAGCAGTTCAAGCTGCATCTTCAGCGTATCCGCCACCACGAGGGTGAGCTTGCCGGCATCGATGTCTTTCTTGTTGTGGTTGACGAAGGCCTTGTAGCCCTCAGGCGCGAACATCGGCCAGCCGCCGACTGGAATGATCGCGGCAAGGTCCGGTGTGGCGGTGCGGAGATCGGTCATCTGCTGCACGGCGAGTGCGGAATCGTCGTTGCAGAAGGTTGGAGAGCCCGCCACCTCGACCCACTTCGAGCCCTTGAGCGCTTCGCGGACGCCATCGACGCGCTCAGCCAGGTTCTTGGCGCCCGGGCCGCCCGAGACCATGGCGTACTTGCCCCCGTCGGGCCGAAGCTGCAGCAACTGCTTGCCGAGCGCGAGTCCGAAGTCCTTGTTGTTGGTGCCGATATAGGCGAGGCGCTTGGAGCCCGGCGCGTCCGCATCGAAGGTGATGACGGGGATGCCGGCCGCTGTCGCCGTCTCGATCGACTTGGTCATGGAGGCCACGTCCGCGACCGAGATCGCAAGTCCGTCGACCTTCTGCGTGATGAAGTCCTGGATGATCTGGGCCTCGGTCGCCGGCTCGTGCTCGATCGGACCCTTGTAGATGCATTCGACGTTACCGAGTTCTTTCGCCCGCTTCAGGCAGCCGTCGCGCGCCACGTCGAAGAACGGATTGTTCATGGCCTTGGGCACGACAGCGAATTTGTAGGTCTCGGCAAGCGTCGGCGTCATCATCACGGCGACGGCCGCCGCGGCAAACATAAGTCTCTTCATCGGTCTCCTCCATATATTATGCCTATCCTTAAAAAACGTCTGTTCCCGGAGGCGGATAGACTTCGACGCCTGTTGGCGCCCTCCAGGCCAGTAATCCTTTAGCTGAGGCGCGAACGTAAGCGGTCGACCAGCACGGCCAGGATGATGATCAGGCCAACCAATGTCTGCTGCCAGTAGGAATTGACCTGCGCGAGCACGAGGCCGTTGCGGATCACCTCGAGCAGCACACAGCCGACGATGGCGCCGAGCGGACCGCCGATCCCGCCCGCCAGGTTGGCGCCGCCGATGACCGCCGCAGCGATGACGTTGAGCTCGTAGGACGTTGCCATGTTCGCCGGCGCCGAACCGAGCCAGCCGGAAATAATGATGCCCTGCAGTCCTGCGGCAAGCGCGCAGATCACGTAGACCTCGATCTTGACCCTGACGACTGGAACGCCGGTCAATTCGGCGGCTTTCTCATTGCCGCCGAGCGCGAAGACGTGACGGCCGAACGTCGTGTGGTGCAAGACGACGGCCATCACCGAGGCGAGGATGATAAGATAGATGAAGGGCACCGGCAGTCCGTAGAGGTTGCCCGAGGTGATCGCATAGAAATACTCGGCGTCCGGCCCGCCCGGGAAGCTGCCCCTGCCGTTGGAGACGACATAGGCGAGCCCGCGCACAATCGAGAGCATACCGAGCGTGGTCACGAAGGGCGACAGCCCGAGCACGGCGACGCAGAAGCCGTTGATAAGGCCTACGATCAGCGCGGTGGCGACGCCGGCGACGACCGAGACGACAAGGATCAGGCCGGGCACATTGGCAAGCACAGTCTTGCCGTCCGCAGCAATATGCACGAACCACGATGAGCCCGGTTCGCCCGGCGTCGACAGACCCGTCATGACCATCGACGTGATCATCGCCGCGAGGCACATCATCGAGCCGACCGAAAGGTCGATGCCGCCAGTGATGATCACGAAGGTGATGCCGAGCGTCGCGATGGCAATGAACGAGAAGTTGTTCGCCACGTTCTGAAGGTTGCCTTCGGTCAGGAAGAACGGCGATCCAAGGTGCATCACGAAGACCAGCAGCAACAGCGCAATCGTGACGTAGCCGGTCTGCGAGGCGAAGATGCCGCGCCGCCACCATTTGTCGCGGCCGACATTGGTAAAGGAGATCGGGGATTCCAATGGCAGGGCCATCACGCCGCCTCCTTCGCACCGGTGATGAGGGCCGTCACTTCCTCAGGGCTGGTGTCGCTGATCGGCTTGTCTGCTCGCTTCTCGCCGCGACGCATGACGATGACGCGGTCGCAGACCGCGAAGACGTCCGGCATGCGATGGGAGATCAGCATGACGGCAACGCCCTGTTCCTTGAGCCGATGGATCAGGCTCAGCACCTGCTCGACCTGGCGGACCGAGATCGCTGCCGTTGGCTCGTCCATCATGACGAGTTTGGCGTTGGACAGCCGGGTCCGTGCGATGGCGACCGCCTGACGCTGACCGCCGGACATCTGTTTCACGAGATGGTGCGGCCTGGTCTCGGAGCGCAACTCGCCGAACAGCTCGAGCGCCCGCGCCGCCATCGCCTTGTGGTCGAGGAAGGCGAACGGACCGAATTTGCGCTTGAGCTCGCGTCCAAGGAAGACATTGGCCGCAGCGGTCAGATTGTCGGCGAGCGCAAGGTCCTGGTACACGACCTCGATCCCCACGGTGCGTGCATCAATGGGACGGTGGAAATGCACCGTCTTGCCTTCAAAGCGGATCTCTCCTTCGCTCGGCGCAAAATTGCCGGCGACAATCTTCACCAGCGTCGACTTCCCGGCGCCGTTGTCGCCCATCAAGCCGACCACCTCGCCGGGGAAAACCCGCAGGTCCATGCCATGCAGAGCGCGGATCGCGCCGAAGTCCTTGCCGATCCCCGTCAACTCCAACACCGGTTGCCCGGCCACTGCCGCCGTACCCATGGCGGTCCCCCTCTCCACATGACGATGCATTTGCTGGCGTTCGCTTTGATCAGACATAGCGGTTGACCAGAGATTCCAGATATTCCTGACGTCCCGAGCGAGGCTGCGGATCGAGCCCGGAGCCAAGCGCGCGGTCGGCAAGGTCGGCGAGCGAGCGCTCGCCGGCGAGGATGGCGCGCCCCTCCGGGCCAGCCCATCCCGCGTACCGCTCGGCAAGCGGAGCCGTGAGCACCCCGGCATCGAGCATGTCGGCGGCGGCAAGCAACGCACGCGCGCAGGCATCCATCGAACCGACATGGGCATGGATCAGATCGTTGGGATCGATCGACTGGCGCCTGATCTTGGCGTCGAAGTTGAGACCGCCGGTGGTGAAACCTCCCCCTTTGAGCAACTCGTGAAACATGAGGGCAAGTTCCGGCACATTCATCGCGAACTGATCGGTGTCCCAGCCGAGCAGATCGTCGCCGCGGTTGATGTCGAGCGAGCCGAAGATGCCGGTGGCCTGGGCCAGCGCGACCTCGTGCTGGAACGAATGGCCGGCCAGAATGGCATGGTTCTGCTCGATATTGAGTTTGACGTCGTCGAGGAGATCGTAGCGCTGCAGGAAGGCGTAGCAGGTGGCGACGTCGAAATCGTACTGGTGCTTGGTCGGCTCCTTGGGCTTGGGCTCGATCAGGATCGGCCCCTTGAAGCCGATCTTGTGCTTGTGCTCGACCACGAGCGAGACGAAGCGGCCGAGCTGGTCAAGCTCGCGCTTCAGGTCGGTGTTGAGCAGGGTCTCATAGCCCTCGCGCCCGCCCCAGAGCACGTAGTTCTGGCCGCCGAGCCGATGCGTCACCTCGAGCGCAGCCCGGACCTGCCCCGCGGCGTAGACGAAAACCTCCGGATCCGGGTTGGTCGCAGCACCGGCCATGTAGCGTCGGTGAGAGAACAGGTTGGCGGTTCCCCAGAGCAGACGCACCTTGGCGGTCGACATCTTCTGCTCGAACAGATCGGCTATTGCGTGGAGGTTGGCGATGGACTCGGCAAGCGAGCGGCCTTCCGGCGCGACGTCAGCGTCATGAAAGGTGAAGAAGGGAACATCGAGCAGGCGGAGCAGCTCGAATGCGATTTCGGCCTTGTCGCGCGCGAGCGCCATCGGATCGGGGCCGTGATGCCAGGGCCGCAGGAAGGTCTCGCCGCCGAACGGATCCCCCCCGATCCAGCCGAACGAATGCCAGTAGCAGACGGCGAAACGCAAATGATCCTCGAGCCGTCGGCCGCGGACCATCCGGTCCTTGTCGTAGCATCGAAACGCAAGCGGACTGACCGCCTGCGGACCACCATAGGCGATCGGGGCGGTCGCTTCGAAGAATTTGGTTGGAGCGTTCACGTCGAGACCTCCTTGAGAGCGGGATAAAGCTTTCGCCACTGCCGGTAAGCGTCATCATAGGCGGCAACGGCCGAAGCCCGCGGCACGAAGCTCGCGAGCCGGCGCGGACGGCGACACACGTCCGCAGGATTTTCGCCGGTGGCGGCAAGCCGGCCGAGCCGCGCCGCTCCAAGCGCCGCGCCGACCTCGCCCTCCTCGACGCGGTGGACGGGAATGCCCAGCACGTCGGCGATGATCTGCGCCCAGAGCGCCGATCGCGACCCGCCACCGACGAGATCGACCTCCGCGATCGAGGAACCGGCGCTCTCCAACGCAACCAGATTGTCGCGCGCGGCGTAAGCGACGCCTTCGAGCACCGCCTGAACGAGATCCTCGCGTCCCATCGTGCTGCGAAGGCCAACGAAGGCGCCCGCTGCGGCGGCGTCATTGTGCGGCGTGCGCTCGCCGTCGAGATAGGGAAGAAACTGCACCGGGCTCGGCCGCTCGACGACCTCGCCAAGCGGAGCCAGCAGCGCGGAATCGGGTGTCGCCAGGATGCGCGCGAGCCAGGCAAGCGAGGCTGCGGCCGACAGCATCACGCCCATCTGGTGCCACAGACCAGGAAGCGCGTGACAGAATGCGTGTACAGCCAAAGCAGGCGCCGGGCTAAACCGGTCGGTGACCCGGAACAGCACCCCCGAAGTCCCGAGCGACAGGAACGCGTCGCCGGGCGCAATAGCGCCTAATCCGATCGCGCTTGCTGCGTTGTCGCCAGCGCCGCCGGCGACCACCACGCCGGGCGCCATGCCCCATCGCTGCACGAAGTCAGACGCGAGTAGCGCGCTGACGTCGCTGCCCTCGACCAACCGCGGCATATGGTGGAGACCGAGCCCCGTCGCTTCCAGGATGGTCTCGGACCAGCGCCGCCGACCGACGTCGAGCCAGAGCGTTCCGGCGGCATCCGACATGTCCTCGACCATCTCGCCGGTCAATCGGAAGCGGACATAGGCCTTGGGCAGAAGAACCTTTGCGAGCCTTGCAAACAGCTCCGGCTGGTGTCGCGCTACCCATATCAGCTTGGGAGCGGTAAAGCCGGGCATCGCAATATTGCCCGCGATCGCGCGGAGCGAGGGGCACAGCCGCTCGAGTTCAGCGCACTCGGCATGGGAGCGGCCGTCGTTCCAGAGAATGGCCGGGCGCAGCGGCCGGCCGTCCGCGCCGAGCAGCGTGGCCCCGTGCATCTGGCCGGAAAGCCCGATGCCGCGCACCTGCGCCGTTTCGCGCGGGTCTGACGCCGCAAGATCGTCGACGGCAGCGAGCACCGCATCGACCCATGCATCCGGATCCTGCTCGGAAAACAGCGGCGCAGGATGCGACAGCGCGAGGCCGCGCGAGGCCGTCGCGACGATCGCGCCAGGCTCGTTCATCAGCACGGCTTTCACGCCGGACGTACCGACGTCTAATCCCAGATACACGCGAACTCCTCCCTGCGGGCTCCGATGCGGCGGGCGATCTGCGTCGCCCCTTGCGCAAAGGATCCTTATCTCTTGTCCGCCTGCCGCTCGCGGCGCAGCCGGGCGCGAACCGCCCAGCCGAATGCGTTACGGCAGATTGTCCCTCATCACGATATCGATCCGGATCTTTTCCTGTTCGCTCAGCATCGGCTCGCCCCGGGCCAGAGCGAGCAGCGCGCGCACCGATGCGCGCGCTTCATGCCCCGGATTCTGCGAGATGACCGCATCCATCACGCCATTCAACAGCAGCTTGCGCGTCGCGCCCGTGACGTCGTGGCCGACGAACACCATCTGGTCCGCCCGCCCCGAGTCGATCAGGGCCTTGGCGACCCCCGGCGTCCCGGCGCCAACATTATACAGGCCAACAATGTCCCGATGATCGCTCAACAACCTCATCATGAGGTGTTCTGAGCGATCATCTTGATCCTGCCCCTCAAGGAGGGGAAGCACATTGAGCTGCAGAAACTCGGACGCCATCACCTGATTGAAACCGAAGATGCGTTCGGCATGGTCGCGCAGGCCCTGCGAACCGGCGACGACTGCGATCTTCCCCGGCCTCGGACCTACGAGACGACCGACCAGCGCGCCGGCGGTACGGCCAGCGGCAATGTTATCGATGCCGACATAATGGTGACGACGCGAAGACGGCACATCCGAAACCAGGGTCACGACCTTGGCGCCGCCATCGACGAGGTCGTTGATCGCGGCCCGGACACTCGGATGATCGAGGGCGACGACCGCAACGCCATCGACGTCGCCGGCCAGGGATTCCAGCGTGGAAGCCAGCACGACCCCATCGAACACGTCGGTAACGACGGTCTCGACGGCGAGACGGCGAGCCGAGAGCCAGGCCGACATCTCCGCGAGATAGGACTGGATCTGCTGCATGAACGGGTTCGGGCCGGACGGCATCACGAAGGCGAAGCGCCAGGCCCTGCCGCGGGCCAGTTCGGCCGCAGCCGCACGGGGCCGAAAGGCGTTTTGCTCAATCGCCTCCTTGACCCGGCGAACCGTTTCCGGCCGCACACCAGGACGATTGTGCAAGACCCGGTCCACGGTCGCGAGACTGACCCCGGCTTGACGTGCGATGTCCCTCAGCGTGCGCGCTGTATCTGTTTCCGGCTCCCTCATGCCTCAGCCTAGCAGAGGTCTTTTGAGGTACGCAACTCATTTTGAAGTCTTCGCCTCCCATCATGAGCGCGGAGGAGAAAATACCGGCGTCAGTCATTATTCCGCGGCATGTCGCCTTGGGGCAGCCGTCCGCGTGCCCTTCATCAGTTCGCGCGCAATCACGATCTTCTGCACCTCCGTGGCGCCCTCGTAGATCCGCAGCGCCCTGATCTCGCGATAGAGCTCCTCGACCTTGACGCCCTTCCGAACGCCCATGCCGCCAAAGATCTGAACCGCCTTGTCGATCACGGTCTGGGCGGCTTCGGTCGCAAACATCTTGGCCATCGCCGCCTCACGGGTGACGCGCGGCGCGCCCTGGTCCTTCGTCCATGCCGCGCGATAGACCAGGAGCGCGGCGGCATCGACGTCGGTCGCCATGTCCGCAAGTGCCGCCTGGGTGAGCTGCAGGTCGGCGAGTGTCGCTCCGAACATTTCGCGGGACTGTGCACGATCAAGCGCTTCGTCAAGCGCGCGTCGCGCAAGCCCCAGGGCTGCGGCGGCGACCGTCGAGCGAAACACGTCAAGCGTTGCCATCGCCACCTTGAAGCCCTCGCCGGCAGCGCCGACGCGCGAGGCGAGCGGCACGCGGCAATCCTCGAACTTCAGCGTCGCCAGAGGATGGGGAGCCACCACCTCAATGCGCTCGGATATCGTCATGCCCTGGGCGTCTGCATCGACGACGAATGCGCTGATGCCTCGTGCGCCCGGCGCTTCGCCGGTGCGCGCGAACACGACATAATGATCGGCGATGCCGCCGTTGGAGATCCAGGTTTTGGCGCCATTGATGCGGACATGGCCGGGCCCGTCAGGCGTCGCCGTCGTTGTCATGGCGGCAACATCGGAGCCGGCATGCAGTTCGGAGAGCGCAAAGGCAGCAATCGACTCGCCCCTTGCGACCCGGGGCAAATAGCGCGCCTTCAAGTCATCGGAGCCCGCGATGGTGATCGGCCCTGCCCCCAGTCCCTGCATGGCGAAGGCAAAATCGGCAAGACCGCTGCAATAGGCCAGCGTCTCACGGCTGAGACAAAGCGTGCGCACATCGAAGCCGGCATGGAGACCGCCATAGCTGGCCGGCACCACTGCGCGCAGCCATCCCGCGCGTCCAAGCGCGCCTACGAGCTTTCGACATGAACCATCGACGTCGTGATGATCGATCAATCCCGGGACGGTGGAATGGGTCCAGTGATTGAGCTCCGCGGCAAAGCTGCGGTGACCGTCCTCGAAGAACGGCCAATGGCGGAACGATATGTCGGCCATGTTCTGCTCCCTTCATCGATCTCGTCACACCATGACGACCGGCAGGGTCCCGATAAATCGCGATGTTCAGGAGACCTCCAGGCGGGATCGTATCCGGATTTTCCTTTAGGCTTAAATGAATTATCCGACAATCTTTGGATGCGTCATGAATTCTTCGATGACCTCCGCGGGTGGTTTGACGAAATCCGAAACGCGGCTGACGCCGAGGCCGCTGAGGCGGCGAAGCTTCACGGCGAGTTCCGCCATCTTCACCACGATCGGTATGCCGTTGATGACCGGTGCGCCGTCGATCGCGTGATCGCGGAGCGCCGAAAACAACAGCATCGGGATGCCGCCGCCGGGAATCAGCACATCGACGCCCTTCGCCACCAGCGGTCGGGCCTGCTCGGCGAACAGCCTCTCGACCTCGCGCGCCAGTTCATCCGATTCATAGGCTTTCAGGATCTGTCCCGGCTCGAAGGTCATGGCATGGGTGCCCGCAACCCGGCGTTCGAGCCCATATTTGGTGATCTGATGGTGGAACCAGGGAATGTAGCGGGGATTGATGGTGATGATGCCGCTGCGCTGACCAAGCTGACAGGCATGGAGCATCGACGATTCGCCGAGCGCAAGGACCGGAATGTCGACGACCGAGCGGGCTTCGTAGAGGCCGGCATCCTGGAAATGCCCGATCACGAAGGCATCGTAGCCTTCGCGTTCGGCCCGCACCGCGTTGCAGATCACTTCCCGGGCGCAGCGAAACTCGACGATGGCATGCGCATAGGAATCGTGCGGCGTAATTCCCTTGATGTCGACAGTGGTGCCGGGGTCGACGATGTCATCCAGATGCTTTCGCAAGCGATCCCAATAGACCTTGCCGTTCTCGTAATCGACATAGCTCTGATACCAGATGCGCATGGGCTTCATCGACAGATCTCCCTCGGGACGTCCGCTGCAGGCGCGTTTGACGGTTGGCGCGATCGCTATCAGGCAGTTGATCAGCCTAGCAGCTTCCATTGTCCTTTCTCGAGCGTGACGATCACGCGCGCCCGCTCGTCGACGCCGGAATTGTTGTTCGGAGCGAAGCTGTAGACGCCGTGCGTACCCACCAGATCCTTGGTGCCGAACATGGCGTCGCGCAGCGCTTCGCGGAAGGCGGGTGTGCCGGGCGGCGTTGAGGCGAGCGCGCGCTTCGCCGCATCGACGAACACGAGCCAGCCATCGAAGGAATAGGCGGAGAAGGCGTCGGTCGTCGGGGCATTGTTGACCTTCAGGTAGGCCGCGCGGAATTCCAGGCCGATCTTCTTGACCGGATTGCTGTCGGGCAACTGCTCGGCGACGATCACCGGCCCGGTCGGCGCCAGAACCCCTTCGACCGCGGCGCCGCCGATCCGGATGAAATCCGGATTGATCAGCGCATGCGTGCCATAGATCGGGCCGCGAAAGCCGCGTTCCCGCAGCGCCAGGAACGGCAGCGCTCCCGGCGTTCCCGAGCCGCCGGTCATGACGGCATCGGGCTGGGCCGCGATGATCTTGAGGGTCTGCGCCGTCACCGAGGTGTCGGCACGCGCATAACGCTCGTTGGTGAGGATCTTGATGCCGACCGGCGTCGCTGTCTTGGTCAGCGCGTCGTAGACGAGATCACCCCAGGCGTCGCTGAAGCCGATATAACCCAGGCTCTTGACGCCGGCTTTCTGCATCTGCTCGACCACCGCCGCCACCATCAGCGGTGGGGGTTGGGGAATCGAAAGCGCCCAGTAGCCGCCGTCACCGCGACCCACCGTCGGCGGAAGCGGCGAGATGGCAATCAGCGGCACCTTTTGTTCGGTGGCGACCGCCGCCATGGCGGCCGTTCCCGGAACCCCCGATGTCCCGATCAACAGGTCGACCTTTTCTTCCTCCACAAGCTTGCGGGCATTGCGGGTGGAGGCCGACGGGTCGCTGGCATCATCCATCTTGATCAACCTGATCTTATGTCCCGCGACATTGTCGACGTAGCCCATGGCAGCGGCGATGCCCCGCGCATAGGGAACGCCGATCGAGGCCCCCGGCCCCGTCTCACCAGTCACGAAACCAACGGAGATGTCGGCCGCCTGCGCGCGAAGAATCGCGGGAGCCGCGACGAAAGTGGAGAGTGCCGCGCTACCGAGGAGAACGTTTCGGCGCGAAATCATCTGTCTGCTCATCGTCGCTACCTCCTGTTGTGGCCGCCGGTCAGTCGACGGAGGCCGTGCTGCTGATAAGGGGAGATCCGGGCGATGGCGCCATCACGACGGCAGGGCCGCCGGTACGTCCGCATTTCGGGGCATGGATACTGCTCACAGCCGCGCCATCAGCCATTTCGGACAAAAATTGTTTTAGACTTAAAATATAAAAGCGTGCATTATGCCTCCTCGTCAAGAGGCATTTCACATGATCAGCTTACGAACTAAAGTTGCGATTTGTGCCTTATGGCCGGAGGCCGGGTGTGTCGCCGATCTGGCTGGAAAGGATCGTGCTGGCCTGATCGTAAAGTCCGGTCATGACATGGAGGATGGAACTCGCCTGCTGCAGCGCCTCCTGGGTACCGGACATGCTGCCAACGAGGCGGACAAGAATATCGCGCCGATTCTGCAGATAGGCGTCGACGATCGCCCGCCCGGCTTCGGACGGGGCATACGTGGTGTTGCGGCGCGAGGCGCCATTGCTCGCTTTCTCAATGAAACCAAGGGAAAGCAGCTTCTTCAGTCCGTATTGCAGGTTGGCAAGGTCGTCCCGGTGCAGCAGGCGTGCGACGTCGCTGAGGCCCTTTGCGGTGCCATTGAGATGAAGCACGTGGAGGATCGAGGCCTCGGTGCCGCCGAGCGCCATGGCCGGCATCGTGCCCAGACAATCCCGCCGCCAGCGCGCGAACGCCGAGCCAAAGTGCCAGGCCGCATATTCGAATGCATTCACCGTCTGCTCGATCGGCAAGATCTCGACGGCCGGCTCGACCACCGGCGCGACCGCCTGCAGGGAATTTTGCTGTTTCTTGGCCATAGAGTGCCCTCCTCCAACCCGATTTCATACAGTAATTTAATGTATTAGTCCGGGTAATCAAGGCGCTGGATCGCATGACCAACGAAATCGCCTCCATTCTCCTGCTCGATGGCATCGCCAACGGCACCATCTATCTGCTGGCGGGATTAGGCCTGGTGCTGATCTTTTCGGTCACCCGCGTCGTGTTCGTGCCGTTCGGCGACATCACGGCGTTCTGCGCGCTCTCGCTCGCCGCATTCGAACTTGGCCGGCCACCGGGCGCGATCTGGGTGGTCGCGATCCTTGCCGTCATCGCAACCGTCATGGATGCCGCCCGCCATATCCGTTCCGGCGAAGCCGCGCGAATTCCACGCTCGCTGCTGGTCTACGGCCTGCTGCCGCTTGTTCCCTGCGTGCTGGCCTGGTTTGCCGCATCGCAATCGCTACCGCATGCGGTGCAGATCGTCCTTGCGCTGGCCCTTGTCCTGCCGATTGCGCCGCTGCTCGACCGCATCGCATTCCGGCCCGCCGCCGACGCCTCGGTGCTGGTCCTGCTGATCATCGCGCTGGCACTGCATTTCGCGTTGAGCGGGCTCGGCCTGATGTTCTTCGGCGCCGAAGGTTTTCGCACCCGTCCGCTGGTCGAGGGCATCTACACGTTCGGCGGCATCATCGTATCGGCGCAACTGCTGTTGATGCTGACCTCCGCCGCCCTGCTCAGCCTGCTGTTCTTCCTTTTCTTTGAGCGGTCGATGGCGGGCCGCGCGCTGCGCGCCACCGCCGTCAACCGCATCGGCGCCCGTCTCGTCGGCATCCGACCGGCCCGCACCGGCACGATCGCCTATTTCATCGCCTCGCTGCTGGCCGGCATTTCCGCCATCCTGATCGGTCCGACCACCACGCTCTATTACGACTCAGGCTTCCTGATCGGGCTGAAAGCCTTCGTCGGCGCCATCATCGGCGGCTTCACCAGCTATCCGATTGCCGCACTCGGCGCGCTGTTCGTCGGTGTCATGGAAAGTTTCGCCTCGTTCTGGAGCAGTTCCTTCAAGGAGGTGATCGTCTTCGGCCTGCTGATCCCGGTGCTGCTCTGGCAGTCGTGGAAGTCCGACCGCCATGTCGACGGCGAAGGCGAGGACATCGAGATGCCCCAGATCGGCGCGCTGAGCGCGCCGTTGCGCGCGGGCCTGATCGGCGCCGTCGTCATCGCGCTGCTGCTCGCGCCCGCAATCCTCGGCAGCTTTGCCATCACCCTTCTCAACTATATCGGCATCTCCTCGCTGGTCGCGCTCGGGCTGGTGTTGCTGACCGGAATCGGCGGCATGACCTCTTTCGGCCAGGCCGCCTTTGTCGGCATCGCGGCCTATGCGACGGCGTGGGCGACCACCGCCGAAGGCCTGTCGCCCTGGATCGGATTGTTGCTGGCTCTCGCATCGACCGGACTTGCTGCGCTGGCCATCGGCGCGCTGACCTTGCGGCTCGACGGGCATTTTCTGTCGCTCAGCACCATTGCCTGGGGCATCTCGATCTACTTCCTGTTCGGCACCGTCGCAGGCCTCGGACAGAACACCGGCATGAGCGGCATCCCGCCGATCGCGATCGGGTCGATCCCGCTGATCTCGTCGCAGACGATCTATTATCTGATCTGGCTGCTGGTCGGGCTCGCAACGCTGGCAAGCGCCAACCTGCTCGATTCTCGCGAGGGCCGCGCCATCAGGAGCCTGCGCGGCGGTGGCGTGCTGCTGGCGAGCCTCGGCGTCAACATCTTCCGCATTCGCCTCGTCACCTTCATGATCGCGGCGCTGCTCGCAGGACTTGCCGGCTGGCTTTATGCCCATATGAACCGGTTCGTCAGTCCCGCCCCTTTCGACGTCAAGCCCGGCATCGAATATCTCTTGATGGCAATGGCGGGCGGCGCCGGTCATATCGCAGGCGCGATTGCTGGCTCCGCGCTGATCACGCTGCTCAAGAACTGGTTGCAGGATGTGTTGCCGCTGGTGACCGACAACCCCGCCCAATTCGAGATCATCGTCTTCAGCATTCTTCTGATCCTGCTGTTGCAGAACGCAAGGGGCGGCCTCGTTGCCTTCATCCTGAAACACCTGCCGCAGGGAATGCGCAAGCCGCCCGTGGCAGCGCAGCCGCTGATGCGCCGCGCGCTTCCCGAAACCGGCGCGGTCATTCTGAAGGTCGAGAATGCCGTGAGGACTTTCGGCGGACTGACCGCCGTCAGCAATGTCAGCTTCGACCTCAGGGCCGGCGAAATCCTCGGACTGATCGGACCCAATGGCGCCGGCAAGAGCACCATGTTCAACCTCCTGACCGGCGCGCTGCAGGCCAATTCCGGCCGCATCGGCTTTCTCGGACAAGACATCACGCGTCGCCCGCAGATGGAAATTGCGCGCATGGGAATCGCGCGAACGTTCCAGCACGTCAAGCTCCGGCCGGGCATGAGCCTGATCGACAATGTCGCGCTCGGCGCCTATGCGCGCACCGCGACCGGCTTCCTCAAAAGCGCGCTTCGCCTCGATCGCGCCGAAGAACGCCGGACCCTCAACGAAACCTACCGGCAATTGCAGCGCGTCGGCCTCGGCGACAAGCCCTACGAACTCGCCGGCAACCTGCCGCTCGGCGGACAGCGCATCCTGGAAGTGGCGCGGGCGCTGGCGGCCGATCCGGTGCTGGTGGTTCTGGACGAGCCGGCCGCAGGGTTGCGGCCGAACGAGAAGGACGCGCTTGCCAGGGTGCTGCGCCAGATCCGCGATGAAGGCGTCACCATCCTGATCGTCGAGCACGACATGGATTTCGTCATGGGGCTGGTCGACCGCCTGGTGGTGATGGAATTCGGCTGCAAGCTCGTCGAGGGTGATCCGGCAGCGGTCCGCGCCGATCCGAAAGTGCAGGAAGCCTATCTCGGGGGCGTGCTATGAGCCCGATGCTCGAGATCTCCGATCTTCACGTCGCCTATGGACCGGTCGAGGCCGTTCACGGCGTGTCGCTGTCGCTGCAAAAAGGCCAGATCGTCACGGTGATCGGACCGAACGGCGCGGGCAAGACCACGCTGTTGTCCGCCGCCATCGGATTGCTGCCGTCACGCGGCCGGCTCATCTTCGACGGCGAAGATCTGCTCAAGCTCGACGTCGAGGCCCGCGTCGAGCGCGGCTTCTGCCTGGTGCCGGAGACGCGGGAGCTGTTCGGAGAGTTGACGGTCTACGACAATCTGGTGCTCGGCGCCTACCCGCGCCGCTCCGACCGTGCCTTCGTGAACCGCGCGCTCGATGAGGCCTATGGCCGTTTCCCGCGCCTTGCCGAACGGCGCAAGCAGCGCGCCAACACGCTGTCGGGCGGCGAACGTCAGATGCTCGCGCTCGGCCGGGCCATGATGTCAGCGCCGCGGCTTTTGATGCTCGACGAACCGAGCCTCGGCCTGGCGCCGCTGATCGTGCGCGACATCCTGCGCATCGTGGCCGGCCTGCGGGACGGTGGCGTCTCGATCCTGCTGGTCGAGCAGAACGCGCGGGCCGCGCTTGAAATCGCCGACTATGGCTATGTCCTGGAAACCGGCGAGATCGTGCTGGCCGGCGAGGCGGCCAACCTGCTCGGAGACGCACGCGTGCAGGCGACCTATCTCGGCGGGGGGCATTGACCGCGATGGCGAGCCGCAACGCAAGTTACGACGGGGTTGCAGTCGCGGTCCCGGTGACCGTACCCTACGAGCGCTTCAGCATCCGCGGCGCGCATTGGTTCATCGCGCGCGCACTGAAGCAGCTGGTCGATGGGGCCGGGATATCCAAGGACGAGGTCGACGGCCTGTGCGTGTCGAGCTTCACGCTGGCGCCCGACTCGGCGGTCGGCCTGACCCAGCATCTCGGTCTCTCGACGCGCTGGCTGGATCATGTGCCGATGGGTGGCGCGTCCGGCATTGTCAGCCTCAGGCGCGCGGCGCGTGCCGTTCAGGCGGGCGATGCCGAGATCGTCGCCTGCATCGCCGGCGACACCAACCATGTCGACAGTTTTCGCCTGAGCACGGCGACCTTCAGCATGTTTGCACAGGACGCGGTCTATCCCTATGGCGCGGGCGGGCCCAATACCAGCTTTGCGTTCCTCACCGCCTATTACATGCGCAAATACGGTGCCACTGCAGAAGATTTCGGCAAGCTCTGCGTTGCCCAGCGCGCCAATTCGCTGCGGTTTCCTTATGCCCTGTTCAAGAAACCGCTGACGCTCGACGAATATCTCAATGCCCGGCTGGTCGCCGACCCGCTCCGCCTGTTCGATTGCGTCATGCCCTGCGCGGGCGCCGAAGCCTTTCTCGTGATGAGCGAGGATCGGGCCCGGCGCCTTGGACTTCCGCACGCACGGTTGACCGGCGCCATCGAGCGGCACAATGCCTTCCGCGACGATCCGGTGCAGGATCGCGGCGGCTGGGCGATGGATCGCGACTCTCTCTATGGCACGGCGGGAGTGGGACCGGCCGATATCGATCTGGTCGAGGTCTATGACGACTATCCCGTGATCTGCGTGTTGCAGATCGAGGATCTCGGGTTCTGCGGCAAGGGCGAAGGCCCGGAGTTCATCCGCCGCCACAGTTTCGAGGTGAGCGGCAGCTTTCCCCTGAACACGTCGGGCGGCCAATTGTCGATCGGCCAGGCCGGCGCCGCCGGCGGCACCCTCGGGCTCGTCGAGGCGCTTCGACAACTGACGGGCCAGACCCTTGGCGCCCGGGTCGAGAACGCGCGCCATGCGCTCGTCTCGGGCTTCGGCATGATCAACTTCGATCGCGGCCTCTGCACCGGCGCCGCCATTCTCGCTGCGACCTGATCGGGACCTGATGACGATGAGCGAAACAATCAAACGGCCGAAGCGCAAGAACCCGATCCTGCGGACGCGATCGCCGACGCTGCCGCCGGACCGTCGCAGCCGGGTCGCGCTCGGCCTCGTGCGCGCGGCGGCGCAGGGGAAATTGGAGCTGCAGCGCTGCGCCGCTTGCGGCGCCGTTCAATATCCGCCGCGCGAAGCCTGCGTTCGTTGCCTCTCGGACGAGCTCGAATGGACCTTGATGAGCGGGCGGGGCGAACTCGTCAGTGAGACGATGTTGCGTCATTCCCAGGAACTGTTCTTTCGCGAACGTGTGCCGTGGCGGCTCGGACTCGTGCGCCTTGCCGAAGGTGTCAGCCTGGTCACCCATCTCGACGCACGTTGCGGTCCGGCGCCGTCCGCCGTCAAGGTCGAGGCGGCGCTCGATCGAGCCGGCCAGGCCGTGCTGGTTGCGATGCCGGACGGCGGCGACGCCGCACTCGCTGACGAGCCGAAGCTGCGCGACATGACGTCGGATCCGCGCTTTCGAAAAGTGCTCGTCACCGACGCCAAGTCACTCGTCGGCCAGGCGGTGGTTCGGGCGGTGCTCGAGGCCGGCGCGGACCTGGTCTGGGCCGGCCATTGCGAACCCTGGAAGAACCCGCCGGGATGGAACGCCATCGCAGAACTGCCGAAAACGGCCCTGGTTCCGCTCGACCTCACCGACACGAAATCCGTCAACGAACTTGCCGCCGAAATCGGCTTCAAGGTCGACATCGTGATCAACACCGCCGAACATCATCGCACGTTCGGCTTGTTCGGCCGCGCCGGTGTTGAAACCGCCAAGGCCGAGATGGAGACCAACTGCTTCGGCCTGTTGCGGCTGGCGCAGGCATTCGGTCCGATCATGCAGGCCCGCGGCGCGGACGGCGACGCCAGCGCGGTCGCCTGGGTCAATCTGCTGTCGATCTATGCCTTGTCCAATTTTCCCCAGCACGCGACCTATTCAGCGTCCATGGCCGCGGCGCTTTCGGTATCCCAGGCGCTGCGCGCCGAGATGCGGGTTGCCGGCATCAGGGTCATCAACGTCTTCCCCGGACCGATCGATGATGAGTGGAACCAGTTGCTGCTGCCGCCGAAGCTCGCGCCCTCGGTACTCGCCCGCGCGGTCGTCGGCGCGCTGAAGGGATCGGTCGAAGACGTCTACCCCGGCGATATTGCGCAGGACTGGCTCGCACGTTTCCGCGACAATCCGAAAGCAATGGAACGGGAGCTTGGCCGATGACACGCCTCGATCCGGCTCAAGGCCGCAATATCCTGACGAGCTTCACCACGGCGCTCGCGACCGGCGCGATCCGTATCATCGATCTGACACAGACGCTCAGCCCCGATTTTCCAAGCATCGTCATGCCGCCGGAAATAGGACAGAGCCGCGCCTTTCGCATCGAGGAGATTTCCCGTTACGACGAGCGCGGCGGCGCCTGGTACTGGAACAATCTGTCCTTTGGCGAACATACGGGAACGCATTTCGACGCGCCGATCCACTGGGTCTCCGGACGCGATCTGCCCAACAGCTCGACCGATACGATCCCGGTTGCCGATTTCATCGCGCCCGCCGTTGTCCTCGACTGCTCGACGCAATCGCGCGCGGACGCCGACTTCCTGCTCACGCCAGATTTCATCAAGGGCTGGGAAGCCGTGCACGGAACCATCCCGCCGCGCTGCTGGGTGCTGATGCGGACCGACTGGTCGAAGAAGAGCGACCCGGCGGCCTATCAGAATTTCGACGAGACCGGACAGCACACCCCCGGCCCAGATCCGGACGCGGTGCGCTTCCTCCTGAACGAGCGCGACGTGCTTGGCTTCGGCACCGAAACCATCGGCACCGATGCCGGCCAGGCGGCGCATTTCCAGCCGCCCTACCCGTGCCACTACTACATGCATGGCGCGGGTCGCTATGGCCTGCAATGCCTGAGCAATCTCGATCTTCTGCCGCCCACGGGCAGTTCCCTGATCGCCTCGCCGCTCAAGATCCTGCAGGGCAGCGGCAGCCCCTTGCGTGTGCTGGCGTTGGTGCCTTCAGATCCGGCGGGGCAGCCATGACGCTCGCTGCATCCGGCATGGTCCCGCTTGCGCCGGCCGACCGCACGCTGCCGCGCATGCTGGAGATCCAGGCCGCCCGCCACGGCGATCGCACGGTGCTTTCCGCTGCCGAAGGATCCTGGACATTCCGTGAAGCGCGCGACATTGCGGCCGGCCGCGGCGCGACCCTGCGGGCGGCCGGCATTTCCGCCGGAGACAGGGTCGCGATCCTCTGCTCCAATCGTCTCGAGATGCTGGAGGTCGTTCTCGGCTGCGGCTGGATCGGCGCCATTGCCGTCCCCATCAACACCGCCGCCATGGGCCCGCAGATCGCCTATTGCCTGTCGAACAGCGGTGCAAGACTGCTTGTGATCGAGGCGCAATTCGTCGGGCGCCTGGCTCACGCTTCCGAAGGCATGGCATCGCTTGGTTCGATCTGGGCGATCGGAGCCGATGCCCCGCTCAGCGGTGCCGATCCGTTGATGGAAGCCCTGCCGCCGCGCGCCGGCCCGACCGAGGCCGCGGCCGTCGCCCCCGGCGACACGCTCGCCATCCTCTATACGAGCGGCACCACGGGCCCGTCCAAGGGCGTCATGTGCCCGCATGGCCAATATCATTGGTGGGGCATTCACTCCGGCCGCATCCTGGGTGTGAGCGCGGATGACGTGCTTTGTACGACGCTGCCGCTGTTCCACGTCAATGCGCTCAACACCTTCGCCCAGGCACTTCTCAGCGGCGCCCGCATGGTCGTGGAATCGCGCTTCTCCGCCTCCGGCTTCTGGCCGGCCATGATTCGCAACCAGGCCACCGTGATCTATCTGCTCGGCGCCATGGTGCCGATCCTGCTTGCGGGCGAACCCTGCCCCGAGGAGCGCGGACACAAGGTCCGCAGCGGACTCGGACCCGGAGTACCCGCTGGTCTCGGCATGGAATTCGCCGCGCGCACCGGCGTGACACTGCTCGAAGGTTATGGCTCGACCGAAACCAATTTCGTCATCGGCGCATCGCCCGAGAGGCAGAAGCCGGGAACCATGGGGCGCGTCATCGACGGTTTCGAGGCGCGCGTCGTCGATGCCGACGACGTCGAGCTGCCGCATGGCGAGGCCGGCGAACTCGTGCTGCGCGCCGACGAGCCCTTCGCGTTCGCAACCGGCTATTTCGGTATGCCCGAGAAGACCGTCGAAGCCTGGCGGAATCTCTGGTTCCATACTGGCGATCGGGTTATCCGCGACGACGACGGCTATTTCCGCTTCGTCGACCGGCTCAAGGACGCGATCCGCCGGCGCGGCGAGAACATCTCGTCCTATGAGGTCGAGCAGGTGCTGCTCACTCATCCTGACATCGAGATGGCGGCCGTCTACCCCGCCCGCTCCGAACTTGCCGAGGATGAAGTCATGGCTGCGATCGTTGCGCGGCCTGGAGCGGCGATCCCCCCGATCGAGCTGATGCAGTTCTGCGAGCAGCGGCTGCCCTATTTCGCGGTGCCCCGCTTCATCGATTTTGTCCCCGACCTGCCGCGGACGGAAAACGGAAAGGTCCGAAAATATCAGCTGCGCGAGCGCGGTGTGAGCGCATCGACCTGGGATCGCGAAGCGTCCGGCTACCGGTTGAAGCGGGGAGCAATATGATCGCGATTTATTTGACACTTAAAATATCTCCGCTTAGCATTCGACCCCGTCCGACACGGGTTCGTCGTTGGCGACGAAACATGTCGCGATGGCAGAAGGGGGTGCGTCATGGCTGAACGCTCTTTCACCCGCGAGGTCGAGGATCTGAAGCTCGGCAATGGCGAAATCTTCCGCGGCGAAGGAATTCTCGCCATCACCAAGGCCCTGCTGCAGTCCGGCGTCGGCTATGTCGGCGGCTATCAGGGCGCGCCGATCTCGCATCTGATGGACGTGCTGGCGGATGCGCAGGACATTCTCGGCGAACTCGGCGTTCATTTCGAAACGTCGGCATCCGAGGCGGCCGCGGGCGCGATGCTGTCGGCATCCGTGATGTATCCGATCCGTGGCGCGGTGACCTGGAAATCGACGGTCGGCACCAACGTCGCATCCGATGCGCTGGCAAATCTCGCATCCGGCGGGGTCACCGGCGGCGCCCTGATCGTCGTCGGCGAGGATTACGGCGAAGGCTCCTCCATCATGCAGGAGCGCAGCCACGCCTTCGCGATGAAATCCCAGATCTGGCTGCTCGATCCCCGTCCCAATCTTGAATCCATCGTCAAGGCGGTCGAGGACGGATTTGAGCTGTCGGAGGCAACCAATACGCCCGTGATGCTCGAAGTGCGCATCCGCTCCTGTCATGTCCATGGCCGCTTCGTCGCGAAGGACAACCAGCGCCCCAAATTCACGCTCGCGCAGGCGCTGGAAAATCCGCGCCAGGACACTAACCGAATCGTGCTGCCGCCGGCGTCGTTCCAGCACGAGAAGGAGAAGATCGAGCAGCGCTGGCCCGCCGCGATCCGCTTCATCAAGGACCGCAAACTCAACGAAACCTTCGAAGGCGACATCGCCGATATCGGCATCATCCTGCAGGGCGGCATGTACAACGGCGTGATCCGCGCCCTGCAGGGCTTCGGGCTTGCGGATGTGTGGGGCAATACCCGCATCCCGCTCTACGTGATGAACGTGACCTACCCGCTGATCGACGATGAGCTGATCGCCTTCTGTCGGTCGAAGAGCGCGGTGCTCATGGTCGAGGAGGGCCAGCCCGACTACATCGAACAGTCGCTGCACAAGATTCTGCGCAAGGCGGATATTGCGGCGAAGATCTATGGCAAGGGCGAATTGCCGATCGGCGGTGAATATACCGCGCCGGTGCTCGCGGCGGGCCTTCGCAGCTTCGTCGCGGCGGCCGCTCCCGCAATTCTGTCGGATCGTATCCGCGCACCGAATGACAGCTCGATCCTCGCCCACGACACGGTCAAGGCGCTCGCCGATGTAGTTCCGGCGCGCCCTGCGGGCTTCTGCACCGGCTGTCCGGAGCGGCCGATCTTCGCCGCGATGAAGCTGGTCGAGAAGGAGCTCGGCCCGCATCACGTCGCCGCCGATATTGGCTGCCACCTGTTCTCGATCCTGCCGCCGTTCAATATCGGGGCGACAACGATGGGCTACGGCTTGGGCCCCGCTTCTGCCTCCGCGTTCAACGTGCCCGCCGGCAAGCGTTCCATCGCCGTGATGGGCGATGGCGGTTTCTGGCATAACGGCCTGACCAGTGGCATCGGCAATGCCGTGTTCAACCAGCATGACGGAGTCATTCTGGTGGTCGACAATCATTATTCGGCGGCAACCGGCGGCCAGGATATCCTGTCGTCCCGCGCCGACAACAAATCGCGCTCGACCAAGCACCCGATCACCGAAGCCGTGAAAGGCATCGGCGCCAAATGGGTGCGCCAGATCGACCGCACCTACGACGTCGCCAAGATGCGTGACACGCTGAAGCAAGCTTTGACCAGCCCGGAGAAGGGACCCAAGATCATCGTTGCCTCGTCCGAATGCATGCTGAACAAGCAGCGCCGGATCAAGCCTCTGTTCAACAAGGCCGTCAAGGGTGGCGAACGCGTCGTGCGCGAGCGCTTCGGCGTCGACGAGGATGTGTGTACCGGCGACCATGCCTGCATCCGCCTGTCCGGCTGCCCGTCGCTTTCCGTGAAACATACGGACGATCCGCTGCAGGACGACCCAGTGGCCGCGATCGACAACAGCTGCGTCGGATGCGGCAATTGCGGCGAGGTCGCAGAGGCGGCCGTGCTGTGCCCATCGTTCTACCGTGCCGACATCATCCACAACCCGACGGGCTTTGATCGACTCATGGCCAGGCTGCGCGGCGGCATTATCGGTTTCCTGCAGCGTCGCCGCGACCGGCGGCGTCTCGCGCTGGTCTGAAGGCGTGACCGGATGAACCTCATGCTGCAGGCACCCTCGATGGATCAGACCAGACCGCTTGCGATCGCCGTGCTCGCGATGGGCGGCCAGGGCGGCGGCGTGCTGGTCGACTGGATCGTCGCGCTGGCGGAGAGCCAGGGCTGGATCGCACAGTCCACCTCGGTGCCCGGCGTCGCGCAGCGCACCGGCGCGACGATCTACTATGTCGAGATGATTCCGGCGCGGGCGGGAGCACCCTATCCGGTGCTGTCGCTGATGCCGGTCCCGGGCGATGTCGATATCGTCGTCGGCGCCGAGCTGATGGAGGCCGGCCGCGCCATCCAGCGCGGGCTCGTCACACCGGACAAGACCACGCTGATCACCTCGTCGCACCGCTCTTTCGCGGTGCAGGAAAAGCTCGTGCCCGGTGACGGCATCGGAGATGCCAGCAAGGTCTACGAGGCCGCAGGGGCCGCGGCGAAACACTTTGTCGCCTTCGACATGGCCGCGCTCGCGGAGAGCACCGGCAGCGCGATCTCCGCGGTCTTGTTCGGTGCGCTCGCCGGAACCGGCGTCCTGCCCTTTCAGCGCGCGGCCTACGAGGCAACCATTCGCGTCGCCGGCATCGGCATCGAGCCCAGCCTGCGCGCCTTCGCGGCAGGCTTTGAGCGAACGGTGGCCGATGCAGCATCGGCTGTTCTGCCCGAGCCCCCCAAACCCGCTTCGGCCGGCAAGCAGTATCCGCCGCTGGCTCCTATCGGCGATGCCGCGTTCGATGCGCTCGTCGCCGACGCCCGCACGACGTTCCCCGCGCCATTGCATGGGATGATTGCGGCCGGCTTGCGCAAGGTCGTCGACTTTCAGGACGTCGCCTATGGCAGGGAATATCTTGATCTGGTCGCGGGGTTTCTGCGGCTGGAGCGTGGCGGTGATCTCGCTTTGACGCGGGCCGCGGCCAAATACATCGCTGTCACCATGGCCTATGACGACGTCATCCGTGTCGCCGACCTCAAGACCCGCGCCAGCCGCTTCGAACGCGTCCGTGGCGAGGTGCTCGCGAAGCCCGATCAGCTCGTCTACACCACCGAATTTATGCATCCACGCATGGAGGAAGTCGCGGGCACGCTCCCGGTGCGCCTCGGCCTGTGGCTCGAAGCAAGGCCTGGCTTGTTCAAGGCGCTCGATCGCCTGGTCAATCGCGGACGCCGCGTGCAGACCGGAACGGTCCGCTGGTTCGTGCCGCTCTATCTTCTGGGCGGCCTGAAACGCTTTCGCCGCGGCACGCTGCGCCATCAACGCGAAGTCGCGCACCGGAACGGCTGGCTTGATCTGGCCCGTCAGATTGGCGCCGGCGATTACGAACTCGCCGTCGCAATCCTGGAGGCGCGCCGGCTGGTCAAGGGCTATTCCGATACCCATGCGCGCGGCGCGTCGAAATTCGACAGAGTGATCGCTGCCGCGCCCCGCCTCGCCGGCCGCACTGATGCCGCCCAGTGGCTGCGCCGCCTGTGCAAGGCCGCGCTCGCCGACGAGGAAGGCAAAGCTCTCGACGGGGCGCTGGCCACGGTCGAAACGTTTCTGTGATGCATGCGATGGACCAATTCGATCTGACCGTCAGCGATATCCATGCCGAAACAGCGTTGATCCGCGCGATCACGCTTGCGCGCCCGCACGGCGAACCGCTGCCATCCTGGGAACCCGGCGCGCATGTGAAGGTACGCCTGCCGGATGGCAGCGAACGCTGCTATTCGCTGATCAACACCTCCCTCGATCCGGCCGCGACCACGCGTCCGCACGCCTACCGTCTCGGCGTCCGGCTGGAGCAGCCGAGCCAGGGCGGCTCCAGATTCATGCACGCGCTCGACGTCGGCGACGTCGTTTCGGTCTCGATGCCGCACAATAATTTCCCGCTGGAGCCGACCTCCAGGCCCGTCGTGCTTCTTGCCGGCGGGATTGGCGTGACACCGATCCTGTCGATGGCTGCGGCACTCTCCGCAAGCGACCGGCCCTACCGCTTCATCTATGCCGGCCGCGCGCGCGACCAGCTTGCCTTTCTCGACGAGAGCTGCGCGCTGAACCGCGAGCGCCTCACCATCCATACCGACGACATCGGCGGCGTCTACGACGTGAGGGCGCTGATGGCTTCGCTTACAAATGACGAGCCGCTCTATGTGTGCGGGCCCAAGGCGATGATCGATGCGGCGATCCAAAGCGCCAAGGACTTCCGTTGGTCTGGTGGACGGCTACGTTTCGAGCTGTTTGCCAACGTCGTGCCGATCGCCGGCGACCAGCCCTTCGAAGTGGTGCTGAACAATTCCGGCAAGACCTTCCTGATTCCGCCGGACAAGACCATCCTCGCCGTCCTGATCGAAGCGGGCGAAGATCCGCTTCACGATTGCCAGCGCGGCGATTGCGGCATCTGCCAGGTTGGAGTCATCGAAGGCACGCCCGAGCATCGCGACTACATCCTGACCGATGCCGAGAAGGCGGCCGGCAAGGTCATGCAAATCTGCGTCTCGCGGTCGAAGACGCCGCGACTTGTCCTCGACCTCTGATCCCAACCGGAGCGCGCATGGCCAGATACCGCGGCAACACCGAAGCCATCAAGGCCCTCGTTCGCGAGACCGAGGTGCACCGCGATGTCTATATCGACGAGGAAGTGTTCCAGCTCGAAATGGAGCACATCTTCGCCAACAGCTGGGCCTATGTCGGCCACGACAGCCAGGTGCCGAAACCGGGCGACTATTTCGGCACCAGCATCGGCACCCAGCCGGTCCTGATGGTGCGCCACACCGACGGCACCGTGAAGGTGCTGCACAATCGCTGCCCGCACAAGGGAACGCGCATCACCACGGAGACTTGCGGCAACACCGGAAAGTTCTTTCGCTGCCCCTATCACGCCTGGAGCTTCAGGACCGACGGCTCGCTGCTCGCCATCCCGCTGAAGAAGGGCTACGAAAACACCGGCATCGAACAGAGCCACGCCGGGCAAGGCATGAGCGCCGTCAAGCATGTCCGCAACTATCGCGGCTTCATATTTGCCAAACTGAGCGACGTCGGGCCCGACTTCGAGGAATTCTTCGGCGAGAGCCTGTCGAGCTTCGACAACATGATCGACCGCTCGCCGGCCGGCCGGCTCGAAGTCGCCGGCGGCGTGTTGCGTTACATGCACAATTGCAATTGGAAGATGCTGGTCGAGAACCAGACCGATACTTGTCATCCGATGGTCGCCCATGAATCCTCGGCCGGCACCGCGATCGAGGCCTGGAAGAACGCGCCACCCGGCGCCAAGAAGCCGATGGCGGTCGAGATCTATGCGCCCTTCATGGCGCCGTATGAGTTCTTCGAGAACATGGGCATCCGCGTCTGGCCCAACGGTCATGGCCATACCGGCGTGCACCATTCCATTCATTCCGACTATTCCGCGGTGCCGGGTTATTTCGAGCAGCTGGCAGCCGCCTATGGCGAGGACCGCGCCAAGGCGATCCTCAATGAGAACCGGCACAACACCGTGTACTTCCCCAACATCATGATCAAGGGGCCAATTCAGCTTGTCCGCGTCTTCAAGCCGATCGCAGCCAACAAGACGCTGGTGGAGAGCTGGACCTTCCGTCTGGTCGATGCGCCGGACATGCTGCTGGAACGCACCCTGATGTACAACAGGCTGATCAATGCGCCGACTTCCGTGGTCGGTCATGACGACCTCGAAATGTACGAGCGCGCCCAGGAAGGCTTGCATGTCGACGCCAATCAATGGGTCAATCTGCAACGTCTCTATGATCCCTCGGAGGTGCCGGACGCCACCGCCGTCACCAACGGCACGACCGAATGGCAGATGCGCAACCAGTTCCGCGCCTGGTCGAAATTCATGACGATGTCGATGTCATGAGCGGCTCCATGAACGCATTGCCCAACGTACCGACCGATCAGCAACTGATCGATTTCGTCGTTCGCGAAACCAGGCTGATCGATCAGCACCGCCTCGAGGAATGGCTCGATCTGTTCGCCGACGACGGCTTTTACTGGATGCCGCTCGAATGGGGCCAGACCGACCCGCGGCTGACGACGTCGCTGATGTACGAAGACAAGCTCCTGCTCAAGATCCGGGTCGAGCGGCTCAAGGGCAACCGGACCTTTTCGCAGAAGCCCAAGAGCCGCTGCCATCACGTTCTGCAGACGCCCCAGGTCGACAGCCGGAACGAGACGGCCAACGAATACGTGACCTGGACGCCGATGCATTATGTCGAGACGCGACTCGATCAGCAGACCCTTTACGCGGCCTGGGCGACGCACACCTTGGCCATGATCGATGGTGTGCTCAAGATCAAGCTGAAGCGGGTCGACATCGTCAATTGCGACGCCGCCTTCGGCAATATTCAGCTGTTCATGTGAGATTGATATGCAGCTCCCGATCGAGGCGCCGACAACCGTCTTCGAGGCCTTCGCCCGTTCCGCCACGCGTCATGCCGACAAGCCCTTTCTCGCGGTTCTGCCGGAGACGGCGCAGGTCTATGGCCTTGTCGCCGGCGAGATCACCTACGGCGAAGCGCTCGCGCAGATCGCGGCGCTGAGCGACGGCTATCGTGCCAAGGGCTATGGCCCCGGCCACCGGGTTGGCATCCTCGTGGAGAATCGCCCCTGCTTCTTCCTGCACTGGTTCGCGCTGAATGCGCTCGGCGTCTCGCTGGTGCCGATCAATCCGGACATGCGCGCGGCGGAGCTCGAATATCTGGTCGGCCATTCCGAGATCGTGGCCGCGATCGCAATTTCCACACGCCAGGACGACATCGCAGCTGCTGCCAGGGCAATCGGGCGCGACATCCCCATCGTCGGCCCGGACGACGAACCGGCGGCGATCGATGTGCCGGCGCCGATCGCAGGCTCGCCCGATCGCGACAGCGAGTGCGCCCTGCTCTACACATCCGGCACCACCGGCCGGCCGAAAGGCTGTGTGTTGCCGAACGAATATTTTCTCTACGCTGGCCACTGGTACGCCAACGCCGGCGGTCTGATCGCGATGAATGAAGGCTCGGAGCGGATGCTGACGCCGCTCCCGGTCTTCCACATGAATGCCATGGCCTATTCGGCGATGGCGATGCTGACCACGGGCGGCTGCCTGATCGCGCTCGACCGCTTCCATCCGAAGAGCTGGTGGGCCAGCGTCAGGGCAAGCCGCGCCACCATCGTGCACTATCTCGGCGTCATGCCGCCCATGCTGATGGACGCGCCCGCAAGCTCCGACGACCGCCGCCATAGCGTACGGTTCGGTTTTGGCGCGGGCGTCGACCGGGCCCTCCACGATCCGTTCGAGGCGCGGTTCGGTTTTCCCCTGGTCGAGGCCTGGGCGATGACGGAGACGGGAGCCGGCGCCGTGGTCGTCGCCTGCAGGGAGCCGCGCCATACCGGCACCAATTGCTTCGGCCGTCTCGGAATCGAACTCGAGGCGCGCATCGTTGCCGATGGCGGCGCCGAGGCTGATGTCGATGAGCCCGGCGAGCTTCTGGTCCGCCATGCCGGCGCGGCACCGCGGTACGGCTTCTTCCGCGAATATCTCAAGGACGCAGAGGCCACCACGGAAGCCTGGGATGGAGGCTGGTTTCACACCGGCGATGTGGTGCGACGCGGCCCGGACGGTTCGTTTCACTTCGTTGACCGCAAGAAGAACGTCATCCGTCGCTCCGGCGAAAACATCTCGGCGGTCGAGGTCGAGAGCGTCCTGCTGCAGCACCCCGCCGTGAAGCAGGTCGCGGTTGCTGCTGCCCCGGACACGGTACGTGGCGACGAAGTCTTTGCCTGCGTGGTGAGCGAGCAGCCGCTCCCGGACACAGCATCGCGCCACGCGGTTGCCGCGGATATCGTCGCGTGGAGTCTCAGCCGGCTCGCCTATTACAAGGCGCCCGGCTATGTCGCGTTCGTGACCTCCGTGCCGCTGACCTCGACACAGAAGATTCAGCGCGGCGGGCTCAGGGAGCTAGTCGCCGCGACAATCGGCTCGGAGATGTGCGTCGATACACGCCCACTAAAGAAACGGCCGGTTCGCGAGCCGGTATGAGGACTCCATGAGCGAGGTCGCCATCGTCACGGGTGCCAGCGGCGGTATCGGCCGGGCCATTGCCGAAGCGATGCTGGCGGCTGGTTACCAGGTCGTCTCTCTCGACCGTCGCTCGCCCGAGTGGTCCCACGCAAAACTCGAGCCGGTTCTGGTGGACCTTTTCGACGCAAAAGCGACAGCAGCCGCAGCCGCGGATATCACGGCCCGGCATGCTGTTTCACATGTGGTCCACAATGCCGGGGTGATCCGGCCCAATCCGATCGAGCAGGCGACGCCTGACGATATCGCAGCCCTCAGCCAACTCCATCTCGGCGCGGCACTGACATTGGTCCAGGCCGTGCTCCCCGGCATGAAGCAACGCCGGTTCGGACGGATCGTCCTGATCGCGTCGCGCGCCGCGCTCGGCGCCGCGACCCGCACCGCCTATTCGGCGACCAAATCGGGCATGTTCGGAATGGCGCGGACCTGGGCGCTGGAAACGGCGGCTCACGGCATCACCGTCAATCTCGTGGCACCGGGACCGATCGAGACTGACATGTTTCACGAGGTCATTCCACAAGGCAGTCCGAAAGCGGATCAACTCGCCCGCTCGATACCGGTTGGCCGCATCGGACGACCGGACGATGTTGCGCGAGCCGTGATGTTCTTTTCAAGCCGGGACGCTGATTTCGTCACCGGCCAGGCGCTCTATGTCTGCGGCGGCGCTAGCATCGGATCGCTCGTGCTTTGACATGGTCTGATATGCTCGTGTCCGGATGGGACTGCCATGAATCGGAGTCGCCGCGTCACTCGCCTTCCACCTCCTTGAACGCCTCGCGCGCGTTTCGGAAGGCATCGATGCCCGAGGGGATGCCGCAATAGACGGCGACCTGAAGCAGTATTTCCTTGATCTCGTCCTTGGTGAGCCCGTTCTTCAGGGCGCCCTTGACGTGCAGCTTCATCTCATGCGGCCGATTGAGCGCGCCGAGCATGGCAAGATTGACGATGCTGCGGGTGCGCCGGTCAAGTCCCGGGCGTGTCCACAATGCGCCCCAGCAAAACTCGGTCGACCATTCCGCCATCGTTCGTGTGAATTCGTCCGCCCCGGCAATGGACTTGTTGACGTAATCTTCGCCAAGAACTTCCTTGCGAACCTTCAGGCCTCTTTCAAACAAACTGCCGTCGCTCATCGTCGATCCTTTCCAATGTTTGAGTTTCCGGTTCTTCAGTGCGACTTACGAATTAGCCCGCGCTTTCACCATGGCCGGGCCGTCATACGGTTTCATCAAGCTCGAAACATCGGCAAGCGCATCAAGGCGCCAGACATCTGCAATGATGGTGTCCGCGTTCCACGCGGTTCCGCTGAGCCGCGCACAATCACGCAACTTCGCTTCGATGTCACCGTCCGCAAGTGGATCGGAAAGACTGCCTCTCGCACTCATCACGGTCTCACTGAGCATTTCTCCCGATGCCAGGCAGATGCTGACGCAGGCCGCGCCGTCCGGAAGGGCGGCGTCAAGCTCGGCCCTCACCTCTTGACGCAGCGACACGATGCGGGGCTGCGATACCACCGCTTCGGTGAATTCCGCAACGCCCGCCGCACCGAGCAACAATGCGCAGGCCGCGCAGTGATGAATGCTGACGCGCGCATCGCGTTCGTTGCGAACCGGACGATCGCCGCGGGCAAGCAATAGCGCCGAGCCCTTCACGGTCACCGACACGATATCGTCGATGCGCCGGTTGAGCCTCGTTCGCAACTTGAAGCAGGCGTCGATTACGGCGTGGAATACAATCCCCGCCGGATAGGGCTTGTAGGTGTTCTTCGCGATCTCCCAACTGTTGCCGAGGCCGCCGAGCAGACGCCCAAGATCGGGCTCGTCTCCCATGGCGCGAGCCCAGCCGAGCGGCCCTTCGATGGCCCGTGCCGACGCGGAATAACCTTCGGCCGCAAGCAACGCTGCAAACATGCCATTGCGCGCGGCGCCGCCGACGCTGACATTCTTGGCCGCACTCGCGAGATTTTCGACGATCCCGGCCGATTGGCTCGCGGCAATTCCGATCGCGTTCGCAACGCCGTCAGCCGAAAGTCCGAGCAGTTTGGCGGAAGCGGCTGCCGCGCCAAAGATCCCGCAGGTCGAGGTGATATGCCAGCCACGCGCATAGTGTCCGGGTGACACCGCGTTGCCGATACGGCATTCCACCTCCACACCAAGAATGAACGCCGTGAGAGCGGTTTGCCCTGACAAGCCTCGCGCCTGCGCCAACGCCAGTACCGGCGCCGCTACCGGCGCCGCCGGATGAATGATCGTGTCGAGATGGGTGTCGTCGAAATCGAGCAGATTGGCCGAAATTGCGTTGACGAATGCCGCGCCCAGCGCGTCGAGCCGTTCCGGGCGACCGATGATCGTGGATGTCGCGGGGCCGCTGAATGTAGACAACGTTCGCAGCGCGGCAGTCACGGCCGGGTCGTAGGCCGAACCGAGCGCCGTCGCGAAGAAATTCAGGATCGAGCGCTTCGCTTCGTGGCCCTGGGCTGCGACATCCGCCCATGACGTCGCGGCAACGAACTCCGCGAGCGTCGCGCAGGCGCCCTGCCCTTCATCCTGCTGCACGGAGCGACTTCCTCGGGTTGTCGTCTTCGAAATCCTATTGCGGAGGGCCGGGAGCTGTCGACACTAATCTTATGCTTGACGAATTGACTGACAATCCGGACATTCGTGTCAAAGGACCGGGCAGCCGTGTCCAAGAAAAACAGTGAAGAAAAGCAATGCGCTCGCCTGCTCCGGCGGCGCGGCAGGGAGTGCGACGATGGCGGAAGCGACGATCGGCTTTGTCGGGACGGGCCGAATGGGCGGGCCGATGGCCACACGATTGCTCGACGCCGGTTACGCATTGTCAGTTTACGACACCGAGAGCGAGGCAACCCGGCCGCTCGTTGCGCGTGGCGCACGACTTGCAAAATCGCCGGCCGAGGTCGCATCAGCTGCGGACATCGTCCTGACCAGCCTGCCGACCCCCGATATCGTCAAGGCCGTCGCGTTGGGATCTGACGGACTCATTGCCGGAAACTGTGCCAGCATCGTGATCGATCTGTCCACCACCGGTCCCGGCGCGGCCAGGCTGATCGCGGAAGGGTTCAAGCGCAGAAATCTGACGCTGGTCGATGCGCCCGTCAGCGGCGGCATCAAGGGCGCGGTGAACGGCACGCTCGCGGTCATGGTGTCCTGCCCCAAAGCGACCTATGAAACCGTGCAACCGATCCTGAAGAATTTCGGAAAGCTGTTTTATTGCGGAGACAAGGTGGGGACGGCACAGACCGCAAAGCTCGCCAACAATCTGATGGCGGCGGCGGCACTTGTGATCACCTCGGAAGCGGTTGCGATGGGCGTCAAGGGCGGCGTCGACGCCAGGGTGCTGATCGACATCATCAATGCCTCGAGCGGCCGCAACAGCGCATCCGAAGACAAGTTCCCCCGCGCGGTGCTGCCCGGAACCTTCGATTTCGGCTTCACCACCGGCCTTTCCTACAAGGACGTACGGCTTTGCGTTGATGAGGCCGAGGCGATGGGCGTTCCGATGGTCTGCGGCGCGGCGGTCCGGCAGATGCTTGCAATTACCAACGCCAAATATGGCCCTGCATCCGACTTCACATCGATCGCCAAGGTCCTGGAGGAGTGGGCCGGGGTGGAAATGCGAGGCTAGGCGCCAGTCCGGCGAAGGGCGATGGCAATGACGATGGGGTCGACTGGATCGAAACCGTTCAACAGCCCGCGTGATGGATGGGACGCCGCAATGACGTTTGTAAAGAAGATCTTGCTGTTGCTGCTTCTGTCGCCAACGCTGCCGGCATTCGGACAGGAATATCCGCACCGGCCCATCACCCTCGTCGTTCCGTTCTCGGCCGGCGGGCCGGGTGACATCATCGCGCGCCTGCTCGGAAATACGATGAGCGCCACGCTGAAGCAGGCGATCGTCATCGAAAACATCGGCGGCGCCGGCGGCACCATCGGCACCAATCGGGTCGCCAAGGCCGCACCCGATGGCTATACCCTGCTGCTGATGCATGTCGGCCAAGCTACCGCCCCGGCGCTCTACGCAAAGCTGCCGTTCGATCCGGTCGGCGATTTTGCGCCAATCGGCCTTGTCACCGACGTGCCCATGATCCTGGTGGCGCGCCCAGACTTTCCCGCCAAAGACTTGCGGGAACTTGTCGCTTATGTTCGACAACAAGGCGACAGGGTCACCTTCGGCAATGCTGGCGTCGGCTCGGCGTCGCAGCTGTGCGGACTGATGTTCATGAGCGCCACCGATACCAGGCTGACGACGATCTCTTACAAGGGCGGCGGGCCGGCGCTCAACGATACCATCGCCGGTCACATCGACGTCTATTGCGACCCGGCAACGGGTCCAACGCCCTATATCCAGTCGGGCACCATCAGGGGCTACGCGATCACCAGCAAAACGCGCGTACCGACCCTCCCGGGTCTGCCGACCGCAGCGGAGGCCGGCGTCCCCGGATTCGACGTTACGACCTGGTACGGAATCTACGCGCCGCGCGGCACACCGAAGCCGGTGATTGATACTCTCGTGGCAGCCTTGCAAAAAGCTCTCCAGGATCCCTCCTTGGTCAGCCGTTTCGCCGAACTCAGCATGACACCGGTCGAGACCGAGCGCGCCACTCCGGCGGCGCTCGAGGCTTTCTTGAAGTCTGAAATCGGCAAATGGGGCCGCATCATCAAGGCCGCAGACATCACGCCGCAGTGAACCGCCCTGTCGCGACTTGATTCTGCTATGCTTCAAACATGCGCGTGAGAAACCAATAGCTGCCGAGCAGACTGATGAGCGCCGAAAGTCCGTAGACCAGCGAGGCCGCTCTCACCGGCTCGGCGCGGTCGATGGCCGTGAGCCGGTCCAGGGCAATGAGCGCCGGCACCACAATCGCGACGATTGCGACCTGGCCGATCTCGACCCCGACGTTGAAGGCTGCAAGCGCGGTGACGACCGCGTTCGCCGGCAGACCGACTTCCCGAAGCGCGCTGGCAAAACCAAAGCCGTGAATGAGCCCGAATGCAAAGGCCACCCGCCAGCGGCGGTCGATGTCACGCGAGAAGAAATTTTCCATCGCAACGAACACGATCGACGCGGCAATCGCGGGCTCGACCACGCTGCTGGGAATGACAACGACGTTCAGCGCCGCGAGCGAGAGGGTGATCGAATGGGCCAGCGTAAATGCGGTCACGATCTTGATCACCGGAATGAACCGTCGCGCCCACAGCACGACGCCGACCAGAAACGCGATGTGATCGTAACCCAGGAAGATGTGCTCGATGCCGGTGACGAGATAGCGCTGAATCGTCGAGAACAGCGGCGGCGCGGGCGCCGAGAGCGTTACCGTGGTATTGCTGGCGTCGAGCAGGGCTTGCGGTGCGTTGGCCCCCTCGCCGATCAAGACGACCTGACGGGCGCCCGAGTCTGACGCGGTCAGCACCGTCGATCGGTAAATGATATCGCCTGTGACGTTGCGGCACGAAAAGTTGTTGCGGAAAATCACACCGTCGCCGTCAGGCACGAGGGCGGCAGCACCCGGCACACACGCCGTGCCGTCGAGACCGGTCACGCTGACATGTGCACCGACATACGCGACAATCAGTGCCGCGGACGCCGCCACCAGCGCCGGATCAACCGAGTCCCGCTGCGCATCGAAAACCCGGGTGCCGGCAAGCCGATCAGCGTCGCTCCCCTTGAGCGCCACTTCGACGGTGACAGTACGATCCTCGCCCAGCATCACGCGTGCCGTCGAGAGATTGACTTGATGCGCATAGGCCGACACGCCGATGCCGAGGATGATCCACGCGAGCAGGACCAGCCACGGCAACCTCACGACCCCGCTCCCACCGCCCTGAGAAGCTCGGTCAGGCGCCGAACCTCGAACTCCGCAACCGTCACCACCGCGCCATCCGGCGCAAGGCGCGCATAGCGATCGAGGCTGTCGGCCGCTTCGCCGAATTCGAGTCGCGCCAACGGCGTCGAGCTGTCACGCGCGTAGAACAGGACCATCAACGTCGGCAATGCGAGGCCGTAGCGCGCCAGCTGCGCCGGTTCGGCAAGCCCGACGCGTGTCTCGACCGCGGCGGCGTCGAATGCACTGAACGCGGTATCGATGATTCGAGCCTGCGCGGGGTCGGCGACATGAGCGTCGTTGCCGGCGGCATGGGTATGTTGGCCGATATGCCTGAACCAATTCCAGGCGGCGTCGCGTTCGAAACGCGTGAGTTTTCCAGCAGACACGATTTCGACGGCCCACACCTGTGCCATGGAAACCGGCAGCAAAAGGCTTGTGCCGCGGCCTGCGGAGGAGTCGTCATGCGCCCGCAGCCGGCCCGCCATATCGAAGACGACCCGCCATTCCACGCCGACATGGCGCGGCATCAGATAGATGGTCGGAGCACCGCCCAATCTGACATAGTGCGACGTGCCGGCCGGGTTCAGCGTACCGAAGTTCACCGTCGCAGCCACGCCGGCCGGAGTTTCGAGCACGGCGACCTCGGCCGGCGGATCGAGCCCGAATGCGGCGAAACTCGATGGCGTGAGCTCGCTCGCCGGAATCTCGCGCGCCGGTTCGCTGACGTTCAAGAGCCGAAGCGCGGTGTCGAGGTGGGAGGCAAGTTCGGCCGGCACCGCGCCTTGCGTTCCAGCGACCGACCAGCCGCCGGGCTGGCGATTGAACGCGACGTTGGCTGGACCTGAGCGGACCTCAACCCGCTGAATGTTTGTAGGCGCAATCGTCAGCAACCCCTTGGCCGAGAACGACACCTTGCTACGTAGCTCGGGCCAATGCCCGCTGGCCACCAGCGCCACGAGAAGTGCCAACAGGAGCCCAACCGCGACGAGCGTCATCATCCATCGCGTGACACCGCGGCTGGCGGCGAGCCCCGTCAACGGCGCCTCCACCACATCAGCATTCCGCAGAAGGCCGTGGTCAGCGGCAGCAGCACCTCGAGCGCAATGAAAGTATCGCGCATCTGTCGGCTGGTGAGCACGATCTGCGGCAGGTCGTAGGTTTGTGGCGCCAGGTTGGCCGCGGCGTCGTCATCGGCCAGCCAGCGCACCATCGCCACCGACATCTCGCCGTTGGACACATACGGAAAATATTCATTGGTCGCGAATTTGCTGGTGCCGGCGACCACCAGGCGAAAGGGCTTGTCGGGCGGAGCGCCGGGCCAGACTCCCTCGAGCGCGACCACGAGCGCCTCGGCACCACGCTCGCCGTTCGACGCCACCTCTCCACTTGCCGCCACCGTCATCCCGCCGGCAACCGAAGGCGGCCTTCGATAGCTATCCTGGCTGCTCGTCGCGAGCACGCTGGTGTTGACGCCGGCCGGCGGCTGAACCACATGGATCGGCCGTACCTGCGGAAACACTGTGAGCGCCAGATGTTTCGTAATCGGGTGCGGTGGGTAGTAGGGAACCGCGACCTTGTCCGGATCGGTGCGGAAGTGATTCAACGGATCTATCACGATCGCCGAATCGGTCGATAGTCCGACCGCCCCGAGCAGGCGGCTTGCAAAATCAGCATCGACGGGGAACAGCGGATCGATCAGCAACAGCAGCCGGCCGCCGCCCCGCAGATACCCGGCCAGAAGTTCCGCTTCGCCCGGCGCAAATGCCGTGCGTGGACCTATCTCGGCGACAACCGTGCAATCGGACGGAATTGCGCGCGTCGCGGCAGTGACGATCCCGCGCATCACAAAGCCAATCTCGTTCAGCGCAAGCTGGAGCCGATCGAGCTGTTCCGGATCGGCAACCAGTACGTCGCCCGCGCCCGGCGTATCGTGTCCCTTCAGAGTCTCGACATGGCTGTAATGAAAATGGGCTGGTGTCGGCTGAAACGTCTCTCCGTGCCCGGTGACGAAACAGATCGTCTCCGAATGCTCGCGAAGGACACGCAGTGCAGCATAGCCGAGACGAGCGGCATCGGTGACATTTTCCACCACCACCTTGCGGTCGGCGGCCTGAAGCACTGCCGTGTTGTATGAATGCACGCCGATGTCGCGGGCAAGCCCCGGCTCCTTGTCGATATCGACGGCACGGAAGGTCAACAGCGGATGGTTTCGCGCCGCGATCGTGATCAGGTCAATGACCGCAAGCGCGTTCGGATCGCCCGCATTATAGAAATAGGTCAGCGAGAGCGGCGCGTGCAGCTGATCGACGACGTCGATGAGTTGTCTCGGCGGCGTGTTGCGTCCCTCGCGGGTCACATCGAAATGCACATCGTGGCGATACAGCGCCACATTGCCGGCAATCACGACGGCGATCGCGGCGCAAGCCATCAAACCATTCACCATCCATGCGGACACGCGCGATCCCCTGCCGCGCAGCGGTACCCTGATCGCGAGCACGAACAGCGCCAGCAGCGTCAGCGACCAGGCCGCGAACAAAAGGCTGTTCGAAACCGTTTCGCCGAAGCCGGCGAAGCCGAGCGCAGCAGATGCGAATGCAGCGACGACCAGCGCGGCGACAGCGATATCGGATCGAGCGAACCGGGGCATCTATGTCCTCCCCTAACGCCGCGCGAGCGCTCGCTCGGTCAAAAGCAGCGTCAAGAGCGTGACGCTGAGGAAGAAGCCCACGTCCGAAAGATAGATCGAGCCAACGGCGAATGCCCGGAAATGCACCGAGAGCGAGAGATTCACCACCAGCGTGTCGGCCGGGCTCGGCAGCAGCCAGCCGAAATTGTCGATGATCCACAGCAGCAGGAACACGCTCAGTGAGATCAGCGCGGCGATCACCTGGTTGGCCGTGAGCGCCGAAGCGAGCAGCCCGGTGCCGACCAGCGCCGAACCGAACAGCAGCAGACCGACATAGCCGCCATAGATCGGGCCGAAATCGGGGTCGCCGAAAAACGCCAGCGTTGCCGCATAGCAGCCCGACAACACCAGCATGACCACGATCAGGCTCATGCTGGCCGTGAACTTCGCAAGCACGATCGCGATTTCGGACACCGGCGACGTCAGCAACAGCTCCAGGGTGCGCAGCTTTCGTTCCTCAGCCAAAAGCCGCATCGTGATCAGCGGCACCGTCAGCATGAACAGCACGAACATCTGGAAGAAGACATGCACCATGCTGGGCTGATGACTGAGAAACAGCGTGAGCGTGAAACTGTAGCCCATGATCAGCAGGAAGACCGTCATTACTACGTAGGCGATGGGCGAGGAAAACAGCGCCGTCTCCTCCTTGAGCAGCAAGACCGCGAAGTTTCTCATGCTGCCGCCTTCGCGGGTCCGCGCGTGAGTTCCAGGAACACCTGCTCGAGAGACCGATGACGCTCGGTCAGCTCGGAAACAGCTACTCCGGCTCCGACAAGTGCTGCCAGGATATCAGCCGCCATCGACGCACGCCGTTCGGCTTCGATCAGGTAGCACGACGAGCTCGGATCGCGGTCGGGATCGGCGGTGATGCGGCGTATGCCGGTGACGGGGGCGACCGCGATGCGGATCGCCTCCTCCGAAGCCGCAGCGGAAAGCCGCAGCGTCAGCCCCTCCGCCGCCGTCCCCTGCAGCGCGTCGGCGGTGAGGAGCGTGCCGTCGAGAACAATCATTACCCGCGACGCGATCTTTTCGATCTCGGGAAGACCGTGCGAGGCGAGCAATACGGTGCGGCGCCCGGCGAGCGAGCGGATGAGATCGCGAACCGCGATCACCTGGTGCGGGTCCAGCCCGCTGGTCGGCTCGTCCAGCACCAGAACCTTGGGGTCGCCCAGCAGCGCCTGTGCGATCGACACGCGCTGGCGAAACCCGCGGGACAGTTTGCCGGTCGGAAGCCTCATCACGCCGGTCAGATCGAGCTGCGCCGCAGCCGCGTCCACGGCATTTTTAGCCGCACGACCGCGCAGACCCTTGATACCGGCCATGAAGTGCAGAAATTCGCCGACCCGCATGTGGTCGTACAGCGGCGCATCCTCGGGCACGTAACCTATCGCGCGGCGAACTGCGAGCGAGTCGGCAACAACGTCATGGCCCGCAACTTCGATGCTCCCGTAGGTCGGCACCAGATACCCCGTGAGCATGCGAAAGATCGTGCTCTTGCCCGAGCCGTTGGGACCAAGCAGGCCGACGATCTCGCCTTGCGCGATGGCAAACGACACGTCGGTGACGGCGCGACGCGGCCCGTACCACTTCGTGACATGCTGCGCCAGCACAACTGCAGACATCAAAACTCACAAGGCCCAATGCCGGAAGCAAGCTTGCTTGTATCCGAACAGAATCCCGGGCGCGAAGCCCGGGATTGCAATCCAATCACGGCAACAGCGTCGCCGTCCGATCACTCGTAGAATTCGGGAGAGTGTTTGTGGGCCTTGAAGACGTCCGGGTCGTGCGCGTAGATGATGTCGGCCCCCTCGACGTCGCGAACTCGCCGTACCCAGGCGTATGCATCGAGCATGCCGACGGGGTCGTAGACGCTGCCCACGCTGGGCAGGATATTCTTCTCAAGGTTCTCCTGGAGATAGACGGCGTCGCTGGTGAGCACGACGGTTCCGGTCTTCGGCAGACGCACGACCATGATCTGGCTTCCCGGGGTGTGCGACACTGCGCGATGAATGTAGACGCTGTTGTCGCCGAACAGATCGAGGTCGCCATCGAGTTCGATGGTCTTATACTTTGCGGGCATGGGGCCGCCGATGCCGTTGCGCAGCATCGAAAAATCCTCGCTGATGAAGAACGTCGCATATCCCGGTGCCGGCCAGAATGCGTTCCTGATCTCGTCGCGCTGGAATACAAAGGTCGAGTCGAGGAACTTACCGATATTTCCGGCGTGATCGACGTGGAAGTGCCCGAGCACCACGAACTTGATATCCGACGTTTTGACGTTGATTTTGCTCAGCTGCGCGTCGATGGCGACATCGGGCGAGCGGCCCGGATCAAGCGCCTTCACGAAGGGGCCCCAATAGTCGGGATCGGTGATGATCTTGTCGTTGTTGCCGCAATCGAACAGCACATCCCCCTTGGGATGCCGGATCAGGAAGAAACCGACGGGAATCTGGACCTTGCCGCTGCTGCCGTTCTGAATAAGCGACTTATCGAGATTCAGCGCGCCTGAGCTGAAGACGTAAAGCTTCATCTCTTTCGGCGGCTCCGCCGCCATCGCGCCGGCGGACACAAAAAATAGTCCCACGGCCAGCGAGCCCAGGACTTTCGCGCAGCTCACCCGCATGACGTCCTCCCTGTTTTGATGTAATTTTTTTAGCGAGCCGGCTGATACTTACCACAAATTGTCGCGGCTGTGCACGTCCCGAGTGCCGGCCGCAGGCAAAAAATGCGCGGCACCGGTGGAACTGATCTCATGCCGTCGTCCGTTGCTGCGCCGCAAGCGCGTTTCCCGGAGCTCGAGAACCTTTTAGGGTGGCTTGCTGGAAACACCGGATGCGTAGTGGAGGCGACAGACATGGACATCGAGATGCCGCGCAAGACAATCGATCTGGCCTCGGCCATCGCCGAAGGCGACATCCGGGTCTTGCTGATGGTGCTGGTGCACATGACTGGCGACGAGCGCTGGCTGGAGCCGCCATACAAGCCCAAGCGCGACGTGCGCCTGATCCCCGATCCCGATGCCGGCGTGCCGGCGGAAATCCAGGATGAGATCCGTGCCGCAGTCCTGCAACTGTTCGCGCACGGCGATCCGAAGCCGGTCATCACCGATCCCGGAAATGAACTCACTCTGAAGATGATGCGCGCGTGCCTGGGCGAGAATGTCGCCCCGGAATATGCACCGCTGATGCGCGAGGAGATGGGCTTTGCCCCACGTGACGCGCGCTGGACCCAGCGTCCGCCGGAAGGAGTTCTCGCGCGACATCATGTCTTGATTGTCGGAGCCGGCGTCTGCGCCGTCGCGCTTGCGGTCGCACTCGGTCGCCTGGGGATTGCCTTTACCATTGTCGAGAAGAACGACGAGCTCGGCGGCACCTGGTCCATCAACCGTTATCCCGGCTGTGGCGTCGATACGCCGAATCATTCCTATTCCTATTCCTTCGGTCCGCGCCATCCCTGGACGCGCTACTTTTGCCGGCGGGAGGAACTTCTCGGCTATCTGAAGAAGGTCGCGACCGCGTACGACATCGGTCAGCATCTCCGGCTCAACACCGAGTTGACATCGTCACACTGGGACGAGCGCAAGCGGCGCTGGATCTCCACGCTGAAGACCAAGGACGGCGAGGAGATATTCGAATCGACAATACTGGTCAGTGCGATCGGCCAGCTCAACGATCCCTCGCGGGCGCACTTCAAGGGCGAGGAGGATTTCCAGGGCCTGATCCTGCATTCGGCGCTGTGGTCGGAGGACATCAAGCTCGAAGGCCAACGTGTCGCCGTGATCGGCACCGGCGCAACGGCAATGCAACTCGTACCCTCGATCGCCGACCGCGTGGCTTCTGTCGCCGTCTATCAGCGGAGCGCGCAATGGGCCCGCCCGGTGAAAGGCTATTCCGACCCGATCAGCGAAGGCGCGCGATGGCTGCTCGCGCATCTGCCATTCTATGTGCGGTGGTATCGCTTCAACATGTTCTGGCGCTACGGCGACGGCCTGTTGCCGTTCCTGCGCAAGGATCCCGCGTGGCCCCATCCCGATCGCGCCGTCAACAAGGCCAATGACCGGCACCGTCAGGAGCTGACCGATTTCATCCTGTCAGAACTCAAGGATCGTCCCGACCTGATCGAAAAATGCATGCCGACCTATCCTCCTTACGGCAAGCGCATCCTGCTCGACAATGGCTGGTTCAGGACACTCACCAAACCGAATGTCGAACTGGTCACCGACAAGATCGATCATGTCAGCCGCGACGGCATTGTGACGGCGGACGGCAAATCCAGGCCCGCCGATGTCATCGTGATCGCGACGGGTTTCAAGGTCACGGAGATGGCGGCGCGCCTCAATATCACCGGCCGGGGCGGCAAGACCCTGCGGCAGGCGTGGGCCAACGACAATCCCACCGCCAATCTCGGCATGACCGTGCCGGAATTTCCGAATTTCTTCTGCATGCTCGGTCCGAATTCGGGACCGGCACATGGCGGCAGCGTGATGTTCCAATCCGAATGCCAGAGCAGGTACATCTCCGCCTGCCTGGTCGACATGATCGAACGAGGCATCGCCGCAATCGACGTTCGGCAGGACATTCACGACGACTATGTCCGCAGGGTCGATGCCGAGCACGAGCAGATGATCTGGACCCACCCGGGAATGACGACTTACTATCGCAACAAACAGGGCCGCGTGTTTTCCGCGATGCCCTGGCGGTTCGTCGATTACTGGGCGATGACCCACGATCCCGATCTCAGCCAGTATCGCCTGACGGACGCGTGAGACTCCGCTTTGCACATCAAGAACTCGGATGATACAGCGGTGCTGAACGCTGGGTCCCTCCATCACTGTCCGATGCTGTCTTCAAAAGCAGCGCGCTGGCATGCGCTCAGATGCAATCCATGCTTGGTTCGACGATCCAGTACGTCGGCTGCGTGGGTGGCCCATTCGGTCTCGCGAAGGTAGTGCGATTCACGCTCGTAGAAGTCACCGCCGAAGTGGCGTCCGAGATCCGAGCCGGTACGGGCCGGCCCCAGCAGCTCCCGCGCGCGGGTTCCGTAAAGCCTGGCATAGTGGCGGATCAGCGTGCCGGGCAGGCCTGGATATTCACGCTCAAGATCAGCGACGAAATCCTCGAAGGCGCCGGGAATGTCGCCGCCGGGAAGGCGCGCGCCCGCGGTCCATGCCGGTGCGAGCCGCGGAAACCAGGGCATCAGACGCTGCAAAGCATGCTCGGCCAGTTTCCGATAGGTCGTGATCTTGCCACCGAAAATCGAGAGCACCGGAGCAATTTCGGGCGTGCCGTCGATTTCAAGCACGTAGTCCCGGGTCACGGCCGACGGATCTTCCGAACTGTCGTCATACAGAGGCCGCACACCCGAGAAGGCATGAACGACGTCGCAATCTTCCGGCGGCGTGCGGAGATAGCGGCTCAGCGCGCGCAGCAGATATTGAACCTCGGTGCCGTCGATCGCCACGTCATCGGCGCGCCCCTCGTAGGGAATGTCGGTGGTGCCGATCAATGCGAGGTCGCCCTGGTACGGGTTCACGAAGATGACGCGCCGGTCGTCATTCTGGAACAGATAGGCATGGGAGCCGGCCCAGAATTTCGGCACCACGATATGACTGCCCTTGACGAGCCGCACGCTGTGGGAGGAATTCAAGCCTGTGACGTGTTGCAGCACGTCCTCGACCCAAGGTCCGGCGGCGTTGACCAGCGCGCGGGCTTGCGCGACATGCACCAGACCGTCCTTGCTTCGCATCTCCAGTTGCCACGTCTCCCCTGCCCGCCGCGCCCGCGTCACCCTGGTGCGCGGCAGCACGATGGCGCCGAGGCGCGCCGCGTCGACGAGATTGAGAACCACCAGGCGCGCGTCATCGACCCAGCAATCCGAATACTCGAAGGCGCGACGAAACTCCGGCCGCAGCGGCGCGCCTTCGGGCGCAAGCGACAGGTCGAGGCTGCGGCTCGCCGGCAGTTTCTTCCGGCCGCCAAGATGATCGTAGAGAAACAGCCCGGCCCGAACCTGCCAAGCGGGCCGCTCCCCCGGCGAATGCGGCAACACGAACCGCAACGGCCAAATGATGTGCGGAGCGGAGGCGAGCAGGACCTCCCGCTCGATCAAGGCCTCGCGCACCAGACGAAACTCGTAATATTCCAGATAGCGCAGCCCGCCATGCACCAGCTTTCCCGAGCGCGACGAGGTGCCCTCGGCAAGGTCACCTTTTTCGCAGAGCAGGACCTTGAGGCCACGGCCGGCGGCGTCGCGCGCGATGCCGGCGCCGTTGATTCCGCCGCCGATGACGGCGATGTCGACCAGTCCGTGATCCCTGGCTGCGGCCGACGCTGCGCCCGTCATCTCGCCCCGCTGCGCTCCGCTTCGATCCGGCGCGACCCGCGCTCGGCAATGATCGCTCGGCGCAGTTGTCGTTCCCAGCGCTTCATCGCCTGGCCCTTTTCCTGTTCAGCACGGATTGAGCGGCGGCTCGCCGACAAGAAACCGGCGGATCTCCTCGGCCGCCTGCTTGGCGGCGATGGTGACGGTGCGCACCGACGCGCCGGCAATGTGGGGTGTCAGCGTGACGTTCGGCAGCCGCAGCAGCGGCCAGTCCGGCGGAACCGGCTCGACTGCGAAGGTATCGAGCATTGCGCCGCCAAGTTGCCCCGACACGAGCGCATCGTAGAGCGCGTCATAATCCACCATCGGACCGCGCGCCGTATTGATGAAGACCGCGCCCTTCCTGGTGCGCGCCAGTTGCTCGCGCCCGATGAACCCTGTGGTCTCGGGCGTCACCCGGGCATGCAGCGTGATGACGTCGGCGCGCGCCAGCAGCGCCTCCAGCGCAACATGTTCAACACCGTCGCTGCGATCCTGCGCCGAGAGCTGCACGTAGGGATCGGCGACCAGCAGTTTGCAGCCGAAGGCCTTGAGCAATTTCACCACCCGGTGGCCGATCGCGCCATAGCCGATGACGCCGACCGTCATCTCGCCGAGCTCCCGACCGGTGCGATCGGCGCGGTAGAGATCGCCTCGCCACTCGCCGGCGCGCAGCGCTTCGTGGCCGCTGCGAATCAGACGCGTCTCGGCCAGAATGGCTCCGATCGTGAATTCGGCGACCGCGCTCGCGTTCCGACCCGGCGTGTTGACGACCAGTACGCCATGATCACGCGCCGCCTGCAGGTCGATGTTGACCGGCCCGCCGCGCGAGACCGCGATGAATTTCAGGTGGGGCAGCCGTTCGAGCATCGCCCGCGAGACCGGCGCCAGATGAGTGACGAGCATGGCGGCGTCGCCGATGAAGGCCGCGATCTCGTCCGGATCGCCCATGAATTCCTTCAGCCGGTCGAGCGACGAATCGGCGTAGCCGTGTTCCATGGGTTGATCGGGCCACGGCTGCTCGAGCGCCCGAATGCTCAACCCGTTGCCGCATGCGGCAGCGATCCGCTCGGCAAACACCGAGGGCAGCATGAAACGATCACCGATGATCGCAACGATGTCAGACATCGTCGCCTCCCGCGCGCAGAGCGGCGAGCCGCTTCCAGATTGGGCGCGTGGCCAGCCGCGCCTCGACGTAAGCCGGAAACATCCGCCCGTAACGCGCGGCGAGGCAGGCATCCGGGGCTTGCGGCTCGCCGAGATACGGCCTGACCCAGCGATCGGCGCAGGCCGTCATGTCCGGATAACAACCGGTCGCCACCGCGGCGATCATCGCGGCACCGGCAGCGCCAGCCTCCTCCCGGCTGCAAACACGAACATGCGATTCCAGCGCGGCGCCAAGAATGGCGCGGAGCGCACGGCTGCGCGCCGCGCCGCCGGTGATGCGCACGTCCCGCGGCAACGCTCCCATCGCGGCGTAACAGTCGCGCGCAGCGAATGCGAGCCCCTCGATCACGGCGCGCATCAGATCCCAGTAGCCGTGGCGTGAGCGCAGACCGAGAAATTGCGCACTGGCATCGTGGGCCACGAACGGACCGCGTTCGCCCGCGTCCGAGATGAAGGGATGGAACATCACCTCGCCGGGCCTTGCCTGCATCACCTGCGCGTCGAGACGTCGGATCAGATCAGCGCGTGAACGGGTGACGCCCTCGCCGGCGAGCAAGCCAAGCGCAAGATCGAGCAGCCAATCGATATTGAGTGTAGCAGCCATGTTGGATTGCATCTGAGCGTAATGGCCGGGCACCGGAAACGGCATGGTATAGCCGGTCGCCTCGGCGTTGAGTGTCACGGCATCCGCGGAAGATGCGAGCCGCATGTGCATTCCGGTCGAACCGATGATGGTACAGCCGACCTCCGGCGCCTCGTCATAAAGGCCCGCTCCCAGCGCGGTGCAAATGACGTCGACATAGCCAAGCGACACCGGCACGCCCGCGGGCAATCCGATCTCCGAGGCCGCGGCCGCATCGAGTGAATGCGTCACCGAAACGCCGTCGACCACGCTCGGGACCAGCCCGGCAAGATCGGCGATGCCGATCAGCCGCGCCGTCTCCGGATCGTAGCCGCCGGTGCGGAAGTTTCCGAATGAGAAAGTCATCTCCGACGGGTCGGTGGCGCGCATTCCCGTCAGGCGAAAGTAAAGCCAGTCCTTGCAGTGGAACGCGGTCGCCGCACGGGATACGCATTCCGGCGCGTTCGCTTGCAGCCAGGCGAGCTGCGGCCCCTGCTGACATGCATTGAGGCCGGAGCCGGTGCGCCGGTAGAGCGCTGCGTTCCGCGGGCCAGCGCGGATCTCTTCCACCAGGCGTGCCGCGCGCGAATCAAGCCAGAGCAATGCCGACGCCACCGGCCGCCCGCCCTCATCCATCAGCCAGGTGCCGTCGCCCTGCCCCGTGACGGCAACGGCCGCGACACGCGTTGCAAGATCGGCCACGCGCGTCGCAAGACCACGCAACGCGGCGGCCGTATCATCCCAGGTACGCGACATGTCCTGCTCGACGCGGTCCCTCCCGGACGTGCGATAGACGTTGGGCAAGGAGAAGCTGCCAAGCTGCCCGCCTTCGCGTGTGAACGCCACGGTCTTGATCAGCGAGGTACCGGCGTCGATACCGATGATGACGTCACGGGTTTGCGGAGCGGGCATCGTCAGGCGGCCTCTGCATGGCGGAAGCCGGCCCCGTCGGCGCCAAAGACATGCAGGTGACGCGGATCCAGGGCGAACGAGACGATATCGCCTGATCTCGCCGAAATCCGGTTCGGCGCCACGGCGATCAGCAGGTTGCCGCCGCAGTCGCCGGCGACGTGCGACTGATCGCCCAGCCATTGATTGGAGACGACGCGCACGCGCACGTCTCCCGTTCCAATTCCGATCTTCTGCGGCCGAATGCCGACCCGCACGCGTGGCGCGGCTTCGAGCCCCTTCTGCGCCGCCGCGCTGAAGCTCTCGCCCGGAATGTCGAAGGTGACATCGGGTTTGACGGAAAAGCGGAAGCCACCGTCGCAGCGCGCCACCGTTGCGTCCAGCACATTCATCGGCGGCTCGCCGATGAAGCTTGCAACAAACAAGTTCGCCGGGCTGTCCTTCAGTTGCCTTTCGCTGGCGAATTGCTGCAGCACTCCGTCTTCCATCACCGCGATGCGGTCGGCAAGGGCGCTTGCCTCGGTCTGGTCATGAGTGACGAAGATCGCCGTCATCTCGCGCTCCGCCAGCAGGCTCTTGATCCGGCCGCGCAGCACCGCACGGAGCTGCGGCTCGAGTTGTCCCATCGGCTCGTCGAGCAGATAGAGATCCGCATTGCGCACCAGCGCGCGTGCCAGCGATGCACGCTGCTGCTGTCCTCCGGAGATCGAGCGCGGAAAGCTCTCCAGGATGTCGTCGATCTCCACGAGTTGGGCGATCGCCTCGACCCGGCGCGTGACGTCGGCACGCGACAGCTGCTGCGATTTCAGCGCGAATGCGATGTTCTCACGCACCGTGAGCGGCGGGTAGAGCGAATAGCCCTCGAACGCCATCGCCACCCCGCGTCGCGCCGGCGGCAGCTGGTCAATGCGCCGTCCGTTGAGCACGATCGATCCCGCGGTGACGCTCTCGAACCCGGCAATCATGCGCAGGGTCGAGGTCTTGCCGCAGCCCGACGATCCCAGCAGCGCGACGATCTCGCCCTTGCCGACCTCCATGTCGAGCGCGCGCACCGCCTGAACGGCCGGCTTGCGACGGCTACCGTAAATCTTGTCGATACAACGAAGCTCGAGCATGCCCATCATCCCACCCTCATCACGCGGCCTGCCGGCGATGCGACAGGCAGACGCGCGCCCCGCTGGTCCGATCGAACAACAGCGCATGCTCCGGCATGATCCGGACAGAGACATCATCGCCGCTGGTCGCGTCCACCGCATGCGGCGGCAGCGCGGCAAGCCATTCGCTGCCATCCGCCAGCTTCAGCAGCAGCACCGCCTTCTCATGCATGGGGGTGACCGCCAGGATTCGCCCCCTTGCCGCATCCTCGCCAGCGATGCGGGAAATCACGAGGTGTTCGGGCCGGATTCCCAGCCAGCACGGCCGCTCCAGCGGTTGCCCGTCAGAGGCGCCGAGCCTGATCTTCGCGCCCGACAGCGTTGCGAACAGCATGCCATGCTCCTCGAACGGCTGGATCTCGGCGAGATTGATGGTGGGATCACCAAACAATCGCGCGACCGCAACCGAGGCGGGCGCGGTGTAGATCTCTTCCGGCGTCGCGACCTGTTCGAATTGGCCGCCGACCAGCACCGCAATGCGATCGGCGATCGCCATCGCCTCGCGGTAATCCTGGGTGACATAGAGAGCGGCGGCCGCCCCCTGCCGGAGCAGGCTCGGCAATTCCTGGCGCATCTCGTAGCGGAGCTTGGCGTCGACGTTGCGCAGTGGGTCGTCCAGCAGCAGCACGTCAGGATCGCCAATCAGCGCACGGGCAAGTGCGGTGCGCTGCTTCTGGCCATTGGACAGTTCGCGCGGGGCATGATCGAGCACATGGTCGATCTTCAGCAGCCGGCTGATCGCCTGAACCTTCGCTGCAGCCGCGCTGCTGCCCCCCGCTTTGGCCCGCAGACCGCTCGCGATGTTGGCACGCGCGCTCATGTGCGGGAACAGCGCGAAGTTCTGGAACGCCATGCCGATGCCGCGACGCTCCGGCGGCGCGCCGACGATCGAGCGCCCGCCGACAAGGATATCACCCTGGTCCGGTTCGAACATGCCCGCGATCATGCGCAAGAGGACGGTCTTGCCGCTGCCCGACGGCCCAAACACCGCAACGATCTCACCCGGCTCGACGGCAAGCGACAGGCCATTGGCCGGCCGCGTCGCGCCGAATGTCTTGCAAACCGATCTGATCTCGAGCCGTGCCATCAGGTCAACCTTTCACCGCGCCGAGCGAAAGGCCCTCGACCAGATAGCGCTGCGCGTACAGCGCCAGCAGCAGGGTCGGCGTCACCGACAGAACGATCGCCGCGGCGATCTGGCCATATTGAATTCCCGAGGCCGTGACGAAGGCGAGCGCGCCCACCGTGACCGGCTGCTTGTCAGCGGAGGCAAGGATCAGTGCGAACACGAAATTGTTCCAGCAGAAGATGAAGGAGAGCAGTCCGGCGGCGGCGATGCCCGGCCCTGCCAGCGGCACGGCGATGCGCGCGAAGGTCTCCCCCCACGAATGCCCCGCCAGGCGGTAGGCGTGTTCGATGTCCGGACTGACGTCCTCGAAATATCCCCGCACGATCCACAGGATCAGCGGCAGGGCGATCAGCTGGTAGACCCAGACGATGCCGACATAGGTGTCGTTGAGGCCGAGCTGCTGGTAGTAGAGCGACAGCGGCAGCAACACCAGCAGCGGCGGCGCGAAACGGAAGGACAGAAGCGTGAACGCGATGGTTTCGCCGAGCCGAAACTTGAAGCGCGCGAAGGCATACGCCGCCGGAACGCCGAGCACCAGCGCCAGCATCACCGCGGCGCTGGATAGAACGAAGCTGTTCCACAGATTGTGCATGAAGGGGATATCGATATTGCCCGCGACGGTCTGCAACTGGCCCGAGATCAGCGCTCGGTAGTTCGCCAAGGTCGGCTCGAACACGAGCCGCGGCGGTATGCGCAGGATCTGTTCGTTGCTCTGGAACGACATCAGCAGAATCCAGACGATCGGGAACATGAAGAACAGCAGCACCAGCGTGAGCGCCACCCCCCGGAAGATCCGACCTGCAAGACTGACATGCTCCATCGTCCGATTCCCGCGGCGTCACTGATGGCGGTGCGCGCGTTCGCGCAACTTCAGCCAATTTCTGATGAAGATGTTCGACAGGATGTTGGTGATAAGCCAGAGGATCATCAACAGCGCCGCCGACCGGCCGACATTGGTGTATTGGAAGAACTCCAGATAGGCCTGCACCTGAAACACCATCAGGCGGTCGCCGGGTCCGCCTTGCGTCATCGCGTAGATGATGTCGAACTGCTGAATTGAATCGAGCAGGCGGAACAGCGAGGCTGTAATGATGTAGGGCGCCAGCATCGGCAGCGTGATGCGAAAGAACACGAAGCTCGCCGGGACACCGTCGAGTGCGGCCGCTTCAAAGGGTTGACGCGGCAGCGACCGCAGCCCCGCAAGCAGAAGAATCATGATGAAGGGCGTATAGACCCAGATGTCGACCAGCACGACCGTGAACAGCGCCGTCGCCGGATCGGACGCCCATTTGAAATCCTGGATTCCGAGCAGGCTGACGAGATAGGACAGGATGCCGAAGCTCGGGTTGGTCATGAGCTTCCACATCAACGCGGCGATGGCCGGCGCGGTCATCAGCGGAAGCAGGAGCGCGATCGAGACGGCGTTGTGGAAACGCGTCGGGCGGCGCAACAACAGCGCGATTGCGAGCCCGAACAGCAGCTCGAGGACGACGGTCAGGGCGGTATAGGTCAAGGAGATGCGCAAGGTATTCCAGAACGCCGGATCCTCGACGAAATCGAGATAGTTCTGAACGCCGATGAAGCCGCGCAGATACGGCAGATTGAGCCGGTAGCGCTGCAGTGAATAAAACGCCGCCGTGCAGAACGGGACGAGTATCGCCACGCAAACCAGCAGCGCCGGCAGGCTCAGCAGATACGGCAATAGACGACCGCGCAGCCTGGTCATGCGAGCCGTCGGCAGGTTGATCTGAACAAGTTGGGTCATGCTCATCGCGGCAAGCGGCCTGGCGGGGACGACGCTGGCTCGGCCCGGGGCCACAGTCCGAGCCAGCGCCGCTCATGGTGCGGAGGAGCCGACACCAATCCTATACCCGCGCGTCAGCCGAGTCCCGCCTGCTTCAGCTGGCGATTGATGCTGTCCGCGAGCTTGTCGAGACCCTCGTCGACGCTGACCTCCTTCGCCACCATCTTCTGCAGGGATGCCGCCCACTCCGTCGTCAGGTCGAAGAACAGCGGTTGCGCCGTGAAGTAGATCTTGGCGCCGGGAGCGGAGACGTCGTGCTGCTCGAGATAGCCGGGATACGACTTCGCGATCCGGTCGCGGAACTCGCTGTCCTTCCAGACCGAGGCGCGCACCGGGTTGACGAAATCCATCTTGCGGGCGCCGAACAGATCATGCTCGGTGGACGCGGCCCACTGCATGAACAGCCAGGCGGCATCCTTCTGCTTCGAGAAGCTGGACATCGCGAGCGACCAGATCCAGACATTGGGCGTCGGCGCTTTCGCGGCCGGGTTGGCGGCGAACGGCGCATAGCCCAGATTGCCTCGCTCCTTGTTCTCGCCGCCATTCATGAAGTAGCCGAGAATATCGGCATCAAAGATCATGCCGGAGGCGCCCGCGCCGAGGTCGGTGCCGACCTGATACCAGGTATAGGTCGACCAGTTCTTGGGACCCGAGCTCTGGATCATCCTGACCCATTTCTCGTGGAAGTCCTTCGACGCCTTGGTGTTCATCGCGGCTTTCAATTTGCCGCCTTCCATCACGAAATCCTTCTGGCCGAAGTTGGAATAGGCCGACAGGAAACCCGGATGGATCGACGCCCATGAGCGCGAACCGCGGACGCCGACCCCATATGGCCCGCCCGCATCCTTGGTGATCTTGGCCGCAACCTCGAGCATGTCGTCGAGGTTCTTCGGAGGCTTGACGCCGACCTTGTCGAAGATCTTCCTGTTATAGGCGACGTTGTTCAGCTCATAGCCCCACGGGATGCACCACTGCTTGGCATTTCCCGCGCCGAGTTCGGAGCCTGCGACACCATCCCACGCCGTCGAGGCGCGCAGACCGGGCAGCACATCGTCCCAATTGAAGGCAGGGCTCGTTTTCGATGCATCCTTGATATAGGTGTTGAGATCCTCGATCCAGCCCGCCGGGCCGTAAGTCCAGGTCATGTACGCGCCGGTCATGAAGGCATCGTACTGATCCGATTTCGAGGACAGCGCCGCCGTCACCTTGTCGAAATAGACGTCTTCCGGAAAGATGTCATAGGTCACGTTCATCCCGGTGAGCGACTTGAACGCCTCGATATCGCCGATCATCGCGTCGACATAGGGGTGCTTGTTCAGCAGCAACTTGACGGACTTGCCGGCCTGGCCCTTCCAGTTGAAGTCCGCCGCCATCGCCTGCGACACCGAGGACGCAAGCGCAACGTTGGCGGCGAGGCCTGTAATCCCGAGTTTGGCGGCACCGTCGAGCAAGTCGCGTCGGCTGATGCGTTTGGCAGCGTAGGAGTCGAACAGGTTCTTCTCTCGATCGAGCATTTAAACACCTCCCTTTACGTTTTCACTTTCCCTTCCGATTCTTGCTTCTTGCTTTGCCGGATGTTGCCTCCGGCTTGTCGCTCGCGAGCGCCTGGGCGGTCGCTTCGTCGGTAATCAACCCATGAAGCACGCGGCTGCGCAGCACTGCGCGCAACGCGGCGACCTTCACCGTTCCGCCTGCGATGGCAATGATGCGGTGCTTCTTCAAATCGGCCGCGCTCATCGAGGTCGCACGCGCCGACAAATCGGTGTCGAGGATCTCTCCGTCAGCGCTGAAGAAGTGCCCGAGCAGATCGGCACAGGCGCCAGCCCGCTCGAGCTCGGCCAGTTCATCCGGCTTGATCATGCCGCTCGACACCAGAAAGCCCGCGCCGGTGACTTGACCGATGCCGACGATCAGGAGCGATGCCTTGCGCGCCAGCGCAACGACGTCGGCGATGCCGTATTGCTGCATCAGGACCGCTTTGTCGGAGACGGAATTTGCGAACACGGGCACCGGCAGCAGATAAGCCTCCGCTCCGGTGCGCTCGGCGAGCCGGTGGATGACGTCGAACGGATTTGCCGCGAATTTCCGCGTCAAGCCGCCGAGCAAGGACACGAACTGCACGTCCCGCGCGGGTGTCTGGGGCATCTGCCCGACAACGGCTGCGAGCGTGCGGCCATGGCCGACGCCGATCACTTTGTCCACGCCGCGTTCAAGGGTGTGGCGCAGGAAGCCAGCCCCTTCGAGCGCGAGCGCCTTCAACGGCAACTCACCTTCGCCGAGATCCGGCGCGACCCGACAGAATGAAAGGCCGAAGCGCTCGGCGAGCGCATTTTCCAGCGCGACGCATTCGGCCACCGGACCTTCGACGAAGACGCGGATCATGCCCTCGCGGCTCGCGCGCGCGATCAGCCGATGGGCCTTGGTGCTTTCAATGTTGAGGCGGCTCGCAATCTCCGACTGCGTGAGGCCGGCGGCGAAATAGAGCCAGGCCGCGCGCGTCGCCAGCGACTCATCGCCGTCCACCATGAGCAGCTTCTCTGAGCGCGCCGACACGATCGAAGCCTTTGCAATTTTTTTCACGATATGCAAAAAATTGCAGAGCTGCGACGGGCCGTCAAGTCAATTCGTCATGCTGCAACGCAAACGCGTGGAAGCGGATCTGGAACGGACCGCGCGCATCCCGGTCCGAAGCTGGTGCGGCCGGTCTTCGCAAGGCGCATCGCAACGATGAGGTGCGCGCTGCTACAAGGGATCTGCGTCACGCCGATCCGGCAGACATACTGAGCGCGGTTTGCGCCGAACCGTCAGGAGCCAATGATGACCGACACCGAACTGCAGTTGCGCGAAGCGATCATTGCGAAATGCCGCTGGATGAACGCGACCGGACTCAATCAGGGCACGTCCGGAAACATCTCGGCCCGTCACGGCAACACCATGCTGATATCGCCGTCCGCGACGCCTTACGACGCCCTGACCCCTGACATGATCGCGGCAATGCCGATCGAGGGCGACTACGGATCGTGGAGAGGCCCGCTCAAGCCCTCGACCGAATGGCGTTTCCACCTCGACATCATGAAGGCGCGGAGCGATGTCGGCGGCATCGTCCATACCCACGCCACCTATTCAACGGTGCTGGCGATCGCACGCAAGGAAATTCCTGCGTGTCACTACATGATGGCGGCTTTCGGCGGCATGAACGTGCGTGTTGCGGATTACGCCAGGTTCGGCACCAAGGAGCTGTCGGATCATGCGCTGAAAGCGCTGGAGAACCGAACCGCCTGCCTGCTCGCAAATCACGGAATGATTGCGACCGGCACATCGCTGGACAAGGCGATGTGGCTCGCCGTCGAGCTCGAGACCATTGCCCGACAGTATTATCTCACCTTGGCAATCGGCGGGCCGGTGCTGTTGAGCGAGGCCGACATCAACGAGACCAAGGCCGCGTTCGGCAGCTATGGCGTGCAGGATCCGCCGACCCGAGAGGTTGCAAGAGCGTAGCGGCCGTAGTGAGAACCACATGACCAGCCTCGAAGATCCCGACATGCAGGACCTGCTCGTTCTCGCGGAGCGCCTCGGACGGGACCCGCTCGTGGTTCAAGGTCCCGGTGGCAACATCTCGCTGAAGCGCGACGGTGTGATGTGGGTCAAGGCGAGCGGCACCTGGATGATGGAGGCGACGTCGCGACCCATTCTGATCCCGGTCGATTTCGCCGCAGTGCTTGACGGTCTCGCAGCTGATGATCCCGCCTGCGAAACATGCAGCTCCTTCGTCCGTCATGACCTCGCAACCGCGACGTTGCGGCCTTCGATCGAAACCACGCTCCATGCCGTCATGCGGCAACGGGTGGTGGTCCACGTGCATTGCGTCGAGACCATCTCGGTCGCGTGCCTTGCGGACGCGGCCGAACGGCTTGCGGTCTTGTTGAGCGGCATGAATTGGACGTTTGTCCCCTACGTCCGTCCCGGCGCATCGCTGGGACGAGCGGTGGCCGAACGCCTCCGCGCCGGCACGAACGTTGTGGTGCTTGGGAAGCACGGCCTTGTCGTCGCCGCCGACAGCGCGATCGAGGCTGAACGGCTCCGCGCCGAAGTTTCGCGCCGGCTCGCCCGCTTTGTCCGCGCCGCGCCCCGCATCGACCGAGCGACGCTGCGCAAGCATCAGGGCGATGGTTATTCGCCGGCGGACGACGACGAATTGCACGCCATCGCAACCGATCCCGTCAGCCTCACCGCGGCACGGTGCGGATCGCTCTATCCGGACCACGTCGTTTTTCTCGGGCCGGGCATCGTTGAGACCGAGGGCACGGAGACCGCGGCCGATGCCGCGCGGCGTGTGGGGCGTCCCGACGCGCCACTGGTCATCGTCCCCGGTGCTGGAGTCCTTCTGCATGGCGCAGCGACGCCGAGCGCCCGTGCGCTCGCGCGCTGCCTCGCCGACGTCACCTGCCGCCTGGCAAGCAACGACCCCCTCGATCCCTTGAGCCCGGCCGACGAAGCTCAGCTGCTCAATTGGGACGCGGAGAAATACCGGCAGTCGCTTGACCGGAGGACACCATGAGCGATCTCGTGCTTGGCATCGATGTCGGCACCTCGGGCGTGCGGGTGGCTGCGATCGATATGACCGGGCGCATTGCGGCATTCGCCGCTTCGAGCATGCCGGGGCCGCTCCGCAGCGGTCAGCGGATCACGCAGGACCCCGCGGTGTGGGTGCGTGCACTCGACGATGCGATGGCGCGGCTTGCCATAGCCGTGGATCCCGCGCGGATTGGTGCGCTTGCGGTGGATGGCACGTCGGGCACCCTGGTCGCGGTCGACGAGTCGGGACGCCCCGTCACCGCAGCAAGTCTCTACAACGATCTTGCTGATGACGCGGCCGTCGCCGCGGTCGGCAGGGTGGCGCCGGCATCCTCCGCTGCCCATGGTGCGACATCGCCGCTGGCGCGGGCCGCGCGCCTGCAACGGAATGCGGGCGTCGCAAGGATCATCCACCAGGCCGACTGGATCGCCGGCCAGTTCTCCGGACGATTCGATATCAGTGACGAAAACAACGCGCTGAAGACCGGGTATGATCCGCTCGCCCGGGCCTGGCCGGAATGGGTCGCTGCCGCCGGCGTTGATCCCGGCAAGCTGCCTGCGGTCGTTCCGGCCGGCACAACAACCGGGAACGTCACCACCAGGGCTGCGCGCGGGTTTGGGGTGCCGACCCGCGCTGTCGTTGTCGCCGGCTCGACGGACGGATGTGCGGCGTTTCTTGCCACTGGCGCCGACAGACCGGGACAGGCCGTCACATCGCTAGGCTCGACGCTGGTCCTGAAACTCTTGAGCGCGCAACCGTTGTTTGCTCCCGCGTACGGCCTTTACAGCCATCGTATCGGCGACATGTGGCTGGCGGGCGGCGCCTCGAACACCGGCGGCGCCGTGTTGGCGAAGTTCTTCACGCCGGAGGCGATTCGCGACATCAGCCAGCGCATTGATCCCGAGGTTGCCACCGGCCTCGGCTATTACCCCCTCCCCGCACCGGGCGAACGCTTCCCGATCAATGATCCGGCGTTGGCGCCGCGGATGACGCCGCGGCCAACCGACGATGCAGTGTTCTTGCATGCACTGTTGGAAGGCATCGCGATGATTGAAGCGTTGGGCTACCGACGCCTCGCCGAACTCGGCGGTCCACGACTGACCAGCGTTGCCACGGTCGGCGGCGGCGCTGCGAACGAGCCCTGGAACCGTATCCGTGCCACCGTGCTCGGCGTGCCCTTGCGAATCCCTGCAAGCGACGAAGCTGCCGTCGGCGTGGCGCGGCTCGCGTTACCCGCCGTCGGAGCGCGATCCTCATCATGAACCGTATCGTCGGATTGCGCGAGATCGCGGATCAGTTCGATCTCCTGCTCGTGGATCAGTATGGTGTGCTGCACGATGGCGTTGCGGCCTATCCGGGCGCCATCGATGGGTTGGCCAGGCTTGCGTCCAGCGGACGTAAGGTCATTGTTTTGACCAATTCGGGAAAGGGCGCGGCGGCAAACCAGGCCCGGCTTGCGGCGCTGGGCTTTGCGGTGTCGAATTTCGATGCCGTCCTCAGTTCCGGCGAGGTCGCTGTGCGGCTTGTCAGGAGCGGCGCGCTCGGCCCTCGCTTCGCGATCGGAGCGGACGCCTGCGTGATCGGACGAGGCGGAGATACGTACGCCTTCTCAACGGACGACTTCAGGCTGGTCACCCGACCGCACGACGCCAACTTCCTGGTTTTCGCAGGCTCGGACGCGCCGCGGATCTGGCTGGACGCCTATCGCTCGACGTTGACCGCCGCAGCGCAGGCACGCGTGCCGGCGCTTTGCATCAACCCGGACATGACGATGATCCGGGATGGCGAGCTTGTTCCCGCGCCGGGCGCCATTGCAAGGATTTACGAAAGCCTCGGTGGCCCGGTGGAATATGTCGGTAAGCCCTACCCCGCGATCTTCGAGCACGCCGTCGCGACCGCTGCCATGGGCGCCGGGGCCCGCGTCGTCATGATCGGCGACAGCCCGGAGCACGATCTGGCTGGCGCTCGGGCAATGGGGCTGTCAACGATCCTCGTCAGAACCGGCATCCATCGTGATCTGGACGAGGAGCAGCTGTTGCGCGTGTGCGAGGGATGGGGCGATGCCCCTGATTTCCTGCTGACAGCCTTCGCATGGTAACACGCGCAGCTCCAGCGTTCGCCCATAGTCTTCGCCCTCTTCAATTCACCGACGAGTCTAGGCCCTCAACTGCGCCTGATGCGCTTCGACAAGCTCGTGCATGCTTCGAAACTGGAAGTCGACGTGAGGTAGCTCGCCAGGATGCATGGTGGCACCAAAACCTTCCTGGGCGTGGCGCCGATAAATCCAGCAGGACTTGAGCTTGAATTCGCCTGCAGGCTTGTGATCATGGAACATGCTTTCCGCCGTGTGCAGAATTTTCTCCCTGGCCACGCCAAGCCCCGACAGTTTTTCCAGCATGTAGTCGAAGTTACGTGGGCTCGGCTTGTACGATCCGATGTCTTCAGCGGTGTATATCGCATCGAACTGCACCTGGAGACGCTGATTGCTGTAGCGGAACGACTCGTTGTCGACGTTTGATAGAATGACGAGCTTGAAGTGCTTTTTCAGGTATTGAAGCGCATCGGCCGAGTCCTCGAAGGCTGGCCAGTTTCTGATCGAACGCCCGTATTCGCCGCATTCTTCAAGGCTGACCGACACGCCCCACTCTTCCGCCAAACGCTTGTAAACGATAGCCAGCAGGTCGCGGTAAAGCTTCGCCGGCGTAAAGCGTTGCTGGCTCGATTCGTGACGGGCGTGAGCTTCCAGGATCTGATCCCGGGTCAGCGGCCGCCTGAGCTTCTCGGTCAGCGGCCTCAATCCCTCGATCATGCCGCTTTCCCAATCGATCAAAGTGCCATAGCAGTCGAACGTAAGTGCCTCGAAGTCTGTAAGCCGCATGAGGATATCTCCTGATTTGCTGTCGCTGGCTTCAGTTGTCGAGCGATGGAACTCCCTGCCTTTGAACTCCTCGCCGTCGGCCAGCCGATTTTCTCGCGCATGACGGGGCCCGATCGATCAAGCTTGCCATTCCTCGCTCCAAACCTGGACGACGTGGCCCGGCGTCACCTCGCGGTACTGGCGGACCGGCGGCTGGTAGTCAACAGCGCGCACGGGATTTCTGATTTCGTCGTTCGATACGCCGCGCCTCTCGGTGCGGCGGGCAGGATCAGGGATCGGCACGGAGGCCATGAGCTTCTGCGTATAGGGATGCTGCGGATTGCCGAACACCAAAGCGCGGGGACCGATCTCGACAATTTCGCCGAGATACATCACCGCGACGCGATGGCTCATCCGCTCGACCACCGCGATGTCATGGGAGATGAAGAGATAAGCAAGGCCCATGCTGGCCTGAAGATCGAGCATCAGATTGACGACCTGCGCCTTGACCGAGACGTCGAGCGCCGAGACCGCCTCGTCGGCAATGATCAGCTTCGGCCCAAGCGCAAGCGCACGGGCGATGCAGATGCGCTGGCGCTGACCGCCGGAGAACTCGTGCGGAAAGCGCTGCGCCATGTCGGGCGTGAGCCCGACGCGAAGCAGCAGGTCGGCCACCCTGTCGCGCGCTTGCGACGACGACGCAAGCCCATGGGCATACAGCGGTGCAGCGATCGCAGAGCCGACCGACATGCGCGGATTGAGGCTCGCGAACGGATCCTGAAACACGATCTGCATGCGCCGGCGCAACTCCCGCAAGGCGCGCGGATCCTTGGCCAGGACATTCTCGCCATCGAGGCGGATGGCCCCGCTGTCCGGCTCGATCAGCTTGAGAATCGACCTGCCCGTCGTCGACTTGCCGCAGCCGGATTCGCCGACCAGTGCCAGCGTCTCCCCGGCATGCACGTCGAAGGAGACGTTTTCCACGGCGTGAACGCGGCCCGAGACCTTTCCGAACAGGCCGGAGCGGATCGCGAAGCGCGTGGTCAGGTTGGCGACCTCGAGCACCGGCCGTTCCGCGGCCGCCACCGTGTCGGGCGTCTCGATCGGTGCGTCCGACGTCCCCGTCACCTTGTCGACGATCGGAAAACGCATCGGCCGCTTCCGTCCTGCCATGGAGCCGAGACGGGGCACGGCGGCGAGGAGCGCACGGGTATAGGGATGCGAAGGCGCGGCGAAGATCCGTGCGGTGCTGTCGGCCTCCACCGCCTGTCCGTCATACATCACCACGGTGCGGTCCGCGATTTCGGCGACCACTCCCATGTCGTGGGTGATGAAGAGGATCGCCATGTCCTCCTCTTCCTGCAGAACCTTGAGCAGATCCAGGATCTGCGCCTGGATCGTGACATCGAGCGCGGTCGTCGGTTCGTCGGCGATCAGCAGTTTCGGCTTGCAGGCCAGCGCCATGGCGATCATCACGCGCTGGCGCATGCCGCCGGAGAAGCGATGCGGATAGTCGTGGAAGCGCGACGTTGCCGCCGGGATCCGGACCTTCTCGAGCAGCCGAATGGTCTCGGCCTCGGCCGCCGGACGCGACAGGCCGCGATGGTAGATCAGCGCCTCTGCGATCTGGAAGCCGATGGTCAACACCGGGTTGAGGCTGGTCATCGGCTCCTGAAAGATCATGGCAATCTCGTTGCCGCGCACATCCCGCATGGTCTGCGCCGGCAGCGTCAGCAGATCGCGGCCGGCAAGCTTGATGCTGCCTGCAATGCGGCCGCTCTCGGCCGGAATGAGCCGCATGATGGAAAGCGCCGTCACGCTCTTTCCCGAGCCGGACTCGCCGACGATCGCCACCGTCTGCCGCGCCGCAACGTCGAACGACACGTCACGGACCACGGGACTCCATCGCCCGTCGCGCATGAACGAGGTGGTCAGGCCCGAGATCGACAGGATCGGTTCTGCCAACGAAGCCGCAGCCCCGGGCGGCTGCGCGCTGGCAGCGAGTGGGTCAGTTGCGCCTGGGCCAAGACTCATCGCTGCGCTTTCAAGAGACCGTTTCAGTATCCGCGTGCGAGATCGACACGCCCCGGCAAGGCTTCGCCGCGGCGGTGGCGAGCGATGGTTTCGAGCACGAAGTCAACCGCTGCCTCCGGCGTCGTCATGCTTGCGATATGCGGCGTGAGCAGAATGCGCGGATGGCTCCACAACGGATGCCCCGCGGGCAACGGCTCGTGTTCGGCAACGTCGAGAACGGCGGCTGACAACGCGCCGCTGTCCAGAGCCTCGATAAGGTCTGCCTCGACCAGATGCCCGCCCCGCCCGACATTGACGAGTTGGGCGCCGCGCGGCAGTGCTTCGAACAGATTTGTGCTCAGGATGCCGCGGGTTTCATTGGTCAGCGGCAGCAGGCAGACCAGGATGTCGGTCCGCGCCAGGAAATCCGATAAAGTCTGCCCGCCGGCATAACAGTCGACATCCTTGATGCTGCGCGGCGAACGGTTCCAACCCGCAAGCGGGAAGCCGAACGCCTTGAGCCGCTCAAGCACGGCCTGACCGAGCAAACCGAGCCCCATGACGCCGACCCGCCGCTTCGCGGCTTGGGTGATCCGAATCTCGCGCCAGGTCTGTTCGCGCTGCTGGCCAATGTACTGCAGGAGATCGCGATGCAGCGCGAGCACAGCCATGGTGACATATTCAACCATGCCCTCCGCGATGCCAGGCTCGAGCATGCGGATGAGTGGAACGTGGGGCGGCAGCCGCGAGACATCGAATTGATCGACCCCCGCGCCGACGGAGAACACGAGCTCGAGATTGGGAAAAATTGTCGCGATATCGTCCGGTGGCACCCAGGCCGCCAAGTAGCGGACATCAGCGGGATCGCCGACATCCGGCCAAAGCCGGAATGGCAAATCCGGGGCGCGCGCCGCAAAGCAGCGGGCCCATTCCTGACCGCGGATCGCGTTGGCCTTGTAGAGGAATGTCATGCGAGCTGTCCCGGCGCCGCTAGAGCGTGATGAGATGAGGTTGCACTGGTTCAGCGCGGCAGGTGCGCCCCCTCGCCCCGCTCTTGCGGGGAGAGGGTTGGGGTGAGGGGCACTTCGATCCGCAATTGCTGAATTCGCGGCAGCGCCGTGCCTTGCCCCTCACCCGAAATTCCCGCTTCGCGCGAATTTCGACCTCTCCCCGCGAAGAGCAGGGAGAGGTGAACTGAGCCAACGGGCGGGCCGATTCAATCAAGGGCAGTCACCGCTAGAACAGGGGGACCGGCGCGAGCGGCCGGCCGTCGATGAGCCGCTCGTGACTGTAGGCCGCCGGGTCGACCAGCGGTGTATCGCCGGTGACGATATCGGCAGCGAGCTTGCCGGCCGCCGGCCCGATGCCGAATCCATGACCGCTGAAACCCGTCGCAAGAAAAAAGCCCGGCAAGGCATCGACGGGCGAAATCACCGGAATGGTGTCAGGCGTGGTATCGATGGTACCTCCCCAGGCCTCCGCGACTTCGATGTCCTTCAATTCGGGATTCGACTTGATCAGCGCCGCGAGCGCCGCATTGACCAGCGTCATGTCCGGCGCCGGATCGCGCACCCGCTCGGTCTCGAACGGTGATGGCTGGTCGAGGCTCCAGTTCGTGCCGCGCACGATCTGATCGAAGAACGACTTTCCGAACGACAGCTTCAACCCCTTGCGGCGGTGCCTGTAGGTCGGCCAGAAGCTCCGCGCATAGCGAAACAGATCCGGCGACAGTTCCACCGTGCCGCGGTTGCGCAGCGCCAGCGTGAAGCCGCCATCGAGGCGGCGGCGAATGCAATAGAAGTCGGTACCGAGCGCACCCATCGTGATTTCCGGCCCCGGCGTGGTGCGGCATGCGGTTGCGTTGACGAGGCCGATCGGAAGCTCGATGCCGTGGCGCCGGCAGAACAGCGACGACCACGCACCTCCCGCAAGCAGCGCGGATTGCGCGCGAATGGTCCCCTGCTCGGTGACGACAGCGCTCACGCGCCCGCCCTGGGTCTCGAGCCCGCGCGCGGCGCAGCCTTGATGAATGGTCACACCGTGCTTGCGCGCAGCAGTCGCGAGCGCAGGCACGGCCATGGATGGCTCGGCGCGCCCGTCGCTCGGCGTATAGAGGCCGCCGACCCAGGCGTCGGCGTTGCCGGGCAGGCGCTCGGCGACTTCGGCAGGCGACAGCACCTGCGAGTGAACCTGCAGCTCGCGCGCGATCGCGGCCCACTTTTCCCAGGCAACGAGCTCCGCCGGATTCTTGGTCAGGAACAAGATGCCGGTCCGGCGGAAGCCGGCATCGACGCCGGCGTCGTTCTGCATGTCTTCCCACAAGCGCAGCGCCTCGCGGGCAAGCGGGATTTCGGCGCGCACGCGGCCCTGCTGGCGGCACCAGCCCCAGTTGCGGCTCGACTGCTCCGCGCCGACATGTCCCTTCTCGATCAGGGCGACCGAATGCCCCTTCTTCGCCAGATGGTAGGCCGCGGAGACGCCGATGACGCCACCGCCGATGACGACGACATCAACCTGCGCCGGCAAGCGCTCGTCGCTGGTTATTCGGCTGAGCGGCGGGGACATGAGATTCTCCTGACAATCAATCTGGTGAAAGCGCGTTGGCTCTTCATGGAATGTTCATGCGCGGATCAAGGGCGTCGCGCAGCCCGTCGCCGAGGAAGTTGAAGCTGGTCACGGCAAGCGTGATGGCGATGCCCGGCGCCAGCGCGAGCCAGGGCGCGCTGGTCAGATAGATCTGGGCATTGTTGAGCATGTTGCCCCAGCTCGCGGCCGGCGGTTGGATGCCATAGCCGAGGTAGCTGACATAGGATTCGAGCAGGATCGCCGTGGCGACGTTGAGGGTCGCCGAAACCACGATCGGCGCCATCGCATTGGGCACGAGCTCGCGGAACATGATCCGCAGATCAGATGAACCGAAGGCGACGGCAGCGACCGCGAACTCGCGTTCGCGCAGGGAACGGACCTGCGCCTCCACGACGCGGGCGACGTTCATCCACGCGGTGGCCGCGATCAGCACGGTGGTGGTCATCAGGCCCGGCTCGGTGAGCGCCGCCAGCGCCAGCAGCAGAAAAATCGCCGGGAAGCACAGCACCGCATCGACCAGCCGCATCAGCACCGCCCCGAGCACGCCGCCGTAGAAGCCCGCGAAAGCGCCGACAAGGATACCGACCGCCATGGCGATGATCATGGCGACGATGCCGATTGCGATCGACACCCGCCCTCCCATCATCAGCCTCGCCAGCACATCGCGGCCGAGTTCGTCGGTGCCAAGGATATGCGCGCCGGACAGTGGCGGTGCGAAGCGGCGCATGATGTCGATGTAAGTGTCGTCGAACGGCAGGAGATAAGGACCGAACGCCGAACCCAGCACCAGGATGACGATAATCGCCGCGCCCGCCACGGCGAGCCGATGGCGCCGGAAGCGCTGCCAGGCGGCTTGGCCAGGAGCCAGTTGGACGCTCTGCAAGGCTGCGGCACCCATCGTCTATCCCACCCGGATCCGCGGATCGACGACGGCATAGAGGATGTCGGCGAGCAGCGAGCCGATCAGCACCATCGTCGCCGAGAACATCAGGATGCCCATCACCACGGGATAGTCGCGGTAGCCAATGGAATCGAGGAACAGCCGGCCCATGCCGGGCCAGGTGAACACGGTCTCGGTGACCAGCGCGCCGCCGAGCAGCGTTGGAAACTGCAGGCCCGCAACCGTGATCATCGGCAGCAGCGCGTTGCGCAACGCGTGGGTCGTCAGGATGCGCCATTCCGGCAGCCCTTTTGCCCGCGCGGTGCGAATGTAGTCCTGGTTGACGACCTCGAGCATGGACGAGCGCATGAAGCGTCCCCAGATCGCGGTCTCGACCAGCGCCAGCACCATGGCCGGCGCGATCAGATGATGCAGCAGGTCGAGAACCGAGCCATCGCCGATGGTCTGCCGGTCGCCGGACGGCAACCAGCCGAGGTGCACCGAAAAGATGTAGATCGTGACAAGCCCGAACCAGAACGTCGGAATCGAGAGCGCGATCATGGCGCCGATAGTCGCCAGTGAATCGAACAGCGAATAGCGGCGCACGGCGCCGAGCACGCCGATCCAGCAGCCCAGCAGAACGGCGATGACGGTCGCCGTCGCCATCAGTTCGAACGTGGCGCCAAGATGAGAGCCGATGATGGTCAGGACGCCCTCGCCGTCCCGATAGGAGCGCCCCCAGTCGCCTCTCAGCATGCGGCCGAACCAGTCGAGATATTGGATCGGAAGCGGACGATCGAGGCCCAACTGCCTCGTGACTCGCGCGAGGTCTTCCTGCGACATCTGCGAGGACACCGCGAATTGCGCCAGAGGCCCGCCAGGCGCCAGATGAAGGATCGCGAAGCCGAGCGCCGACACGATCACCAGCAGCAGTATCGCCTGGATCAGGCGATTGGCGACGTAACGGGCCATCTCAGGCGACCCTCAGGGACGCACGGGTCAGGCCCAGTACCATTCGCGCATGTTCCAGCAGTTGGACGACGTGTTGATGTTGGGCCGGAAGCCTTGCAGCCCCTCCTTGACGCCTTCCGTGATGGAGCTCTGGAACAGCGGCAGGATGGCGAGGTCGTTGCGGATGAGCTTTTGAAGGTCGCCGTAGATCACCTTGCGCTGTGCAAGATCGAACTGCCTGGCGCCCTCGGCAAGCAGCCGGTCGGCCTCCGGGTTCTGGTATTGATAGGTGTTGTAGCCGCGTCCACCTTTGGCCGGAGTGGCGCCAGAGCCGAAGCGCGGTGTCACGTCCGGATCGCTGCCGAGCATGAAGTTCACTCCCACCAGAACCGAGTTGAACTTCGACTGCTGCCAGAAGTCGCCCCAAATCACCGCGGCCGGCATGTCGTTGACGCGCATCGCGGCGCCGATCGCACGCCAATCCTGAATCAGCAGCTGCTGCGTCTGCTCGCGCACGGCGTTGCCCGATGTGGTCGAATTGGTGAATTCGAGTTTGACGCCGCCCTTCTCGCGGATGCCGCTGGCGCCACGCACCCATCCGGCTGCATCGAGCAACGCATTTGCCTTCGCGGGATCATAGCTGTGCTGCGGCAGGTCCGGCTGGAACGACCAGGCCTGTTGCGGCACGAAGCTTTCGGTCTGCTTCGGCAGGCCGTAGTTGAGCGCGTCAATGATCGCTTTCTTGTTGATCGCGTGATAAAGCGCCTCGCGCACCGTGCGGTCGACGAATGGGCCGAATTCCAGGTTCGGCGCAATGTGCTCCACCGAGGCCGTCGAGGACACGAAGATCTTGTGGCCGCGCAGTGTTTTTGCCTCCTGCACAAAGTTCGGCAGGATGCCCTGTATGCCGGTGTAGTCGACCTGACCGGTACGAAACTGGGTATAAAGAACGGTCAGGTCCGGGATGTATTTGAAGACGACGCGCTCCAGATAAGGTCCCTTGCCGTGGTAGCCGGTATGGGCATTCAACAGAATGTGGTCGCCGGGCACGCGCTCGCCCCAGCGGAAAGGTCCGGTTCCAACCGGTGCGTTGTGGAACGGCGAGTTGTTCGGATCCGACACCTTCTCCAGGATGTGCTTCGGCACCATGCAGGTGAGCGAAAGGATCGACATGTAGGGGGAGTACGGCGATTCCATTCGCCAATGGATCTCGTCAGGCGCGACGACCTTGATGTCCTTGACCAGGCGATGGCCGACGCGGCTGAGGACGCGGAAATCCGGGTTGTTGATGAGATCGAGGGAGAACTTCACATCCTCCGCGGTAAACGCCGTGCCGTCATGCCACTTCGCGTCGCTGCGCAGCTTGATCTTCCAGGTCAGGCCGTCGGCCGAGATCCCACCATTGTCGATGGTCGGGATCTCGCGCGCGAGATCGGGCACGAAGTGGCCGGCCGGATCGACGAACCAGAGCGGCGAGAAGATCTGCCACCAGACGCCCTGATCGACCTCGATGCCTGGCATGAGAGGATGAAAGACCGTCGGCTCCTGCGACAGCGCGGCGATCACCTGCCCGCGCGGCTTGTCCGGCGGATTGGCCTGACCTTCCGATTGCGCAAATGCGGAAGCTGGAACGGTCAGTGCCGCACCAGCGCTCGCGCCGAGCAGCATGAACTGGCGGCGGTTCGGGTTGCCTGGGGTCAAGTGGCCCAACGCGCCAACGCCGAATCTGCCCGTTTCATCCGCCATGACCCCTCTCCGTTCTCGCGCGCGGCATCGTTTCCCCACGCCGCGATCGCGAAAATCCGGCAATGGGAGATTGACTGAGTTTTAGCGTTTCTAAATATTAGTATCCAAATTTCATCATGGCTAAATATACGAGTCAATCCTATTGATGGAATGGCTCGTCTGTTTAACGCAACTGATCTCCGCTCAAATGCCGGTGCTGTTACGGTCGGGCGGCGAGACCAAGTACGGGAGAACGACATGGATGGCCGCAGCAATGCGAGCGTTCCGAAGAACGCGCCAACGATCGAAAGCGACGAGGCGGTCGACCAGCGTCTCGGAGAGACCGTGCGACTGCTGCGCCAGCGCGCAGGCCTCTCGATCCAGGACGTCGCCAGCCGCACCGGCCTGTCCACCGGCATGATCAGCCAGCTCGAACGCGCGCGCGCGATGCCTTCCGTGCGCACGCTGCGCCTCCTCAGTGTCGCGCTCGGCGTTCCCATCTCTTATTTCTTCGAAGCCAGCGACGCCGGCGAACCGCAGCGCTACATCGTGCGGAAGAATCATCGACGGCTGCTTCGGCTCACCCCGAGCGGCGTCGTCAAGGAAGCGCTCACGCCGGCTGAGAAGGGCGAACTTGAACTCTACGAGTTGACGCTCAATCCCGGCGGCTCATCGGGAACCGACTTCTACCAACACACCGGCGAGAAGGCAGGCTACATCCTATCCGGCAGTCTGCGCCTGTGGCTCGACCACGAGGCCCATATCCTGGAAGCGGGCGACAGCTTCCGCTTCCCAAGCATCGTGCCGCACATGTTCGACAACCCGACGCAAGAGGTGGCGCGCGTCATCTGGGTGACGACGCTGCGCCGAACCGAACCGCCGGCTGGCTGAACCGCGCTGCGCCGCGTCCGGCGAACTCATTTGCGGTACTGGTCGTCGCTGACTTTTTCCAGCCACTCGACGTTCTTGCCGTCCAGCATTTCCTGAATCGCAATGTGCATCATCGCCGTGGTCGGCGACGCGCCGTGCCAGTGCTTCAGACCGGGCGGAAACCAGACCACATCGCCGGGCCGAACCTCCTCGATCGGCCCGCCTTCGCGCTGAACCCAGCCGAGGCCGAAGGTGATTATCAGTGTCTGGCCGAGCGGATGGGTATGCCAGGCGGTGCGCGCACCCGGCTCGAACGTCACGCTGGCGCCGCTCACGCGCGCCGGCTCGGGCGCCTGGAACAACATGTCGACGCGAACCGTGCCCGTGAAATACTCCGCCGGTCCCTTGCGGGACGGCTGCGCACCGCTTCGTTTGATTTCCATGGCTTCACTCCTTCGTTGGATCTGGATTAGGTCCCCACACGTGTCCCTGTGCATTCCGCCGGCGCTAGCGCGGTCGCTTCTCGAACACGTCTTTTGCCGCCGGCAGCGCGGAGAATACGTTGGGCCAGCCCGCGTAAAACGCGAGGTGGGTCATGACCTCTCCGGCCTCGACCTGTGTCAGGCCATTATCCATCGCCCGGTTCAGGTGATAGGTGATCTGCGCGACCTGACCGGTTGCAACCAGGGCACTGACGGTGACGAGACTGCGGTCGCGCGGCGCCAGACCCGGACGCAGCCAGAGATCTCGGAACAGCACGTCCGTGGTGTACTGCACGACGCCCGGAGCGACGCTGCCGAACTGCTCGGCGACCCGCGTCGCGCGCTGCGCTTCGGCGGCCTCGTCGAGCGGAAGCAGCGGACCTGAAGCCGGCGGCACCTGATCGGCGCCGATGTGGCGTGCTGTGAAGATGTCTTTGGCGATCGATACCGCCGACATGGCATTGGCCCAGCCGGTGTAGAACGCGAGATGGGTCATGATCTCGGACAGCTCACTTGGCTTGACGCCATTGTCGAGTGCGAGGTTGAGATAGTACGACAGCTCCACGGTCTGATTGCGCGCAATCAGGGCAGCGATCGTGACGACGCTGCGGTCGCGCGGCACCAGACTGGGGCGCTTCCAGAGATCACCGACAATAACGTCTTGCGCATATCTCTCGAGGGCGGGCGCGACAGCGCGGACATCATCAAGCGTGGGCATGGGTTTCGACCTTTCGTAACTATCGTCTGCTCGCCTTGGACGGAGGCCGAGACGATCAGACAAGGCGTCGTTGCGGCAAGCCCCATTGCGGGCTCCCGTCAATTGACGGCGCGCCTCGCCGCTCATACTTCCTGGCGCGTGGGCCGAAACAGGATTTCGTTGATGTCGACGTCCTCCGGTTGACTCATGGCGAAGGCGACAACCCGCGCGAAGGACTCCGCAGGGATCGCGACGCCCGCATAGAATTTGTGGATTCGCTCGGCGGTATCCGGATCGGTCACGCTGTTGGGCAGCTCGGTCGCGACCGCGCCGGGTGAGATCACGGTGGTGCGGATGTTGTAGGGCTTCACCTCCTGGCGCAGGCCCTCGGAAAGCGCACGCACGGCATGTTTGGTCGCCGCGTAGACCGCGGTGCCGGGCCCGACCTTGTGACCCGCCACGGAGGAGACGTTGATGAAGTGGCCGGCTTTCTGCTGCTTCATGTACGGCAGCGCCGCGGCGATGCCGTACAGCACGCCCTTGATGTTGACATCGATCATGCGGTCCCATTCGTCGACCTTGAGGCGCTCGAGCGGCGCCTGCGGCATCAGGCCGGCGTTGTTGAGCATTACGTCGACACGCCCGTAGGCTTCGACGGCCGCATCGACCAAGGCCTTGACCTGCGCGCGGTCGACAACGTCGGTGGTGATGGCAATGGCCTTGCCGCCGCTGGCGGTCAGTTCCTTCGCCAGCGACGTGAGCCGATCGGCGCGCCGCGCGCCCAGCACGACACGCGCGCCTTCCGTACAGAGCAGCCGGGCGGTCGCCTCCCCCAACCCGCTGCTGGCGCCGGTGATGACGACGACTTTACCCGAGATGTTGTTATTCATGGTCCTTGCTCCTGTCCCTACACGAGTTCGACGGCGTTCCGATCGCAGTCTTAGCGACCGGACAGTTTCAGAAGCTCCTCGGGATAGCGCGCCCCCTGCACCTTGATCCCAGAGGCCGCCCCCTCGATCTCACGCAGGTCGTCTTGCGTCAGCACCACCGAAACCGAGCCGAGATTCTCCTCCAGGCGATCGAGCCTCCTGGTGCCGGGAATCGGAACGATCCACGGCTTCCGTGCCAACAGCCACGCCAGCGCGATCTGCGCCGGCGTTGCCCCCTTCCGATCAGCGACCCTGCGGAGAAGATCGACCAGAGCCTGGTTCGCCTGGCGGGCCTCCGGCTCGAAGCGCGGAATGCGGCCGCGCAGGTCGGAGCCTGCGAACGTCGTGGTGTCGTCGATCTTGCCGGTCAGGAAGCCTTTGCCGAGCGGGCTATAGGGAACGAGGCCAATCCCGAGCTCGTCGAGCACCGGCAGCACATCCGCCTCGGGTTCTCGCGTCCATAGCGAGTATTCGCTCTGCAGCGCGGTGACGGGCAGCACGGCGTGGGCGCGGCGGATCGACTGCACGCCGGCTTCGGACAGACCAAAATGCCTGGCCTTGCCCGCTCGGATAAGATCCTTCACGGCGCCCGCGACGTCCTCCATCGGCACATCGGGATCGACCCGGTGCTGATAGAGCAGGTCGATGCGGTCGGTCCTGAGCCGCTTCAGCATGCCCTCCGTCGCCGCCTTGATGTGCTCGGGACGGCTGTTGAGCCGGCCGAGAGGCTTTCCGGTCTCGAGATCGATATCCCAGCCGAACTTGGTCGCGATCACCACGGAATCGCGGACCGGCGCGAGCGCCTCGCCCACAAGCTCCTCGTTTCGGAACGGGCCATAGACCTCGGCCGTATCGAAGAAGGTGACGCCACGCTCCACGGCCGCCCGTATCAAGGCGATCATCTCTGCTTTGTCCGGCGCCGGGCCATAACCCATGCATCCGAGTCCAAGGGCCGAAACCTCAAGCTTGCTGTTTCCGAGTTTGCGCTTTTGCACGGAGCGTTCCTTCTTCAGTTGATCCAGTCGCTGAGCCTGTCCGTCCAAGCGATGGCAGGCCTGCGACTGCTTGTTGGATAGCAATATGCGTCCCGGCCGCGGTCGGCCTGCCCACGGCTTTGAACGTAATGCTTTCGCTCGCGAGTGATTAGATGATAGAAACTGAATAGATTTATTAGCGTGGCTTATAAATGGATCGTGGCAACGCGAGCGACCTTCTGGCCTTCCTGGCTGTCGCCAGGGAGCGCAGTTTCACGAGAGCTGCGGCAAAGCTCGGGATGTCTCAGTCTGCCCTCAGTCAGATCGTCCGCGGCCTCGAAGAGCGGCTCGGGGTACGGCTGTTGAGTCGTACCACACGAAGCGTTGCACCAACTCAGGCCGGTGAGCGCCTGCTCCAAAACATCGGACCCAAGTTCGATGAGATGGACGGCGAGTTGGTGGCCTTGAGCGAGCTGCGGGAGAAGCCTGCCGGCACCCTTCGCATCACCGCGATCGAGTACGCCGCCGACACGATCCTCCTGCCCGCATTGACCAGGCTGCTACCAAGCTATCCCGATATCAAAGTGGAGGTCATGACCGACTACGGCCTCACCAATATCGTTGCCGAGCGTTATGATGCCGGCATTCGCCTCGGCGAGCAGGTGGCGAAAGACATGATCGCGGTGCGCGTGGGGCCGGACCTCCGCATGGCAGTCGTCGGCGCCCCTTCCTACTTCGCGAACCGAAAGCGGCCGCGAACGCCACAGGACCTTACAAGCCACAACTGCATCAATCTCCGTTTGCCGACCTATGGCGGCCTCTACGCCTGGGAATTTGAAAAAGCCGGGCGCGAACTCCACGCCCGCGTCGAGGGTCAGTTGGTGTTCAACGGCACGGCCTCGATGCTCAACGCCGCACTGAATGGATTGGGATTGGCGTACCTGCCGGAAGAATTGGTTCAGGCGCACCTCTCGAAAGGCGAGCTTGTACGAGTCCTCTCGGATTGGTGTGCGCCGTTTTCGGGTTATCACCTCTACTACCCGAGCCGTCGTCAACCTTCACCGGCCTTCTCTTTGCTAGTCGATGCACTTCGATATCGGGGGTAACAAGAGCACCCCGGCGTACCGCGACCATCGGAAAGCGCCCTAGCGAACCTCTTCAAATCCGGCCAAGGTCGACGTCAGATTGGCCCCTAGAATGTCCGACAGATACCCGCCTTCCTGCACGAGGACGGTGGGAAGGCCGAGCCGCGCGATGGCGCGGCCGATGCGCCGAAATCCGTCGGTGGTGACGGCAAGGCCCGCGAGAGGATCGTGCTCCGAGGCATCGAGGCCGAGCGCGACGACCAGCGCCCCCGGCGCAAAGGCCCGGATCGCCTTCTCCGCAACATCAAGCGCCTGCACGTAGCCGTCGTCGTTGGTCCCTCTGGCTAAGGGAATATTGAGATTGGCGCCAAGCCCGGGCCCGGCGCCGCGCTCATGGGCATAGCCCCACACGAACGGATAGAAGAAGGTCGGATCGGCATGGATCGAGACCGTCAGCACATCGGGCCGTTCATAGAAGATGCCTTGCGTGCCGTTGCCGTGATGGACGTCGACGTCGAGGATCGCCACGCGCTCATGCGTCAGGCGCAGATGAGCGGCCGCGATTGCGCTGTTGTTGAGAAAACAAAAACCGCCGGCGAGATCGCGATAGGCATGATGGCCCGGTGGACGACAGAGCGCGTAGGTCGCCTCCTCCCCGTCCATGACGAGCTGAGCCGCGGTCGTCGCCACATCGGTCGCGGCGCAAGCGGCAGCCCAGGTGCCCGCTCCGATCGGGCAGCCCGTATCGGCCGTATGCCAGCCGAGGCGGCCGACAATGTGGGTCGGATAAGTCGCGGCATTGCGAACCGGATGAATGTTGGCGATCATCTCGGGGCCGGCATCCCCAAGCGCAGTCCAGGCATCCCAAGCCTCCGCAAGAAAGCCAAGATATTCCGCACTGTGAATCCGCGCCCGCGGCCCCTGCCCGAACCCGATCGGCTCGACCAGATCGTGGTTGCCGGCCTTCAACCCCGCGAGCAGCCGATCGGCGCGTTCGGGTTGCTCGGTGGTCCGCTTGACGACGCCGCGAACCAGAAAGAATTGCGGATCGTGGCTTCGATGCAGTTCGCTATAGACGGCCTTCACTCGTTTGCTCCTTCAAGAGAAAGGTTGGTTGCGCGCATGGCGTCGCAGCGTCGCGCGCGGCTTGAGCTTTGCGTTATCCTTTTGCGCCCGCAGTCGGAGGCGGAAGCTCGCGCACGAGCTTTGCGACCTCCCGCCACGCATGACCGATATGATGGTCGATATGCGCGACGATGCGCTCGGGATGCCCCTCCTCGATCGCGGCGAGGACGGGTTCGTGGGTGCGGGCAATCTCGTGCGGATCGTCATACAGCCGGCCGATCAGGCCGATGATCATGCGCAGTTCCGACGCCAGATCGTCGAACAGACGCAACAGCCGCCGGTTGCCGGCGACCTCGCAGATCAGGCGGTGAAACCGGTAGTCCTCCTCGACCTGGCGGGGCTGATCATCGAGGTCGGCAGTCTGGTGAAGAACGTCAAGCTGTCGCCGTAAGGCGTCGCGCGTCGCAGGCGTCAGATTCCGCGCGGCCAGCACGCCCGCATGGCGCTCCACGCACAAGCGCAAATCGTAGATGTCGTCGATATCGTCGGCTGCGAATTGCCGCACGAAAAAGCCGCGGCGCGGACTCGCCACCAACAGTCCCTGGCTTTCCAGAAGCCGCGCGGCCTCCCGCACCGGCGCCCGGCTGACGCCCAGTTCTCTCGCGATCCCGGCCTCCACCACCTTCGAGCCCGGTGGCAGCCGACCCTGAAGCACAGCCTGGGTCAAAACACGGGCGACCTGGCCGACGAGATCGGTCTCGGCAAGAGCTGGCAATCCGACCGGCGGGGACATTTGGCGCATGAATTGGTCCGTTTTGACCAATGTATATTATTTAAGCGTCGATTGTCGACAGTTTAGTCTTGCTCACGCTTCCGCATTGCAACAAAGTCGGACCAGTTCAACGCTGGAACCATGGAAAGCAATGACGACGCACGTACGGCCTTCGGCCGTGAAAGACGAAACGCGACAGACCAGGATTGATCTCGCCGCCGCCTACCGGCTGATCCACCGGCTCGGTCTTGACGACAGTATCTACACCCATATCTCGGTCCGGCTGCCGGGCCGGCATGACCGTTTCCTGATCAATCCCTATGGCATGCGTTTCGAAGAGGTGACGGCGTCCAACCTGGTGGAGGTCGACATCGACGGAAATATCGTCGACGACCCCTTGGGCCTCGGCATCAATCCGGCTGGCTTCACGATCCACAGCGCGGTTCATACGGCGCGGGCGGATGCGATGTGTGTGCTGCACACGCACACCGTCGCCGGCGTCGCGGTGGCGTGCCAGAAGCAGGGATTGCTGCCGCTCAATCAATGGTCGCTGCAGTTCACAGATCGCCTCGCCTACCATGATTACGAGGGGATCGCGCTCGATCTCGATGAACGGGCGCGCCTGGTCGCCGATCTCGGCGACAAGTTCGTCATGGTTCTGCGCAATCACGGCATGCTGACCTGCGGACGATCGGTCGGCGAAGCATTCAAGCTGATGCACAATCTGGAACGCTCCTGTCGCGCCCAACTCGCGATCCAGGCGTCCAATGCCGAAATCTGCCCGCTTTCCGAAGGCGTCGCCCGCAAGACGGCGGGCCAGTATGCGCGCTTCTACGACAATATCGAAATCAAGGGACAGCCGGACAGCGAATGGGCCGCCTTCAAGCGGATGCTGGAGCGAACCGATCCGGATTTCGTCAACTAGTACCGTCGATCTGAAGTTGCTGTGACCATTGAGCGGCGAGCGCCGACCAGGCGATTGAATAAAGAGAGAGACACGATGTTGAATCGAATCTTGCTTGGCCTTGTTGCGGTATGCACCGTGAGCGCCATGACTTCAGCAGAACTGGCCTTGGCGGAAGAGCCGAAAGCCGGCGGCGTCGTCAATGCGGTGATCCAGCCCGAACCGCCGGGCTTGATGATGGGTCTGGTGTTCAACGGCCCGACTCAGATGGTGGCGGGCAACATCTATGAGGGCCTGCTGCGCTATAGCCCGAAGCTGGAGCCGCTGCCGGGTCTGGCCGAAAGCTGGACGGTCAGCGAGGACGGCAAGGTCTATTCCTTCCACTTGCGCAAGGGCGTCAGCTGGCATGACGGCAAGCCGTTCACATCGGCAGACGTGCTGTTTTCGATCGAATTCGTCAAACAGACCAATCCGCGTTCCCGGGGCAATCTGCTTCAGCTCGACAAGGTCGAAGCGCCGGACGACTCAACGGTCGTGTTCACGCTGAAGCAGCCGTTCGGACCGTTCCTTGGCATCTTCGAGGTCGGCGGGATGCCGATGATTCCGAAGCACATCTACGAAGGGACGGATTTCAAGACCAATCCGGCGAACAACACGCCCATCGGCACCGGCCCCTTCATGTTCAAGGAATGGCAGAAGGGTTCCTTCATCCACCTTGTGAAGAACCCGAACTACTACATCAAGGGCAAGCCCTATATCGACGAGATCTACTGGCACATCATTCCCGACGCCGCGGCGCGTTCGGTGGCATTCGAAACCGGCAAGGTCGATGTGCTGCCAGGCGGCTCGGTCGAGAATTTCGACGTTCCGCGGCTCAGCAAGCTCAAGAACGTCTGCGTCACCGGCGCCGGCTGGGAGTTCTTCAGCCCGCAATCATGGCTCTGGCTCAACAACCGTTCCGGACCGACCGCCAACAAGAAATTCCGCCAGGCAGTGATGTTCGCGCTCGACCGCAATTTTGCGAAGGACGTGATCTGGAACGGTCTCGGCAAGGTCGCGACCGGCCCGTCCGCCTCCTCGATCAAATATTATACGAGCGACGTGCCGAAATACGAATACGACCCGGCCAAGGCGAAGGCGCTGCTCAAGGACGCCGGCTACAATGGCGAGAAGGTCCGCCTGCTGCCGTTGCCTTACGGCGAAACCTGGCAGCGCTGGGCCGAGGCGGTTAAGCAGAACCTGCAGGACGTCGGCATCAACGTCGAAATGGTGGCGACCGACGTCCCCGGCTGGAACCAGAAAACCTCCGACTGGGACTACGATATCGCCTTCACCTATCTCTACCAGTATGGCGATCCCGCGCTCGGCGTCGGCCGCAACTACGTCTCCAGCCAGATCGTCAAGGGCAACCCGTTCAACAACGTCGAGGGCTATTCGACCCCCGAGATCGACAAGCTGTTCGCCGACGGCGCCGTCGCCTTTCCGGAATCCAAGCGCCAGGAAATCTACGACAAGGCGCAAAAGCTCCTGGTCGACGACGTGCCGGTGGCCTGGCTGCTTGAATTGCAGTTCCCGACCATCACCCGCTGCAACATCAAGAACCTCGTGACCACCGCGATCGGCGTGAACGATGGGTTCCGCGATGCCTGGATCGACAAATAATCCAGCTGCCAATCCGCGGCGGCGCTGCGGCGGGCGCCGCGGAAGGACGCCTCGCTTCGAACGCAACGGACATTGACGATGCTCGCATTTATCGCCCAGAGACTTGGTAAGGCCGTCATCGTTCTCCTGGCCATCGTCGTGCTGAACTTTTTCCTGATCCGCATGGCGCCGGGGGATCCCGCGTTGGTCATGGCCGGCGAGGCCGGCGCCAGCGACAAGATCTTCGTGACCCAGCTCCGTGAGAAATTCGGCCTCGATCAGCCTGTTCCCGTCCAGCTCTATAAATATGTCGCGGGAATCCTAACGTTCGATCTCGGCTTTTCGTTTCGCCAGCAGATGCCGGTCTCGAAGCTGATCCTCGAGCGGCTTCCGGCCACGTTGCTCTTGACCGGAACCGCGTTTGCGATCTCGCTTGTCTTCGGCGTGCTGTTCGGAACGCTGGCGGCGCGCCGGGCCGGCACCTGGACGGACACGGCCATCACGGTGCTGGCGCTGATCTTTTACGCCACGCCGCTGTTCTGGGTCGCGCTGATGGCGATCCTGCTGTTTTCGGTCGCGATGGATTGGCTGCCGAGTTTCGGCTACGAGACGGTGGGCGCGAACTACACCGGGTTCGCCCACGTGCTCGACGTCGGCGCTCACCTGATCTTGCCGGCGACGACCATCGGCCTGTTCTTCATGGCCACCTACACCCGCATGACGCGGGCCTCGATGCTCGAGGTCAAGCGGCTCGATTTCGTCAAGACGGCCCGCGCCAAGGGTTTGCGCGATGCCGTGATCCAGCGTCGTCATGTGCTGCGCAACGCCCTGCTCCCGGTCGTGACGCTGGCAGGCCTGCAGGCCGGCACGCTGGTCGGCGGGGCCGTGCTGACCGAAACCGTGTTCGCCTGGCCGGGCATCGGCCGGCTGATGTACGAAGCCCTGTTGCAGCGCGACTATAATTTGCTGCTCGGCGTCTTCGTGGTGTGCTCGGCGATGGTGCTCGTCTTCAACCTCATCACCGATCTGATTTACCGGACGGTCGATCCGCGTATCGAGTTTGCCGCATGAAACGCGTCTCGCGAATGCTCTCGCGCAATCCCGGCGGGTTGATCGGGTTCGTGATCCTCCTCATCGCCGTTGCCGTGGCGGTGTTCGGCCCGCTGCTGTTTCCGGCCTCGCCTTGGCGCATGGTGCAGCGGCCGTTTTTGCCGCCGTTCACGCTGGCCGGCCTGCCGCTCGGGACCGACGCGCTCGGTCGCGACGTGCTGGCGGGCATCGTGTATGGCGCCCGCGTGTCGCTGCTCGTCGGCCTCGTCTCCACACTGGCTGCGCTTGCGGTCGGCATTCCCGTCGGCGCCCTGGCCGGCTATTTCGGCGGCAGGATTGGCGACGCGCTGATGCGCTTCACCGAATTTTTTCAGACCGTTCCGAGCTTCGCGCTGGCGATCGTTCTGGTCGCCGTGCTGCAGCCATCGATCGTATCGATCGTCATTGCGATTGCCATCGTCAGCTGGCCGCCGGTGGCGCGGCTGGTGCGCGGCGAGGTCCTGTCGCTGCGCAGCCGCGAATACGTCCAGGCGGCGATCGTGACCGGACAGACCAGCACCTGGATCATCTGGCGCGAGATCCTGCCCAATGCGCTGTCCCCGGTCATCGTTCTGGCGTCGCTGATGGTCGCAACCGCGATCCTGCTCGAATCGTCGCTGTCCTTTCTCGGCCTCGGGGATCCCAATCTGATGTCATGGGGCTACATGGTCGGCGCCGGGCGGACCGTCATTCGCCAGGCCTGGTGGATTACCGTGTTTCCCGGCATTGCCATCCTGGTGTCGGTGCTGGCGCTGAACCTGATCGGCGAGGGTCTCAACGACGCGCTCAACCCGCGCCTCAACAAGGACGGGCGCTGACGCATGTCCGCTGACGTATCGGTCACAATCACAGACTTGAAGCTGGCTCTGCCGGCCGGCGGCGACCGGCCCTATGCCGTGGATGGTGTTTCACTTGATCTGATTGCCGGCAAGATTCTCTGCGTCGTCGGCGAATCCGGCTCCGGCAAGTCGATGTGCGCCCACGCGCTGATGGGCCTGCTGCCCGACAACGTCATCGCCGAAGGTGGCGAAATCTCATTTGACGGGCAAAATCTCCTGACCCTGGACGAAACCAGCTGGCGCGGCTTGCGCGGCCGCCACATCGCCATGGTGTTTCAGGAGCCGATGACGGCGCTCAATCCGTTGATGCGGATCGGCGACCAGATCGCCGAGATGTTCGAGGCGCATCGCCTGTTGACACCAAAGGAGCGAAAGCAACAAGCCCTGAGCCTGTTGCGCGAGGTCGGCCTGCCGGATCCCGCAGCGTCGATGCGCGCCTATCCGCATCAATTGTCCGGCGGCCAGCGTCAGCGCGCGATGATCGCCATGGCACTGGCGCTCGAACCGGCGGTGCTGGTCGCGGACGAACCGACCACGGCCCTCGACGTCACCACGCAGGCGCAGATCCTCAAGCTGATCCGCGAACTGCAACGCCGCCGCAACATGGCGGTGATGTTCATCACCCACGATTTCGGCGTCGTCGCCGATATCGCCGACAGCGTGGTCGTGCTCCAGCATGGCAAGGTCGTCGAGCAAGGGCCCGCGGAGGATGTCCTGTCGCGTCCGCAACATCCTTACACGCGCGCGCTGCTTGCGGCCGTTCCCACCATGCAGCCGCCGCAACGCGCGACCTTGCTCAATCGGCGCAAGGCGGTCGAGGTGATCGGCCTCGACAAGACCTATGTCAGCGGCGGCGGCTGGTTTCAGCCGGAACGTTGCGTCCAGGCCGCGAACAAGGTCAGTTTCAACGTCCTCCAGGGCGAGACGCTTGGTCTGGTCGGCGAATCCGGCTCCGGAAAATCCTCGGTCGCGCGGCTCGTGATGCGCTTGATCGAGCCGGACCAGGGCACTGTCCGGCTCGGCGATATCGATTTCACGGCGATCGAGGGCAAGGCGCTGCGCCAGGAGCGCCGCCGCATCCAGATGATCTTCCAGGACCCGTTTGCTTCGCTCAATCCGCGCCGCAAGGTCGGCAACATCATCACCGATGGCCCGATCGCGCATGGCGTCGCCCCAATGATCGCACGGCAACGCGCCACGGACCTCCTGGGCCTGGTCGGCCTCAATGCGAGCGCCATGGAGCGCTATCCGCATGAATTCTCCGGTGGCCAGCGCCAGCGTATCGGGATTGCCCGGGCGCTGGCGCTCGAACCCGAGGTCCTGGTCGCCGACGAAGCGGTTTCCGCGCTCGATGTGTCGGTGCAGGCGCAAGTCCTCAATCTTCTCGAAGACCTCAAGGCGCGTCTCGGCCTGTCGATGCTGTTCATCACCCACGATCTGCGGGTCGCCGCGCAGATCTGCGACCGCATCGCGGTGATGCAGCGCGGCGCCCTTGTCGAGCTGAAGCCAACCGCAGCACTCTTTTCGACCCCGGAACATCCCTACACGCGCGAGCTCCTTGCCGCGGTGCCGGGCCGGATATCCTCATCCAAGGCAGCGTGAAAGCGATGCGTTGCGCGCTTGTCAGTCGCAGCCTCGATCTGCGCGGCTACCTCGCTGCGGAATTCGCGCGCATCGCCGACCGCATCGAGATCGTCGATCATCGCCGCAACGGCAAGGACACGGATATTCGCCTGGCGGTCGCCTGGCATCCGCCCGACGACGCCTTTGAGCATTATCCCAATCTTCAGGCCGTCTGCTCCATCGGCGCGGGCGTCGACAACATTGTGAGGTGTCCGAGCCTGCGGCCGGACATCGACGTCGTTCGCATCGTCGACCCGGCGCAGGCGCAGATGATGTCGGGCTTTGTCGTCTGGCACGTGATCTGGCATCAGCGCCGTTTTGCGGCCTATCTGGATCAGCAACGCAACGGAATTTGGCGGCGACTCAGCCAGCGGCCGCCGCAAAGTGTGCCCGTCGGCATTCTCGGCTACGGCGAAATCGGCCACAAGGTTGCCGCGGACCTTGCTTTGCTCGGCTTCCCGATCATGGCGTGGAGCCGGACGGCGAAGCCGACGCCGCCCTCGGTCAGGGGATTTCATGGGACTTCGGGGCTCGACGCCCTGCTTGGCGAAACCGAGGTGCTGGTCAACCTGCTGCCCCTGACCGACGAGACCCGTGGCATTCTCAACAGAGAGTTGTTCGGCCGGATACGGCGCGGCGGCTACCTCATTCAGGTCGGTCGCGGCGAACACCTGGTCGATGAGGATCTGCTTGCCGCGCTGGAAAGCAGCCAGCTCGAAGGCGCTGCACTCGACGTCTTTGCGGCCGAACCGCTGCCTCCGGAACATCCGTTCTGGCGCCATCCACGAATCGTCATCACACCGCATGACGCCAGCGAAGTCCGCGTCGAAGCCGTTGCGGCCACACTGGTCGCAACTGCCGACGCCATCAGAAGCGGTCAGCGACCTCCCTTCGCCATCGACCGCCAACGCGGCTACTGACGCATTTTCACGCTGAAGGATTTTGCGGTGTCGAACCCGTCTCCCGCCATTGTTGCCGCGCATCCGATCGAAGGTCTACGCGCGGCATCCGCGATTGCGGAAGCGCTGGCCCAGAAGCTGGTGGCTGAACGTTACGGCCTGTCGGTCACGGCGCATCGGCTCAACAGCGAGCGCGACCAGAATTTTCGGCTGCGCGCGCGGGATGGCCGCGACTATGTTCTGAAGATTGCCAATCCCGCGGAAGACCCCGCGGTCACCAATCTGCAGACGGAGGCGCTACTGCACCTCGCGGAAGCGGACCCCGCTCTGCCGATCCCGCGCGTCTTTACCGCGGCGAACGGTGCGCACGAGCTTGCCATCCGCTTTGACGACGGCTCCACCAGGGTCGTCCGCCTGTTGTCCTTTCTCGCTGGCGCCCCGATGCACACGATCGAGGCATCCACACTGCTGCGGCGCGATCTCGGCCAATGCGCTGCGCGGCTCGCACGAGGCCTTCGCGATTTCAGGCATCCTGGCGCCAAGCACAGGCTGCTGTGGGACCTTCAGCACGCCGCCGAATTGCGCCGGCTGATCGATGCAGTCCCCGTCAACCGGCGCCGTCTCGTCGAACATTTTCTTGACGGTTTCGAAGCGAACGTGCTTCCGGCGCTGAAGGGCCTCTCCAAGCAGCCCGTACACAACGATCTCAATCCGCACAACATCGTGGTTGATCCCGGCAACAGTGAACGCATCGCAGGAATCATCGATTTCGGCGATCTGACATGCACGGCCCGCGTCAACGATCTCGCCATTGCGGCGGCGTACCAGGTTGCGGATAGCGACGATCCGCTGGCTCCCGCGTGCGAGCTGATCGCGGCCTATCATGCGGTCTCGCCGCTGGAGCCTGCCGAATTCGCGGTCTTGTTCGATCTGATTGCGACCCGCATGGTCATGACCGTCGTTGTCAGCAGCTGGCGGGCGATCCGCCACCCCGAGAACCGCGACTATATCCTGCGCAACAATGATGCTGCCTGGGCACGGCTGAACCGGATCGCGCGACTCTCCCGGGGACAGGCCATGCAGCAGATCGAACGCGCCGGCAATTCGGGGACAAGGCAGATGTCCGCAGACGACAGGGCGATCTCGACACCGGACATGATCGCGCGCCGCAACCGCCTGCTCGGACCGGCCTACCGGCTGTTCTACGACGAGCCGGTGCACTTCGTCCGCGGCGAAGGCGTATGGCTCTACGACGCCGCCGGCCACCCTTATCTCGACGCCTATAATAATGTGGCCTGCGTCGGACACTGTCACCCGCATGTCGTCCAGGCCATTGCACGGCAGGCGGCGGTGCTCAACACCCACACGCGTTATCTGGACGAGACCGTCCTCGACTATGCCGAGAAGCTTCTCGCCACCTTCCCGGCCGAGATCGGACACGTCATGTTCACTTGCACCGGCAGCGAAGCCAACGACCTCGCGTTGCGCGTCGCGCGCACTTGCACCGGCGGCACCGGGTTCATCGCAACCAAGACCGCGTATCACGGCGTGACGTCTGCCCTGGTCGAGCTTTCGCCCTCGCTTGGGCTGCCTGCGGCAAAGGACAGCCACGTGCGGCTGGTTCCGGCGCCGCGCCCGGCCGGCGAGGACACCGGTGAAATCTTTGCGCGGCACGTTCGCGATGCGCTCGACGACATGACGCACAACGAGATTCGCCCGGCGGGATTGCTGGTCGACACGATCTTCTCCAGTGACGGCGTGTTCGCCGACCCGGTCGGTTTCCTGCGTCCGGCGGTCGAAGCGGTCCGAGCCGCCGGCGGCCTGTTCATCGCCGACGAAGTGCAGCCTGGCTTCGGCCGCACCGGCGAGGCGATGTGGGGCTTTGCCCGTCACGGCCTCATTCCGGACCTGGTCACCATGGGCAAGCCGATGGGAAACGGCCATCCGGTCGCCGGCATGGCGGCGCGTCCGGACCTGCTGGCGGAGTTTGGCGCGAGATCGCGCTATTTCAACACCTTCGGCGGCAATGCCGTTTCCGCGGCGGCGGGGATCGCGGTGCTCGAAGTGATCGCATCAGAAGGATTGATCGAGAACGCGCGTCGCACCGGAGCTTATCTGCTCGAAAGCCTTGGGCAATTGCAGGCACGTCACGAGTTGATTGCCGAGGTCCGCGGCGTCGGCCTGTTCGTCGGTGTGGAGCTTAAGCGTGGCGGCATCGCCGGCACACCCGCCACATCTGAAAGCGCTGCGATCGTCAACATGCTGCGGCTGCGGGGTGTGCTGATCAGCGCTGCCGGACCGCATGGCAATGTTCTCAAGATCCGGCCGCCGCTGGTGTTCACAACCGATCACGCCGACTTGCTGGTCGAGAAACTCGATCAGGCCTTGCTCGCCCTGCCCCAAGCCGGACTCGCTGCCGCGCGGTGACATTAGACCGCCTTGGTCAGCGCGCCGTCGATGATGAGATTGGTGCCGGACACGCGGCTCGCCACGGGGCTGGCAAGGAAGACCACCCCAGTTGCGACCTCCTGCGCCGTCCCCATCCGCCCGGTGGGATTGAGCGACATCGCGGTCTTGTAGAGATCCGGCATCCCGCGCTCGATATTCTGCCAGATGCCGCCTTCGAAATAGGTGTTGCCCGGCGAGACGACGTTGACGCGGATCCCCTTCGCGATCAGCTGACTGCTGAGCCCCTTGGAATAGTGGATCAAGGCCGCCTTCATCGCGCCGTAGGAGCCGGCGGCGAAATCGACCTCAAAGCCGGACACGCTGGAGACGATGACGATCGCCGCAGACTTCGACTTTTCCAGATAGGGCTTGGCCGCCGCAACCGAATTGACCGTATGCATCATGTCGGTACGGAACGATTTTTCCCAGGTCTCGGGCGTGTCGCCGACCGCGAGCGCGCTGACATTGCAGACGATGGCATCGATCCCGCCGAACTCGGCGGCAGCACCCTCGACCCACGCCTGCAAGGCCGCGGGATCGGCGACGTCGAGCGCCTTGCCCCAGGCCTTGACACCCTTCGCCGCCAGCGCGTTGACGACGTTACCGACCTCCTCGGCGTTGCGCGCGCAGATCGCGACGTTGGCGCCTTCGTCGGCAAAGATTTCGGCGATCGCACGCCCGATCCCCTTGCTGCCGCCGGTAACGAGTACGTTCTTTCCCTTCAGCCCGAGATCCATCACAGCCTCCCAGTACACGAGATATGCGGCGGCCGGCGCGGTAGCTGTGGCCGGCCGCCTGATGAACTACATCCTGGTCCAGTCGCCCGCGCTCTCGAACGCGGCAGCCGCCTTGTAGATGGTCGGCTCGTCGTAATACTTGCCGATCAGCATCAGGCCGATCGGCAGGCCGTCACTCATCCCGCAGGGCAGGCTCATCGCCGGATGGCCGCTGGCATTGAAGGGAGCGGTGTTCGGCACCATTTCGAACGCGCGCTGGATATAGAGTTCGCGCGGCGCATCCGCCGGCGGCAGCGGTGTCGCCTTCATCGGCAAGGTCGGCATCAGCAGGAGATCGTAGCTGGCGAGCGCGGCGTCGTAGGCTGCGCGCAGCTTGCGGTTCAGGTTCTGCGCCTTGGCATAGAAATGCCCGCGATAATGCTTGGTGAAATACTGGCCGAGCAGCATCGTGATCTTGAGACTGTCGGACAACTCGTCGGCGCGATGCTTCCAGGCGGAATGGGCATCCAGCAGCGTGGTGTTGTAGAGGCCGCGCCAGTTGGTGCCCATGCCGTTGCCCTTCATCATGAACTCGGTCGCGCCTTCGGCGGCGATCGGAAGCCAGATGGCGGGCGCCAGCAGATGCATCGGCACCGAGATTTCGTCGACGGTGGCGCCGAGCTTTCTGAACAGATCCGCGCCCGCTCTTACCTTGGCATCGACGTCGGCCTCGGAGCCGGGATGCCCGAACCCCTCCTTGACGACGCCGATGCGCAGGCCCTTGACGCCGCCGCCGAGCGCTTCGGTGTAGCTCGACACTGTTGGCGTACCTTGCCGCGGGTCCAAACCGTCCGCACCCGCCAGCACCTCCAGAAGCAGCGCATTGTCACGCACGTTGCGCGTCATCGGCCCGGTGTGGTCGATGGTGAGTTCGATCGGCATCACGCCGGTATAGGGCACCAGGCCATAAGTGCCCTTCATGCCGTAGATGCCGCTGAAGGAGGAAGGAATACGGATCGATCCACCCTGGTCACCGCCGATCGCCATGTCGGCTTCACCAATCGACACCACGACCGCACTGCCGGATGACGAGCCGCCGGCCGAATAGCCCATTCTGTGCGGATTGTGGACCGCGCCCGCCGCGCAGGTGTGGCTGCCGCCGGAAAAGCAGAAATATTCGCAATGCACCTTGCCGATGATGGTGCCGCCGGCATCGAGCATGCGGGTGACGATGGTCGCATCGGTGTCGGGCGTGTAGCCCTCGAGCGTCGAGGCGCCATTCATCATCGGCACGCCGGCAAGGCAGATATTGTCCTTCAACGCGATTCGTTTGCCGGCGAGCTTGCCGCTCGGTGCGCCCTTGATCTCGGTCTTGACATACCAGGCATTGTATTTGTTCTCCTCCCCCTCCGGACGGTAGCCGGGCGTGCGCGGATATTTCACCGCCGGCACATAGTCCGGCATCGCATCGACAGCGTCGTAGGCGGCGTAGTTCGCCTGCATCAACGCATCGTAGGATTTGAGTTCCGCCTCACCCATATGCATGCCGAGATCTTCGGCTACGCTGCGCAACTGCTCGAGCGTCGGTCTCCTGACGGCCATGGCTTACTCTCCCTGTGATCGCGCCCGCTGGATCGGGCCTATGTTGCAATTCCGATAAATTCCCCGACGAGACTGGCGTCGTGAAGATCGCCCGGCTGGACTTCCCGGGTGATCGTGCCCTTCTGAATGATGAGGATCCGCTGCGACAGCGCGGCGATGAAGTCGAGATTCTGCTCGACCAGGATCATGGTGAGCCTGCTTTTTGCGCGCAGCCGCTGCAGCGTCTCGACGATTTCGTCGATGATCGACGGCTGGATGCCCTCCGTCGGCTCGTCGAGCAGGACCAGGCGAGGATTGCCGCACAGGCAGCGCGCGATCGCCAGCAACTGCTGCTCGCCCCCCGACAGCGCGCTGCCGGCGCGGTCGAGCAGCGGCGCGAGGCGGGGAAACTCCTTCAGCACAGCTGTGATCGTCTCGCGCTCGCTGCCGCCCTGCTGCTTGCTGCAGCCCATGCGCAGATTGTCGTAGACGGTGAGGCCTGGAAAAATGTCCCGCCCCTGCGGCACATAGCCAAGACCCAGCCGCGCCCGCCGGAACGGCTCGAGCGCGGTGACGTCGGCGCCCGCAAACTGCACGCGTCCGCTGGTCGCCGGCAAGAAGCCCATCAGCGCCCTGAGCAACGTCGTCTTGCCCATGCCGTTATGGCCGAGAATTCCGACGAACTCGCCCTCGTCGACCGCGAAGCCGACCCCGTTGAGGATCGGAATGCGGCCGTAGCCGGTGCGCAGTCCCTGGACGTCGAGCATCATGCGGCCGCCTGCTTGCCGAGGTAAATGTCGCGCACCAGCGGATTGCGCATAATGTTTTCCACCGCATCCTCCACCAGCACGCTGCCCTGATTGAAGACGGTGACCCGCTTGGCGATCATGCGGATGAACTGCATGTCGTGCTCGACGACGATCAGGGCCTTGGTGCGATTGATCTCGCGCACCAGCTCGGCGGTCCTCAGAACCTCGTCGTGCGTCATGCCGGCCGCCGGCTCATCGAGCAGGATAAGCTCCGGATCGGTCGACAGCACCAGTCCCAGCTCGACCCATTGGCGCTGGCCGTGCGCGAGCTGGCCGACCAGGCGCCCCGCGGCCGCCGTCAAGCCGACGCGCTCCAGCATCTCGTCGACCAGACGCCTGGCGCGCTCGCGTGGATGCACGCGGCTTGCCGCGAGCCAGATGTTTTCGCGCACGCTCAGGCCGTCGAAGACGCTGGGCACCTGGGTCTTGATGCCGATGCCAAGGCGGGCGATCTGGTGCGCGTGGGCGCGCGAAATGTCGTGACCGCGGAACAGCACCTGACCATGGCTCGGCTCGAGCTGGCCGGTCAGCATCTTGAAGAACGTGCTCTTGCCGGCGCCGTTCGGTCCGATCAGACAGCGCAGCTCTCCCTCGGCCAAGGTGAAGTTGACGTGGCGGACCGCCTTGACGCCGCCGAAATGCATGCTGAGATCGCGGGTTTGCAGCAGTGGCGCGGCCATTGCCCTACTCCGCCTGTTGCGGTTCAAAGCGGCGCTTGGCGCGCCGCCGCAGCGCGCGCAGCAGCGACTGCGCGAAATCGGCCAGCGTCGGCACCAGGCCCTTCGGCACCAGCAGCACGAACGCGACCAGGATGACGCCGAGGATCAAGGGCGCGTTGGCGAAGATCTTCGACCACCAATCCGAGCCGCCGCTCGGCTGGTTGGCGCCCAGCGCCGCGCTGAGCCACTGGATGCCGATGCAGCCGATGATCGGGCCGATCAGCGTGCCGCGCCCGCCCACGATGACCCAGATGATGATCTGTGCCGACTGCGCGAGCCCAAAGATGGTCGGGCTGACGAAGTTTCCCCAATTGGCGAACAGGCAGCCGGCAAAGCCCGCCAGCGCGCCGCCGATGGTGAATGTTGCAAGCTTGTAGGCGCGCGGATCGTAGCCCAGGAGTTCGGCGCGCCGCTCATTCTCTCTGATGCCGACGATGACACGGCCGAACTGGCTCGCGAGCAGCAGGCGCAAGCCGAAATAAGTCGCGAGCAGCGAAGCTGTGGCAAGATAGAACATCCCTTCAAGGTCGATCGCCGCATTCTTGTTGCCAGGGAAGTTCAGCGGCGGAATTCCGGGAATGCCGTTGAAGCCGCCGAGCCGCGCCGAGCCGATATGGAATTCGGGACCGGCGGTGGAATTGATCGAATTGAACAGGATCAAGGTCACGGTCAGCGTGATCACGCCGAGATAGACGTCGCTGATCCGGCCGTAGAACATGAAATAGCCGAGCACCGCGGCAAAGCCGGCCGGCAGCGCGACGGCGAGCAGAATGGGAAGCGTGCTTTCCCCCATGTTGAACATCGCGATCGCATAGGTGTAGGCGCCGAGCCCGAAGAACGCCGACTGGCCAAAGCAGAGAATGCCGCCATAGCCCCAGATCAAGGCCAGGCTGAGCGCCAGCACCGCCATGATCATGTAGACGGTGAGGTCGAGCATGGTGTCGAGTTCGACCAGCCGCGGTGTCAGGACCATGAAGGCGACGCCAATGACGGCGACCAGCGCGAGACCGAGAACGTTGAGGCTGCGCAGGTTCACAGGCCTCTCCGAAAGAAGCGGCCGGTGATGCCCTGCGGCAGCAGCCGGATCAGGACAATCGCGGCGGCAAGCAGCGCAACCTCACCGAACACCGGAGTGGTGGCAAAGGTGGCAATCTGGTTGATGGTGCCGAACAGGACGGAGGCAGACACCGTTCCGCTCAGAATCGCCGCGCCGCCGCCGATCACCGTGATGAAGGATTTCGCGACATAGGCGACGCCGATGGTGGGAAACACCCCGGACACCGGCGCCAGCACCGCGCCGGCAAGACCCGACAGGGCAGCCCCAATCCCGAAGGTGACGGCATAGACAAGCGGCGGGTTGACACCGAGTGCTGCCGCCATGTTGGCGTTCTGCATGGTGCCGCGCGCGATCAGGCCAAGACGCGTCCAGCGCAACACCGCGAAGATCACCCCGAGCACGACCGCCGCCACGGCGATCACGAACAGGGTATAGGCACTGGTGCGGTAGGCACCGATCTGGAAACTGCCGAGCGGGGCGGAAATGCCGACCGTGGTATTGCCGAAGATGGCGGTGGTCAGTCCAACCAGGAACAGGCTGAGGCCCCAGGTCGCGAGCATGGTGTCGATCATCCGCCCGTACAGAAAGCGGATGATGGTCCGTTCCACGATCACGCCGATGAGGCCGACCACGATCGGCGCCACGATCAGCATCGAGATCCAGATGCTGATGCCGTGGCTGGTCGCGACAATCGCCGCATAGCCGCCGAGCATCAGGAATTCGCCGTGCGCGAGATTGATGACGCGCATCATGCCGAAGATGATTGCCAGCCCGACGCTGATCAGCGCCAGGCTGGCAACTGCATAAAGGACCTGGATGGCCAGGAGCGCAACGAGATCCACGTTCACCTTTCCCAAGCAATACGCCGTGAGATGAGGTCGAGTTGTCGCGGTGACGGAAGCACGCTCCCTCTCCCCGCTTGCGGGGCCGAGACGAGCAAAGCTCGCTCTGGGAGGGTCGGGGTGAGGGGGAGTCTCCGCGAACTGAACTCGCGGAGCGTCCCCCTCACCCGAAGCCTTCGGCTTCGACCTCTCCCCGCAAGCGGGGCGAGGTGAAACCGAGCGAGCCGAAATATCGATTCAGGCATAAGCCCTCAGATCTTGATCACATATTGCTGGTTGTCGTTCGGATTCTTGATCAGATCGCACACGGCGGCGGTATCCGCAGGCTTCTGCTGGGCGAAATCCTCCAGCACCTTGAGCTTCTTGTCGCTGACCTCGGCGATATGAACGTCGAGCACGCAATGATGCGTCGGCGGATCAATCGTCACCTTGCCGGACGGCGCATCGATGCTGATCCCGGTTTCCAAGGCCTCGATGACCTTGATACGGTCGATGGTGCCGGCCTTCTTGACCCCTTCAGCCCACAATCGGAACCCCTGATAGGTGCCCATGGCAAGCTCGGTGATGTTCGGATAGTCGGCCCCGAAACGCTTGAGGAAGCTCGCCACGAACGCCGCGTTGACGGGGTTTTTCAAATCCTGGAAGTAGTTGTAGCAGATCAGCATGCCGTTGCATTCCTCAGGGCTCAGCACGATGTGCTCGTTGCCGACCGCGAAGGTGGTCGAGGCCATCGGAATGCTGGCGCGCATGCCGGCCGCCGCCCACTGGCGGTAGAACGAGATATGCGCGCCGCCGACCAGAGCCGACCAGACGAAATCGGGCTTTGCCGCCTGGATCTTGGAGATGGTTGGGCCGAAATTGGTGACGTCGAGCGGGAAGAAGTCGATCGAGGGCACCTCGCCGCCGTTTTCGGTGACGTATTTCTTCACCCATTGCGAGGTGATCTGGCCGTAATTGTAGTCGGCAGCGATGACGTAGACCTTCTTGCCCCATTTCTTCATGGCGTAGGGCACCAGCTTCTCGACGGTCTGCGCCGGGGTCACGCCGGTGTCGAACTGATCGCGGTCGCAGACGCCGCCCTCGTATTGCGTGTTGTAGAAATACAGCGTCTTGAATTTGTCGAGCACCGGGCGGATCACTTCGCGCGAGGCGGACGTGATACCGCCATGCACGACGGCGACCTTGTCCTTCAGCGCGGCCTGTTGCGCGAACTGCGTGTAGAGCTGCATGTTCGACTGGGTGTCGTAATTGATCAGCTTGATCTGTCGTCCCAACAGTCCGCCCGCGGCATTGGCCTCTTCGACCGCGAGTGTCAGCGCATCGACCATCGGCTTGCCGTAGATGTCGAGCCCGCCCGAAAGGTCGTGGATGCTCGCGACATTGATCGGGTCTTCCGCCCAGGCTTGCGAGGAAAATGCGCCGGCCGCGGCAGCAGCAGCCGTAGTCTTCAGGAGCGTTCTGCGAGTGACGTTCATTGCCTTAATCCCCTCCGTTGATGTCGTCAGACCAGGTATTTCTTCAGGATCGAAGCCCCCATCGTGTATTTCGGGTCGACCATGTTGCCGAGCCGGATGCGCCCGGCCTGGCTGAGCAGCATGTAGGCGTCGATCTCATCGAAGCCGTAATCGGCGCTCATCCAGCGCACCAGTTCGCGATAGGCGATGCGCGCGGCATCTTCGAGCGGACGGGCGCTGCCGATCGTCATCAGGAAATTTTCCGTCTCAAGGCGCGGCCAGGCAAAGCTCCAGCCCTTGATGACGTCGACCTGCAGCGTCACGGTGGCGCGCTGTTCGATTGCCACCCCCGATAGTTCGCCGTCGCCCTGGGCTGCGTGGCAATCGCCGACATAGAGCAAGCCGCCCTTGACGTGCACCGGAAAGTAGAGGATCGCGCCGGGCGCGACGTCAGGCAGATCCATGTTACCGCCGTGATAGTCCGGTTGCAGTGACGAGATCGCCTCGATCTCCGGCGAAATCCCGATGGTGCCGATGAAGGGCTGGTACGGCAGCGTGATCTTGTCGTTCCAGCGCACGCCGTCCTTGTCGACATGCATCACCCTGACGCGCTCCGGCAGCGGCGGATTGAGCATGGCGGTCGACGCCGTTCCGACCAGGCCGCCGAATTCCGGGATGATGCAGGTCTTGCCCGCGGGCTGCGCGCCCCGCGTCTCCACGGCCTGGATATGCACCGCCAGGCAATCGCCCTTCTCGATCCCGTTCACCGCGATCGGGCCGCACTGCGGATTGAGGAAGGGGAATTGCAGCTTCGCGGTCGGGCTGTCCTGTTCGCTGGTGATGACCCCGCCGAAAGCATCTTCGGTCTCCACCGCGACGACGTCGCCGGGATCGATCGTCAGGACCGGTTTGGCATAGGGACCGTAGACGTAGTGGAACGGTCCCTGCGCCGCGATCGAGAGCTCGTGATGTTTTCCGCCCCGCCCCTTGGCAACGCCCCGCTTCGTCATGATCGAAGTTTTAAGCCAGGAATCGTCGGTCATAGCGATATCCTTGGATCAAGCTTCATCGAGATCGCATTCCTGAAGGCGTGTCCATGTCGACAAGGAAGCAAAGCAAGTTGCGCGCCGACATCCGAAAGTCGCCCCATTCCGGTCTAATTCAGCTTCCAGTCTCCGCCCGCTTCGACCGCCGAAGCAAGCCTTATTAAGGTCGCTTCCTCGAAATGCCGCCCGACCAGCATCAGGCCGACAGGCAACCCATTGACGCGCCCGCACGGCACGGTGAAGGCGGGATGCCCTGACACGTCGAACGAGCAGGTATTGGCCTGCATGTTCAGCGCGGTATCGATCACGGTGCCGAGCGGTGCGTCCGCCGGCGGGATGACGGTTGCCGTGAACGGAATGGTCGGCATCGCCAGCACGTCGAATTTTTTCAGCGCATCGTCGTAGGCCTGACGCAGCAGGCCCCGCAGATTTTGCGCCTTGGAATGATAGCGGCCGTGATAGTTGCGATGCATGTATTCGCCGAGCATCAGCACCAGTTTCACGGTCGGCGAGACGTCGTTGATCCGCGTGCCCATGCCGCGGGCAAAGGCCTCCTGCATGGACAACGGATAATAGCCGTGGACATTGTTGCCGACGCCATAGGCCTTGAGCATCATCTCTGCCGCGCCTTCCAGGATGATCCCGCTCCAGACGTGCGGCCCGTCGAGATGCCACGGCACCGAGACGTCCTCGGCGTCGACGCCGGCCTTTGCCAAGGCCGCGATCGCCTCTTTGACCTTCGCGCTCACCGCCGCATCGCTTTCCGGATGACCAAATCCCTCGCGCAAGATCCCAACACGCAGGCCCTTCGCCGGTTTGCCCCGCGCGCCCATATAGTCCCCGGTGCGCGCCGCAATGGTTCTGGTGTCCCAGCCATCGTGGCCGGCAATCACGGTCAGCAGGCGCGCGACGTCGTCGACGGAGGCGCACATCGGCCCGCAGTGATCGACGGAATAGCTGATCGGCATCGAGCCCGTGGTCGGCACCAGTCCCCAGGTCGGTTTCAGCCCGTACACGCCGCACCAGCTCGACGGCGTGCGGATCGATCCGCCCTGGTCGCCGCCGAGCGCCATCGGCACTTCACCGCTCGCAACCAGCGCAGCACTTCCGCCTGACGAACCGCCGGCGCTATGCGCGGGGTTGTGCGGATTGCGGATCACGCCGCCGGCGCAGGTATGGCTGGCGCCCGAAAAACACAGATCCTCGCATGCCGCCTTGCCCGCAATGGTGCCGCCGGCATCGAGAATCCGCGTCACCACGGTGGCGTCGATTTCCGGCACGTAACCTTCAAGCAGCGCAGAGCCGTTCATCATCGGAACGCCGGCGACGCAGATGTTGTCCTTGATCGCGACCTTCTTGCCGCTCAACAACCCGTCGCTGCCGGTCCTGATGTCGGTCTTCCAGTACCAGGCGCCGTACGGGTTCTCGGATGCGGGGGGCCGGTATCCGGGCGAGCGCGGCGGGACCGGCGCCAATCCGGGCGGGACCAGCTCGTCAAGACGGCCATAGGACGCCAAGGGCCCCTTGAAGGCCTCCTGAAAAGCCGCAACTTCCTCGACCGAGAGAATGAGACCGAAATCCGATCCGAGGTCATCGATCTGCTCGAGAGTCGGAAGGCGAACACTCATGCGTCACTCGCTTCTGGTGGTTGGCGGAGAAAACGAAAAAAGCCACCCGCGGCCCGGAAAGGCCCCGAATGGCATCAATGCCGTAACTATCGATGGTCGCGTCGATTTACGTCGCAGAACGAAGCTTTGAGATCATCGCCCAGACGTCATCGGCTGCGCGAGAACTCTTTCGTCATGCAGGTATTTTAAGTTCGAAATGATTGTGTCTTAGCGTCGCCAGCCTTGTCAATGCGACGCCGGCACCTTTTTTGAGCGCGCGCCGCACAAATGGCGCGCAGCGCCGATCGGTGATAAGAGGTGACAGGCCGGCATTGTTACGATCAGATCGTTGGCCGCGCAATTCTTCGAGCCTTGCGATGAAACGGGCGTCCATTCCTCTCGGCCTGGTGTTTTCCCGATCGGGCCCCTACGCCATGATGGCGCGCGAGATGGAGAAGAGCGCGCTGATGGCCGTCGACGAGGTCAATCAGAGCGACGCGTTCGATTTCACCTTGATCCCGCGTTTGCGCGATCCCGGCGGTATCGTTCCCGCCTACCACACGGCATGTGACGATCTCATCCGCGAGGACCACGTCGAGCATATCGTCGGCTGTTACACATCGGCCTCGCGCAAGCAGGTCATTCCGATCGTCGAGCGCACCGAGCGCCTGCTCTGGCATCCGGCGCGCTACGAAGGATTCGAAAGCAGCGACAACGTGATCTATGTCGGTGCCGCGCCCAACCATACCGTCGTGCCGCTGGTGAAACACATGCTCGAGCACATCGCCACCGATGTGTTCTGCGCTGGCTCAAACTATGTCTGGACCTGGGAGACCAACCGGGTCCTGCGCGAGATCGTGACCAGCGCCGGAGGACGCATTCTTGCCGAGCGCCTGCTCGAGCTCGGCGAAGGCGCGGTGGACCATATCGTCCGGGAGATCATCGAACGGAAGCCGCCCGCGGTCTTCAACACCCTGGTCGGGGAATCCAGTTACGTCTTCATGCGGGCGCTGCATGCGGCCTCCTCACGTGCCGGCATCTCGATCCCGATGCTGAGCTGCAGCCTGTGCGAGCCAGAACTGAAGCTGATCGGATCGGCGGCTTCCGTCGGCTGCATCACGTCATCGGCCTATTTTGAAAGCATCGAGGGACCCGAGAACCGCGCCTTCGTGGCGCGATGGAAGGTGCGCCACGGCGCCCACAGCAACCCTTCCGTCGACGGCCAATCGACCTATGTCTGCGTCATGCTGCTCGCCCGCGCCATCCGCCGGGCCGGCGCGACCGAGGTCGCCGCCGTGCGGCGCGCCGCGGCTAATCTGCGCTACGATTCCCCGCAAGGCCCGGTCTGGGTCGATCCCGACAACAATCACTGTTTCCTGACACCGCGCCTCGCACGGTCCGTGCCTGGATGCCAGTTCGAGATCTTCTGGGAGGCCGACGCGCCCGAGCGTCCCGATCCCTATCTCTCGAACCTCGACCTCGCGGCGATCGGCGCCAAGGCAGCGACGGGCAACGAGACGAAGCGATCAAACCATCTGCGTGTTGTCAAATGACCAGACCCTCCCCGTTCTCAGTCCGCGGCCGCCGCGCTCTCATGGTGATGCGAGACGAGCGCGAAATCGCCATCGTGCGCCGCCAACTCAACCGCCTCGGCATGACGACTGCCGAGATCGATCCAACCGAGGTGCCATCGCCCGACGAAGTCGATGTCATCGTGCTGGACGCCGACAGCATCCCGATCAAGTCTGACCCGACCACGGCGTGGCGGGTCAATGCACCGATCATCGCCCTGATCGGCACCGAGACGCCGAGCCGGCTGAAGTGGCTGCTCGACCTGCAACCCGCATCCTTTCTCATCAAGCCGCTGCGCTCGGCCGGACTCTACACCGCGCTCGTGGTCGCCTTCGATGCCGCACAGCGACGGATCGAGGAAGCCGCCCACGTCGAGAGACTGGAAGATCGTATCCGCTCCCGGCGCGTCGTTTTCGCCGCGGTGCTGCAGGTGATGCGCGCGCACGCGCTGTCCGAAGAGGATGCCTTTGCGCTGATCCGGCAGACCGCCATGCGCCATCGCACGACGATCGAGCAACTGAGTGCGGAGATCATCGCCGCCGGAGGCATGCCGAACCGGACCAGCCGGACGGCATGATGCGAGCCCACGCGCGTGCTCATCAATCGCGCTTGATTGGTGCGGCTTGACCAAGCTCCGCCATGCCCCGACGACGACCGAGTTCCGCATCGCCGCGAAATGGCGCGATGTGCCTAGGGCGATAGGACCGTCACGTCGAGCGGCTGCTTGATCCGTCGCGAAAGGACACGCGATGGGGACGCCGGAGGCCCGGAATCGATGACGGAAGTAAGCAGGTATGGCGACACGTTAGCCGGTACGCGCCTCATCTGCCTGCCGCGCTTCCGGCGGTGCACTCACCTGAGCTGCGGCTCTCAGCACTTGCTGCTGATAAGCCTTGCCATCCTCAGCAAGCAGATCCATCGCGCGCGTCAGCCAGTTCTGATATTCCTGAAATATGTCGGAGGTCGTCGCGGCATCACCGATATGTTTGGCCGCTTCAAGCGCCGCTTGCGTGCTCTTTTGACGCCGGGCGAACCAACCGTCGGCAAATTCCTTCAAGCCTTCGAGTGCGATTTCCTGGTTCTCCCAGAACCTGACGCCTATCGGCGCGTAGGTCTTCAAGGCCGCTGCAGGCTCCATGATGTTTGGAAATAAAGTCACGCTCATGACCTTCTCCCTTTTTGCTGGCTGCCCAATCGCGCAAAATAAACGACTGTGATCGGGACCGGTGTTCAATTTTGCACAGTCGATCCATTAACATAGCGTCAGCAGTGCTGACTTGCCGACGCCACTATTGTTGATGAGGCGTCCTAAGGTCCCTCTGACCGCACCGCGGCGTGTGATGCCGGGCACGCTTGGCAATGCGGATATGAACCGCGACCACCGGAATGCTGGACTTCCGCACTCTGAAGGCGCACGCTCAAGGTGCTGACGGCGAAGAGAGCCCATCCAGCCTAACTTCCAAAACGGAGAAATGAATTACCCGATGTGCTTCTCGGCGCCAGCGAGCTTCGTCACGGCTGGACTTACCGGAGCCATCGGGATTGTCGCACTGACCCGGGTCAGTGATCCGCGACAACTGCCATTTGCGGCCACGCCTCTTTTCTTTGCGGTTCAACAGGGCATCGAGGGATTGTTATGGCTCAACCTTCCGCTGGCAGCCGATGGATACCTCTCGTCCGCGTTGACATTCCTTTACTTGTTTTTTGCCGAAGCCTTCTGGCCGGTGTATGCGCCAGTCGCTGTTTGGCTGATTGAGCCGAGCGCACATCGTCGACTCCTCATGGTGGTTTGCCTTGGCGCCGGCGCAGGGGTCGGTAGTTATTTGCTGTGGTGGATTCTTGGCCATCCGCAGCTCGCAACAATCCAGGATTATCATATTGTCTACGGGACGGGATATCGGCAGCCTGATGCCGTCGGTGTTGCCTATATCGCTGCAACCGGCCTCCCGCTGCTGCTGTCCTCGCAGCGCACCGTGGTCGTCCTCGGCGCAATTGTTCTGGTGGGCCTGGTTGTCGCCTACGCCCTTTATTGGGAAGCATTCGTTTCGGTATGGTGCTTCTTCGCGGCGGCCGCCAGTGTTGCCATCCTGTGCCATTTCGAGTGGTCGCGCCGGAGCAGTCTGCGGAGTGCGGGGGCCTAGCCCGATCGGGACTACCCGATCGAGACGAACGCTGGGCTCCGTGGAAACCAATCTGAGCGATCTTGCTCGGTCCGCGAGACAGCGTTGTCGGCCAGCCCCGCGCGACAAAATGCAGGGACCGGAACTGGGTCAATCAAATCCGAGAAAGGCGACGTCAGGCCCGCGCCGTCAGCAACACGTCGTCCATGAACAAGGCGTCAATGCCGGACTTGCGAAACGTCACGATCGCGTCGGTGGGAGCGCAAACGATGGGTTCGCTGTCGTTGAAGGACGTATTGACGACCATCGGCACGCCGGTCTTCGCAAAGAAGCTTGATATGAGTTCGTGAAAGCGCGGATTTGACTTGCGGCTCACGATCTGGACCCGGGCGCTGCCATCCTTGTGGAGGACGGCAGGAATCAGATCGCTGCGACCGGCCTTGACGGGACATGCGAACAGCATGAATTCGTGACTCGCCGACCGTGCGCCGACCTCGAACCATTCATCGGCGTGTTCCGCCAGCACGCTCGGTGCAAACGGTCGGAAGTCTTCCCGGTGCTTGACCTTTTGATTGAGGATAGTGCGCATGTCCGGCCGGCGCGGATCGGCGAGCAGTGAACGGTTGCCCAGCGCACGCGGCCCGAACTCCATGCGACCCTGAAACCAGGCGACAATCTTGCCGTCGGCGATCATGTCCGCCGCGTCGCGCGCGGGCGACTTGCTTCGCCGCGCCGTGAGACCGGCCGACTTGACCGCAGCCAGAATGTCGCGCCGCTTGAACGCGGGTCCCAGATACGGCGTGGCGTTGCCGCGCTGGGGCGGGCGTTTCTGCTTGGCGCAATGCACGGCGAAGGCGGCGCCGATCGCCGTGCCTGCATCGTGCGGCGCCGAGGGTATGAACACATTGGAGAACTCACCGGATCGCCTGACCACCTCATTGGTCACGCAATTGAGCGCGACGCCACCGGCAAGGCACAGATTGTCGAACGGCACCCTGTGCTTGACGCGTCGTACGACCGCCATGACCGCGGCATCCGTCGCCGCCTGCAGTGCCGCCGCCATATCGGCATGCCGCGGCAGAATTTCAGCGTCCGCGTCACGCGGAGGGCCGAACATGGCTTCCATTCTGGCGAACCTGTCCGGGTGAACACCAAGAAACGCCTGGGCCACCCCGTAGTTCACCTCGTCGGCGCGCAGGATCGATAGAAATTGCTGACGGAACACCTCGGGATCGCCGTAGGCCGCCAGGCCCATGACTTTCGAAGCGTCGTAGTGCGAGAAGCCAAGATAGCCGCTGAACACCTCCCACAGGAAGCCAATCGAATGCGGATACTCGAATGTCTCGACGGACTGGATACGGTTGCCCGTGGCCTTCGCGAGCGTCGAGCCGGCCGTCTCGCCGATGCCGTCGATGGTGAGGATGGCCGCGCGATCGAAGCCCGACGGGAAATACGCCGAAGCGGCGTGAGCCAGATGGTGAGGCACGAAATGCAATCTTTGTCCCAGCGAACGTCCAAGAAGGTCTTCGATGGCGCCGCGCACCTGGCCCAGCCGCAGCCGGAAGGTCTCCTCCGACCGCGGATCCCACCACTCGGCGCGATACCGTCTCCGGCGCAGCTTGGGGTCAAACGAATATGCGACATGACCGATATCGCCGGCGGTGAGCCCGGCGTAATTCAGGCAGAAGCGGATCGCACGTTCGGGGAGTTGATGCGGGTTGTCGAATTCAGCCTGCTTGCCGTGCTTGATGCGATTGAACCGTTCCTCCTCGACGGCGGCAACAAGCTTGCCGTCGACGAGCAGCGCGGCGGCCGACTCGTGATACACTGAATTGATTCCGAGAACGTTCACCGGTCGACCTCCACCTTAATCTTCCGCTCTGCAAGTTTCGCCTCGATCGCCGTGTCGGCGCTGTTCGCCACGTCGAAATCGGCGGCCCTCCTCGTACTGCGAGCAAACACTCGGCCCCCGCAGCAGAATAACATGTCTGGTCAATCTGGACGAAATTCCGAAAGGCCGTGCCCGACGCCGCTAAAATAAGAGCCGCCCGAAAGCCACGTCGCCGATCGCTCTGAAGATGCAGGCCGTCGTTGACGCGATCAAGGACGAGAGCACGAAGCTCCGCGTTGCGGCGCGGAATATCAGGAGCTAGAGCGGCCGCGCGTCAATGGCCCGCATGGATGGCATCGTTGAGGTAGATGCAGGTGAGGATGGCGAAGACGTAGGCCTGCAGGAACGCGACCAGCAGCTCGAGCGCGGTCAGCGCCACGGTCAGGCCAAGCGGGAAGATGGCGCCAATCACGCCAATCGCGCCGAGAGTGCCGAGCATGCCGACAAAGCTCGCGAACACTTTCAGCGCGATGTGACCCGCCAGCATGTTGGCGAAGAGTCGTAGCGCATGCGAAACCGGCTTCACGAAGAAGAACCCAATGATCTCGATCAGCACCACCAGCGGCAGAATGTAGATCGGAACCCCCGACGGCACGAACAGCTTGAAGAATTTCAGGCCATTCTTGTACAGGCCATAAAACAGCACGATGAAGAACACCAGCAGCGCCAGAGCCGCGGTGACGATGATGTGGCTCGACACCGTGAATGCGTAGGGAATGATGCCGATCACGTTCGAGACCATGATGAACGTGAACAGCGAGAACACCAGCGGAAAGAACCTCATGCCGTCCGGACCGACATTGCCTCTGATCATGCCGGCGACGAATTCGTAAATCAGTTCAGCCAAGGATTGAATGCGGCCGGGGACAAGCTGTCGTCCCCTGGTGCCCCCGATCATCAGCAGCGAGATCACCGCCACCGAAGCGAACATATAGGCCGACGAATTGGTGAATGCGATTTCCTGTCCGCCAATGTGACCGATGGTGAAGAGCTTGGTGATCTGGAATTGATGAATTGGATCGACGGCCATTCGTCTCGCAGTCTCCGGGTTTCGCGAAACCGAACCTTATACCCAGGCGCCCGGAAAACAATCGTTTGCGGCAGATTTCCCGCTCGGGTCAATCGCTGCAGTCGCCCGCAGCCACCATGCAGGGCCAAGTCCGCCGCGATCCGAGAGCCGACCTCATTGCAACGCCTTGGCCAACGGCTCATGCTTTGGTCCATACAATCTAGGCGTGCAACAATGCAAGATCAGGAGAACGCCACCCCGACGATCCGCGAGTGCCTTGGAATAAAGGTATGCTGACTGCCTCGCTACCGTCTTCCGCGACACCTTGTTCGCCACCGGGTGGGCACAGGCGGTCAACGACCGCCGGCCTTCGCCTCGGGACCGGCGTTATCCTGGGTTTTGCCGTTGGCGGCTTGCGGCCATACCCGAGACGGCACGCGATCTGGGCCGCCCTCTGTCCTCCGGCCCAGAGCTTCTTGAGCAGCGCTATCTCGTTCGCATCCCACTCATGAGGATACTATCACGCCGACCGGCAACGACAGGCTTGCCTAGTCTTCGTCCGGCTCGCGCACGACCGGTGCTTCGTCGGCATGGTCGTCCTCATCTTCTTCCTCGTCATCTTCGTCGTCATCAGGATCTCGGGGCGGCATCGTGTTGTTCATGATCACGAAGGGACTCCAATCGATCAACCTAGTGGAATATTCCTCGCCGATGTGTCGCTTCATGTTGGTGCTCCTCGGGTGTGGACCCCAGGGGAGTTTACCCCGTCTGCCCAGGTTTGCGTATGACGATTAGCGCCGCCGTTTGCGGGGCATGCCAGCGGTGGTCCACCTGCGGCGGCTCACGCGACCCGTTGGCGGCCGACCCTGTGGGCTCCAACCCGCCCTGCAGGCTATGTCTCCGCCGCGCGCGCCTGGATCCAGATCGCGATCGGGTGCTCAAGCCCGCGGATCGTCTGCGGGGCTTGCGCCAGCAGCGGCCGAAACGCCGCATCTGCGCTGCCGAGTTCGGACCTGGCGCGCCTGACGAGATCCTCGCTCGCCACCAGCGCGCAGTCGAGCACGCGGGTCGAGGCTTCGAGCCGGCTTGCGGCGTTCACCGTCGAGCCGATCACCGCAAATTCAAGGCAGGTCTGCCCGATATCGCCGAGCACGACCGGCCCGTAATGCAGGCCAAAACTGACGCGGATCGGCGCCTCGCCGGCCGCCTTGCGTTCGCCGTTCCACCTATCCACCGCCGCCATCATGGCCTGTGCACAGCGCAGCGCGTTGCTGGCGTCGGCTTCTCCGACGAACGGCGTGCCGAAGGTCGCCATCAGCCCGTCGCCAAGGTATTTGTCGAGCGTGCCAGAGTGACGGAACACCTCCTGCTCCATCAGCGCGTGAAATTCGCGCAAGGTGCGCACAACTTCTTCCGGCGTGCGCGCGTCGGCAAAGGCGGTGAAGCCGACGATATCGACGAACAGCACGGCGACGTCTTGCGTGCGCACCTGCCGCAGCGGTTCGTCGTGCCTGGACAATTCCGCCACCACGTTTGGCGAGAAGTAGCGCGCGAGATTGCCGCGTTCGCGTTCGATTGCGGCATGGCGGATCAGCAGATCATTGCTCCGGCGCACCGCGACTGCGAGTGTCACCGCGACAATCATGAACACGACGATCTCCTGGAGCCGCGCGCCGAACCCGATCGCGCTGGGCGAGATCAGCTGCAACAGCTTTTGATCGCTGCCTAGCGCAGCTGCGATGCGGGCGCTCAGCTCGGGATCGCGATCGGGCTGCCACCAGACCCAGACCACGCCCAAGATCCAGAGCGCGGAGGTCCAGGTGCCGAACGCGATGACGGTGCGCCAGGAATAGGCCAGTGTCGCTCCCGCCAGCAGCACGAAGAAATAGATGAAGTTGCCGAGATGGTATTGCATCGCCACCGGCCAGTGTGCGGAGCTGAAGGGATTCGGCACAACGAGGACGAATGTCATGAGCGCGAGGTCGCAGAACAACAGCGCAAGCTCTGATCTCGACACACCGACCCGGCCAACCCTGACCTGACCCCAGCCAATCAGCGCGAACAGGCCAAGCAGCACCACATAGTAAAGCTGCTCCCACACCGGATTGATAATCAGCAGCAGGCAAGCGATGATGGCGAGCGCGACATAGCGCGCCCGCACCGCCAGCTGCAGCCCCTCCTGCTTGGCCGCGGCGAGCGCGGCCTGCGCGAACTGAACAGTGTCGGTCTCAGTGTCGCGCCGGCTGGGCGCGCGTGGCAACACGGCGGGCAGACCGAGGCGCTCGACAAGCGTGGTCATAGGGCGGCCTCCTCGCGTGGACGGTTGCGGCACAGTGACGTATGTCAGCAGCCGCAACCAGCAGTCAATCCAGCCTAGTGATAAATGGGCTCGAGGTCATCACGCCGATGTCTCAGACGGGTCAAACGTAACCGGCGTATGACCATGCGCTGGACGCCGGTCTTGCCGTCAGCTAAGCGAATGCGGGGGCCATTATGCGCTTGAGCGACTGCCACAATTTCCATGACTTTCGCAAGCTGGCTCGGCGACGCCTGCCCGGCCCGATCTTCGACTACATCGATGGCGCGGCTGACGACGAGACCACCCTTCGCCGGAATACCGCAAGCTTCGAGCGTTGCGACCTGGTGCCCAATGTCCTGCGCGGCGTGCAAGACATCGACATGTCGGTGACCGTCATGGGCCAGAAGCTGGCCATGCCGCTCTACTGCTCCCCGACCGCGCTGCAACGGCTGTTCCACCACACCGGCGAGCGCGCCGTCGCCGCTGCTGCGGCAAAATTCGGCACCATGTTCGGCGTCTCCTCGCTCGGCACCGTGAGCCTCGAGGAACTGCGCAAGGCCCACGATACGCCGCAAGTCTATCAATTCTATTTTCACCGCGATCGCGGCCTCAACCGCGCCATGATGCAACGCGCCAAGGACGCCGGCGTCGAGGTCATGATGCTGACGGTGGACAGCATCACCGGCGGCAACCGCGAACGCGACCTGCGCACCGGGTTTTCGATTCCGTTCCGGCTGACGCTTGGCGGCATGTATCAGTTCGCGATCAAGCCGATGTGGGGCATCAACTACCTCACCCATGAGCGTTTCAAGCTGCCGCAGCTCGACCAGCATGTCGACATGAGCGGCAGCGCCATGTCGATCGGCCGCTACTTCACTGAAATGCTCGACCCTGCCATGGATTGGGACGACGTCGCTGAAATGGTGCAGCAATGGAACGGCCAATTCTGCCTGAAGGGCATCATGTCGGTGGCGGATGCGAAGCGCGCCGTTCAAATCGGATGCACCGGCATCGTGCTGTCCAACCATGGCGGTCGGCAGCTCGACGGCTCGCGCGCCGGGTTCGATCAGCTGGCCGAAATCGTGGATGCCGTGGGCGACCGGATTGACGTGATCATGGATGGCGGAATCCAGCGCGGAACCCATGTCCTGAAAGCCCTGTCGCTGGGCGCCAAAGCCGTTGGCGTCGGGCGCTTCTATCTCTATCCCCTCGCCGCGGCCGGCCAGGCCGGCGTCGAGCGCGCGCTCGGCCTGATGCGGGCCGAGATTGAGCGCGGAATGAAGCTGATGGGGTGCTCATCGGTCGATCAATTGTCGCGCGAAAACCTGCGGTTCAGATAATTGCGCGTGAAAGCCTCTGATGCCCGAATTGCGTCAAACGCCAGCTCGCTCGCAGCTCGGACCAGCCTTTTCGCGCCGCCAACGCGGCGGCCTCTGCGGCCTATGTCTCTCGCAACCAGACCTCACCAACCGAGTGATCGGAACGCTTGCGGAGCACGACATCGGCGCGCATGCGGGTCGGCAGAATGTTCTCTCGGAGATTGGCGCGATGATGCTCGCGCCACAGCCTGTCCGCGACCTCGCGCGCGTCGCCTGGCGGCAGATCCCTGTAGTGGTGGAAATATGAGGCAGGCTGTTGGAAAGCGGTCCGCTGCAGACTGAGAAAGCGCTCGACGTACCACGTCCGGATGTCGGTCTCGTCGGCGTCCAGGTAGATCGAAAAGTCGAAGAAGTCCGAGACCACCATCGGTGCCGCGCCTCGCGCAAGCAGGACATTCAGGCCCTCGAACAGCAAGATGTCCGGATGCCGAACGACCTGATGCTCGGAAGCCACGATATCCCCGATAAGATGTGAGTACACCGGCAGCTCGAGGTCGACTTTGGCCGCTTTCGCCGCCGACAGGAACCGCAACATCCGCGGCAGGTCGTAGCTCTCGGGAAAGCCCTTGCGCCGCATCAGCCCGCGTTCTTCCAGAACCCGATTGGCATGCAGGAACCCGTCAGTCGTGACCAGTTCGACCCGGCGATGGTCCGGCCAGCGCGCCAGAAGCGCGCAAAGCACGCGCGCAAACGTGCTCTTGCCAACGGCAACGCTGCCCGCCAATGCGACGATATAAGGCGTGCGGTGAGGCGCGCGGCCCAGGAATCCACTCTTGACCTGCGCAAGGCTGCGCGCCGCGGTGAAATGGAGGTTCAGTAGCCTGGTCAGCGGCAAGTATATGTCGGCGACTTCGGCTGGCGTGATCGGCTCGTTCAGGCCGCGAAGCGCGGAGAGGTCCGCTTCAGAGAGCGTCAGCGGCGTGTTGAAGCGCAACGCCGCCCACTCGCTTCGGTCGAAGGTCGCATATGCCGAAAGCTCTTCGGACTGGCTCATCGGATCCGTTTGGGGCAGAGGTGGACGCATTCATTTGGCCTCGGCAAATCGATATTTCTAATGTCCCAATCACGCCGGCACGCTATGGCGATCTGCTACGCCAGCAGCGGGTATGACACACATCCGGGACCGCGGTCTATGTCCTGCTAAATGGGTCAGTCGCTACAGCGCACTTCGGGCCAAGTCCACCGGGATCCGATAGTTGACCTCATTCCAACGCCTGAGCCAAAGGCTCATTCTCCTCGGTCTGCGCAACCGAGGATTGTGACCATTAGAATGACGTAACCTGCCACAAGCAAACGAGAGACCGACCGCAACTGCAATCATGTCTCGCGAGGAATGAGGTACAGGAGCTGAGGCAGTATGGTTTCGGGCGAGAAGTAAAACGGTCCTTCGCCGATCCTGATGGCCCCCATCCGCTTATAAAACCCTTCCGCTGAAGGTTCGGCAGAGATCATGAGGGCGCCGGCTTTTATCTCTTTTGCACGAGCTGCAGCCGCCCCGAAAAGAGCTCGACCGATCCCGCGTTTCCAATGTGCTGGATCAACATAAAGGCCGTAAAGCAGCGCAATTCCTTGCAGCGCGGTCGGTGTCACCAAAACGACACCGACGACTTCGCTGGTGCCGCCTTGTGCCACCTGAACACAATTCGCACTGATCAACGGTACGGTTATCGTAAGCGCGGGCATCGTACGGTCGATGAACGCTTCGTCGTGTCCCGCGTGCATCGTCGCACGCACACAGAGACGCGTCAGCTCACGTTGTTCCTCGAGCCTGGCCTCGCGAACCGTATAGACGTCCATTGCACAACCTTCCGTTTTTCAGCGGCAATTATTCAGATTTGGGGTCGCCAAGGAAGGCCGGCAATGGGGTCATTGAACCGGACTTGCGTCGAACTGCGCGCCACTTGGCGGATCTGGCGAAGGTCTCTGCAGCGTGGAAAGCGATCATAGTACGCGGCGGCCGCGACGGGGGGTTCTCTTCTGCCCGCCGCCGGTGTTTGCTCCTCGCGGCGAGAGGACGGGCGATGCGGGGATCCCTGGGGGAGAAGATCGGCGAAGGCGCCTTTGCGGACGTCCACGCCTGGGCGCCCGGTCAGATCGTGAAGCTGTTCAAGGCCGGCGTTCCGCGGTGGGTCAGCAGGCACGAGGCGCGCATGATCCGCGCCGTCTTCGCCGCCGGCGCCCCGGCACCGGAGGTGCTCGACGAGGTGACCCTGGAGGGGCGCGTCGGCATCGTGCTCACGCGCCTCGACGGACCGACCCTGCTGCAGCTCTCGCGCAGCGGCGCCTTGACCTTCGAGCAGACGGGCGCGATCCTCGCGTCCCTCTACCTATCCGATCACAAGACGCCCCTGCCGCCGGACGTACTGTGGCCGGCAGGCGAATGGCACAGCCGGTCTGCCCCCAGCTCCGGAAACACTTGGCGTTCCGGCACTTGCGTTTCGTGCCAAAGGCGGAAGTCGCGGTCGCGGCCTACTCGTTCAAATCGCGAGAGCCGCGAAACGGGAACAACGAAAGCGGGAACGCCTCAGATGTCTCACTCTGGAAATCCAGCTTTACGAAGGCCGCCGATATACATCTGGGCCTGCCGTTGGCCCGTGCGAGCTATCCACGCGGGAAACCGGTTGGGTCGATAGATCGGTTTGAGGCGACGTAGTCGATCTCACCGCACGTCATACCGATGTCCGCAAGCTCGTTGTCCGTCGGGCGGCACAGCACGCTTCGCGGCCTCTCGCGTTTGCGCCACTCCTGAAATGCATCCCAATATTGCTCAAGAGGGCTGTAGTAGGCCTGCCGCTTTGCGGCTGCCGGTCCTCGCTCGGTGGTCCCGTAGATTGTGCTCATTGCGGTGTCTCCAGGCCGGACGGTTCACCACGCGAAGTTGCCGGATTATGCGCTGGCGCGCTTAACAGGTGGCTTACATTTTCCTTACTGGCGGCTTATTCTTGGTGCTCCAGGGGTGCTGCAGAGGTGACCCTGAGAAGGAATGGCAACTTGCGCTATCTCTTCGAGGATTACACGTTTGACACCGAACGGCGCGAACTGCATAGAGCGACGGATGTGGTGTCGATCACCCCGCAGGTCTTTGACCTGCTCGTCTACCTGATTCGAAACAGGGAACGCGTCGTAAGCAAAGACGACCTCATTGGTGCCGTTTGGAAGGGTCGCATCGTCTCGGATGCTGCGCTGACGACTCGCCTGAATGCCGCCCGGAGCGCAATCGGCGACACGGGTGAGAAACAACATTTAATCAAAACATTGCCGCGCAAAGGTTTCCGCTTCGTGGGTGCAGTGCAGGAAGCCCGGGGGGCCGCAGATGAGACGGTCGACCCAGTCGAGCGAACCGGCGACACGCCGCCGCGCCTATCCATCGTCGTGCTACCCTTCGCGAACCTGAGCGGTGATCGTGAGCAGGACTATTTCGTGGATGGCGTAACCGAGAGTTTGACCACAGACTTGTCGCGCATCGCTGGTTCATTTGTAATCGCACGGAACAGCGCCGTCTCATACAAGGGTAGAGCAGTCGATGTACGGCAAGTCGGCCGCGAATTAAACGTTCGCTACGCGCTCGAAGGTTCAGTGCAACGCAGCGGCAAGCGGCTTCGGATGAACGTGCAGTTGATCGATGCTAAGAGCGGCCAGCATCTTTGGGCCGAGCGCTTCGAGAAGCCTGTCGTCGACCTGTTCGATATGCAGGACGAAATCGTATCGAGGCTTGCCAATACATTAGGTCGCCAGCTCATCGAGGCTGAGGCGCGACGAGCCGAGCGTACGCTGCATCCCGATGCGATGGACTTGTACTTCCAAGGCCGGGCCTGGTTGATGAAGGGGTTTAGCCTTGAATGCGTGACGCAAGCGCGGAGCTTCTTCGAACGCTCTCTAGAGTCCGACCCCGGCAACGTCGAAGCAATGATTGGCCTGGCAAATGTTGATACGGCAGTTGGAGCCAGCTTTACGACGGATGATGGGCCTGCGCGGTTTGCAGCGGCCGAGGCGATGGTGAATAAGGCATTGTCGATCAGGCCGAACCGTACTTCGGCCCACTTGGCTCGGGGTTGGGTCCAGATCTTTACGAACCGGGCCGCCCAAGGCATCCGTGAATTCGAGCATGCGTTGGCGCTGGATCCGAATATGGCCAACGCTCATGCTGCCCTTGGTTTTGCCAAATTCTATATGGGGCGCGCTGCCGAGACCGAAGGCCATATACTCGAGGCTTTACGTCTCTCCCCTCGCGACATTGATGCCTACCAGTGGACGTGTTTTGTGGGCGTGGCCAAGCTGCAGCTTGGTTCGGACGTTGAAGCCGTCAGTTGGCTACGACGAAGCACTGAGGCGAACCGCAACTTTCCTCTCGCTCATGTGTTCCTCGCCGCTGCGTTGGGCCTGACCGGCGTGCTCGATGAGGCGCGAACTGCTGCAAGAACGGGACTTGCGCTCAACTCAGGTTTCACCGTCCGTCGCTTCCGCGCTGCTCAACAAAGCGACAACCCGATTTTCCTTGCTGGGCTCGAGCGCTCGTGTGAAGGCTTGCGGCTCGCTGGCGTGCCGGAAGGGTGATGGGCGCTTCGGGTCAGAAGTCGACTTCAGCGCGTTCCTGCCCTACGTCGTCTGTGGGTCATTCGCGCCGCTATGATCGCGCACCGATCACGTCTGTTGTTCCCCGATCCTCGGACTTGTCCGAGCCTTTCGAAGCCCCATCCGCCGTGCGTTTAGAATAAGGAGGCGTGCGATGCCGGAGCCTGTCAGCGGGCCGCGCGTCGCGCGGAGCCGGTGGGCTAATCCGCGTTAGCCCTCAGCCCGGTCGGGCGAATCACTGCGAGTGCCCCCGATGTTGCATCGCTCTCGCGCCCGACGGGCGCGCCAAAGCGCCTGCGCGCAAAATCGAATTTCGCGAGCTGCATCAGCGTGATTCGGCTGTCCAGATCCTGCGCGAAAAATATTTCACTTCTGTTTTTCAGAAATATGTGCTTTGGTCTCGCCATCCCGTCCCACCAAGAGGGGCGTTTCGCGATCGTCACGAGCGTTGGAGCGGGATGCGGTGGACGCGGCAGCGTTGCGCGCGAAACGGGGTCGCAGGGCGGGTGAAAGCCTCGTGAGCGATCGGCAAACGCGCAAGACGAGCAGCGCTGAAGCGTACGGCGAAATCGTGTGGTCCTGGCATCCGTTGCTGATGCTAAGTCGCGCGGAGGCGTACTCGGCCCAACCGGGCGTCAGATGCGCCATTCAATCCGAGCGATGACGGTGGCAAAAAGGAACTCGTCACCGGGGAGATCACGTATAAGCCGTTCCAACCATTGCGTGGGGAATGCCGGATGATTCCGGTGCCTCCGCTGTGAATACTCGCGTGCATACTTCACTACCCCAGCGCACGCGAGGCTGCGGGTGCATTGGGCACCCGGCATTCCCCGCGCCCTCTGTTTTCAAAGGGCGATGCGAAATTGCAAAACTCGGGCGCGCTGCGCGGGCCGAGATCGCGAGGGTCTGTCTGGACTCCACGTCATTGCGAGGAGCACTTGCGACGAAGCAATCCAATTTGCAGCGCGATGGATTGCTTCGCTGGCGCTCGCAATAACGGCGTTTCAGCTGAAGTGGCTGTTTGAAATTCAGAGCATGTTTCGGACCCGACCAGTCGCGTTGGCCTAATCGAGATCGCCGATCCGCTCCACGCCGGCCTCTTGCATCCCCGTCCACGCGGCGGCCAGCGAACCGTTGAGATCGATCGCCCTGCTGCCGGATTCGATGACGACGGCATCGAAACCAAGCCGGCGCGCATCGACTGCGGAATAATAGACGCAGAAGTCCGTTGCCAGCCCGACCAGAAAGACCTTCTTCAGGCCGCGCTCGCGCAAGTATCCTGCCAGGCCCGTGGGCGTGCGGCGATCGTTCTCGAAGAACGCGGAGTAGGAATCGATTTCGGAGCGAAAGCCCTTGCGGATGATGAGTTCGGCTTTCTCGGTCAGGAGTTGCGGGTGAAGCGCCGATCCCGACGTGCCTTGCACGCAATGATCCGGCCACAGGGTTTGCGGCCCATACGGCATCGAGATGGTTTCGAACGGCGCAGAGCCTGCATGGCTGCTTGCAAACGAGCTGTGGCCAAAGGGGTGCCAATCCTGTGTCACCGCGACATGGCCAAAGCGTTGCGACAGCCGATTGATGACAGGCACGGTGGCGTCGCCCTCGGCAACGGCGAGTGCGCCGCCCGGACAGAAATCATTCTGCACGTCAATGATGAGCAGCAGGTGGTCATTGGGCAGTATCTGCATTTTGAACCCTTGTTGAAGGCAACTCCCTACCCTAACGCGAAACGGAGGACCTGACACCAGTGCGCCCGGCAACAATCAGATCACGCACCTCAACGCCTGAAGATCGCGCGTTCGACATCCAGCCGTTCCTGCCAGCGATGACGGTCCAATTCCGGATCGAGATGCTCCTCCACGGGTTGGCCGATGCAGAGATAGGCGACCAGCATCCAGCTCTCCGGAACGTCCAGCACACGACGCACGATCTCGGGCTCAAGAATGGACACCCAGCCAACTCCGAGACCCTCGGCCCGGGCCGCGAGCCACAACGTCTGAACGGCGGCGACGACCGAATAGCGCAGGGTCTCGGGCATGGTCCGTTGACCCAGCCCATGGCCCTCCTCGGCCGCGCCATCGGCAAAGACGGCAAGATGGACCGGCGCGTCATCGAGACCCTGAAGCTTCAGCCGCGCATAATGTGCACGCTGCTCGCCCTCGTAGCTGTCGAGCGCGCTGGCGTTGGCGCGGGCAAAACTCGATTTCACGGCGTCGCGGCGCGCGATCGATTCGACAAGGACGAACCGCCAGGGTTGGCAATGGCCGACCGACGGCGCATGGCTCGCGAGTTCAAGCAGCGCCTGAATCAAGTCGGGATCGACGGGATCACGGCGAAAGCGGCGCACATCGCGCCGCCACAGCACGAGGTCACGGAACGATTTCCGGAACGCCGCATCGAATTGTCGCGGCGGCGCGTCGAGCGTCCCAGTCACGTTGTCAATCTTCTGTCTCCATCGGGTCTCTCTTCCCGGTCGCGCGCTGCCGACGCGGTCGGGCTCACTCCCAGGCCCAGTCCGAGAAATCGTTGCAGAACTGCGGGACCTGGCCCCACACACCCCTGAGCTTCTTGTTCGAGATCGTGATCCATTGCGGCTGGAACAGGAAGCCGGCGGCGGCGTCGGTCGCGAGCATGCGCTGGGCGTCACCGAGAAGCTTGGCACGATCGGCGTCATTGGCGGCTTCCGTGATCGACTTGTAGAGCGCGTTGAAGGCTTCCGACTTGTAGCCGAAGTAGTAGTTCTCCTCGGTGAATCTCGCCAGATCGAACGGCTCGACATGGGAGATGATGGTGAGATCGAAATCGTGCTGTCCGGTAAACACCGACGACAGCCATTGCGCCCACTCCACGTTCTCGATCTTGGCGATGATGCCGACCTTGGCAAGCTGCGCCGCCAGCACCTCGCCGCCCTGCCGCGCATAGGGCGGCGGCGGAAGCTTGAGGCTGACCTGCAGCGGCGTCGTCACGCCGGCTTCCGCGAGCAGCTTCTTCGCCTTCTCGATATCGAAGGGATTGATATCGGTGGTGTCGACGTAACCGAGCGAACCCGGCGTATAGAAGCTGCCGATCGGCGTGCCGAAGCCGTCGGCGGCGCCTTCGATCATGGCCTTGCGATCGATCGCGGCGAGGATCGCGCGCCGCACCCGGACGTCGTCAAACGGCTTCTTCCTGTTGTTGATGGTGACGATGGTCTTGGCCCGCGAGCCGCCGATCAGCACGACGAAGCGCGGATCGGCCTTGAACTGGTCCAGGCTGCGCGCCGCGGCGACGCGCGGGAAGACGTCGACGTCGCCCGACAGCAGCGATGCCACCTGCGCCGACGTGTCGCTGATGATGCGGATGACGACCTTGTTGAGCTTGATCGCCGCGGCGTTGCGGTATTGCGGCCATTTGGCCAGCGTGATCGACGAGCCCTTGGCCCAGGCCGCGAGTTCGAACGGCCCGGTGCCGACCGGCTTCGTCGCATTGGTGGGGGCGCTCTTCGGCTCGACGATCGAAGCCGACGCCTGCCCGAGCAGGAACGGCAGGTTGGGCTCCGGGTTCTTCAGATTGATGACAACCGTGTCACTGTCCGGCAAGGTGATCGAAGCAATGCTCTGGAACAGGCTCTTGTCCTTGTTGGTGCTGGCCGGGGCGGCCGCGCGCTCAAAGGAGAATTTTACCGTCTCCGCGTTGAAGGGTTCGCCGTTCTGGAACGTCACGCCCTTGCGCAGCTTGAAGGTGTAGGTCTTCAGGTCCGGCGCCGTGACCCAGCTTTCGGCGAGCAGCGGCACGACCGAGCCGTCCTCTTTCACCTTGGTCAGGGTCTCATAGACGTTGTACAGCGTGACCTCGGCAATGGCTGCTGCGGCCGCGTTGGTCGGGTCGAGGCCGGGCGGCTCCAGCGTCATGGCCATCACGACGCTGTCCTTCTTGGCTTGTGCCGAAGCCGGCTGCGGCAGCAAAGCGAGCGCGGCGATGGCTGCGGCAGCCAGCAAAGCGAGCTTCTTGAACATGCAAACGCTCCTGAATGGGACGAGCCGAATGGCCCGTCAAACTAAATCCCTTGGCACCAGACTATCACGCCTCGCCGGCCAGGGAAGGCAGCGCCATGACGGTCTCGGCATGGTGACAGGCGGAAAAATGGCCGGGACCCACGCTGCGGGCCAGCGGCGCGACCGCACGGCAATGCGCGTCGGCGAAGGGGCAACGCCCGGCATAGGGGCAGCCCGTCGCGCCCTTCGATTGGGAGGCGATCGCCTGCGCGCCGCGACGTTGCCGCGCGCGGCCAGGTCGGGCCCGCGGCACGGCTTCGAGCAAGGCGCGCGTATATGGATGCGCACAACGGTCGAACAAATCCTCCGGCCTCCCCTGCTCGACGATACGCCCGAGGTAGATCACGGCGATTTCGTCACACAGATACTCCACCACCGCAAGGTCATGGCTGATCAGGACGTAGCTCAACGCGAACTCATCCTGCAGATCCTCCAGGAGATTGAGCACCTGCGCCTGCACCGAAACGTCGAGCGCGCTGACCGGCTCGTCGGCAACGATCAGCTTCGGCTGGGTGATCAAGGCCCGCGCGATCGCAATGCGCTGGCGCTGGCCGCCGGAGAATTCGTGCGGGAACTTGTCCATGTCGGCGTCGCGCAGACCCACTTGTTTCAGCACCGCGGCGACCCGATCGCGCCGCTCGGTGCGATCGACATGGCCGATCGCGGTGAGCGGTTCAGCGACGATCCGCGCCACGGTCTGGCGCGGATCGAGCGAGCCATAGGGATCCTGAAACACCATCTGGAAGTCGCGCCTGGCGCGGCGCAGCTCGCGCGCCGGCAGGCGATGCAGGTCGCGCCCGAGCAATCGCACCGAGCCGGATGCAGGCGTCTCCAGTGCCATCACGGCACGCGCAAAGGTGGATTTGCCCGAGCCGGATTCACCGACCACACCAAGGCTCTTGCCCGCCATCAACTGCACACTGACGCCGTTGAGCGCCAAGACCTGTGGGGCGGCCTGGAACAGGTTCTCCCGCGGCAACGCGTAGCGCTGCACAAGGTCATCGACTTCAAGCAGCGGCGGTTCGGGCGCAACGTGCGATGAAGCGGTTCCGGTCGTGCTCATGCGGTCTCGGCTCCAATCCGGTTGGCCATCGAGACATCGGTGCGCAGGCAGCGCACGGTGTGGCCGGCATTGACCGCAACGGGGGGCGGCAAGATGGCCCGGCAGCGCTGCTCGGCGATATCGCATCGGTCGGCGAAAGCGCAGCCGGTGGGCAGGTCGGCCAATTCGGGCACGGTGCCGGGGATGGTTTGCAGGCGCGTGCCCTTCGGTGCGCCGAGCTTGGGGCGTGCCCGGAACAGGCCCTGGCTGTAGGGATGGCCCAGGCCTGCGATCAGCGTTTCAATCGCGCCGTTTTCCACGACGATACCGCCATACATCACCATCATGCGCTGCACATTCTCGGCGATGACGCCGAGATCGTGGGAAATCAGGATCATCGACATGCCGCGTTCGGCAACGAGATCGGCGATCAGGTCGAGAATCTGTCCCTGGATGGTGACGTCGAGCGCCGTGGTCGGCTCGTCCGCGATCAGAAGATCCGGCTCGCAGGCGAGCGCCATGGCGATGGTGACGCGCTGGCGCTGGCCGCCGGAAAACTGGTGCGGGTAGGCATCGACCCGCTTGGCGGCATCGGGAAGGCCGACCCGGTCAAGCAGAGCAATTGCTTCCTTGCGGGCCTGCGTGGCCGAAAAACCCTTGTGGCGGCGCAGCGGCTCGGCGACCTGGCGGCCGACCGTGTGCATCGGATTGAGCGCCGTCATCGGCTCCTGAAAGATCATGCTCATGCGGTAGCCACGCAATTTGCAGTAGTCGGACTCGGCAAGGCCGACCAGTTCCTGCCCATCCAGCTTCACGCTGCCGCTGATAACGGCGCTGTCCGGCAACAGCCCCATCAGCGCCATCGCGGTCACCGACTTGCCGCAACCGGACTCCCCGATCAGGCCAAGGGTCTCACCGCGCGCGAGCGAAAAGCTGACGCCGCGGACGGCGTCAGCCGGGCCACGGCTGGTATTGAGCCGGACCCGCAAATTATCGACTTCGATCAACGGCGTCTTGTCGGTCATCACCGTTCCCGCGACAGCCGCGGATCGAACAGGTCGCGCAGCCCGTCGCCCAACAGATTCAGTCCCAGCACCGCGGTCGCGATCGCCAGCCCCGGATAGACCGCAAGCAACGGCGACTGGAACAACAGGCTCTGCGCATCATTGAGCATGCGGCCCCAGGACGGCTGCGGCGGCTGGGTGCCGAGACCGAGATAGGAAAGCGCTGCCTCCGCCAGGATCGCCAGCGCGAACTGGATTGTCGCCTGCACGATCAGGATCGAGAGAATATTGGGCAGCACATGCTCGAGCGTGATGCGGAACTTGCCCTTGCCGGATGCTCGCGCCGCCAGCACGAACTCGCGCGCCCAGATCGCATTGGCGGAGCCGCGCGTGATGCGCACAAAGACCGGGATCTGGAAGATGCCGATTGCGGCGATGGAAGTCACCATCCCCGGCCCTGCGACGGCGGCCAGCATGATCGCCGACAACAGCGCCGGAAACGCAAAGGTGAAGTCGCCGACCCGCATGATCAGCTCCTCGGTCCATCCCCGGCGCGCGGCCGCGATCAGCCCGAGCGACGCTCCGAACGACAAACCGATGCCCACGGCGATGATGCCGACCGCGATCGAGCTCCGGGCCCCCACGAGCAGCAGCGAGACAATATCGCGGCCCAGCATGTCGGTGCCAAGCCAATGCGTTGCGGACGGCGGATTGAGCTTGTGCGCCATGTCGATCTCGTAGGCCGACCATGGCGTCCAGGCGAGCGAGAGAGCGGCCGCGCAGATCATGCACAGGGTGAGCACGCCGCCCACCATGAAGCTGCGGTGGGACAGGGCGCGCTGCCACAAACTCCGGCTGGGGCGGCGCAATTGCAGCGCGGCCGCAGCGGGAGCAGCCGCGCTCAAGGATATCGCCGGACCGGGTTGAATGCCGCTCATAATTCGCTCGCCTTGATCCGGGGATCGATCACCGCATACAGCACGTCGACCACGAAGTTCACGATCACGACCATCGCCGCCAGCAGCATCACGCAATTGCGGATCACGATGAGGTCGCGATTGGAGATCGACTGCAGGATCAGCCGGCCAAGGCCGGGCAGATAGAATACGTTCTCGACCACGATCGTCCCGGCCAGCAGATTGGCAAACTGCAATCCAATCACGGTCATGACCGGGATCATCGCGTTGCGCAACACGTGGCCCCACAGCACCTGGCGCCGGGTCAGCCCCTTGGCGCGCGCGGTGCGCACGAAATCCTCGCGCAACACCTCGAGCACGGCGGAGCGCGTCACCCGCGCCAGGATCGCGGCCTGCACCACCGCGAGCGAGATGGCCGGCAGCAGCAGCGAGCGGATGCCGGGTAGGATGCCCTCGCCCCATCCGGCGAAGCCGCCGGCGGAGAGCCAACGCAGCTTCACCGAGAACAACAGGATCAGCAGGATGGCGAACCAGAAATTCGGGATCGCGATGCCGAATTGCGTCACCGCCATCACACCGACATCGCCGATCCTGTTGTGATTGGCGGCGGTGTAGACGCCGGCAGCCAACGCCAGCACCACCGTCATCAGCATCGCCATGATCGCCAGCGGCACGGTCAGTTCGAACCGCTCAAGAATCAGGTCCGCTACCGGCGTGCCGTAGGAATAGCTGTTGCCGAGGTCGCCGACCAGAAGTCCGCCGATCCAGTGCAGATAGCGCACGACCAGCGGCTGATCGAGCCCCAGTTTGACCGTCATCGCGCGCACCGCGTCCGGCGAGGCGTCCGCGCCCATCAGCATCTCGGCAGCGTTGCCCGGCAACGCGTCGAGAACCAGAAAGATGATCAGCGACGCGGCCGCCAACGTCGCGACCAGGGTCAGAATTCGTCGCAGAATAAAGACGCTCACGCGCAAGCCCCCTTCGCGCAGGACCGATCATGACATCGCATCAGGGATCATCCGATCTTTGGGAACCGCATTCAATGGAGTTCCGGAGGTTCCGGCACCCGCCAAAGCCCGCCCGGCCCAGCGTCATGGCGTCAAAGCCGGGTTCGGCCAGCGGTCAAGCAAATTCTGCGCCGCTTCGAACAACGCGCAGACGCGCAGCAATTCGGCATCGCTGCGGAACCGCCCCACAAGCTGCAGGCCGATCGGGAGGCCGTCGGCACCGAAGCCGCAGGGCATGCTGACCGCGGGATGTCCGGTCATGTTGAACGGCATGGTCCAGGGAAACCAGTTCGGCCGGACATCGTCGAATACCTCGCCGTCAATGTCGATTGTGCCGAACAAATCCTGTTCAATCGGAAGCGCGGTCCGCGATATCGTCGGCATCGCCAGCATATCCGCACGCTGCAGAGCCGATTGGACGCGCCGGAACAGAATGGTTCGGTCGAACATCGCCTGCTGGTAGTCGACGCCACTGATGCTTTGCGCCAGCGCCAGCTGCTTGAGAAAGGTTTCGCTCATCTCGTCCCGATGCTCGGCTGCGAGCTTTTCAAACCGGGTCCGCCAGACGGTGTGATTGATCGCGCGCCAGATCGGTTCGACGTCAAAGCCGTCGCCTGGCATCTCCTCCAGTTCCGCGCCAAGCGCTTCAAGGGTTTTCATGCTTCCGCTGAATGCGGCGGCAACATCGGCTGATGCCATGCGCCCCGGTGGCGCGAGGCAGAACAGAACCTTCTTGCCCCGCAGGTCGCCGCGCGGGAGGGCCTCGCTGACGTAGTCAATTGCGGGGACGCCGATCGACCACGGATCGGATGCATCCTCCCCCGCCATGGCCTGCATCATCAGCGCCGTGTCGGCGACGTTACGCGTCGTCGGCGTGACATAGGTCTGGTTGCCGAAGGCATCCTGCACCTGACTGTGGGGAATGACGCCATTGCTCTGCTTCAATCCGACGACACCGTTGCATGCAGCCGGAATGCGGGTCGATCCGCCGCCATCGGTTGCGACGGCGAGAGGCGCAATGCCGCTCGCAACCGCAACCGCCGCGCCGCCGCTGGAGCCGCCGCTCGAGCGCTCGCGGCTCCAGGCGTTCCGGGTACGACCAAAGAGCGGGGAATCGGTCAGGCATTTGGTGCCGAATTCCGGTGTCGTGGTCTTGCCGATCAGGATCGCGCCCGCCGCACGCAGCCGGGCCACGGCGACGGCGTCATGGTCGGGGACATTGTCCGCATACGGAATGGCACCGAAAGTGGTGCGCACACTCCTGGTGTTGACGATGTCCTTGACGGTAAATGGGATACCCTCGAGAAACCGGAGCGGCTCGCCGGTCATGATCCTGCGCTCGGCCTGCTTCGCCTCAGCCAGCGCCCGGTCTGCGCAGAGCGTAATGAAGCAGTTTAGATCAGGCTGCAATCGCTCCGCACGCGCCAGCACGGCGCCTGTGACATCGAGCGGTGATATCTCCCTACTGCTGATACGCCGTCGTAACTCGGCGGCGGAAAGGAAGCAGAGATCGTCGCTCATCGTTTCAAACCGGTCCCCGAAGGCCATCCAGCGAAGCCGGATGTACGGGGCCGACAATGACATCCGTATGAGCTCGCAGTCCAATACGATTTTGACTCCAACCCATGCCGTTTCGGAATGCCTTTGGGACCTTTGCCCACGTTCGTGGTGCTCAGACGAGGTAAGATCATGATCCGATGGAGCCACATCATGATCTCACCCGCCCCCGGTGAGGCTCTCGATCCGCGCCCTAGACCGTCGGCTCCAAGAACCAGAGCCTGAGCTTGAAACCCGGCGCGTTATCCAGCATTTCGATCCGCGCACCATGAAGGCGTGCGACGGCGGCAACGAGGCTCAGCCCGAGACCATTTCCCGGTGTGTACCGGCTGTGTTCGAGCCGGTAAAATCGCTTGAAGACGTGGGCATGTTGGTCGACGGGAATTCCGGGCCCGTCATCGGCGACCGAGACGACGGGCCGGCCCTCGATGGCTTCGGTCGCGACGACCACCTGCCCTCCCGTTCGGCCATGCTTGATGGCATTGTCCACGAGATTGGCGAGGGCATCGAAGATCAGATCGCGATCGCCGGTCACCAGCAATTCCCGATCGCCGACAACGCTCAGACGGGTGCCGTCCTGTTCGGCCGCGGCATCGTACAACTCGACCACCTCGCCGGCGATTTCGACCAGGTTCACGCAGCGGAACGCTCCCTTGCGCGCCTCGGTCTCGATTTGCGCGATCCGCGTCAGCGACGAGAATATGCGCAACACCGCATCGAGATCGGCGATGGTGTCACCGATCAGCAATTGGTCGTCCTCGCCAACGCGCTGGCTGTGATAGGCCTTTTCCAGCCGGCCGCGCATTCGCGTTAGCGGTGTCCGCAGGTCGTGCGCAACGTTGTCGCTGACCTGCTTGACCTCCCCCATCAATGTTTCGATACGGTCCAGCATCAGGTTGAGGTTCTCGGCAACGCGATCCCATTCGTCGTTGGTGCCGCGCAGGGGGATGCGCTTGTCAAGCCCGCTGAGCATGATGGCGCGGCTGGTGGCGTTGATGGATTCAATTCGTCCCACCGTCCGTCGCGTCACCCCGATGCTCGCGACCCCGGCAAGCACGAATATCAATGCGATGCTCAGGATCACCGCGATCTTGATCCGATCGGTAAAGTTATCGAGGTCGCTGATATCTCTCCCCACCAACAGACGATCGCCGCCCGGAAAGGTCTCGAGCACCGCCCGCAACAGCGGATAGTTTGTCGTGTCCAGCAGCATTTCCGACCCGCGAAACTCCGTCCATCCACTGGCGGCCGTAGCCGTCGATGGCCACGCCTTGAGGTTGCCGACCAGAGGGACCAGCAAAGGATCGACCAACAGATACACGTTATCCGTAAGACTCCTGTGGGCGATCCGCTGTTGGATCACGGCGACCAGCGCATCGCGCCCCGATCGCTCGTAAACGCCGTGCAAGCTGAGATACTCGTTCAGGATTGCACGATCCGAGCGGCTACGCACATAGGAGGAGGTGGACAAATAGACGTAGCTGAAAATGCCAGAGACGATCACGCCGAAGGTCCCGATCGCGATCAGCGCCAGTTTGAACGTCGATGACGTTAAGGTCTTAGCCAGGAGCACGGAGGCAGTACCCGATGCCGCGAACCGTATGAATCAGCGGGTAGGCCTGCTGGCCATCGACCTTGCGGCGCACACGCCCGACATAGACGTCGATGATATTGGTCGAGGGATCGAAATGAAGGTCCCAGACGTGCTGCAGCAACATGGCCCGGGATACGACGCGGCCTTCGTTGCGCACCAGATACTCCAGAAGCTGGAACTCGCGGGGAAAGAGCAGGATTTCCTTGCCGCGTCGGCTGGCGGTCCGCGACACCAGGTCAATCGCAAGATCGCCGACACGCAGGATGGTCTCTTTGACAACGGTGTCACTGCGTCGTCCCAGCGCCTCGACGCGCGCCAGTAATTCAACGAAGGAGAACGGTTTCACCAGATAATCATCGCCGCCGGCGCGCAGGCCGCGCACGCGATCATCAACCTCTCCGAGCGCACTGATGATCAGAACGGGTGCGGCGATGCCGTCGTCGCGCAATTGACGCATGACCGTGATGCCGTCGATGTCCGGAAGCATGCGGTCGATTGTGATCACGGCATAGTCGTTGGCGCCGCCGCGACTGAGCGCCTCGTTGCCGGTCGCCGCCAGATCCACCTGGTAGCCGCTGGTCGTGAGCGAGTCCAACAGCTGACCGGCGGTTTCCGGGTCATCCTCGACGACCAGAATACGGCGGTGACTTCCGGTCATGATTTTCTGTCTCCGAGCAATTGGTCAGAAAGCGGCAGTCACCTTAGCAGGGACGAAAACAGCAAGCCCGACAAATATGCAAGAAACCGGCTCAGCCGCCCTTCGAGGGGGGATGTGAGGGCTCACAAAAGAGTGTGGTGGCCGCCACCAGCCAACCGGGAGAGTGACGACCACCACGACGCCGGATCGACTGGACCAGGGGTGGCGCGAGGACTGGTCCTAGTAGTAGCCGTAGTTGCTGCAGACATCGACCCAGCGTAGCCCGTAGGACGTCCATACCTTGCGCCAACAGCCGCCGTAGCTGTACGCGCCGATGAACGCAAAGCGATTGAAGCGGTGGTGATGGAACGCGAACCGGTGGGAGAATCCGCCGTGCCCAAAATGCCCACCCGCGAAATGCATGCCGCCGCCATGCCATCCGCCGCCCATGCCACCGCCGTGCCAGCCGCCACCACCATGCATGCCGCCACCACCGTGCATGCCGCCCATGCCGCCGCCGTGCATGCCGCCACCGCCGCCGCCACGGGCGAGCGCCGGCGACGCAAGAGCAAGTGTCGCGGCTAGCGCACCTGCGGCGATGCAGCTTAGAACCCTGTTGTTCATCTTGATCCCTCCTCCATGGTTGAATTGCGGCGACCGATGTCGTCGCCAACGGAGGTGCTCAGGAAATCCAACTTGCCCCATGATTTCAAATGACAAAGGCGACAATTTCTGACACCAAAATTAGCTTTGCCGACGTCGAGATCATGCATCGACGCGAATATACGACAACGCGGAAATTCGGAAGGTCGGGCATCGGTGACGGACAGCAGCGACACCGCGAAGGCGCGGTCGTTCCACGCGCTTTTGCAATCAGCGTCGACCGAACATTTCATCACCAATCTAAGCACGACCGTCGGCTTGCATTCCCTCGGCCCAATCGTGCTCCCCATCACCATTAACAGCGAGCCCTCGCGGCCGACCTGCTATCTGTGCTGTCCGTCGGTCGCCTATATCGACTACGCGCGTGAGGAGCTGCGTCACTTTTCGGGCTTTCGATCCTTGTCGCGCACGTTGGATGCCGTTCTCAAACTCGGATATCCGCTGATCCGCGCTGCAAAGCTCGATCGTCAGGTGCAAATCAACAACTGGCTGCTCGCAACCAATCCGCTTCCCGACGTGCCGCTTGACGCCCTGGTATTGATGACGCGTGAACTCGCCGAGAGCAATCCCGGGCATGTCGTCATCTGGCGATCATTGAATGATTACAGCGACAAGTATGCGATCCGCATCTTTCGTCAGGCCGGATACCAGCTCTATCCGGCCCGTCAGATCTACCTGTTCGATTGTCGAAACGATGAGCCGAGAGTTCATCGCGACGAACGCCGGGACATGGCGCTGCTCGACAACGGCGGCTTCAGGTTCGTGCCGTCAGCGGAATTCCGAGACGACGACCATGCCCGTGCGCAGGTGCTCTACCAGCACCTTTATCTCGAGAAATACACCTGGCTGAACCCGCAATACACATCCGCCTTCATCAGATCGATGCGTGTGAACGGGCTGCTCGAATTCCAGGGTCTGCGTGCGCAAGATGGCCAGCTTGCCGGCGTGATTTCATTTTTCGACTGCGGACGCACGATGACAGCCCCGATTGTCGGATATGACGCCACCCTTCCCCAGGAGGCCGGTCTGTATCGCATGCTGATGGCGCTCGGAACAAAGCGGGCGCGCGAGCGAAAGATGCTTTATAACATGAGCGCGGGCGCCGCCTCGTTCAAGCGGAATCGCGGCGGTGTCCGGGCATTGGAATATTCCGCTATCTACAATGTCGGCTCGTCGCCAACGCAGCGCTTGGCCGCTTTTGTGGTACGGAAGCTGCTGGAACGGGTCGGCGTTCCAGTCCTGCGGAGCTTTGAATTGTGAATGACAGGGCGTCGAACTGGCACGCGGTCGCACGCTGTCGCACCATTGGCGTCAAACCGTACAGAGTTCTTGTCGATGGGCAACCGTTCGTCATCTTTCGATCGAGCGGCAAACTATTCTGTCTCACCGATCGTTGCCCGCATCGGTTCGCGCCGTTGTCACGCGGACGAGTGATCGGCGAGACGATCGAGTGCCCCTATCACGGCTGGCGTTTTGACGGGACAGGGCGCTGCCGCGCAATTCCTGGCTTGCTGGAGCCGGTCCCGAATGTTGTCGTACCGTCGCATGCGGTGCGCGAAAGCAATGGCCTGATCTTCGTTTCGGGAAGCCCGCGCGGCGAGCCCTATCCCGGGATCCTGTCAGGCCATGGCAGCGTGAGCCGCATTGTCGAAAACCGGGTCCGGTCGAACGTGCTCGATGTGGCCGAGAACATTCTGGACGCCACCCACACCCATTTCACGCATGGCGGGCTCCTGCGTGGGCTGACGAGCCGTCGTTACCGGGTCAAGGTCACCGTCACCGGCGGCGAGGGTTGGGTCGAAGCGCGCTACGAGGGCGAACCGAGACAGGAAGGCGTGATCAGCCGGCTTCTCGAAGGCGAACGATCCATCAGCGTCGGCCGCTTCATTGCGCCTGGGGTGGCTGAACTCGAGTTCTGGGGACGGGACCGGATCAACCTGGCAACCACATTTCACCTGCGCCAGGAGGACGATCAGCATGTCCATGGTTTCGGAGTTCTGGCGGGGCCAACGCAAGCCGGCTTGGGATACCTCAAAGCCGCATTGTTCACGCCATTCTTTCGCGTCGCGCTCCGGCAGGATCAGGACATTCTGACAGTGGCGCAGGGCAACAAGTCGACGCTGCCGGGTGCAAGGCCCCTGGTCGGACGCCTCGACGTTCTCAGACCTCACATTGAGGCCATTTTGCGCGGCGAGCGTCCGAAGGTCGCGGACGCTCCGGCCGAAATCACGATGGAATTGTAGCTCCGGCCTTTTTGCGTCGACGGATGTTGTCGACGCCAACCGGCTGTGGTGTGGTTCGACGGCGCCCTATCCCAAAGGCTCGCCATCCCACTCGATGTCGCGAACCGAGGCCTCGACAAGCCCCCGCCCCTCGCGCAGGGCCTTGAGCGCGATTTCCCCCAGCGCTCTCAATTGCGATAACAGCAGATTGCGATCGCCCGGCCAGCTTGAGATGTCCTGCATTGCTGCGAAGTCACGCCGCCATTGCGCGAGCCCGTCACGACGCCACGCGTATGGTAGTCCATAAGCCAGCATGGCCAACGGAAGCGTCATCGCGCCCTTCAACGTTGCTTGCGCGATGTCCCCCTCCAGGAAGGACCGGGCAAGCCCATCGCCCGGTCCAAAATAGTGAACGCCGCTCGTGGCACGCGGATTGCACTCGATGACGTGCAGGTCGCCCTCTTCATCCCGACGAAAATCAAACGAGATTTGTCCCGTCCAATTCAATCTTGAGATCAATCCCGACACAAATCGCAGCGCCACCGGAACGTCGACGGCCTCAAAGGCAACGCCCGCCCCTTGCCCGACCCGGTAGGTCGGACGATAACTCTGGAAGGCAATCAGCCGGCCTTCTGTTCCGACCGCGTACGCACTGATTTCCTCACCAGGCAGATAGCTCTGGGCAACCCAGGGGTCCGCCTGGGTTGGACGGAGTTTCGCGACTTCGGTTTCGGAAGGCCGGATCAGGACGCGCGATCCGAAGCGCGACCAGGCGGGCTTAAAGACAAGGCTTTGTGTCGGGACCGAAAGCCTCGACAGATCCTCGTCGCACTCAAATCGCAATGTCGGGGGCGGATCGGCGCCGAGACCGACGGCAAGCTCCACAAAATCCGCCTTGTTGTGAACCTTTGCGAGCAAATCGAAATGCGGTGCGAACAGCGGAATCCCGACGCCCATCAGATCTCGCACCGCGGCAAGAAAAAACACCTCTTCGCAGGTCGGGACAATGAGGTGAGGTACCTCGCGCGCGACCAGGGCTGCGACGGCGGAGGCATATTCGGAAAAGCTCTTTCGTGGCGAGGGCAACCGAACGTAATGAGCCTTCATCCGTGTCGCCCGAGACATCGGATAGAGAAACGTATCCGCCAGCACGACGCGATGACCGGCCTCATGAAAGACCCGCGCCAGATGCAAGGCGGATGGTGCTCTTGCGCCGGTCACGATAACGGTCCGCCTCATAGCGATCCCGAGTTGCAGCAGTTTTCAACACGCCGCAGTTTCATGTCGGTTCGCACCGGCAACGGCTCGCGTCGCAACCTGACCTCGGGAGAGGTCAGAGCTCTTGCGCAGGCGCGCACGACCGCTTGGCGGGCGAGCTCGCCGACCGCGCCGGAAACATGAAGCGGCAAGACAACCTCGATGACGTTTTGTTCGATCTGGCGGACGCGAAAATCATCGATGCTCGGGTCCGCCGCAAGGACGGCATTGCGAAGAATATCGGGCGTGAGCATGATCGGCGGCAACGACGCGTCCCGGTGCGGCAGCCGGAAGACGTCATCGCTGCGTCCGATGATCTCGGAGACAGCCTGCAGGGCGGAACCGCAAGCGCAGCGCTTGCGGTCGAGCCGCAGGATATCGCCCATCCTGTAACGTGCGGTCACCTGGATACGGCGCGTGAAATCGGTGACGATCGGCCTCACGAGATCGGTCGAAATGCCGACCGGTTCGAACTCGAAATGCACGACGTCCTCGGCCAGATGAAGCGTGCCCCGTTCGCAGGAGACGGCGAACAGACCTTCGGTCGCCATGTAGATTTCGCGGAGTTTTAGTTGGTAGTGCCGCTCAATCGCCTCTCGATCGGGAGGATCGAGCACCTCCGCGGCTGAAAACATCTGTTGCGGGGAAATCGGAGTGCGATTTTCCGCAAACCAGCGCAAGGCCTTCGGAGGGCCGACCACCACAGTCGGCTTGAAGGCGACCAAAGCTGTGGCGGCAGCCTGAAGACCGTCGGCCAAATCGAGGAAGAGGAGCTTGAGAAGTCTTGATTCATTGGCGGCACTATAAAGCCGCGACATGCGCGGAAGGACGATCGCAACTCGTTGTGGTCGCCATAATGACAACCGAAGCGCCTTTGCGACGATCGTTCCGAGCCAGACGAAGCGCTCTTGATCCGAGATCAGATACAGGCCCCTGCTTCCGCTGGTCCCCGTGCTGCAGCCGACGTCATAGCCAGCTGGCGGCTCGGCACGATCGATCATCGCCCAGACTTGCGATGCGGACAGTCCAAGCAGATTGAAGGACTCGAAACGGCGCAAAACGTCCTGCTTGCCGAGGATCGGAAAGGTGGACAACGGAGCCTTGCCGAATTCGCGGTAGAAACCGATATGGGCAACGGCATGCCGCCGCAACCGCTCCAATTTCCAAGTCTGCCATGTTGCGATCCTTTCACGGGTGGTGAGCCATCTGTGAAGGATGCGCGTGCGTAGAAGCGCCGCTGCCAAGGCCAATGTCGCCCGCGGCGTCACGATGGCTGATCCTCGACATCATGGCAGAGCAGGATTCGCCCGCCCCGGCACCGAAACTCCCGCAGCAGTTCCTGGGTTTTCCGACCGGCGCGGCGATCGTCGAAGACAACGGCACTGGATATCCAGGGCACTTGATCATGTATCAGCGATTGTGTCGTCCACGACGCATCGGTCGCATAAATGATCGGACCAGCCTCATCTCGCCACAAAATGCCAAAATGACCGACAGCATGCCCGGGCAGAGGCACCGCCAGGTAGGATGCATCCCCGAACAGATCGTATCCGTCACCCAACACAGTGTGTGTCGGCGCCCGCTTCATGTTCTGAAGTGGTCGCAGCCGTTGCTCCAGGAAGGGCGGAACGAGTTCCTTGAAAATACCGTGTCGCAAAGCCGCGGCAGAACTCATCGTCATGACCCGCCGCGCCGCATCGCCGCACGTCAAGACCTCCGCGCGTGCGAACTCGCGAAGGCTTGAAACATGGTCGGCGTGAAAATGGGTCAGGAGGACGCGTCTGACGTCGGCTGTGCTGGCGCCGAATTCACGCAGCATTGCCTGTGGCGACTGGCTTTCAATCAGCTTCGGGCGCAGGATTGAACCATAGAGCCGCAGTGCCGCCGAACGCTCACCACGCGTGACCTCCGGTCCCACGCCAGTGTCGACCAGGCACAATCCCCATCGATCCGTTTCGATCAAGCCGTATCTCACCGTGAGGCTGATGGTCGTGAGTCCGCCGCCTCGCCTGACCAGGCCAGCGGGAACGTCGATATGCGCGCTGTTGAAGAGCCTCATGACCCGCCCCTGCCGCCAAACGTGCGCTGCAACCCATCCTCGAACGAAATCTTCGGCCGCCAGCCCATCTCGTCACGGATGGAGGACAGGTCGAGCGTCTGACTGAAGGCGAGCAGCCCGGCGGAATAAGTCGTCACGATCGGTTCGACCTTAGGCCGGAACACGCCATGGAACCGCTCAATCGCGCGGATGGCGGTAATGGCGATCGGCCACGGCACTTCACGCCACCGCACAGCAATGCCCGCCCGCTTCGCGCTCCGGCCGATGATGTCGCGGATCGAGATCGCCTCTCCTCCGGAGACGTTGTAGATGGTGCCGGCTGCCTTGCTGCCTTGCTGCAACAGGCAGGCGATCGCCGCCACGACGTCATCGACATGGGTCAGATCGGTCACGGCGCGCCCGCAGTGGAAGGATGGCAGCGGCCCGCGCGCGGCAGCTCGCAACAGTCTCGGCAGCAATGCCCGATCGCCCTGACCGTAGATGCCGCGCGGCCGCACGATCGTCGTCGGCAGATCACGCACCGAGCGGACCAGCGTCTCCGCCGTGACCTTGCTCCAGGCATAGTGATTGACCGGCTTCGGCAGAACCGACGTCTCGCTGACATCAAGTTGGTCGCTGAAGCGGAAATAAACACTCGACGAGGACACATAGATAAAATGTGGCGCGCCGCATTTTTTCGCCTGGACGAGCAGATTTGCCGTCGCCGTGACGTTGTTGCGTTCGAAATCGCGCTTCGAGCCCCAGTTCGAAGACAGCCCGGCGCAGTGGACAATGCCGTCGATCTGCGAAAGCGCGAGCGACGACACTGAAGCGCGATCCGCAAGGTCACAGACCAGAACCGTGACCGGCGTCGCTTTAAGGACCTCGAGCGAGGAAGCGGTGCGTCCGAGCGCGATAACCTGATGGCCGCTGGCGGCCAAATGGCGCGCAATGCGGGCTCCCAGAAATCCCCCAGCCCCCGTCACCAAAATCCGCGACATCTAAATCTCGATTGCAATTCCGCCGAACGAAACGCCGGCCGAAGTGCCAAGCAGCAGAACTCTTGAACCTCGATTGATCAGCCCTTGCCGGCGCGCAAAATGCAGCGCCGAGGGGATCGATGCCGCGACCTGGTTGCCATGGCTGGCGACGATATCGACAACCCTGTCCCTGGCAAAGCCGCAGCGCTTGACGAGATGGGCGAGTGCGAGCGGGCTGGCCTGATGCGGAACGACGAGGTCCACGTCCTCGTGCGTCCATTTCGCGGCCGCGAGAACACGATCGACATATTCAGGAAATTTGCCCGCCGTCAGTTTGAACAGCTCACGCCCGCTCATCTGAAAGAAACTACCTGCCGCGAAACGCGCGGGCTCCTTGTGGAAGTCGATTGCCGTGCCGCCCGCGGCGAGCTGACACGCCTCATAGCCATCATGATAGGTCTCGAACAGGATCGCTCGGATGCGGCTGGCATGGTTTGCTTCCGGCGCGGTCAGCACCGCGGCGGCGGCTCCGTCCCCGAACAAGCCCGCCGTTGCAGGATCGGTGCGCCACGGCAGTGCGCGCGAGGCAATTTCCGAAGAGACGACCAACGCGCATTTGTAACGGCCAGCCGCGATCATTGCGGTGGCGACATCGAAGCCGGAAAGAAAGCTGAGACAGGTCGAGTTCACGTCGAGCGTCGCGCAAGCTCCGTTCGGAATGCCCAGATGTCTTGCGATCAACGGCGAAGTCGCAGGGATAGAATGCTTGGGGATGGCGCTTGCGAAGATCAGGAGATCAATGTTCGCGGCCTGGATATTTGCCTCCGCGATCGCTTCTCGCGCCGCCGTCGCGGCAAGCTCGTCCTGCGCTTCCGCTCCGCATACGTAGCGCTCGCGAACGCCGCAATTCTCCTCCAGCCATCCCTCTGTTTTGCCGATTTCGCGATCGAGTGACACCGAGCTGACCCTCCTGCCGGGGAGACCGATGCCGGTTCCGCGTAGGCTGAAGGTGACGCCTGTCATGACGCCGGTCTCGATTTCATCATCCCGATCTACGTGGTTTCGCTGATTCGCCATACAATAACGTAGCGCGGGTATCGACACCCCGATCATTCCATCAGTGATTGTATCCCGTCCGCCCGGAGATTCTACAGGGGAATGGAACTTCTGAGGCGTCCGGATGCCGGATAAACGCGGTCGTCAGTCGCTACCGTGCTCATGCCAGCCTTCAGGTCAATGCTGACCGGGAATGGACGGGTGCTGGCGACGCCCGGGAGGCGATCAGCGCATATTCCCGCGGTCTTGGCCTTAAGCGCCGGCCGCGCGCCCCGATTTGCACGCGATCGTCGGTCGGTCAGGGGACCACGCCCTGGGGGAACGCGGCGGCTTGCTTCACGGGATCAGCGTGTTCGAGCAACGGCCGCTCCGCGAGCAGAATGATCACGCCAGCCGTGACGGCAGCCAGACCAATCGAAACGAACATCGGGGTTGCGCTCTGGTAGACCTGTTGCAGCGTCCCTGCGACGATAGGCCCGAGAATCGCGCCAATTCGTGTGATCGCGAGCTCCATGCCGACGGCCGTTGCGCGAACGCTCGTCTCGTAGGAGGCCGCGGCGAAGTTGTTCAGAACGAATTGCGCCCCGATAATGCAGAAGCCCGACAGGGCCACCGCCGTCACATTGACGAGATGGGTGTTGAAGGCGACGAGCGCGAGCACGGCCATTCCGCCGGCCGCCCACCACGCCGCTAACAAGCCCCTGCTCATCCCGAGCCGGTCGATCAGGTGGCCGAGAGCAAGCCCGCCGAGAAAGGACATGATCTGCATGATGGCGCCAAAGCCGAAGCTTGCCGAGAACGTCTCACCACGCTGCATCATGACGGTCGGAATCCAACCCGTGAGACCGAACACACAAAACAGGCTGAGGAATGCCGAAAGCCAGATCGCCAAGGTCGTGCGCCGGTATCTTGCCGTCAGAAGCACGGCCAGCGGATTGTTCATGCCTTGCGGACGCGCGAGCGCCAGCTTGGTCGAGGCATAGACGCTGGAGCGTTCGGGCCGCAGCTTCCGCAGCAGGGTCAGGATTTCGTCGGACCTCTGCCTGAGAACCAGGAACTTCGGGGATTCAGGCAGTTGAGCGTGCAGGAACGGAAGCAGCAAGAAGGACAAGGATCCGATCCAGTACAGTGCCTTCCAGCCAAACAGGGGAGTCGCGAAGACGCCGGTGAGGCCTGCGACCGTGCCGCCGAGCGCCCACCCCAGAGCGACGCCCCACAACGCGAAGGTGTTGGTCAGCCGCCGCGGCGCCAGCTCATTGATGTAAGTCGTCGCGAGCGGCAACAGCACGCCCAGGCCAAGGCCCGTACAAAGCCGCAAGGCACAGAATGACAGGAATGAATCCGCGAAAATTGCAGTCAGGAGCGTGAAGATGCTGGTGATCCACAGCCCTCCGAGCAAGGTGCCTCGCCGGCCCAGACGATCCGCAACAAGGCCGTGCACGGCTGCCCCGATCAGGAAGCCGACGAGTCCGCTGGAGATTAATAGCCCCGCCTGCCCACCCCTGAGCCCCCAAGGCCCGGCAACGTAGTGAATGACGTAGGCCGGATTGAACGTGTCGTAACCGTCAAACAGCGTCAGGAGTCCCATGATCAGGCCGAGCCGCAGATGGAATCCACTGACCCTGGCATTGGCAAGCTCTTCATGAACATCGATCGCGTGATCTGCCATCACGTTCGTCTCCTGCTAAATTGGAGCCGTTCTTTGCTGCCGCTTATTCCGCGGCTTCACTCATGTGATCGGCGGCAACTTTGGGCATATCGAGCTTGAACAGCGTTGCCGCATTGCTTCGGCCGATCTTGACGCGATCGGCCTCGCTGATGCTGGCGCTGTTGAACCAGTCGGCGGCGTGGTCGACATTCTCGAACGGCCAGTCGACCGAAAACAGAATGCGGTCGGCGCCGATTTCGAGGATGGCATCGATGAGGGTCTGGGTGCGGAAATTTCCCGACGTCGTCAGATAAAAATTCGCGTTGAAGTAGTCGCGGATCTTGCGTTTGGCCTTGTGCCTTGCGGGCGCCTTCACCCAGCCATTGCGATGGTCGATGCGCCACATGCTGTAGGGCAGTCCCTCACCCATATGGCCCAAGACGATCTGGAGCCGGGGATAAGCGTCGAACAGGCCGGAGCCGATCAGGCGAAGCGCATGAACGGCCGTCTCCTGTCCGAATGCCCAGGTCGGGCCGAGCAGCCAGGGATGTCCGTCATAGATCCGGGAGTCCTCAGGCAGGGGATTGCGGGGATGCAGATAAAAGGGAACGCCGAGTTCCTCGACCTTCGCCCAGAACGGCCAATATTGCGGCAAGTCATAATAGACCGGCGCCTTTTGATCGGAGATCTCGGAGAACCCGTTCACGAGGGCGCCGCGAAAGGCGAGTGTCCTGACGCAGCGCTCGAGTTCGGCGATCGCAAGCTCCGGATCCTGCATCGGAAGGGCCGCGAAGGCCTGAAACCGCGACGGCCGCTTGGCAACCTGCTCGGCGAGATAATCGTTGGCGCGTCTGGCGACGTCATCGGCCCTGCCGATAACGGCAATGGCCTGGACGGCGGGCGCATTGAGCGAGAGAATCATCATCTCGATGCCATGCCGGTCCATCTCGGCAAGCCGCTGGTCCTGAATATCCAGCAGCCTGCTCTTCAGTTCAGGCCAGTAGCTGTCCGGCACGAACCCTGCGGAGTCCATCAGCGTATCAGGAATGGCGAAGTGCTCCTCGAGCGCGATCTTGCCCTGCATCGTTCTCCTCGCGGATTGTTTGGATCAGAACTGGTTGATCAGAATTGGCCTTGGGGAGGCAATCCGAGCACCATCTGGCCGTACATGGTGCCGACCGCGTCCCAGTTCATGCTGATGTGACGGCCGACCGCGTTCACGTCCCGCCAGGCGCGCTGCACCGGATTGGACAGATCAAGTCCCTGTCCACCGGTCGACGCATTCAGCCCCTCGGCGGCAAGAATGGCGAGCTCGACCGAAAAGGCCTGACCTCGGCGACTCGTAATTCGCTCGGCAACCGAGACCACCTGACCCGAGCGAACCGTCTCCGCGCGCTCGCGCAGGTCACGCAACAAAAGCAGACGCCCGGCGTCGACCGATGCCGCGGCCTTGGCGACGCGCAACTGGATGGTGGAAAACTCGGCCATTCGGGCGTTGCTGCCGGCCACCGCGCCGCGGGTGACCCGACGGCTGGTGCGCGCGAGATATTCGTCCAGGGCGCCGCTGGCGGCGCCGACGGCGGTGGATGCAAGACACGAGGGAATGTTGCACAACATCGGGATCGAGAAGGTCGGATTTCCGGCGTAGAACGCGGCACCCGGCGTTTGGCCGCTGGTGGTGTCGGCAAAGCTCAACACCCGATGCGAGGGCACGAGGACATCGGCGAGCAGGAGCGTCTTGCTGCCGGTCCCGGCGAGCCCCACCACATTCCAGGTGTCCTCAATGGTGTAAGCGGAGGCCGGGACGAGCAGGAATGCGGGTGCGAACTGCCCGGCGTCCGAGTCTCGCGGCAGCAGTGCCGCGCACAGCGACCAGTCCGCGTTGTCGCAGCCGCTCGCGAACGACCATCGTCCACTCAGCCGGTATCCGCCGTCGACCTTGACTGCCTTGACGGCGGGCGCATAGGAGCCGCAAGCAACTGCCTCGGGATTACTCTGCCAGACGTCGCGCTGCGCCTGTTCCGGAAAACCTGCAATCAGCCATTGATGTGCAGCGAGCAACCCGGCAACCCATGCCGTCGATGCGCAGGATTCTGCGAGTTCGATATTGAGCTCGACCAGCACATCAAAATCGTGCTCGAATCCGCCGAACAGCGCCGGCTTGACGATGTCGAAATAGCCGATGGCTCGCAACGCGGAAATGCTCTCGTCCGGAACGCGGCAAGCCTTTTCGGTTGCCTCGGCGCGTTCCTTGATGTCCGGAGCCACGTCCGCAAGCCGGACCTTCAGTTCCGCCAGATCGGGCCGGATCCTCCGTTCCTCAGACTGGCTCTTCAGCTGTGCGGGTGCACCCATCTTCCTCTCCTCATCGATCGATCCGCGGAGGCCATCACCGACACCGCCGCGGGAAAACGTCGCATTGCGAGTTTGAAGGAAGCGCGCAGGTCCTCAGCTGCCGGAGGCGTGGTCCATTGCTTCCCCGCGAGCTTAATTACTTTCAATGACAATAATTGCATATGCAAATGATTGTCAATGCGAAACTTGCAAATGCAAATTTCTGCTTTGATGCCGCGATCTGAATCGGCTAACGTCGGCGTGCAAAATTTGCGACGCGACAGGTTTCAACCAATTGTACCGACTAACCAATGCACTTCCCTATCTGCTCAACAGGGTCGGCGTGCGGATGGGCGAGCTGTTTTCGCGGCGGATCGCGGGCTACGGCGTGACCCTGCCGATGTACCGGGTGATGGCGGCGCTTTGGGAAAAAGCCGATCAACGCCTCGGCGATCTCGCCGCCATGACCTCGATCGAGATATCAACGCTGTCGCGCCTGGTCGGCACCATGAAGCGAAAGGGACTGGTGTCGCGCGCGCGGCTGAAGGACAATGCGCGAACGGTGGCGATCAACCTGACTGCCAAGGGAAAGATCCTGGTCGAGGAATTGATTCCGATCGCCGTTCATTTCGAGGAGGTCGCGGTTCGGGGTTTGCCCGCCAAGGGCGTCACCGACCTCAAGACAACGCTTGAACAAATCTACCTGAGCCTGGACTCGATCGAGCCCGAGATCGAAGAGGCTGACGCGCAGCGAATAGCAAGAAAAGCCTGATTTCTCCGGGATGAAGCTCGGACCAGGCGTCGAGAGCGCGATCGGATTCAAATCTCGGGGATCACGGTTTCATCGGTCCAAACACTGACCGTTACGAGGCCCACGCCAGGTCCGGCAGGCGCTGCATCCAGGGTTGCGCGCGTTCGAGCTGGCCGGCCAGCTGCAGCAGCAGCGCCTCGCTGCCGAAGCGGCCGATGAACTGCACGCCAAGCGGCAGGCCGTCGGCCGTCCAGTGCAGCGGCACGCTCATCGCCGGCGTTCCCGTCAGGTTGGCCAATTGCGTGAACGGCACCAAGGCCAGGCTTTGCTGCGAGAGCTGGACCAGGGCTCCCTCCATCAGTCCAAGCCGGGTCAGGACGCCCAAAAGGCCGGACTTCAGCAGAAGCGATAACACCAGCCTTTGCGCGCCCGGCATATCGGCGGCGGCATGTTCGACGGGAGGAAATGCGACCGTCGGCGTCAGATAGAGGTCATAGCGCTGGTGAAACGCGCCCAAGGCGCGGGCGAAGTCGTTCCAGCGTCGGTGGCTGCGCACGTAGGTCCCGGCGCTCGCAACCTTGCCAACGGCGTCCAGCAGCAACGTCGTGAGCTCGAAGTCGGCGCTGTTCGCGCCTGCGGCACGGGCCTCCGCGACGGTCGCGGCAACCTGACCAAAATACAATTCGAGATAGCACCGGGCCAGCGCCAGGCCGTCATATTGCGGCCGATCCTCGACCACGTCATGCCCGAGTGAGACCAGCAATTTTGCCGCGTGCTTGACGGCGGCGACCGCCTCCGGGTGCACCTCGCTGCCGATCGGAGACGCGACGTCGAAAGCGATTCGCAGCCGGCCGGGCTCGCGCGTAGCCAGGTCGACATAACGGCTTGCGGGCGGCGCGATGGCAAAGGGATCGCCACAGGCCGACCCCGACAGCACATCGAGCGCCAAGGCCGAATCCCGCACACTACGCGATACGACCAGATCGCTGGAGGCCCCCTCCCAGACCTCGCCGACCGCGGGCCCCGGCGGAACCCGTCCGCGCGAGGGTCGCAAACCGAACAGCCCGCACCAGGCGGCCGGGATGCGAATCGATCCTCCGCCATCATTGGCTCCGGCCATCGGCACGATGCCGGCCGCGACCGCGGCCGCCGAGCCGCCGCTCGACCCGCCCGGCGTGCGTTCGAGGTTCCAGGGATTGCGCGTCACGCCGAAGGCCTGCGGATCGGTGAAACCCTTCAGCGCCAGTTCCGGCGTGTTGGTCTTTCCGAAGATGACCGCGCCCGCATCGAGCAATCGCTGCACGAACGCCGAATGCTGCTTTGCGATCGTGTGGCGAAAGGCGCGGCTGCCGTTGGACGTCGGCAGCCCCGCATAGTCCTGGATGGCGTCCTTGATCAAGAACGGCACCCCGGCCAGCGGTCCATGCAATGGACCCTGGAGCCGCTCGCGCGCCTCGCGCGGCATCGGCAGGTTCACGGCGTTGAGTTTCGGGTTCAGGCGTTCGAGCTGCGCGGTCGCGAGGGCGAGCAATTCAGCGGCGCTGACGTCGCCGGCACTCACCAGATGGGCCAGCGCGGTCGCATCCGACTGGACGTATTCCTTGATACTGAGCGTCATCGCCGCCTGCCGTTCATGGATACCAGCTGATCATTTCCTCTTGCGCGACACAAAATTCTTGAACGCCGCAATGACGTCGGGTGAACGCATCCGTTCGCCGAAAACGTGCTCTTCCTGACCGATCCTGCGCAGCAGATCCTCCTTGGGAAGTTTCAAGAGCTTGCGGGAAATGGCGACCGCATCCGGCGGCAGCGCGCAAATCTCGCGCGCCACCTTCTGTGCCTCGTTGAGGGCATGACCAGGGGGAACGACGATATTGACGAAGCCGGCATGGCGCGCCTCCTCCGCGCTCATGGGTCGCCCCATCACCAGCATCGCGAACGCGCGCTGGTGACCGGCCATTCGCGGCAGCAGCAGGCTGGAGGCACCTTCCGGAACCAGACCATATTGAATGAAGGGCGATGAAAACGACGCGGTCGTGCTGGCAACGACATAGTCGCAGTGGAATACCATCGTCGCCCCGATCCCGACGGCGATGCCGTCGACAGCTGCAATGATCGGCTTGGTGTTGTTGACCAGCGCATGCAGGAAAATCAGCGAATTTCTCGGTTTGGCCGGATCGTGGGCTTCGGTCGTGGCCTTGAGAGCATCCCCGATGTCATCTCCGGCGGTGAATACGCCCGACCGTCCGGTCAGAATAAGACAGCGGATGTCGGAATTGGACTGCGCTGAATTGATCGCATCGCTCAGCGCCAGATACATCTCCTGGTTCAGCGCATTCTTCTTTTCCGGCCGCCGCATCACGACGGTCCGCGTGGACTCTTCATCCGTCACTATGATGTGGCCAGTCATGGTCTTCCTCGCGCAACCGCCTCCACCACGCCAGTGTGGTGGATTTTGACATTCGAATCCGGTATTTCCGCGAATCCTGGCTGCGAATGTCAAATCCAAAATCACACTGGAGAACTATATTTTCCAGTGCCTCCACAACTTGCGATGTTTGCGCCTGTTCAGCAATCCCGGATGGTTCCTGACCACGGGGGTCGGCGACATGCAGTCATGTCGCTCCGTCAGGGCTTATGGCGAGAAGACGAGGTTGAGGTGACACAAGGGCTGGTCGGAGTGGCGCGCCGAGGATTACGCGTCCTCGTTATCGCGCCCCTATTGACCGGAGGGTGTGCGCAGGCCGTGCCAGGCGTCTCGCACCTGATGGTAGTGGACCTCCGGTAAATAATCCGGCGTGTTGAGGTTCAGCGCATGCACGTCGAGTCGACCGACGGCGCTCAACAGGGTGTAGGACGCGATCACCCGGTCGCGCTGCGACATGATCTGCCGAGACCTCGCGTTGGTCAGATCCTGCTGGGCGTTCAGCACGTCGATCGTGGTGCGTTGTCCGCCTTCCGCCTCGCGCCGGACCCCCTGCAGCGCGATGTCGGCGGCGCGAACTTCGGACTCCGCGGCACTTAACGCGATCTTGGTCCCCTCGTTGGACACCCAGGCACTGACGACCGCCGTTCGCGTTTGATTTCTGATCTGTTCGAGTACCAGGCGGCTCTGCGATGCCATTTCCTTGGCCTGTCGGGTTTGCGAGGCCGCAGTGCCACCGTCGTAGATCGGCACGTTGATCTGGCCCAGAATCGAAGCCTGATCGCTCGCGGTCGTGGTCAGCGAGGAATCGGTCTGGACCGAACGACTGGCGTTGGCCTGAACCGAAGCGGTCGGCAGCAGGCTGCTTTCGGCCACCCTTATCGTGGTTTGTGCGACGTCGACGTCATAACCTGCACCAAGGATCGCCGGGTGCTCGTGGCGTGCGGTCTCGATCGAAGCAACCTCGGTGACCGGAAGCAGGCGATCGACGGGCGCGGCCTGGAGCAATTGGGACGGCGCCTGCCCGATCACTTGCGCATAGATCTCCTTGCTGATGGCCAGCGTCACTTCCGCGGCGTTGAGATCCGCAAGTCCCCGGTTCAGACGCGCCTCGGCCTGCGCCGTGTCGGTCGGCGTCACGTCGCCGGCATCAAGGCGTCTTTTCGTTGTGGCGAGGATTTCCCGCAGCACCTGGACGTTGGTGCGCTGCGCCTCGTACAACGCGGCATTGGCCATCACGTTCGCATAGGCGGTCACGGCATCGAGCAGTACGCCCTGGCCGACATTACGTAGCGCCTCGCGCCCGGACATCACTTGAAATTCGGCAACCCGCACGCTGTTGGCCGTCTTGAAGCCGTTGAACAAGACCTGCGACACCGTCACGCCGATGGTCCAGGGGCGCAACGTCGCGGTTTGCACAACATTGTCGGGCAACAGATTGCGCACCGCCTGCAGCCCCGCCCCGAGACTCGCCACGATCTGCGGCCTGTAGCCGGCAAGTGCCTGGGGCACGTTCTCGTCGGTTCCACGTTGCCTGGCGCGTTCCGCGTTGAGCTGCGGATTGGTCTGATAGGCCTTTGCCAGCGCATCCTGCAGGCTTTCGGCCGCGGCCGGCTGTAGCAATGTCAGTTCGAAAGTTGCGAGGACAAGCAGCGCGCACGCCGACCGCATCCCCTTCAAACGGGAATTCGGAGAGCGTTCGAAAGCGGCTCTACTCACAATCCACCTCGACCTTCCAGGGCGGTCATTCGGCTGGCGCCAGATCATCCTCGGCACCGAGCCCCGCCCTGCGTCGCCTCGAAAACGTTGAAATCAGCGCCGGCAAGGTGAGGAGGATCACCATCGGCGCGAGCATCATGCCAGCAACCACCACGACCGCTAACGGTTTCTGGACCTGCGATCCGATTCCTGTCGATAACGCCGCCGGCAACAATCCGACGCCGGCAACCACGCAGGTCATCAGCACCGGACGCAACTGCAGTTCGCCGGTACGCACAATGGCGCGATTGCGTTCCATCCCCTCGTCGATGAGCTGATTGTATTGCGAGAGAATAATGATGCCGTCCATCACCGAGATGCCAAACAGCGCAATAAATCCGATCGCCGCCGAAACGCTGAACGGTATCCCGGTCAGCAGCAAACCAACGATTCCCCCGAACACGGCCATCGGGATGACGCTCATGGTCAGGACGGTATCGACGACCGATTCGAAGTTGAACCAGATCAGCAACGCGATCAGCGTAAGGCTGATCGGCACCACGATCGACAGCCGCTTGATCGCATCCTGCAGATTGCCGAACTCGCCGACCCATTCGATCCGCGAGCCCGCCGGCAACTGCACCTGCTCGTCGATCTTCTGCTGCGCTTCCTGGATCGCGCCGCCGAGATCGCGCTCGCGCACCGAGAACTTGATCGGCAGGTAGCGTTCCTGCTGTTCCCGGTAGATGTAGGCCGCACCCGACACCAGATTGATCGAGGCGACTTCGCTCAGCGGCACCTGGGTGATGCCGTTCGGACCCTGGGCGCCGATCCGCAGGTTCTGGATCGCCTCGGCGCTCTTGCGAAACTGCGGCGCCAGGCGAACGATGATCGGAAAATGTCTGTCGCTTCCGGGCTCATAAATATCTCCGGCGCTGTCGCCGCCGATTGCCGTGCGTATCGTCGTGTTGATATCACCGGGCGAAAGTCCGTAGCGGGCGGCGCGCGCGCGGTCGATGTCGATCTGGATCGTGGGTTGGCCCAGCGAGGTGAATACCGCAAGATCGGTAATCCCCTGAACCGTCGCGAGCACCGATTTGATCTTGTTGGCCGTATCGGTCAGGGCCTGCAAATCGTTGCCGTAGAGCTTGATCGAATTCTCGCCCTTCACGCCTGAGACGGCTTCGGAAACGTTGTCCTGAAGATATTGCGAGAAGTTGAACTCGACGCCGGGAAACTTCTCCTGCAGCTGGGCCAACAGCTTGGCCGTCAGTTCGTCCTTGTCTTCACCGCCCGGCCATTCCTTGGCCGGTTTGAGCGGTGCAAAGAACTCCGCATTGAAGAAGCCCGCCGCGTCGGTCCCGTCATCGGGCCGACCATGCTGCGAGACCACCGATTCGACCTCCGGCCGCTCGGCAATCAGCTTGCGCATGTCGTTGACGTAGGAGTTCCCTTCCTGGAGCGAGATCGTCGGCGGCATGGTGGCGCGGATCCACAGATTGCCCTCCTCGAGCTTGGGCAGGAATTCCAGCCCCAGCAGACGTGCCGCAAGGCCCGTCATCACGATCAGCCCGGCAGCCGCCAGCAGGACCAGCCTGCGGCTGCGCAGCGACCGGACCAGTGCCGGCCGATAAAGCCGATGCAGCAACCGCATGATCAGGGTTTCGGTCTCCTGGACATGCGCCGGCAGGATGATCGCGCTCAGCGCCGGCGTGACCGTAAACGTCGCCAGCATGCCGCCGGCCAGCGCGTAGGCGTAAGTCCGGGCCATCGGGCTGAAAATGTTGCCTTCGACGCCGCTCAGGGTGAACAGCGGCAGGAACGCAGCGATGATGATGGCGGCGGCAAAGAAGATCGATCGCGAGACGTCTGCGGCGGCCGTGAGAATGGCATGATGCTTCATGTCCATGATCGTCTTCGGAGAGATCGTGGCCTGCTCGTGCTCCGAAAGTTGCTCGGTATGCGCCAGGCGGCGGAAGATCGCCTCCACCATGATCACGGTGGCATCGACGATGAGCCCGAAGTCGATCGCGCCGACGGACAAGAGGTTGGCCGATTCCCCCCGCAGTACCAGGATGCTGACCGCGAAAAACAGCGCGAACGGGATGGTCGCCCCGACGATGAGGGCGCTGCGGAGGTCCCCGAGAAAGATCCACTGCAGCAGCACGATCAACCCGATGCCGACCACCATGTTCTCGAGCACGGTCCTGGTCGTGGTCTCGATCAGGTCTTTTCGATCGTAGATCCGCTCGATCCGCACGCCCGGCGGCAGGATCGTGGAATTGTTGATCCGTTCGACGATGTCCTCGACCCTGGCGATGGTCGGCGAACTCTGCTCGCCGCGACGCATCAGCACGATGCCCTGGACGATATCGTCGTCCTCGTTCTCGCCCGCGATTCCGAGCCGCGGTTGCTCGCCAACCGTGACCTTGGCAACGTCCTTGACCAACACCGGCGTCCCCCCGGTCGACGCCACCATGGTGTTGGCGAGGCTGTCGATCGACCGGATCAGACCGACGCCGCGCACCACCGCCGACTGCGAACCGATATTGACCGTGTTGCCGCCGACATTGATATTCGAGTTGCTGACGGCCTGGAGCAGCTGCGGCAGCGTCAGGCCGTTTGCCACCAGCTTGTTGAAGTCGACCTGCACCTCGTAGGTCTTGGTCCTGCCGCCCCATCCCGTGACATCGATGACTCCGGGCACGGTCCGGAAGCGGCGCTGCAGCACCCAGTCCTGCAACGTCTTGAGATCGAGCACCGAGTAATTGGGCGGCCCGACCAGGCGGTATCGATAGATTTCGCCGATCGGACTGAGCGGCGAAATCTGCGGCTGGGCATTGTTGAGCAGCGGTCCCAGCTGCGACAGACGGTTCAGGACCTGCTGCAGGGCCTGATCGTAGGTGAAGTCGAAGGAAAACTGCAGTTTGACGTCGGACAGGCCGTACAGCGAAATCGTTCTGATGATGTTCAGGTTCTTGATTCCGGCGACCTGCGTCTCCAGCGGAATCGTGATGTAGCGTTCGATCTCCTCGGCGGATAGTCCCGCGCTCTGGGTGACGATATCGACCATCGGAGGAGTAGGATCTGGATAGGCCTCGATGTTCAACTGCTGAAAAGCAACGAGTCCGCCGATAATGACGGCGGCGAACAGGCCCACCATCAGGAAGCGACGACTGACAGCGATTGAAACGAGGCGGTCCATTTCGGTGCGGATCTCTAAAAAAACTCTGGGAACAATCAGGTGCCGGAAGCCGCCCGGTCGATGAACAGACTGCCTTTGGTGACGATTTTTTCTCCGGCCTTCAGGTTCTTTCTAATCTCGACGAGATTGCCGTTGGTCAGGCCGGTTTCGATTTCGCGAAGCTCGATCGACTTGTCATCGTGAGCCACCCATAGCCGGACCCGGTCGCCTTCGTAGATCAACGCCTGTTTCGGCACGCCCACCGAAGGATGGTCTTCACCACCATAGATCGTCACGTTGGCGAACATCTCCGGCTTGAACAGGCCCTCCTTGTTGTCGATGGTGGCGCGGACCAGAAGGCGCCGGCTCGAGGGGTCGATCGCGGCGGACACATAGTCGACCCGTGCCTTGAACGTCCGGCCTTGCAGCGCCAGCACCGCAAACTCGATTTCCTGGCCCACGCGCACGCCGGCCGCCTCGCTCTCGCGCACGAAGGCCGTCAGCCAGACCAACGAGAGGTCTCCGATGACGAACACGGGATCGCTGGCCCCGCTGCTGACGAACTGTCCCGGCCCGACCTTGCGCTGTACGACCGTCCCGCTGATCGGGGAATAGATCGGCGTGTCGGCGCTGATCTGCCGCGTCTGCTGGAATGTCGAGATCTGCTCTTCCGAACGGCCGAGGATGCGCAGCCGGTTATGCGCCGCCTCCAGCGCCGTCTCCGCCGAACGCAGGTCGTTTTGCGCCGCAATCAAGTCCGCCTGCGACTGCTGCCAGTCCTTGAGCGGTACGGCCTTGCCTGCATAGAGATCGTTGGCGCGCTTCTCGACGATCTCGGCCAGATTGAGCTTCGACCGCGCCGTGTTGAGCGAGCTCTGCGCGGACGCGAAATCGTTCAAACTCTGCACGGTGTCGGTCGCTTCGATGATGAACAGCGGCTGCCCGCGTTCGACCACGTCGCTCGGCTTGACAAGAAGCTTCGTGACGCGACCGGCGTAAGGCGAAAAGATCGGCGTCGAACTGTCCTCGTTGACCGCGATCTTGCCTTCCGTGATATGCTCCGCACGAAACACCACCTCCGAGGCGGTCTCAACGGACAAACTCGCCCATTGCGCTGCGGTCGGCGCGAAACGTGAGATGTCGGGTTTTGACGCACGTGACGTTTCAGACGACTGGGCGCGCTGCAGGAAAAACCTGTTCGCACCCAGGACGCCCGCACCTGACAACGCGACCGCAGCAAGCGCGACCGCCAGCAATCGCCCATTCCAGATCACTGCGATTTTCATCTCGCAGATCTGCGCAATGATTTACGCATCAGCCAGCCCTTCCCGCCAAAGCATGCCTGCTTGTCGCGGCTCAATTCCCCACTTTCGTCTTATTGGTGAATACGGACCGCGGCAATAGCGCATGGGACACAGCTCAGCAGGCTGATTGAACGACTAGTTTCGTGACGCTCCGCGACGCGACACAGCCGCGTCCGGGCCGTTGCGGCCGATCGCATGAATCCGCCTCCGTCCACGCAAAACCTGCTGATTCGCAGCCCTTGCAAGCCGCGGCCCCCGCGAAGCTTACGCCAAGCTTACACTGCCCGGACGCCGCGAAGGTACGATGCGGCATTCGCCGGGAGCGGCGCCGCCGCCGGTCTCCGCCAAGTCCCTGCATGTCGCGCGTCGTGTCACAATCTCTCAACAAAGCCGGACCTCCTGCAAAATCCCAACCCTGGTTAAACCAACGCAAACCCGTAGCGCCGGAAGCTGCCCGGGATGGTCGGCGTTGCCGGAAGGCCTGCTGTCTTCTGCAACCCCGGTCCCGCCGAACCAGCTCGCCACATGACTGACCGCGCGTTCGCGGTCGCTTGTCCGAAGCCCATTAGCCCCTTTCACTTACACCCACCTTACGGTTACCCAGGTCCCCGACAGCCACGATAAGCCGACGGCTCCGATCACGAAAAACACCTCTCTGGCAAACGTCCTTGCGCCGGCCTTACAATGGCCTCCAGCGAGGCCCCGCTTGTTTGATGACCGGAGCAGGTTCATGGCTTAAGTCGCATTCCTGCAACAGATAGGGTGCCGCACATGCGGTTGTTGATCGTTGAGGATAATGAGGAGCTCGCGGAGCTCCTGGCAAAGGGTCTGCAGACAGCGGGCTACGAGGCCGACATCCTGTCGACGGTTGAAGAGGCGCGAAGCGTGCTCGACACGACGTTCTATGCTGCCCTGATTCTCGACCTCGGATTGCCTGATGGAGACGGTCTCACGCTGCTGCGCGAGGTTCGACATCGCAACAATCCGATTCCGGTGCTGGTGCTGACCGCGCGCGGCGGCCTGCAGGATCGCGTCCATGGCCTGCGCAGCGGAGCCGACGATTATCTGGTGAAGCCGTTCGCGCTGGAAGAGCTGATCGCACGGCTGGAAGCGCAATTGCGGCGTCCGGGCCAGTTGCTCGGCAACTCACTTCGTATCGCCAACCTCGAGTTCGACACCCGCAGCCGGCAGGCCTCGATCGACGATCTGCCGCAGCTTCTATCCTCGCGCGAGATAGCGGTGCTGGAGCTCCTGATGCGCAGCAAGGGACGCGTGGTCTCCAAGAAGCAGGTCGAAGACCACATCTTCGGACATTCCGAGGAAGTCGCCTCCAACGCAATCGAGGTCTATGTCCATCGCCTGCGCAAGCAGCTTTCCGAGCGCGGCGCGCGAGTTCAGGTCCACACCATTCGCGGCGTCGGCTATTTGATCGCCGAGGAAAAGTAGTGCCACGATTCAAGTCGATCATCTCCCGCATCGTCTTCCTGCACGTCGTCGCCGTCGTCATCACCTCGATTCTGATGTCGCTGGCGCTGTCGTGGCTGTTGACCTATGCGACCGACAATATTCACAACAAGGCGATGCAGGACCAGGCGGTCGCGGTCGGCGAGCATTTGCAGATCGGAGCTGACGGGCGTCTGCAGCTGAACTTGCCTGCGGACCTGCGCGGGCTCTATTCGCAGGAATACGGCCGCTATTCCTACGCGGTCGTCGACGAAAACGGGCGCGTGCTGTTTTCCTCGCTCAAGGATCGCACCGCCCCGTTTCCGGCAGACCGTCGGACCGGCGAGATCGCATTTCTGCAGCAAAAGAGCGGCGATGCCACGGTGTCAGGCGCCAGCGTGCGCAAGCGCATCGACGGGCAGACGATCTGGATCCAGGCCGGCGAGGACCTCGGCAATCGCGACGTGCTGATCGACGACATCGTCGCGGATTTCTACGGCAACGTCGGCTGGATCACGCTGCCGATCCTGCTGATCCTGCTGGTCGCGGATATCGCAATCTTCCGCCGCGCGCTGCGCCCGCTGCGGGACGCCTCCGAGATCGCCGGCGAGATCGGCCCGGCGCGTCCCGGCCTGCGGCTGCCCACGGACGAGATTCCGCGCGAGGTCCGCTCGCTGGTGTCTGCAGTCAATCAGGGGCTCGACCGGCTCGAAGAGGCTTTCAGGATTCAGCGCGACTTCACCGCGGACGCCGCGCATGAACTGCGCACGCCGCTGAGCGTGCTGCGGACGCGGCTCGATCTCCTGAAGGATCAGGAGGCCGGCCGGGCGCTGCGCCGGGATGTCGAAGGCATGGCGCACGTCATCAACCAGCTGCTCGAGATCGCGGAACTGGATTCCTTGGTCGTCGATCTCAACGAGACCGCCGATCTCAGGGCGGTGGCGGCGGAAATCGCCGAATTCGTCGCCCCGCTGGCGCTGGCGCAAGGCAAGGACGTCGCGCTTTCAGGCGCGACGGAGCCGGTTTGGGTCAAGGGCAACTCGGAAATGCTAGGCCGTGCGATTCGCAACCTGGCGGAGAACGCGATCAATCACACGCCTGCCGGATCGACCGTCGAGTTCGTGGTCGAGGTCGACGGCATAATCAGCGTTCTCGACCACGGCGCGGGCATTCCCGAGGACGAACGCAATCTCATCTTTCAGAGGTTCTGGCGGCGCGACCGCAGGAAGACCGGAGGCTCGGGGCTCGGTCTGTCGATCGTGCAACGCATCGCCGAGCTCAACTCCGCGACTGTGACCGTGGAGAACCGTGCTCCCGCAGGAGCGTGCTTTTCGCTGAAGCTGGAGCTGATCGACGGCGGGTCGCAGAGCTCCCGAAACAAAGTCGCGTAGGCCTCGCGCAACGACGCCAATCTGTCATCGAAGTGTCATGGAACGAGCCAACAGCTCGCCGTGGAAAGCTCCGGGGACCCGCATGGAATATTTCAGACGCTTCACGTTCCTGTTCGCCGCACCCGTCTTCGACGCCGACGACCTCGAGGGCGTCCGCTTCAGCCACATCGTCGAGGAAATCCAGCGCTCCGGCTTCGAAGTCGTGCGGGCGCGCAAGATCGAGGATGCCGAGATCGCCGTGCGAACCGATGCCGCCATCGGCTGCATGGTGGTCGACTGGGGCAAGAAGGGGCTGGAAGGCAAGACTGCGGCGCTCATCAACCTGATGCGTCGGCGCGGACTCGACTTTCCGATCATCCTGCTGATTCGCCGCAAGCGGTTCGAGGACCTGCCAGTCGAGGTGCTGGATTTCATCGACGGCTATGTGTTCCTGTCGGAGGAAACCCCTGCCTTCATTGCCAAGAACCTGATCAGCCGGCTGAAGCAATATGCCGAAACCCTGAAGACCCCGTTCTTCGGAGCGCTCGTCGACTATGCCGAAGAGGGCAACCAGCTGTGGACCTGCCCCGGTCATAATGGCGGGATGTTCTACAGCCGCAGCCCGATCGGCCGGGTCTTCGTCGAGCACCTCGGCGAGGCCATTTTTCGCGACGATCTCGACAACTCCGTGCTCGACCTCGGCGACCTCCTGACCCACGAAGGTCCGGCGCTGAAGGCGCAGCAGGAGGCGGCGCAGATCTTCGGCGCCGAGAAGACCTACTTCGTCCTCAACGGCACCTCGACGTCCAACAAGATGGTGCTCGGCGCGCTCGTCACCGACGGCGATCTGGTGCTGTTCGATCGCAACAACCACAAGGCCGCCCATCACGGCGCGCTGATGATCAACGGTGGCATTCCGGTCTACGTATCAACGATCCGCAACGCCTGGGGACTGATCGGCCCGATGCGCTGGGACATGCTGGACGAAACGGCCTTGCGCGAGGCGATCCGCAGCCATGCGCTGGTCAAGGACCCCGAGGCCTGGCGCAGGCCCCGCCCCTTCCGCGTGGCCGTCGTCGAGCAATGCACCTACGACGGCACGATCCACAATGCCGAGATGATCCTGAGCCGCATCGGCCATCTCTGCGACTACATCCTGTTCGACGAGGCGTGGGCGGGCTTCATGAAGTTCCACCCGCTCTATGCCGGACGTTTCGCGATGGGTCTCGGCGGCCTCGGGCCGGACGCGCCCGGCATCATCGCCACGCAGTCAACCCACAAGCAACTGGCGAGTTTCTCGCAGGCCTCGCAGATCCACATCAAGGACCGTCACATCCGCGGTCAGAAGCGCCGGATCGAGCACCGCCGCTTCAACGAGAGCTTCATGCAGCACGCCTCGACCTCGCCCTTCTACCCGCTGTTCGCCTCGCTCGACGTCGGCGCACAGATGATGAAGGGACGTTCCGGCGAAGTGCTCTGGGACGATACGATCAGGCTCGGGATCGAATTGCGCAAGAAGATCCGAGCAATGCGCCGCGAGTTCGAGGAGAAGGAGACGCGGCCCGAGCGTCGCTGGTTCTTCGAGCCGTTCGTGCCCGATCGCGTCGAAATTGCCGACGCCGCGCGCGCCGGAGCCGTGCACAATGTGGCATGGGAGGCGGTCAGCACCGACGAGCTGGCCGGCAATCCGTCGCACTGGCAACTCGCGCCGAACGCCGCCTGGCACGGCTATCCCGATCTGGCATCCGGTTTCGCCATGACCGATCCCAACAAGCTCACGCTGCTCACGCCGGGATTCGATCGTTCCGCCGGTGGTTACGCCGAACACGGCATTCCGGCCCCCGTCGTCGCCCAGTATCTGCGCGAGAACCGCATCGTCGCCGAGAAGAACGACCTCAACTCGCTGTTGTTTCTGCTCACGCCGGGCGTCGAAGCGAGCAAGGCCGGCACGCTGATCTCGGGCCTCGTCGCTTTCAAGAGACTGCACGACGATAATGCGCTCCTGGAGGACGTCATCCCTGAATTTCACCGGCGCCGGGCGGCACGCTACGCCGGCGTGCGGTTGCGCGATCTCTGCGCCGACATGCATCGCTTCTTTCGCGAGGCCGACGTCAGCGCGCTGCAGGCCAGGCAATTCCTGCCGCAACACTTGCCTGATATTGCGATGTCGCCGCGCGATGCCGCGCGCTATCTGGTACGCAACGACGTCGACTATCTGCCGATCGATGCCATCGCCGGCCGGATTGCGACGACACCCTTCGTGGTGTATCCGCCGGGGATCGCCACCATCGTGCCGGGCGAGCGGCTCACCGAACGGGCACAGCCCATGATCGATTATCTGAAGATGTTCGAGGCCTGCTTCAACAGCTTTCCCGGCTTCGACGTCGAGATCCAGGGCGTCTACAAGGAAGTCGATGCGTCAGGACGCATCCGGCTGCATACTTACGTGGTCTGCGAATAGGATGACGGATGCAAACTGCAATCAGCCCCATGCAGGACCAGGAGCCGGTGCTGATCCGGCCCTCGCGCGACGGCGACGTGGATGCGATGCTCGCCATTTACCGGCATCATATCCGCCGCGGCGTTGAGACGGGCGTCGACAACGGCGGCACGCCCGAGCCCGACGACCTGCGCCAGCGGCGCAAGAACCTGCACAATCGCAGACTGCCGCATTTGGCGGCGACGTATCGCGGCGAGGTCGTCGGCTATGCCTATGTGGTGCTGTTCCGCAAGCGCCCGGCCTACCGCTATACGGCCAAGCATTCGATCTATGTCCACCATGAACATCTCGGCCGCGGCGTCGGCCGCCTGCTCTTGCAGGAACTGATGGACGCCTGCGCGGCGGCCGGCTTCCGGCAGATGATCGGTTACATCGACGCCGACAATGCCGCTTCACTGGCCATACACGAGAAATTCGGGTTTTCCCGAGTAGGCTTGCTTCCCGCGGTCGCCTATCGTTATGGCCGCTGGGCCGACACCGTCATGGTGCAACGCTCGATCGGCGCAGGTGCCACCGAGCCGCCCTCACCGCCCGGCTTCGGCCGATAAACATTATTCCTTCTCGATCCGAGACTCGTTTCCTTCTCTATCCGAGACTCGCTTCTTGCGTCAGGACGGAAAATCGGCCGCCCTGACCTGGACCCGGTCCGCGTGAAGCGACCAGTCGCGCACCGACTGCACTTCACAGAATTTCCGTTTGGCGAACTCCATGGCCTGGCCCTCGTTCGAGGCATCAACCTCCAGCGAGCCCTGGCAGGCATCGATTTCGTGCCCGTTTTCGCCGAGCACGTTCTTCATGAACCGTACGACATAAACTGACATCGAATCTCTCCCGTTCCACATTGCACCCGGCCCCGTGTAACTCCGGCCGGCCAGGGTGCCCTTGATTGACATCAAGTCCACGGAGAATCGCACGTATCGATGTGCCTGTCATCCCGCATCGGGGATCGCAGGGTGGCGGTTTGTCAGGATCCGCAGTCTGAAGCCAATATCCGGGAGCGCGTGACAGGTCCCGAAAGCGTTTGCCGAAAATACCGGAGCGGGCGCGGGTCGAGGCCTCCATCGCTGCAGTCGTCAACCGCGATCAGGCCAATAGACGATCTAGATCAATGACTTGCTGCCGGTTCCTGCCAGCCTGGATCGATCGCCGCCTACTGCAGCTTGATATCGGCGGCCCTGATCACGCCGCCCCACCGCTCAACCTCCTGCTGCATATAGTCGGCTGCCTTCTCCGGGGAACCGCCAAAGGGCACCGCCGAGAGTTTCTTGAGACGGTCCTGCAACTCGGGCTGGCGCAGGGCCTCGTTCACATCGGCATTGATCTTGTCGGTGATACTTCTCGGTGTTCCCGGCGGTGCGACGATCGCATACCAGGCCACAGCCTCGAATCCCGGCAGCATCTCGGCGATGGCCGGCACGTCGGGAAGCGACGGCAGGCGCTGCGGTGAGGCCACGGCGAGCAGCCTGAGATTGCCGGATTCGACCAGCGGCAAGGACACACCGAGATTGTCGAACATCAGGTCAACGTCGCCGGCGAGCAGGCCCTGAAGCGCCGGCGCAGACCCGCGATAGGGGATCAGGCGCAGCTTCACCTTGGTCATCATCGCGAACAGCGCGGCGGTGAGATGGGAGGTGGTCCCGTTGCCCTGGGTGGCGGCCGTCACCTTGTCAGGGTTGTCTTGCAGATATTGCACGAGTTCGGACACGCTCGACGCCCTGAGCGTCTTCGGATTGACGAAGAGCGCATTGGGCACGTGGGCCATCACAATGACAGGTTCGAACTTGGCCGGATCGAACCCCAGGTTCGGATAGAGGTTCTGGTTGATCACCAGCGGCGGCGGCGGTGACGAAAGCAGCGTGTAGCCATCGGGCGTCGAATGATAGACCGCGTCGGCGCCGATATTTCCCCCGGCGCCGGTGCGGTTCTCGATCACGACCGGCTGGCCCCATTTGCGCGTGAGCCAATCTCCGACCAGTCGCGGAATAGCGTCCGCAGTGCCGCCGGCGGCAAAGGGAACGATGATCTTGACCGGTCGATCCGGATAGTCTGCCGCACGCGCGAGGGTGACGGCGAATGCCGGCACGAGCAAAACCAACGCCATCGCCCCCATCCATCGGCCGGCGCGAATCCCAGGTCGGGCGCGTGTTTCACGCATGCGCTATCTCCCCATATGTCCGGTGGCTTCAACCGCGCTTGATGACAAAATGCCCGGGCCTGTGGGAGGATACAATGCCGTTGGCAATCTGTTCATGCGTGCCGTGACAAGGAGAAATGATGGTGCAGTCCCGTCCCTCTGTCGCCATCGTTGGCGGCGGGATTGGAGGCCTGTTCGCAGCCAATGCGCTGATCGCACAGAGCATCCCGGTTGCAGTCTACGAACAGGCGCCCGCGATCGGTGAAATCGGCGCCGGCGTGTTTCTGACTCCCAACAGCGTGCGGCATCTGCAGAGGATCGGACTGGGATCGGAGGTCGAGAAATGGGGAGCCCGTGTCGGCCACGAGTCCCGCTATTTCCGCCACGACGGAGCGCCTATCGCGCCGGTTCAGGTGACCGACTCCTCGGGTTGGAATGCGACATTCGGGATGCATCGCGCCGATCTCGTCGCGATCTTGGCCAATGCCCTGCCGGCCGGCACCATCCGTACCGGGCACCGCTGTACCGGTTTCGATCAGGACGACAGCATGGCCCGGGTATCATTTGCCAACGGCGCTTGCATCGAAGCCGACATCGTCATCGCCGCGGACGGCATCCATTCCGAACTTCGGCCCTATGTCTTTGCCGCGTCAAAGCCAGTGTTTTCGGGATCCGTCGCCTATCGCGGCCTGGTGCCGCATGCATGCGTTCCGCACTGGCCGACCGACCGTTGGCAAATGTGGCTCGGCCAGGGCAGGCATTTCCTCGCTTTTCCCGTGCGCGCCGGAAAGTTGCTCAACTATGTCGGCTTTGTGCCGACCGATGAGGAAATGAGGGAATCCTGGTCGGCCCCCGGCGATCCCGACGTTCTAAGGCGCGCCTTTGCGGGCTGGGATCCGCGCATCCAGGAGCTCTTGAAGGAAGTCCAGGTCACGTTCCGCTGGGCGCTCTATGACCGCGAACCGCTCCCGGTCTGGACCAGGCAAAGGTTGAGCCTGCTTGGCGATGCCGCGCATCCCATGCTGCCGCATCTCGGACAGGGCGCCAATCAGTCGATCGAAGACGGCATGGCGCTTGCGACGATTTTGGCGCGCGCAGACCAAGCGACCGCACCTCGGGCGCTCCACGCTTACGAACGACTGCGCCGGGAGCGCGTCGCGCAGGTCCAGCGCGGTGCACGCGAGAACGGGCTCCGCTATGATTCCGCCTATTCCGATCTAGGTGTGAGAGACGCGGAGATCGTGGCGCATGCCGCATTCCGCAAACGGCTCTATGATCACGACGTCGTTCCGGACGCGCAGGCGCTAGCGGCGACGCTTACGTAATGGCCGCTCAGGCGCCTGCATCCGGCAGGCTCACTGCGGCAATCGCAACAATGAGCGCGAGCTTGCGTCCGATCCGGGCACGCGTCGAACGCAGCAATGATTGAACCCGTTGCATGAACCTGTTTCCTTGACGCGCCGGCGCAGAAAGAACCCGCAACCGTATGGCGCTCCTCAAGAAATGCTCCTGCCCCGGGGGTCTGTCGAGACCTCGGCAGAAATAGCAACAGGGCCGTCGCCCAAGCTTGGCTTCGCAGTGGATTTGTTGCTGCCGACAGCGTGGGGACGGGGGAAATTTTCTCTGCTATTTCGGGGTCACCCCGAAAGCCTGTTCGAAACGCCTGACATAGGCCGGCCAGACGTCGGGATTGATGAGCCGCGGCGGCCTGTTGCCGTCGAGCGCGTCCAGCACCTGTTCGGCGGCAATCCGGCCCATGTTCTCGCGCGCTTCCCGCGTCACGCCGGCGGTATGGGGGCTGGCGAGAACGTTGTCGAACTGTAGCAGCGGATGCTCCGGCGGCGGCGGCTCCTTGGCCCAGACGTCGAGGCCGGCGCCCGCAATCCGCTTGTCACGCAGCGCCTCGAGCAGCGCGTCCTCGTCGTGGATGAAGCCGCGCGCCGTCGTGATGAAGAAGGCATGCGGCGGCATCAGCGCGAACTCGCGCGCGCCGATCATGCCGCGGCTTTCCCTCGTCAAGGGGCAATTGATCGAGACGTAATCGGAACGCCGCAGCAGGTCGTCGAGTTCGACCTTCTCCCCTCCCCGCGCCGCGATTGCAGAGGCCGTGAGATAGGGATCGTAGGCGAGCACCTTCATGCCGAGCAGACCGCTGCAGAGCGCGGCGATGCGGCGTCCGACATTGCCGAGGCCTACGATGCCGATGGTCCGGCCCTGCACTTCGGTGCCGATCAGGCTGTTGCGGTTGACGCCGGATTCGCGCCGCAGCGCGCGGTCGGCCTCGATGATGCGCTTCGACAGCGTCAGCAGCATGCCGAGCGCATGCTCGGCGACCGACTGCGCGTTGCCGCCGGATTGATTGACGACGAGCACGCCCGCCGCGGTGCAGGCCTCGACATCGACGGGATCGTAACCGGCGCCGTTGCTCGAGACGATCAAGAGGTTCGGCGCGCGGCGCAACAGATCGGCATCGACGTGGAAGTGCCGCGCCAATTCGTCGCGTGCCGCGCCGACCTGGTAGACATGCGCCGCCGACAGGATGGGGGCAGCGACCTCGTCGGCACTTTCATTCTCCAGCCTGTCGAGCCGGACCCCGGGCCGCGCGCCGAGGATGTCCGCATAGATCGGATGAGCGAGGTATTTCACGTAGAACACGCGCTTGGTGTTGACGGTCATCGCAAGACTTTCATTTGCAGGCATCGGCAGGCGGGGCCGCTTTCGGACGCGAGACGGCGCGCGGCGGCATGCAGGGCGGCGCGGTTATCGCGTCATTCGGGCTTCAAGCCGGCCGCCTTGATGATGGGACCCCACTTCTCGTAGTCGGCGTGGATCTTCGCATCGAACGCCTGCGGCGAACTGCCGATCGGCGCGGCGCCGAGCTTGGCCAGGCGCTGCTTGACCGCATCGGTGCTCAGGGCCGCGATGAAATCCTGCGAGATCTTGGCCACGAGATCCGGCGGCATGCCGGCCGGCCCGAGCAGCCCCCACCAGACCTCGGTGTCGTAGCCCGGCACGGTTTCGCTCATGCTCGGCACATCAGGCAGAAACGACGCGCGCGAGGCCGAGGTGACGGCGAGCGCGCGAACCGTTCCGGCCTCGATCTGACCGACGGACTCCGGTCCGTTGTTGAACGTCATCGGAATCTGCCCACCGAGGAGATCATTGATCGCCGGTGCGCCGCCCTTGTACGGAATGCCCTCGATATCGATCTTGGCGAGCGCCTTGAGCAGCTCGCCGGCGAGATGCGTGGAGGTTCCGGTGCCGGCATGCCCGAAAGACAGGCTCCCCGGCTTCGCCTTGGCCTGCGCGATCATTTCAGCCAGCGTCTTGAACGGGGAATCGGCCCGCACCAGCAAGATGTTCGGCGACGACGCCAGGAGCGTCAGCGGCGTGAAGTCCTTGAAGGTATCGTAGGGAAGTTTCGCGTAAAGAAACGGATTGGTGGGATGGCCGCTGGCGACGACGATCAGGGTGTGGCCATCCGGCGCGGAGCCCACGAGTGCCTGCGAGGCAACCACACCGCCCGCCCCCGGGCGGTTTTCGATGATGACAGGCTGGCCCCACTGCTTCGCAACCGTGTCCCCCAGCGTCCGCGCCAGGATGTCGACCGCGCCGCCGGGGGCGTAGGGCACCAGAATGTGCACGGCCCTGGTCGGGAATTGCGGCTCTGCCGAGGCGCTGCCGCAAGCGACCGACATCGCCAGTGCGGCGGCGGCAAACCGAACACACCCGCCCGACACCCAGCTGTCCAAGAACCTCCTACCCAAGACATCCCTCCTGATTTTCTCGTTACGTCTGTTATTGCACGCCGGCATGGCAGCGGCATTGCCGCAACGCGCAGATCACGGCTACGGTCGTGGCATGTTGACAATCCGGCGGATCGCGTCAAGTTTCGGCGCCTTGACAAGACGGCCGCGATCACCTCGCGAGCGAAAGATCGTCGCTGCACAACGGAGAACTCGATGGCGCTTGCCGGGGAACAAACCAAATCCTCTCATGACAAGGGCGCTGAACAGATGAGCTGGCACGAGATCGTGCTGCGGACACTCAAGCGCAACGAGGTCCGCCTGGTGCCCTATGTTCCCGACCGCGTCCTGACCACGTTGATCAAGAGCCTGCACGCCGACCCGTATTTCACGACCTTTGCGACCGCCCGCGAGGAAGAGGCGGTCGGCATCGTATCGGGCGCCTGGATGGGCGGCGTGCGCGGCGCAATCCTGATGCAGACATCGGGCTTTGCGACCCTGGCCAACGTGCTGGCATCGCTGGTCGTGCCCTGCCAGATCCCGCTGATCATGTTGGTGTCCGAGCGCGGCACGCTCGGCGAGTTCAATTATGGCCAGTCGCTGGTGTGCCGCACCATGCGTCCGGTGCTGGATTCGCTCGCGATCGAGCATCACACCATGACGCGCCTCGACGAGCTCGAATTCATCGTCGACCGTTCGATCAAGCAAGCCGTTGCCACGCAGGCGCCGGTCGCGCTCATCCTCTCGCCGCTCCTGACCGGCGGCAAGGTCTTCGACAGGTGACGCCGATGAACACCCGCAACACCAAAGTGATGAATCGGTTCGATGTCACCTCGCGGCTGGTCAAGAAGCTGAAAAGCGAGGAAGCCGTGATCGGCGGCATCGGCAACACCAATTTCGACCTGTGGTCGGCCGGCCACCGCCCGCAGAATTTCTACATGCTGGGCAGCATGGGCCTCGCCTTCCCGATCGCGCTCGGGGTCGCGCTGGCCCAGCCCAAGCGCCGCGTCTTCGCGCTCGAAGGCGACGGCTCGCTGCTCATGCAACTCGGCTGCCTGTCGACGATCTCGACGCTTGCGCCCGACAACCTCACCATGATCCTGATGGACAACGGAACCTATCAGATCACCGGTGGCCAACCGACGCCGGCAGCAACCGTAGCAGACCTGATTGCGGTCGCCGTCGATTGCGGCATCTCCAACAGCGTCTGGGCGGCGGACGAGGAGGATTTCGAGCGTCTCGTCGACCAGTCGCTGGTCGCGTCAGTGCCGACGTTGATCGGCGTTCGCATCGATGACAAGCCGGGCGTCGGCGCCACGCGGCGCGATCCCGTGCAGATCAGGGAACACTTCATGAGGGGCCTTGGCGTGCGACAAGCGCTGTAAGACGAGTCTGCACTTTTCCGGGACGCAATATTGCCGTCCAATCCTCACTCATGCGGCTTCGGAGCCGCCGGACGGCCGCATTAACTACACGTCCATCTGACGTTGATGTGAACGGTACCGGGTTGGCAATTCGTGGTATCGCACCGCAATGATGACCCTGCTCCGTCTGTTTGCGTGGCTACTCGCCGCCGCGGTGACTTTTGCGACCCTCGGGCCCCCGGGATACAGGCCCCATTCCAATCTGGGCCAGGACGGCGAACACGCGCTCGCGTTCGTCCTGATCGGGCTGGCGTTCGGGATGGCCTATCCGGGTCAGCGGCGGTTGGCCGTTCCCATCGCCGTCGCGATGATCGGCATACTCGAAATGCTGCAGCTCTGGGCACCCGGCCGTCACGCGCGGTTCGAGGATTTCGTGGTCGACGCCGTCACGGCGTGCGCGGGCTTTGCCATCGCAACAATCCTCGGACGGCTGACCCAATCCGCAAAGCCCGGCACCACATAGAGAAATGCCGCCCGCAAAACCGGGCGGCATTCGCGATTCGACCATTCCGGCGGCTCAGAGCAGGCCCGCGCCGCGCGCCCATTTGTATTTCGCACCCAGCACTTCGACCGGCAGTTCAGTCGAGTACGCATAGGCGGGAATGCCGTTCTGATAGAGATATTCCGCCGCCTCCTCGACCTCCACGTCGCCCGCGAGCGAGGCCACCATCGGTTTCACGAAGCCCTTGGCCTCCATCTCCTTCTTCACCTCGACCATGTTGCGGGCGAACACCATCGGCGGCGTGACGATGGTGTGCCAATAGCCGAGGATCAGCGCATGGATGCGCTCGTCCGACAGGCCGAGCTTGACGGTGTTGACATAGGTGATCGGCGGCTCGCCGCCGGTGATGTCGACGGGATTGCCGGCCGCGCCGAACGGGGGGATGAACTTGCGGAAGGCGGCGTCGAGATCCGGCGGCATCGCCATCAGCGACAGGCCGTTGTCGACCACCGAGTCCGAGAGCAGCACGCCCGAGCCGCCCGCGCCGGTGATGATCAGGATGTTCTCGCCCTTCGGCGTCGGCAGCACCGGCACGCCGCGCGCGAACTCCAGCAATTGCCGCAATGAGCGGGCGCGGATCACGCCCGACTGCTTGAACACATCCTCGTAGATCTTGTCGTTGCCGGCGAGCGCGCCGGTGTGCGACGATGCCGCCTTGGCGCCGGCCGAGGTGCGACCAGCCTTGAGCACGATCACCGGCTTCTTCTTCGACACCCGCTTGGCGGCTTCGGCGAAGGCGCGGCCGTCCTTCAGGTCCTCGCAGTGCTGGGCGATGAGGTTCGTGTTCGGATCCTGCTCGAAGAAGGCCAGCAGATCGTCCTCGTCGATATCGGACTTGTTGCCGAGGCCGACGATCGCGGACACGCCCATCTTGGCGGAGCGCGAGAAGCCAATGATCGCCATGCCGATACCGCCGGACTGCGACGACAGCGCCGCGTGGCCCTTGACGTCGTAGGCGGTGCAGAAGGTGGCGCAGAGATTGGCAGGCGTGTAATAGAAGCCGTAGATATTCGGCCCCATCAGGCGAACGTTGTACTTGTTGCCGATTTCGACGATTTCGGCCTGCAATTCGGGCGCGCCGGCTTCGGCGAATCCCGACGGAATAAGTACGGCGCCGGGAATTTTCTTCTCGCCGCATTCGACGAGCGCACCGGCGACGAATTTGGCCGGGATCGCGAACACCGCGGTGTCGATCACGCCGGGAACGTCCTTGACGCTCTTGTAGGCCTTGTAGCCCAGGATCTCGGCCGCCTTCGGGTGGATCGGATAGATCTCGCCCTTGTAGCCGCCGTTGATCAGGTTCTTCATCACCGAGTTGCCGATCTTGCCGTCTTCGGCGGAGGCGCCGATCACGGCAACCGCCCTCGGCTGCATGATGCGGTTCATCGCGGTGACGATTTCCTCGTTCGAGCGCGGCGCCGGGCGCGGCTTGTAGTCGAAGTCGACGACGATGCGCACGTCGGCGGCGATCGCATCCGTCTTGGTGGCGAACACCGGGTTGAGATCGAGCTCGACCATTTCAGGGAAATCGCTGACGAGTTGCGACACCTTGACGATGATTTCGGCGAGCGCATCGCGGCTGACCGGATCGCCGCCGCGCACGCCCTTCAGCATGTCGTGGGCCTGGATGCCGTCGAGCATCGACAGGGCGTCCTGCTTGGTCGCAGGCGCAAGGCGAAAGGTGATGTCCTTCAGGACTTCCACCAGGACGCCACCGAGACCGAAGGCCACGAGCTTGCCGAACGAGCCGTCGGTGATGGAGCCGACGATGACTTCGGTGCCACCGGTCAGCATCTGCTGGATCTGGACACCCTCGATTCTCGCGTCCGCCTTGTATTTCCTGGCGTTGGCCAGGATCGTCTCGTAGGTCTTTTCCGCGTCGGCTGCCGTTTTCACGCCCACGACGACGCCACCGGCCTCGGTCTTGTGCAGGATATCGGGCGAGACGATCTTCATCACGACCGGGAAACCCATGTCGGTCGCAATTTTTGCCGCCTCGGCCGCAGATTTGACGAGGTCTTCCTTTGGAACGGGGATACTGTAGGCGTCGCAGACGAGTTTACCTTCCGGCGCCGTGAGGCTCGTGCGTTTGTCCGCCTTGACCTGATCGAGAACTTTGCGGACCGCATCTTTGGAATTCGACATGGGTTTCCTCCTGAGCCTCTTTCATGGCATTTGGTATGCCAGCGGGCAGATTGTCAAGCAAGGCCACGGCTGGAAATGCTGAAAAAGCTCGCAACTTGACAGTCTGGCATCTGGCATGCCAAAAATCAGCCGCTGCTTCTCTGATAAGAAGACATCTCCTACCGAGGAGAATGTCGTGCCCACACGGAAACAAACCAAGGCGCTGCCGACCATGGCCGAGGCTGAGATCGCAATCGTCCGAATTGCCCCGGAGACCAGCTTCAAGAACAAGGCCTATGAGGCGTTGAAAGACGCGATCCTGAAGATGGACATCTATGCCACGCCCGAGCCGGTCATGCTCGACGAGCGTGCGCTGTCCGAACGGCTCGGCGTCAGCCGCACCCCGATTCGCGAAGCGATCGCGATGCTGGAGCAGGACGGTCTGGTGAAGACCGTGCCGCGCCGCGGCATCATGGTGGTGCGCCGGACCAAGAGCGAAATCGTCGACATGATCCGCGCCTGGGCCGCGCTCGAGAGCATGGCGGCGCGGCTGATCACGACCACCGCACGCAAGAAGGACATCTCGGCGCTGCGCGACTTCTTCAAGGATTTCGACAAGGACCGCCTGCCGCAGGACCATATCGAGGAATATTCGAAGGCGAATATCGCGTTCCACCAGTCCCTCATCTCGCTGTCGGAATCGCAGGTGCTGGTCGACATGACCAATGACATCCTGATTCACGTTCGCGGCTACCGGCAGCTGACGATCGGGCGCGTGGAGCGCATCGTCGCTTCGCTGCCCGAGCATCTCGCCATCATCGAGGCGCTCGAAGAGCGCAATACCGAGCTTGCGGAGAAGCGCGCGCGCGATCACACGCTCGGCCTTGCCGCCTATGTCGAGGCGCACGGCCAGGAACGCTTCGGCTAACTCAATTCATTACCAGAAGACGATCAACTCGTCCTCGCAGGAAAGACGATCAGGGAGAACAGGCCCATGCTCAACACTGCAGCCAAGACCGATGCGGCGGGCGCAGAGCAGGAATTGACGGACGGTTTCCATCTCGTCATCGATGCGCTCAAGCTCAACGGCATCACCACGATCTATGGCGTGCCGGGGATTCCGATTACCGATCTCGGTCGCATGGCGCAGGCCGAAGGCATCCGCGTGCTGTCGTTCCGCCACGAGCAGAACGCGGGCTACGCGGCGGCGATTGCAGGCTTTCTGACCAAGAAGCCCGGCATCTGCCTCACCGTCTCGGCGCCCGGCTTTCTCAACGGCCTGACCGCGCTCGCCCACGCCACCACCAACTGCTTCCCGATGATCCTGGTCTCCGGCTCATCGGAACGCGAGGTCGTCGACCTGCAACAGGGCGACTATGAGGAAATGGATCAGCTTGCGGTCGCCAAGCCGCTCTGCAAGGCGGCCTTCCGCGTGCTGCACGCCGCCGATATCGGCATTGGTTTCGCGCGCGCGCTCCGCGCCGCCGTCTCGGGCCGTCCGGGCGGCGTCTATCTCGACCTGCCCGCCAAGCTGTTCGGCCAAGTGATGAATGCAGAAGCCGGACGAAAGTCGCTGGTCAAGGTGATCGATGCGGCGCCGGCGCAGATCCCCGCTCCCTCCGCCGTCAATCGCGCGCTCGACGTGCTCAAGAGCGCCAAGCGTCCCCTCATCATCCTCGGCAAGGGTGCCGCCTACGCGCAGGCCGACGACGCGATCCGCGCTCTTGTCGAAAAGAGCGGAGCCCCCTTCCTGCCGATGAGCATGGCCAAGGGTCTGCTGCCCGACCTGCACCCGCAATGTGCCGGCGCCGCGCGCTCGACCGTTCTGAAGGATGCCGACGTGGTGATGCTGGTCGGCGCCCGCCTGAACTGGCTGTTGTCGCATGGCAAGGGCAAGACCTGGGGCGATGCGCCGAAGAGGTTCATCCAGGTCGACATCGAGCCGAAGGAGATGGACTCCAACGTCGAGATTGCCGCACCGCTGGTCGGCGATATCGGGTCCGTCGTGACGGCGCTGCTGGATGCAATGGGTGGCAGCTGGCCCGCGCCGCCGGCCGACTGGCTCAACGCCGTGAAGTCGAAGCGCGACGAGAATGTCGCCAAGATGGCGCCGCGCCTGATGAACAACAATTCGCCGATGGATTATCACGGCGCGCTCGGCGTGCTGCGCACCATCGTCAAGGAACGACCGGATGCGATCCTGGTCAACGAGGGCGCCAACACGCTTGACCTCGCCCGCGGCGTCATCGATATGCACCAGCCGCGCAAGCGGCTCGACGTCGGCACCTGGGGCGTGATGGGCATCGGCATGGGCTCGGCGATCGCCGCGGCAATCGAAACCGGCAAGCCGGTGCTGGCGATCGAGGGCGATTCGGCGTTCGGGTTCTCGGGCATGGAAGTGGAGACGATCTGCCGCTACAGGCTGCCGATCTGCATCGTGATCTTCAATAATGACGGGATCTATCGCGGCACCGACGTCAACTCGGCTGGTGCGGATCCGGCGACCACGGTGTTCGTCAAGGGCGCGCGCTACGACAAGATGATGGAAGCGTTCGGCGGTGTCGGCATCAACGCCACCTCGCCCGACGAACTCAAGCGCGCGGTCAACACCGCGATGGATTCGGGCCTGCCGACCCTGATCAACGCCGTGATTGATCCGGCGGCCGGCTCCGAGAGCGGCCGCATCGGCAACCTCAACCCGCAAAGCATCCTGAAGAAGAAATAAAGCCGCCAGGGCAACGCCCGACCCAGACAACGATGAAGGCATAGTGTCCGCCTTGGCAGACACGGTGAGAACAGAGCTAAGGAGAGAACAGATGACCAAGGCGCTCACGGGCGTTCGCATTCTCGATTTCACCCACGTCCAGTCCGGACCGACCTGCACACAATTGCTGGCATGGTTCGGCGCCGACGTGATCAAGGTCGAACGCCCCGGCGTCGGCGACATCACGCGCGGCCAGCTGCAGGACGTCCCGAATGTCGACAGCCTCTACTTCACCATGCTCAACCACAACAAGCGCTCGATCACGCTCGATACCAAGAACCCGAAGGGCAAGGAGGTTCTGACCGAGTTGATCAGGAAATGCGACGTGCTGGTGGAGAATTTCGGTCCCGGCGTGCTCGACCGCATGGGCTTTCCCTGGGAGAAAATCCACAGCATCAATCCGAAGATGATCGTGGCCTCAATCAAGGGTTTTGGTCCCGGGCCTTACGAGGACTGCAAGGTCTACGAGAACGTCGCGCAGTGCACCGGCGGCTCGGCATCCACCACCGGCTTCCATGACGGCCTGCCGCTGGTGACCGGCGCGCAGATCGGCGACAGCGGCACCGGCTTGCATCTTGGGCTCGGCATCGTCGCGGCACTCTATCAGCGGACCATGACCGGACAAGGCCAGCGCGTCACCGTGGCGATGCAGGACGGCGTGCTCAATCTCGCCCGGGTCAAGCTGCGCGACCAGCAGCGCCTCGCTCACGGGCCGCTGAAGGAATACAGCCAGTACGGCGAAGGGATTCCGTTCGGCGACGCGGTGCCGCGCGCCGGCAATGATTCCGGCGGCGGCCAGCCGGGGCGCATCCTGAAATGCAAGGGCTGGGAAACCGATCCCAATGCTTATCTTTACTTCATTACCCAAGCCCCGGTGTGGGAGAAGATCTGCGACGTCATCGGCGAGCCCGGCTGGAAGACGCATCCCGACTATGCCAAGCCCCCGGCCCGGCTGACGCGGCTCAACGAGATCTTCGCCCGCATCGAGCAGTGGACCATGACCAAGACCAAGTTCGAGGCCATGGACATCCTCAACAAGGATGACATCCCGTGCGGCCCGATCCTGTCGATGAAGGAACTCGCCGAGGACCAATCGCTGCGCGCGACCGGCACCGTGGTCGAGGTCGACCATCCCACCCGTGGCAAGTATCTGTCGGTCGGCAATCCCATCAAATTGTCGGACAGCCCGAGCGAAGTGCTGCGTTCGCCGCTGCTCGGCGAACATACCGACCAGGTGCTGCGCGAGGTGCTCGGCTTCAGCGATCATCAAGTCGCGGAAATCCATGATTCCGGCGCGCTCGATCCGCCGCGCAAGCAGGCGGCGGAATAGCCGCCGCTCCAGCCGCTACCGAGTCCCAAGGCCGCCGATTGAGGCGGCCTTTTTTGTTCCGCCAGCACGCTTCCGAGGTACCCTTATTGCGTTGCAATATGCAAAATGCTGCCATGCAAACAAATCGGTTGTTTGTGGTATCTGGTATACATAAATCTGTCCCCAGATCAGGAGGCAGCGGTTCGCTGCCGTTGAGAAAGGGAACCCAATGTCCAAATCTGCCACCATCGCCTTCGCGCCCGCCGGCTCGGTGCTCGTTCGCCTGTTTGCCACAATCGATCGTCTGCTGTTGGCCTATGCCGAGATGACGATCCGCAACGGCGACGTTCTCCGCTGCAACATTTGACGGCGGCCTGGATAGATCGCGCGGCTTCAGACAGTTCAAGCGATGGCCTCGATCTTCGGGGCCATTTTTTTGCGCGGCGCGCGCTCTGCGGGCCGGGCGTCCGCCGCCGCGCAGCATGCCGCGCTCTTAGTTGTCTGCGACGAATTGCTCGCGCCAGGCGTGCCAAGGCGCTTGTCGCCAGAGGCATAGCGGTCCAGAATTTTTCCCGGTACAATGGTGCCGCACCGCACAACGATGACTGCGGCAAAATCGACCTTGCTTGTTGGAATATGATATACCACAATTTGAAAATGTAGCGCCCGGCGACCCTGTGTGTCGCCTCCAAGAAAAGGCGCAAGGGAGGAAACGATGATCGCGAATGCAGCCACCGCGCCAAGTCAGGCACCGTCCAACAGCTATCGCTGGATGCAACTCATCATCGGCGTCATCTGCATGGCGATGATCGCCAATCTCCAGTACGGCTGGACCTACTTCGTCGGCCCGATGGCGAAAGCGCATTCCTGGGACGTCGGCAAGATTCAGTTCGCGTTCAGCCTCTTCGTCGCGCTCGAGACCTGGCTGACCCCGCTGGAAGGATGGATCGTCGACTCGCTCGGTCCAAACCGCGGTCCCAAACTCATGGTCGCGGCCGGTGGCGTTTTGGTCGCGATCGGGTGGTTGATCAACGCCAAGGCGGAATCGCTGGAGATGCTCTACTTCGGCGCCATCGTATCGGGTATCGGCGCCGGCGGCATCTATGCCACGTGCGTCGGCAATGCCGTGAAATGGTTTCCCGATCGTCGTGGTCTCGCCGTCGGGCTGACCGCGGCAGGCTTCGGCGCCGGTGCGGCTGTCACCGTTATTCCCATTCAAATGATGATTGCCTCGATTGGATATGCCGACACCTTCTTCTGGTTCGCGCTGGGCCAGGGCGGGATTATCGTCATCCTGGCATGGCTGCTCCGTTCACCACAGCCCGGCGAGGTCCCGAGCGGGGCCGCCGTGAAGGTCCTGCAGTCGAAGACCAGCAGCACGCCCGGCCAGATGCTCGCGTCGCCGGTTTTCTGGCTGCTCTACGTCATGTTCGTCTTGGTATCCGCCAGCGGGCTGATGGTGGCGGCACAGATCGCGGTGATCGCCAAGGACTATGGCGTAGCCCAGACGGTGCTTCTGTTCGGAGGGACGACGCTGATCGTGGCCGGCATCATCGACAACCTCGCCAACGGTGGCGCGCGGCCGTTCTTCGGATGGGTGTCGGATCAGATCGGCCGCGAATACACGATGGCGATCGCCTTCAGCGCCGGCGGCATCGCCTATTGGCTGCTCGGCGTGGCCGGAACCACGCCCTGGACCTTCGTGATCTGCGCGGCGCTGATCTTCTTCACCTGGGGCGAGATCTTCAGCCTGTTCCCCTCGACCTGCACCGACATGTTCGGTCCAAAATACGCCACCACGAACACCAGCCTGCTCTACACCGCCAAGGGCCTGTCCGCCTTTGTGGTCCCGCTGGCCAACGTTCTGAAGGACTACACCGGCAACTGGCATGCCGTGTTCGCAGTCGCCGCGATCATGAATTTCATCGTCGTAGCGATGGCGCTGTTCGTGGTCCGGCCGATGCGGCTTTCGATCTCGGAAAACAAGGATAAGCACGTGGTCGGGCAGCCGGCGGAGTGACGGCGGGCGGGAGCCCACCAATCAGGCGCGATTTGCGGCGGATTGGCCGAGAACGCGCGAAGTCACGAGCGAGAGGCGCACCAAGAGTGCGCCTCTTTTTTCGTCACACCATCCTGGAATACAAAACACCAAAGAGTCTTCTTGCTCACTCCGAGCCAAGCGCGCAGCCGGGTAAGCGTCAATATTGCTGCCGTTTTAATTGGATTTCCTCCACGTTATTCTCATCTCGGGTGCGTTGACAATTGGTATTTTGTATACCAATGTTGGCGAACCAACCAGCCGGAGGAAATTGCGATGCAAGTCGGAGATATCCTGCGCAAGAAGACCTCGCGTGTGGTGACGGTCCGGATGAACGAGACGGTCGGCGTCGCCGCCCAATTGATGCGCGCCAGCAATATCAGCGCGCTCGTCGTCAAGGACGTCGTTCGCACCGAAGGCAATACGGCGGCCGGCATGTTCACCGAACGCGATGTCGTTCGCGCTATCGCCGAACACGGCGCTGCCGGCGTCAATCTGAAGGTGTCACAGCTGATCTCGGTGCAGAAGCTGGTCGCCTGCACGTCGAACGATACGCTCGAGCACGTCCGTCACCTGATGAATGTGAATCACATCCGCCACCTGCCGGTGATCGACAATTTTGCCCTCGCGGGCGTCGTCAGCATGCGTGACGTCTCGGCGGCGTTCGACGAGGCCAGTACCGGCGCGACACGAGCGGCCTGAAGCCTGATCTCGAGGCGGCTCCCGTTTGAGGAAAGCATTCGCCCCGTCCGTGGGGCGGAAAAAGCGGCGGCTCTTGCATAAAGGCCCTGCCCCGCCCGGCATGGACTTTTGACGGTCGGAACGCCAATCTGCGCCCAATTCCAATGACAACCGCGCGGGAAAAACCACGCGGGAGGAACACTGAGGGCAGATATGATCAAGACGCGCTTTACCGAACTCGTCGGTGTCGAGCACCCGATCGTGCAGGGCGGGATGCAATGGGTTGGCCGGGCCGAGCTGGTCGCCGCGGTCGCCAATGCCGGCGCGCTCGGCTTCATCACCGCGCTGACCCAGCCGACCCCCGAAGACCTGACCAAGGAAATCGCGCGCTGCCGCGACATGACCGACAAGCCATTCGGGGTCAATCTCACCATCCTGCCCTCGATCAAGCCGCCGCCTTACGCGGAATATCGCCAGGCCATCATCGAGAGCGGCATCAAGGTGGTCGAGACCGCCGGCAACAAGCCGCAGGAGCATGTCGACGAATTCAAGAAGCACGGCGTCAAGGTCGTGCACAAATGCACCAGCGTCCGCCACGCGCTGTCGGCGGAACGCATGGGAGTCGATGCGATCTCGATCGACGGCTTCGAATGCGCCGGTCATCCCGGCGAGGACGATACGCCCGGCCTGATCCTGATCCCCACCGCCGCCGACAAGGTCAAGATTCCGATGATCGCCTCGGGCGGCTTCGGCGACGGCCGCGGCCTCGTCGCAGCGCTCGCGCTCGGCGCCGAAGGCATCAACATGGGCACGCGCTTCATGTGCACCAAGGAGAGCCCGATCCACCAGCTGATCAAGGAAAAGATCGTCGCCAACGACGAGCGCGAGACCGAGCTGATCTTCCGCACCATGCGCAACACCTCGCGCGTCGCCCGCAACGCGGTCAGCAAGCAGGTGGTCGCGATGGAGAAGGAGGGCGCGACTTTCGATCAGATCCGCGACCTCGTCGCCGGTGCGCGCGGCAAGATGGTTTATGCCACGGGCGACGCCGACGAAGGCATCTGGTCGGCCGGCCAGGTGCAAGGCCTGATCCACGATATTCCGAGTTGCGCCGAACTCATTTCCCGCATCATGCGCGAGGCCGAAACCATCATCCGCAGCCGAATCGAAGGCATGATGTCCGGACGTCAGCGCGAGGCCGCAGAATAGCTTTGCTCCGCTCTTGAAGGGATGATCCCATGAAGGCCTATGTCTACGGCGCCAACGGCGCTGCGATCACCGACGTGGCAAAACCCGCGCCAAAAGGCACCCAGGTCCTGGTGCGCGTCCGCGCCTGCGGCCTCAACCGCGCCGACCTCGGCATGACCAAGGGCCATGTCCACGGCGCGCGCGGTGGCGTCGGCACCGTGCTCGGCATGGAATGGGCCGGCGAAGTCGCCGAGCTCGGTCCCGAGGCCAAGGGCGTCAAGGTCGGCGACAGGATCATGGGTTCGGGCGCGGCTGCGTTCGCGGAATATACGCTGGCCGACCACGGGCGGCTGTTTCGCACCCCGAGCAACATGAACTTCGACGAGGCCGCCACCCTCCCCGTCGCCCTCGCCACCATGCACAACGCCGTCGTCACCAACGGCGCGTTGCAACCAGGCCAAACGGTCCTGATCCAGGGCGCCAGCTCCGGCGTCGGCCTGATGGCGCTGCAGATCGCAAAACTCAAGGGCGCAAAGCTCGTGATCGGCTCCTCGACGGATGCTACGAGACGCGGACGCTTGAAGGAATTCGGCGCCGACCTCGCCGTCGATTCCAGCGATCCCGGCTGGGTCGATCAGGTGCTCAAGGCGACCAATGGCGAAGGCGTCGACCTGATCGTCGATCAGGTGTCGGGCCCGGTCGCGAGCCAGAATCTCGCCGCCACCAAAATCAAGGGCCGCATCGTCAATGTCGGCCGGCTCGGCGGCACCCATGCCGATTTCAATTTCGATCTCCACGCCGCGCGGCGGATCAACTATATCGGCGTCACCTTCCGCACCCGCACCATCGAGGAAATCCGCGAGATTTTCGACGAGGTCCGCAAGGACATCTGGCCGGCGGTCGAACAGCGCAAGCTGCAGCTGCCGATCGACCGGATCTTTGCCTTCGACGATATCGGCCAGGCCTTCGAGCACATGGACGCCAACAGGCATCTCGGCAAGATCGTCGTGACGCTGTGAGCGCGGGTCCGGTCCAAGATAGCCGCTCATGACGACCACGGCAGACCATCAAGACCCCAACAGGTAGCGATGACCGCCGGGTCCCACGAACTGATTGAGCACGCAAGCATCAAAGGTTGCGGCCATCTGTCGTGCGGACAAATCGGGTGGCATTCTGCCGATCGCCGTGCATAGTCCAGGGCACACGACAGTGCGAATGGTGGCGCCAGGCAGTTCGCGGTTATGCAGCTTGACGGCACGGATTGCGGCCCGGAAGGCCAGATAGGCATTGATCGTGTTGGAGACGTTCATGGGAATTCGCATTGTCGGCGCGCTTACGAGATAAGGAATGGCTGTATCGAAGGTCTCGACAATGGTCGCCTGCCCCACTGGCAACTCGCCATCGTGCTCGTCTCTGAGGTGGGCCTGAAGTCTTGCTTGCAATTCCCAGCCGAAGCGGCGGAGGTAAACCAGGTCAATCCCACCGTCCATGTAGCCGAAGCTATTGGCCGGGCTCACAATCGCATCAGCCGGTTTTTCAAAAATGTCGCCGTGCGAGATTCGCACATTGGCGATGCCCTTGAAGTATTTCTCCCAAGCCCTGACCACGTCCGCATCGATATCGCGCAATTCAAAGACGATTGGTTCCATGTATCTTCCCCGGCACTTGGAGCCAGCCCTGTGCGCTGGCCTTGCAAGCAAAAGCTTGCCATGATGATCACCGATCGCGCTACCCTCACCTTCCGCTCCCGCTCCCAGGCGCTAGTTGGACGATTGCCGAGTTGCGCACCTCTGCGACAATCGGGTCGAGCCTAGAGCGAGATGACTTTCTACGAATCGTCATCTCGCTCTATCTTCTTGTTTGAGCATGATCTTTTCGGAAAACCGCAACACACTTTTCCGGATCATGCTCTGGCTGTTGGCTGGTTGCGCTGGCGGCAATCGTCCTGAAGCAGGAGCGACGGATGGCTACTTTCGTCCTGGTCCCTGGTGCGTGGCTTGGTGGCTGGTGTTGGGGCGACGTAGCGACCTGTCTCCAAGCCGGCGGGCACAGGGTGATTTCCGCGACGCTGACCGGCCTTGGTGAGCGCGCGCATCTGGTCAGTCCGGAGGTTGGACTCCAGACTCATGTCTCCGACGTGGTCGGCCTTTTGCATTTCCGAGACTTGAGCGGGGCTACGCTGGTCGGCCATAGCTATGGTGGAACCGTCATTACCGCAGTCGCGGAACAGGCTTCCACCCGCATCCGCCGCCTGGTCTACCTGGATGCATCCGTGCCGCGGGATGGTGAATCAAACAACGATGTCCTCGGGCCTGAGCTTGCGGCGCAAATTCGTTCCGCCGCCAACGCGGCAGGCACCGGTCTCGTCCCCCCAATCTCGGTGGCCGGATGGGGGCTGTCGTCTGCCATGCGGCCGTGGGTCGAGGCTCGGCTGACGCCGCATCCCCTGCGCAGCCTGGAGGAGCCGGTGCGGCTTGTTTCGAAAGCCGCGGCGCGGCTGCCCCGGGCCTTCATTCGCTCGTCCACACAGTCTGCGCTGTACGGGAGGCTCATGGAGCGCGGGCGTGAGGCGGGTTGGCATTGTCGTGATCTGCCAGGCGGACACTATCCCATGCTGACTGAGTCGGAGGCGCTTGCCTTGTCTCTCGCCGAAATGCCTGTGTAGCGTACAATTCATCGACGGGAGCCATCATGTCTGCGCACACCGACCAACACTCGATCCGCTTCGATGGTCAGGTCATCGTCGTCACTGGAGCCGGGCGCGGACTTGGCGCTGCCTATGCGCGGCTGATTGCGGCCCGCGGTGGCGCCGTCATCGTCCATGATGCAGGGGTCGCGCAAGACGGCACCGGGTTCGATCCGTCGGTCGCAGACGCTGTGGTCGCGGAGATCACGGCAGCGGGTGGAACCGCCGCCGCATGTTACGAAAATCTGGAAGATGCACGCGCCGCCGTGCGGGTCGTCGAATTTGCCGTGGGTCGTTTCGGCAGACTGGACGTCCTGATCCACAACGCGGGACTCGTCGTGTTCGCAACTCTGGAGGCAACAGATCATGCCGTGTGGGATCGCATGCTCGCCATCGGCATCGACGCGCCATTCCATCTCGCTCGCGCCGCCGTTCCGCACATGCGCCGACAGGGCTATGGGCGCATCGTCCTCACCACGTCAGGCCGGGCCATGCGACTCGAATATGCCGTACCCGGGCTGGTCGCGTACTCCGCAGCCAAGATGGCGCAGGTGGGTCTCATGATCGGTCTGGCGGCAGAGCTGAACGACACGAACATTCGCGTCAACGCCATATCGCCTGTTGCCGCGACCCGCGTGCTCCGCCGCAATGCGCCGGAGCTTACGCCCGAACTGGTCGCTCCCGGGGTCGCATTCCTGGCCTCGTCAGCGTGCACGACCTCCGGTGCCGTGCTGAACGCGGCAGGAGGCCGGTTCTCGGCAGCGTGGTGGGAACGCAGCGACGGACTGGATCTCGGTCCGACACCCGCGTCCCCCGAGGACATCGCAGCGCGCTGGCCGGAGATCGCCGGGTCTCCGCAGTCGCCCAGCTGAGCAAGACCGGTAATGACGAGACGCGATCTGCAAATTGCGTCAGGATCGCATCACCTGTCGTGTGGATTAGATGGCGGGATGTGCCGGAGCCTGCCATCGGGCCGCGCGTAGAGCGGCCCGACCCGCGCCCGACGCGCTGGCTTTGCAGCCGAAAGCTTGCAATGATGATCGCCGATCGCACTAACCGAGCGGGTCGACAACAGTCGTAGATGCCAGCCTTGACACCAGATCTTCACCAGAAACTAACCGCGTGGCGCCGCCATTTGCATGCTCACCCCGAGCTTTCCTTGCAGGAGAAGCTGACGTCCGCCTTCGTGCAGGAGCGGCTGACCGAACTCGGGATTCCCTTCGAGGCCGGAATCGGCGGCCACGGCGTGGTCGCGACGCTGTCGCGCGGACATGCGCGCGCCAGCGTCGGTCTGCGCGCGGACATGGACGCGCTGCCGATCACGGAGATGAGCGGGCTGCCTTATGCCTCGCGCAATCCCGGAATCATGCATGCATGCGGCCATGACGGGCACACGGCATCGCTGCTTGGTGCGGCGGCGCTCTTGGCCGCCGACACGGACTGGAGCGGAACGGTCCATTTCGTGTTTCAGCCGGCCGAGGAAGGCTATGGCGGCTCTCGCGCGATGATCGATGCCGGCCTGTTCGACCGGTTTCCCATGACGCGGATCTTCGGCTTTCACAATTGGCCCGGACTCGCTGCCGGCACGATCGCGGTCCATGACGGCATCGTGATGGCAGCCGGAGGGCGGATCACGCTCACGATCGACGGCCACGCCGGCCACGCCGGCATGCCGCATCTGACGCGTGATCCTCTGCTCGCGGCGGGGCACTTGATCGTCGCGCTGCAATCGATCGTCGCGCGGACGATCGATCCGCTCGACACCGCCGTGGTCTCGCTTTGCACCATCGAAGGCGGCACGGCGGGAAACCAGATCGCCGGGCGGGTGGTGATCCGCGGCACTTTGCGCAACCATCGCGGTCCGGTCAGGCAGACGATCGTCGCGGGAATTGAGCGGATCTGCGCCGGGATTGCCACAAGTTTCGGCGTCACCGTCACGCCCGAAATCACCACGGGAATGGGGCCGGTCATCAATACGCCGGCGGAAGCAGGTCTCGCCCGCGCAGCTGCCGAGAAGGCGCAGCTGCCGCTGCGCTGCGACCTCGCACCCAGCATGGCCGGCGAGGATTTTGCCTTCTACCTGCAGCATCGGCCCGGCGCTTTCGTCTGGATCGGCAACGGCGAACTCCGCCAAGGTGCGGAACTGCACGGTCCGCGCTATGATTTCAACGATGCGATCTTGCCGGTCACCTGCCGCTGGATGGCCGAAGTCGCCAAAACCGCGCTGGCTGCGAACTAGTCCAGCGTTTCCAAAGTCCGAATCATATCCGACCTCATCCTGAGGAGCATCGCGCAAGCGATGCGTCTCCGGACGATGCGTTGCATCGCCTTGAGAAGGATGGCCGCAGGCAACGGCCGTGCAAGCCGCCATCCTTCGAAACGCGGGCAAGAGCGCGCTCCTCAGGATGAGGTCTGCACATGTAGATGCCGAACTGATAGGTTTCATAGGATCGATCGGCGAGTGGTCCAATTCCACATTCGCACCCCAATTTGGCGGGCGCTTTTGCGAAATGTAAGAATCAAGGGACCACGGGCAAACCAACACTCGATGCCCGCGCCATGCACGTCTGCGCACTTCACTCCGGTCGCCCGCGCGCAGCCGTCGGCGTCAAGCCAAAACGGCGGCGAAAGCAGCGATTGAAATAGGAGATTTCGTTGAAGCCGCAGGCTTCGGCGATTTCGCCGATTTTCATTCGGTCACAGCGCAGGTCGAAGAGCATGCTGCGGGCGCGCTGCAGCCGCAGTTCCAGCACCCGCTCGGTGAAGCTCGATCCAGCCTCCTGCAACAGGATTTGAATATACCGCGGCGTGACGCCGAGCCTGCGCGCAATATCGTTCGGCGAGAATCTGGGATTGGTGAAGCCGGCACGAATATCCGACAGGATGTCCTGAAGGCGCGCGGCGCGCAGGCCGCGCATGCGCGCGACTTCGGTGGCATCCCGGCCGGCGCCCAAGGCGAGGGCAATGAGGTCGGTGAGCGTGGTTTCGATATGCGCGATCAGATCGGGATCATCTCCCGGTCCACCGGCTTCAGCGAGCAACGATGCATACCGGCGCAAATGCCGCATCGCCGGCGTGTTGGCATCGAGGGGTCTGGCGACGAGGTCTTCCACACCGGCGACAAGATCCTCCAGATGGACCCGAGGAACCGCTATCTGCAACCAGGAACTGCGATCGCCGGCACGGAAATCCAGCGAATCGTTGCAAACGCCAAGCACGGCGGTTGCAGCATCGAACATGACCTCGCGCCCGCGCTGCGCGAACGATATCGAGCCCGGATCGGATCCGAAGCTGAGATAGAAGTCCGGACGCAAGGTTGCGGCGACGCCTGACGATGTGGACACGCGATCCATGGTTCCTGAAAACCCGACCATCAAGGCACTGCCGAATTGCGCAGCCTCCAGGCGTTGCGAAAACGGACGGTCGGGCAGGCAGGATACCTCAAGCGCGCCAAATACGCCGCCCAGAAAGTCGCGCCATTCCGACAGGCGCGCCCGGTCGTCGAATTGAATCGGCAAATCGTCGGTAGAAAAAACGATCTTGTTCAAAAGCGACCTGTCCGTGAGATGGGATAACTCCCAAGACATCGCACCGGACACGCGCTCCCGGCGCCGCACCCTATCATTGCATTTCGCGCCGCAATTGAAAGCAAAAAAGATCGGCACGGCGCGGTTGTTCGTTTCAGGACAAGTCTCCTGCGCATGAGTCCAGGAAAATGGCCCGCCATCGCGTCATGATGAGATGGGAATCCACCAACCACGATCCGCCGACTCAGGTGGAACGTGCATCTCCGCTTCAGCACAGGACTAACGGCTGGCGCTGCGCCGCAGTTAAATTCCGGCAACGGTGTTCGGCTCAAGCCGTGCGAACGGTCTGCCGCCTCCAGAGCACGGTGCTGCCAGGCGACTTGAACCCGCCGATCAGACGTCGAGACCCATCATCGGGAATAGCAATCCGGAGAATGCACAAAATGACCGTCATCGAATTCGTCCGTGCGATTGCGCGTGCCGAAACTTCATCGGCCAAGGGTGATTCCTTTTCCGGCATCGTCATTTTCTGCGGCATCAGCCTGCTGCTCGGCGTTGCCGCATTGGTTTTTGGTTGGCTTGGAGAACCTGCCGCCGTCATGTTCTAAGCTGCTCGTCCATGGCAGGTTCAGGTTTCGAGCGCGCATGATGCGCTCGGCGTCGTGCGGCGATGGCCATGTGGCGGCGCGGCAACATATCAACTGAATCACCCGGTCAGTGCCGATCGTCCAATTTGAATTCGTCGCAGGACAAACAGCCTGTGCTGCTCCGGCCTAGGTTGCGCTCAATGCCATGGGGGCATGAGTCGGCACCGCGCCGATGAGACGCGAGGGTCGTTGCAATGATCAGGTTGACCAGGCCGCACGCGACGGAGCAGATCGCCGCGCTGCTGGCGACCACGGCGCTGGTTGCTGCGGCCGCACTGCTGCCCGGTGCAGCGCGGGCGCAGGACGCGACCTGGCTCGCCGCCCCCGGTACCGGCGATTTCAACACCGCCGCCAACTGGAACCCGGCCGCGGTGCCGACCGGCACCGCCTTCTTCGATACATCCGCCACCACCAGCCTGTCGTTTTCGGCACTCGCCACCAACATCGGCGGCTGGACCTTCAACGCCGGGGCGTCGGCCTACACTTTCACCAATTCCAATGCTGTGGACTTCGGTGGGGCCGGCATCGTGATCAACGGCGGCAGCGCCAGCATCACCAACAACAGCGCCGGGTTCCTGAGCTTCGCCTCCAACAGCACCGCAGGCAGCGCCAGCATCACCAACGCCGGACTTGTGGAGTTCGTCGACACCAGCACGGCTGGTAGCGCCACCATCACCAACAACAACATAGTGAACTTCTTCGGCACCAGCACCGCCGGTGGCGCCAGCATCACCAACAACGCGCGCGTGGAGTTCAACGGCAGCAGCACGGCCGGCGGCGCCACCATCACCAACAACGGCACCGGGATAGTGGCCCTCCTGAACACCAGCTCGGCCGGCGGCGCCACCATCAACAACAACAACGGACTCGTGGAGTTCTTCGGCACCAGCACGGCCGGCGGCGCCACCATCAACAACACCAACAACGGACTCGTGGAGTTCTTCGACACCAGCACGGCGGGTGGCGCCACCATCAGTAACAACCACTTACTGAGCTTCCAGAACAACAGCACGGCGAGCAACGCCACCATCACCAACAACGGCACCGGAGGCCTGAGCTTCGTCGACAGCAGCACGGCCGGCAGCGCCAGCATCACCAACAACGGCGCTGGAATCGTGACGTTCTTCAACACCAGCACGGCCGCTAGCGCCACGATCACCAACAACCACTCAGTGACCTTCTTCGACACCAGCACGGCCGGCAACGCCGTCATCACCAACAATATCGCCGCGGGCATAGACTTTCGCAACGCCAGCACCGCCGGTGGCGCCAGCATCACCAACAACGGCACCGGGGTCCTGAGCTTCTTCGAGAGCAGCACGGCCGGCAGCGCCAGCATCACCAACAACGGCACCGGAAATCTGCAATTTCGCGACACCAGCTCGGCCGGCAGTGCCCACATCACAAATAACGCCAGTGTGAACTTTACTGTCTCCAGCACAGCCGGCAGCGCCACCATCATCACCAACAGCGGCGGCGCGACCGGTTTGTTGGACTCGGCCAGCGGCGGAACCGCACGGTTCGTCCTGAACGGCACCGGCCTGCTCGACATTTCAAACCTTGCGTCGACCGGCACCACGGCCGGCTCGATCGAGGGCGACGGCTTGGTTTTTCTGGGCGCCAAGAACCTGGCGGTTGGCGGCAACAATCTCTCGACCAGTTTTGCTGGCGTCATCGGCGGCGCAGGCGGCTCACTGACCAAGACCGGCGGCGGCACGCTGACGCTTTCGGGGGTCAATACCTACACCGGCCCGACCAGTGTCGACGGCGGCATCCTCAGCGTGAACGGATCGATCGCATCGTCGTCCCTGACCACCGTGAACGCCGGCGGCACGCTCGGCGGCAACGGCATCGTCGGCAATACCGTGATCAATGGCGGCGCGCTGGCGCCGGGCAACTCGATCGGCCTGCTCACCGTGCAGGGAAGCCTCGCGTTCACGACGGCGTCCAGCTACATGGTGCAGGTCTCGGCTGCGAATGCCGACCGGGTCAATGTGACGGGCACGGCGACGCTCGGCGGCGCCACGGTGAATGCATCGTTCGCCCCCGGCACGAATGTGGCGAAGCGCTACACGATCCTCAACGCCACCGGCGGCGTCAGCGGCACCTTTGGCGCCGTGGTCAACAGCAATCTGCCGAATTTCCAGACCACGCTGAGTTATGACGCCAACAACGCCTATCTGAACCTGACCGCGGCGCTGGGGGCTCTGCAGGGGCTGTCCGTCAATCAGCAGAACGTTGCCACTGCCGTCAATGGTTTCTTCAACGGCGGCGGCACGCTGCCGCCCGGCTTCATCAGGCTGTTCGGCCTGAGCGGCGGCAATCTCGGCACCGCGCTGACCCAAGCCTCCGGTGAGACCGCGACGGGAACGCAGCAGACCACCTTCGATGCGATGAACCTATTCATGGGCCTCTTGACCGATCCCTTCGTCGCCGGACGCGGCGATGGCGTTTCCGCATCGAACGGCGCGCCGCCACAATTCGCCGAAGGGAATGCTGGCGCCAACGCCTATGCCGCGATCCATCGCAAGGCGCCGGTCCCGGCCGAGCCGTTCGTGCAGCGCTGGAGCGTGTGGGCGGCCGGCTACGGCGGATCGCAAACCACCGACGGCAATGCGGCGCTGGGATCGAACAACACGACCAGCCGCATCGCAGGCAGCGCGGTTGGGGCCGACTACCGGTTCTCGCCGTCGACGCTGGCAGGTTTTGCGCTGGCCGGCGGCGGCACCAATTTTGCCATCGCCAACGGCCTCGGCAGCGGCCGCTCCGACCTGTTCCAGGCCGGCGCCTTCATTCGTCACACCGCGGGTCCGGCCTATGTCTCGGCGGCGCTGGCCTATGGCTGGCAGGACATCACCACCGACCGCACCGTCACCATTGCCGGCGTCGATCAGCTGCGTGCGCAGTTCAACGCCAATGCCTGGTCCGGACGCGTCGAAGGCGGCTACCGCTTGGTCTCGCCGTGGATTGGCGGCATCGGCATCACGCCCTACGCGGCAGGACAATTCACCACCTTCGACCTGCCCGCCTATGCCGAGCAGGCGCTGCTCGGCACCAACACCTTCGCGCTGGCCTATGGCGCAAAGAACGTCACCGCATCGCGCAGCGAATTGGGGCTTCGGACCGACCAATCCTTCGCGATGTCTGACGGCATCTTCACGCTGCGCGGACGCGCGGCATGGGCGCACGATTTCAACCCCGATCGCAGCATCGCCGCCACCTTCCAGACCCTGCCGGGCGCGTCCTTCGTCGTCAACGGCGCCGCGCAGGCCCATGAGGCCGGTCTCGTCACGGCCTCCGCCGACATGAAATGGCTGAACGGCTGGTCCGCCGCCGCCACCTTCGAGGGCGAGTTCTCCAGCGTCACCCAGAGCTACGCCGGCAAGGGCGTGGTGCGATATTCGTGGTGAGGCGACGACGTGCGGTAACGCTCGGCGTCAGACGGGCTACACGCTGCGATGGCCATGTGGCGACGCGGCAACATATCAGCTGAATCACCCGTCAATGCTGATTGTCCAATTCGAATTCGTTTGAGGACAAACAGCCTGTGCAGCTCCGACCTAGGTTGCGCTCAATGCCTTGGGGGCATGAGTCGGCACCGAGCCGACGAGACGCTGGGGTCGTTGCGATCATGATCAGGTTTGCCAAGCCGCACCCGGCGGTGCACATCGGTGCGCTGTTCGCGACCGGGGCGCTGGGGGTCTTTGTACACCTGGCATCCCGCCTTCGCAGCAATTGCCAATTTGCGCTCAAACAGCGATCGCTGGCGCTGGCAATCATCTTGTTGGGCGCACTTGGCTTCCCGTCACTTGCCGCGGCGCAGGCTCCGGTGGTCACGACCAATCCCACCGACGTGACGGTGAGCGCGGGCGGAACCGCGGTGTTCACGGCGGCGGCGACTGGTGTGCCTTCGCCCACGGTACAGTGGGAATTCAGCACCGACGGCGGCGCGACCTTCAGCAACGTCTCCGGCGCCACCACGACGACACTGACCATCCCGAACGTTCTGGCGGCCCAGAACGGCACGGAGCTCCGCGCGGTGTTCACCAACGCCAGCGGTACGGCGACGACCACTGCAGCGACCATGACGGTGAACTTTGCTGCGCCCGTCGTCACGGCGAACCCGGTCGATATCACGGTGAGTGCGGGAGGAACCGCGGTGTTCACGGCGGCAGCGACCGGAACGCCGACACCAACCGTGCAGTGGGAATTCAGCACCGACGGCGGCGCGACCTTCAGCAACGTCGCCGGCGCCACCACGACGACGCTGAGCCTCCCGAACGTTCAGGCCAGCCAGAACGGCACGAAACTCCGCGCGGTGTTCACCAACGCCAGCGGTACGGCGACGACGACTGCAGCGACCATGACGGTGAACTTTGCTGCGCCCGTCGTCACGGCGAACCCGGTCGATATCACGGTGAGCGCGGGAGGAACCGCGGTGTTCACGGCGGCAGCGACCGGAACACCGACGCCAACCGTGCAGTGGCAGTTCAGCATCGATGGCGGCGTGACCTTCAACAACGTCGCCGGCGCCACCACGACGACGCTGAGCCTCCCGAACGTTCAGGCCAGCCAGAACGGCACGAAACTCCGCGCGGTGTTCACCAACGCCAGCGGCACCGCGACCACCACGGCTGCGACGATGACAGTGACCTTGGCGTCGTCCATGACCGCCAATGCGGGCACGACGCCGCAGAGCGCCACAGTCTCGACGGCCTTCGCAAATCCGCTCGCGGTGACGGTGAAGGACGCCGGCAATAACCCTGTCTCCGGCGTCAACGTCACCTTCGCGGCTCCAGGAGTCGGTGCCAGCGGCGTGTTCTCCAACACGACCGCCACCATCACTGTCGCCACCAACGGCTCCGGCATCGCGTCCGCACCGTTCTCCGCCAATGCCACCGCCGGTGGTCCCTACGCGGTGACCGCAGCAGCAGCCGGACTGGCGACGGTGAACTTTGCACTGACCAACACGGCGGCCAAGGCTGCGACGACCGTCACAGTCGCCTCCTCGCTCAATCCAAGCGTCGCCGGCCAGACCGTAACGTTCACGGCCACGGTGAGCGGAGCTGCGCCGACTGGTTCGATCACCTTCAAGGACGGCGCAACGACGCTTGGCACTGCAACGCTCAATGGAAGTGGACAGGCGACGCTGTCGACGTCGTCCCTGAACGCGGGTTCGCATTCGATCACCGCGGTCTATGGCGGAGATGCCGGCAACAATGGCGGAACATCGGCGGCTCTGACTCAAACCGTCAACACCCCCGCGGACAGTCTGAAACTGCGCGCCCTGCAGGTTACGGTGACGCCGATGGTGGCGCAGTTCTCGGGCCAGGCGATTTCCGATGCGGTCGGCAGCGCGATCAGTGAAGGCTTCAGCGAAGGCGGCACCTTGATCGCTCCAACCGGCAACGGCGTCAGGATCAATTTCGCAGCCGATCCCGACGCGCGGGCAGCGAATGTCGCTCCTCTCGCGACCGATCCGTTTGGCAGCGCCAACGGCTCGTTTGTGGAAGGCAGCCGCGGACTTGGATCTCATCCGTCGTCATCGTCGCGCAGCGCCGACGGCTTCGGCGCGCTCGCTTACGTCGGGCCTGCCAAAGCGCCGCGAATCCGCGCGACTGAACCCAGGGAATGGTTCGGCTGGGCCGAAGTGCGCGGGGCAACGCTCGACCGCTGGGGCAGTTCGGCTGCGGCGGCTGGCGCCAGTGTACTGTATGGCAACCAGGTCAACCTGTTGGGGGGCCTGACACGCAAGTTCACACCGAACTTCCTGATCGGCGTCCTCGGCGGCTACGAAACCTTCGATTACCGTTCGGACGCGCTGCAGGGCCGCTTGAAGGGCGACGGCTGGACCGTCGGCTCCTATCTCGGCTGGATGATCGCGCAGAACATCCGCTTCGATACCGCGGTCGCCTATTCCGGCATCGGCTATGACGGGACGGCCGGCACGGCGGCGGGTTCATTTCGCGGCAATCGCTGGCTGGTCACGGGCGGCTTGACGGGCACCTACCGCAGCTACGGCGTTCAGATCGAGCCTTCGGCGCGCGTCTATGCCTTGTGGGAGCATGAGAACGCCTACACCGACACGCTCGGCACACTGCAGACCGCCCGCGACTTCGCGACCGGTCGCGCCAGCGGCGGTGTCAAGCTGTCCTATCCCGTGCTCTGGTCGGCGGCGACCGTTCTGGCGCCGTATGTCGGCCTCTATGGCGACTATTATTTCAACAGCGACAGCGCAGGCGCTGCGGCCGCCGCGGCAGTGACAATCCCGTCCAATCTCATCCTCGATGGCTGGTCCGCGCGCGCTACCGGCGGGTTTACGGCGAAGTTCGGCAACGGTGCTGTGCTGGCGGTCGGGGCCGAGCGTGCCGGAATCGGCGGCAGTTTCGGGTTCTGGACCTATCGGGCCCGTGCCTCGGTGCCGTTCGGTGCACAATAGACCTTCTGGAAATTTTTCTCTTGCTCAAAGTATCGGATAGCGCTTGGCGCTTCCGGTGCCTCTCGGCGTCGGAGGGAGAGGACTGCGTGCTGCGATGGCCATATGGCGGCGCGGCCGGGTGAAGGTCCCGGCCGCGTCAGGTTCGATCGGCGCTGTCCTCAGCGATCAATCACAGCGGCGGCGATGGGACTCGCCATCGCCCTCCTCGCTGACCAGCATCAAAGGCGAACCCTCGGCCTCGCAGCCGTGATCGTCTTTCGGGGTGGTGAAGACGGCGATGCAGCCAATCGCGCTGTTGCCGCCGGCCGCCGTGCAAAGACCGCCGGTCGCGCTGCTCGGGATCGGCACATAGACCCGATTGCGGACCGGATCGGCGGCAACCGAGTGAGCGTTGCCGATGCCGGTGCCCTTGCCGGTGGTGACGACGCTTGTATCTTCCTTCAGCCTCTCGGCATCGACGACGCCGAGAAATTGGCTGGTGCCGACCGCCGCCGAGCGGGCCAGGAAATAATGCCCGTCGCCGGGATTGTACCAGACCTCGTCGGCGCCCGATTCATTGTTCAAGGTGGCGAGCACATGGCCATTGCGATCGTCAATGACCACCGTCGAGGCATTCGCGTTCACGGCGCCGTTGCAGCCAAGCAGGATCTGATGATCCGGACCGATCGCCATTCCCTGCGGGCCGGAGCATTGCGCGACCGGAATCACATAGGTCGTCTCGACCTTGCCGGTGTGATCGATGACCGCCACTCCCCCCGCCGCGCTGTTGTCGCCCGGGCCGTTGATCTCGGGAATCGAAATGTAGAACCGGTCGGTCCGCCGGTCATACTGACATTGCTCGGCGCCGTTGGAGGCCTTCGGCGTGCCGTTGTTGCCATCGAACGTGATGCGCTTCAGCACCATGTAGGTCTCGGTCGAAATCAGGGTCGCAAACGGAAACGGCGCCTCCGCGTTGTTTGCGACCAGCACGACGTTGTGCTTCGGGTCGAAGCACAATTCATCGGCGCGATGAACGCCGCCGGTGGAAATCGTGTGAACCGGAGTGCTTCCCGCCCCCTCCAGATCGAACACCTTGACGGTGCTGTCGCCATCGCCCGCCCACACCTCCCGGTGCCTGATGGCAAGGACGCCGTCGGGGCCGGCGCAGTCGTTGGCGCCCGCGGGCTGCTTGATCGGCGGACAGGCGCCCGGACCGGTGAACACGCCCTTGCCGAGCTGCTTGGTGAACGCGTTGTGATCGGTATCGATGACATCGATCGCATTCTGGGTCCGATCGCCGAGCAGATAGAGGCCGAGCACGGGATCGACGAAGCTGATATCGAAGGAGTTGATGTTGCCCGAAGGGGCCGAGATCGCCTTGGTTGCCGTGAATGCCTCGTCGGCAGCGCCCGCTGGCGCACTCATGGTCAGCAGCGCCGACGCCATCGCGCCTGCGCTCATTGCCAATAGACGCAGTTCCACTCTCATGGGGTTAGCCTCCCTGATTGACCGATCTGATTGATCGATCTTTTTTTTGCAACCCGAAGTTCTTTTGCGACTCGGGCCGCGTTATTTTACGGCGCGGCATATTGCGATGAATTGACGCAACGGTGGCTTTTGGGAGGCGCCGCGTTGGCGCACGGTGATCGTGGCGGCGAGGCAACACACGCCTGAATTGCTCGAAAGATCAAAGCCGTTTCATGCACAGCAGAGCACCAGTACTTCAACCTGCGGGTGCGCAACGCCTCAATTTTGACACGAAGACGTCGCCCGGCGTCTACCAGGCAAGGGCCGAACCGTAATGCTGCCACACCAACGATAGTACCGTTCCATCCGAAATTTTCGGAGGTACGCATGGGCAGGCTCGCAGCTGCGCTGCTCACGATGATCTTGATTGCGGCCGCATCCCCTGCAATCGCATCTGATTGGCTACCACTGACCAAATCTCAAATCGTCGATTTGACTGTCGGCTCGGCAAACACCGAGTCGCTGAAGATCGAGCTTGTCGATGAACAGACAAAAGCAAAGAAAACCAAGTCGCTGGCCGTTGATGAATCTGTGTGGGCGGCCACCAACACCGCGCTCGCGATCGGCATCTTGATGGCGGGAAAGGACGAGAACATTCATACAATACGAATACCGGTCTTCACCCTCGGCCTGTCGGCAAGTCAAGAAAGGGCAGATCGCGTGTTTGGGCTGCTGTCGGATTTGTTCGGCAATATCTTTCCGGATTGGCCGGAAGCCCGGGGTTGGCCGAGGAGCAGCCTAAAGGAGGCCTGGAACATACATCCTCTGGTGACTAAGAAGATGCCTGCCGACCCCGATGATCTTGTCATCAGGAAAACTCTTGGCGGCATCACCATTGCACGTTTGGTGTACCGCCCGATATTGTCGTCTATACAATTACGGTGCGGGACGGCTGTATTCCTGAGCTGAAGCGGGGAGATCCTCTCGATCGGCTGATCTGCTAAGCACACAGATGGCATCTGACAGTTCGCGAGCGGTCCCGTCCGGTATTGTGACCTATGCGGACGGCCAACTTCGGTCTACGGCGCGGCGGCATCATCCACGCCACCAACGTTTGCAGACAAGACAGCCTTCGGCTTTCTGTAGACGCCTCAACCGCCTTCATCCTTGTTCATGAGCTGAGCCCCAAGATAATCGGAAAAAGTTCGTACCTTGAGCGACGGGCGACGGCCGCCCGGATAGACAGCGTGCAGCTCGACCCAATCAAGTTGATAATCGGGAAGGATCGCTGCGACCTCGCCTGCCTCGAGCTCGGCCCGGCACATCCATCGCGATGCGACGGCTATTCCGAGCCCTGCTTTGGCGCAGGCAATGACGCCGTCGGCCGAGGTGACCTTGATCGACCCTTCCACGGTTACGAACGCTGCTTTCCCCGATCGCGTGAAGCTCCAGCCGGTCCGTCCGGAGAGACCCGGGCCGAGAATGCAGTCGTGGCTCGCGAGATCGGCCGGCGTTTGCGGCGCTCCCTTGCGCGCAATGTAGCCAGGCGAGGCAACGGCGAGGCGCGGAGCCTTGCCCAACAATCGCGCGCCGAATCCGGAATCGGGCAAAGGACCTAAACGCAAGGCCATATCAGCGCCTTCGGCGATCAGATCCTCGGTCCGGTCGGACATCAGCAGCTCGATGCCTAGTTTCGGATGCTGCGCCGCGAAGCCAGGCAGGCGGGGGATCACTTCGCGAGTTCCGAATGCCCCCGACAACGCCACCCGCAATGTGCCGCGCAGGCTGTCCATGCCGCGGGCTGTATTTTCGGCGTCGTCGAGATCACCGAGAATTTGCCGCGCCCGTTCAAGAAACACCCGGCCGGCGTCGGTCGGCGTGACGTGCCGTGTGGTGCGCAAGAGCAGCTTTACACCCAGCCGCGCCTCGAGGTCCGCCACCATCCGCGATATCGAAGGCTGCGACACCCCGAGCTCGCGCGCGACGCGAGAGAAGCTGCCGGTCTCGCCGGCGCGGACGAAGGCGGTCAATTCCCGGAGCCGGTCACTCATACGCCTGGCGTATAAGTCAGATACGCCACGCTCGTCTACTGCGCGCGACCGTTCGACCTCATCTTTTTGCAGAGCCGGACAGCAGGCCGGCGGCCAGAGCGAACGAGACGAGGAGGCACCAATGACGACGACAGCACTTATCACCGGAGCGACGAGCGGTATCGGCCGCGCGGCAGCCGACAAACTGGCGCAATCGGGCGTTCATGTCATGGTCGTGGGCCGCAATGTGGAACGCGGCGAAAGGACGATTGCCGAAATACGTGCGGCGGGCGGCAAAGCCGATTTCATCGCGTCCGACCTTCGCGATGCTGCAAGCGCCCGAGCGGTCGCGAAAAAGGCCGTCGAGTTGGGAAACGGCCATGTCGACGTCCTGATCAATAACGCCGGCGTGTTTCCATTCGGTCCGACGCATGAAATGGGCGAGGAGACGTTCGACGACGTCTATGCGCTCAATGTGAAGGCTCCCTTTTTCCTCGTCGCCGAGCTTGCCCCGCTGATGGCGCAGCGAGGCAAAGGCGCAATCGTCAACGTTTCAACGATGGTCGCCGATTACGGCGCAGCGGGCTTGAGCCTCTACGGATCGAGCAAAGCCGCCATCAATCTGCTGACCAAGGCGTGGGCGGCCGAATATGGACCCAAGGGCGTCCGCGTCAATGCAGTCAGTCCCGGACCGACCCGCACCGAAGGCACGGCGGCAATGGGCGACGCCCTGCAACAGCTCGCGGCGCAAGCACCGGCCGGGCGCCCGGCCGCGCCCGAGGAAATTGCCGAGGCGATAATGTTCCTGGCCACCGACCGCGCCAGTTTTGTCCATGGCGCGATTGTGCCGGTCGATGGCGGCAGAACCGCCGTATAGATTTCGTCGCCTCTCAGGTCGCTTGTGACCCCGCGCCGACAGCCGACTTCGCCCCGCGCGAGCCGTTTACGAGCTTTTTGTGACACCCGGCGCCGGCGACCCGCACACCTCTGAGATGTCATCCTGGTGTCAAGCAGCCGCAACACGGCGCAACATAATGTACCACGGTCGGCAAGTCGTTCCTTATTTTCATCCGCCGACGTCGGGAGAACGCAATGAAAAAATTCAGAGCTTCATTGAAGGCGCCAATTTCCCTGGCGCTAGGGCTCTTCTTTCTTGGTGCCGCCTCGCCATCGGCATCGGCGACATGCCAGCTGGATTCGCCGGGCGGACACATCAAGCGGGTCGTCTACATCATATTTGATAACGTGCACCTGCGGCGCGACAATCCAAACGTTCCGTCTGACCTCGAGCAGATGCCGAACCTGTTGAATTTCCTGCAAGGCAAAGGCGTCATCAGCGGCAATCATTACACGCCGCTGATCTCCCACACCGCCGACGACATTCTCACCGGGCTGACGGGGGTCTATGGCGATCGTCACGGCAGCCCGATTTCGAACAGCTTCGGGATCTTCAAGAAGGATAATTCCGCGGCCGTTTTTCAGACGTCCTTCGTTTACTGGACCACCACCACGGCGCAGAGCCATCCCGAAGCCGGCGAAAACCTGCCCGTCCTCTTGAACGAGAACGGAAAGAACGCGCCGGCGCCGTGGGTTTCCTACACCCGCGCCGGCTGCGACGTCGGCGCTTTCTCCTTGAATGGTCTTGCGCTAGAGAACAAGACCGACATTGCAAACATCTTTGGTTCGTCCGTCGCTGCCGGCGCCGCAACCCAGGATTATGAAGGCATTACGATTCACTGCGCGCAGGGCAGCCGTCTGTGCAACAACCCCTCCTTTGCGAGGCCCGATCTTCTCCCCGATGAGCCCGGCGGCTATAGCGGCTTCTCTGCGCTTTACGGCAACATCAACGTGCAGCCGGTGATCTCGCCGAACGGTCCGGTGACGGATCTTGATAACGTGGTGATTACCGATCCGTTCTCGAACAAGCCGGGCTTCCCTACCGACTTCGATCCTTCCGCGACGGCCGCGCTCGGCTATGCCGCAAAAATGCTCGAAGCTGGCGTTCCCGTCGTTTACACTTATGTTGCCGATGCGCACGACCCGCACCATCTGGACGTTCCGAATGCGGGTGCCGGCAATCCGAACGGCGGCCATGCCTATGGTCCGGGCGAGGCTGGCTATGTCGCGGCGCTGAAGGCTTACGACCAGGCCTTTGGCAAATTCTTCGCCCGCCTCAAAGCGGATGGCATCGACGAGACCAACACGCTGTTTGTCGTCGTGCCGGACGAGAACGACCATTTTGTTGGCAGCACGCCGGCCCCGGCACATTGCGACGGTGTCACAACGCCCTGCACTTATGCGAAGTCCGGCGAAATCGAGGTGTCACTCGACAAGCTCGTGCTCGCTCAGCGAATGAACAGCACGCGTTTCTCGGTGCACAGCGACGACGCCCCCAACATGTACATCAACACCAATCCGGGCCCGACCGACACCCTCACCCGGACCATGGAGCATGACGTCGACGCGCTGGTCGCGACCAGCCCGATCACCGGCAATTCCGACAAGCTGTCGAAGCTGCTGGCCGATCAGGCCGAAATGAAGCTCCTGCACATGGTAACCAAGAGCCCGGCGCGCACGCCGACGTTCACCATCTTCGGCGACGACAACTATTTCCTCGAAACGGGCAACAACAATGGCTGTGCGACCCCGACGGACGTCGTATGCGAAGCTCCCGGCTTTGCCTGGAACCACGGCGACTTCCAGAAGCAGATCACCCAGACCTGGGTTGCCATGGTGGGACCCGGTGTGAAACGGCTCGGCCGCGACGACGACGTGTTCACCGATCATGCCGACGTACGGCCGACGTTGATGGCGCTGCTCGGCCTGACGGACGACTATGTGCACGAGGGGCGCGTCGTCGCCGAGTTCATGCAGGACAATGCGCTGCCGCCGGGCATCCGCAAGAGCCGCGAAAACTTTGTCGAGTTGGCGCAGGTGTTCAAGCAGCTCAACGCCCCAAAGGGCGAACTCGGCCGCGCCAGTCTGGTTTGGTCCAACCGCTCGGTCACCAGCACCGATAAGGTCTATGCCCGCTATTTGGAGCGGATCGGCGATATCACCGCCGATCGCGACCAACTTGCGAGCCAGATCAAGACGGTGTTGAACAATGCGGCATTCCACAACCAGGCGGTCGAGGAAGGTGCGGAAGATGGTCTCGGTCGCCGCGCCAAAGCCTTGATCGACCAGGTCAAGGATCTCGCTGAACGCGACCGCGATTTCGTTGATTGAACCTCTGCCGCGGTCATCCTTTGCAACTTTGGCCTGCCGGCTTACCACCGGCAGGTTTCCTGGAAACTGCGAAGCCTTTCAGCCACTGCAAGGACCGCTGACGGCACATCACGTCCTTCTCGCTGCGCGAAAAATTAATCGGCTATGGCTCGGTATGCTCTTCACATTCCCGGAAGCGGCCTTCCGAAGGAATGCCCTGCTCCGCAATTCGCACGCCACTGCGTTTTTGCCCAGCCAAGACCCATAGCGGTCGTGCGCCTCTCAATCGAGCGCCGACTCCTTGTAGCGCGGGCGTTCACAGGATCAGTCGAGCGGTTACAAGAGCTGATTGGACACGACTTTGAATACTCCTGATGGTGGCCGTGCTCAAATGTCGTTATCGCGGAGACAGAGATGGTCGGTCACCTGCTCGATGTGCCTCTTGACGATCTCGAATTCATTGCGCGCCGAGCGTTGCAGACACCCATGCGATCCTCGCCTGTGCTGGACGCTCGGATTGGGCGGGCAATCCACATCAAGGATGAGACCGCTCAACGCGGTGGATCGTTCAAATTCCGCGGGCGCTCCTTGGAGTAAGAAACGCAGGGCAAGGTGTCGTAGCAGCGGGAGCGGGCAACTTTCCGCTTGCAGTTGGCTTGGCCGCTCAGGAACTCAACAAACCAGCTTGCCTGGTCATCCCCAATGACGCGCCGGCATTCAAAAGAGCCCAGGTAGAAAAGACTGGAGCCGAGATAAAGATCACGGAGCGCTCGGACTTGGCGGACAGCGCGCGAATGGAAGCTCACAAACGAGGTTGGCGCAACCTGCACGCCTTTGAAAGCATAGAGATGATCGCCGGGAGTTACACCCTCGGTTCGGAGATTGCAGCTGCTATTCAAAAGAGCCGGGCAGGCTCTGATGTGGTCGTCGTGGCCTGCGGCGGCGGCGGGCTGGCTGCGGGCGTCGCACTCGCCCTGCGTTCTCGGTCCATTGACGCAGCGATTTACGTCGTCGAACCGGAAACTCACCAGCGGTATGCCAGGGCCCGTGAGATCGGCACGCCCGTCAGGATCAATCCTTCCGGCGCTACCATATGCGATGCGCTGCAATCCCGTCAGATCGGGACGCGCGCGTTCGAGGTACTTGAACATTCAAATGTCCGGGTGTGTGCCGTCGGCGACAGCTTGGTGAGGAAGGCAAGCAGACTTCTTCGAGAGACGTGTGACATTCGGGTTGAGCCCAGCGGGGCCTTGGCGATGGGGGCCGTCTTGGCAGGGGTCGCCGGCAGAGAAAGTGATCGCCTATGGGTCATTGCCTGTGGGGGAAACATGCAGTCCCCTGACGATGAATGTTGATACGTCAGTTCAATCCGTGAATGACATTGTCAGTACATTTCATGGCTGCGTGAGATTTGTCCCGGCGTGCAGGTGGCGACGGTGCGACAATCAAATACACTTGCGTTCGAATCCCGCTGCCCGACGACGGGCGAATCACTTGCGTTGTCATTTTCGACGTCGGTCGCGTCCGTTTCGCCGCGCCGGCGTGACAAAATCTCCCGCGCGGAAAATCGAATTTCGCGAGCGGGTTCAACGTGATTTGGGTGTCCAGTCCCGGTGCAAAAAATATTTCACTTCTGTTTTTCAGAAATATGTGATTCTCTGCCGCCATCCCGCTTCGAGCAAAGGGGCGTATCGCGATCGTCACGAAACGTGAGGCGGGATGCGGTGGACGCGACAGCGTCGGCGCGACGAGATCGCAGGGCAGTCTTCACTGTGAGCGAGGATCGAGCGCGCAAGACGAACGGTGTTGTTGCGTACGGCGAAGTCGTGTGGTCCTGGCATCCGTTGCTGATGCTAAACCTTGCGGAGGCGAGAGCGGCCCAACCGGGTGCGCACGTCCGACAATCCGCAAGGTGACGGTGGCAAAAAGGAACTCGTCACCGGGGAGATCACGTATAAGCCGTTCCAACCATTGCGTGGGGAATGCCGGATGATTCCGGTGCCTCCGCTGTGAATACTCGTGCGCATACTTCACTACTTGAGCGCGCACGAGGCTGCGGGTGCATTGGGCACCCGGCATTCCCCGCGCCCTCTGTTTTCAAAGGGCGAGAGATTGCAACATCAACTCGGGGCAAAGCGTTGCCTGCGAGCGTTGCGTCGTGTCTACTGGTTGCAAGATGAAATCCGGGATCGCAACCCGAGATGTTCCGTTGGAGGCAATGATGACGGCGATCAGACTGAGCGGAGTGCTCGACGGCGGGCGCTATTTCGAGGGGCCGCGCTGGCACTCCAACCGGCTCTGGTTCGTCGACTGCATGGAGCGGACACTCCTCAGTCTCGATCTCTCGGGCCGGTGCGAACGACACGCGAAATTCGACGACGACACACCTTGCGGCCTCGGCGTTTTGCCGGATGGCAGGATCATCGTGTTGACGATGCACCGCAAGCGCCTGATGAGCTATGCGGACGGCCAGCTTTCGCTCTACGCCGACCTGTCAGGGATCGCCAAGGGCACGATCGACGACATGATCGTCGACGGGCTGGGACGCGCTTATGTCGGCGATCTCGGCTTCCACATGCCCCCACCTCCCGATCGCGGCGCGGTCGGCGGCATCATCCTGGTGCTGCCGGGCGGCGAGACACGGATCGTGGCCGATGGATTGCGGTTTCCCAACGGAATCGCGATCTCGGCCGACAACAGCCGGCTGGTCGTCGCCGAGATGGATGGCGAATGCCTCGCCGAGTATGAGATCGCGGCCGACGGCGGCTTGAACTTTCGTCGTAGATTCGGACACATGAAGGCGCCGGATGGCATCTGTCTCGATCGCGAGGGAGCCGTGTGGGTCGCGTCGTTCGAGGAGGACGCCTTCGTTCGGATCGGTTACGACGGGCACGAGCTGCAGCGCATTGACGTGCCCGGCCGCCGCGCCATAGCCTGCGCGCTGGGCGGTCCGGAACGGCGGACACTGTTCTGCCTCAGCGCGGCAACATCATATGCAGAGCTCGTGCAGCGCAAATCATCCGCCCGCATCGACGTCGCCGAGTTGGAGATCCCCGGTGCCGGCTATCCCTGAGATGGATGGAGGTCTGTTGGCGGGAAAACCCGGCGAAATCAGCGCGTCACCGCCGAGCCTCATGCTACGTGGTGGCATCTCTCCATTGGCGACATTGCCGGCGGCTGGCGCAGATCAAGCGATCGGTCAAGTTCATTGGCCCGTACCGTGAGGTGCCACAGCTCAAACAAATAACCGTTCCGGCCTCATCCGCCTCTTGACCGGAAATCGTGAGTACGTAACGTAGGGTGACAAGAAAGTATTACTTTTAGGGAGAACGAACGATGCGCTTGAGGACATTCGCAATGGGGGCGGCGGTTGGGCTGATGGCCTTGGCCGGCGCGGCAAACGCTGAGGACAAGGGGACAATCGGCATTGCGATGCCGACCAAGTCCTCGGCTCGCTGGATCGCGGACGGCGACAATATGGTCAAGGTGCTGCAGGCCAAGGGCTACAAGACCGACCTGCAATATGCCGACAACGACATTCCCAACCAGCTCGCACAGGTTGAGAACATGATCACCAAGAAGGAAAAAGTCCTGGTGATCGCGGCGATCGACGGCACCACGCTGTCCAACGCGCTGCAGCATGCTGCCGACGCCGGAATCAAGGTGGTCTCCTACGACCGCCTGATTCGAGGCTCCGCCAACGTCGACTACTACGCCACGTTCGACAACTTCCAGGTTGGCGTGCTGCAGGCGAGCACGATTGAAAAAGGCCTCGGATTGAAGGAGGGCAAGGGCCCCTTCAACATCGAGTTGTTCGGCGGCTCGGCCGACGACAACAACGCCTTCTTCTTCTACGATGGCGCGATGTCGGTCCTGAAACCCTATATCGACAGCGGCAAGCTGGTAGTCCAGAGCAAGCAGATGGGGATGGACAAGGTCTCGACATTGCGCTGGGAAGCCTCGGTGGCCCAGGCGCGGATGGAGAACCTGCTCAGCGCCTTCTACACCAAGAACCACGTCGATGCGGTCCTCTCGCCCTATGACGGTCTGAGCATCGGCATCATCGCCGCCCTGAAGGGCGTCGGCTACGGCTCCAAGGAGCTGCCGATGCCGATCATTTCGGGCCAGGACGCGGAAGTGCCTTCGGTCAAATCCATCATCAACCACGAGCAATATTCCACGATCTTCAAGGATACCCGCGACCTCGCCAAGGTTGCGGCCGGAATGGTCGATGCCGTTCTCTCGGGTGGCAAGCCGGAGATCAACGACACCAAGACCTATAACAATGGCGTCAAGGTGGTTCCCTCGTACCTCTTGAAGCCGGTGGCGGTTGATATCAGCAACTGGAAGTCGGCCTTGATTGACACCGGCTACTACAAGGCCGAACAGTTCCAATAAGGCTATTGTCACCACCTCCCCGCGCCGCTCTCGGCGCGGGGAGCAATATCGAAGCCGTGCTGGCTTCGTCAGGAATCGTTTCTGAACCGCAGAGATTCGACATGACCGCCATCCTCGAGATGCGAGCAATCTCGAAGAGCTTTCCCGGGGTGAAAGCGCTGCGCGACGTCAATCTCGTGGTGCAGTCCGGCGAGATCCATGCCATTTGCGGCGAGAACGGCGCCGGCAAGTCAACCCTGATGAAGGTGCTGAGCGGCGTCTACCCTCATGGATCCTATGAGGGTGACATCGTTTTCGAAGGCGTCGAGCGACGGTTCGCGACGATCTCGGACAGCGAGCATATCGGCATCATCATCATCCATCAGGAACTCGCGCTGGTCCCACTGCTCTCGATCGCCGAGAACATCTTTCTCGGCAACGAGCCGGCGACGATGGGCGTGATCGACTGGCACGCCGCCTTCGTCAGGACCCGGGAGCTGCTGGCCAAGGTGGGCCTGAAAGAGTCGCCCAACACGCTGATCACCAATCTCGGTGTCGGCAAGCAGCAGTTGGTCGAAATCGCCAAGGCCCTGGCCAAGAAGGTCAAGCTCTTGATTCTGGACGAACCGACCGCCAGCCTGAACGAAAGCGACAGCGACGCGCTGCTCCAGCTGCTGTTGGAATTCAAGAGCCATGGCATCACCTCGATCCTGATTTCCCACAAGCTGAACGAACTCGCCCGCGTTGCCGATTCGATCACGGTGCTGCGTGACGGGACGACGGTGGAGACGATCGATTGCCGGACCCAGACCATCAGCGAGGGCCGCATCATCAAGAGCATGGTCGGACGCGAGATGTCCGAACGCTACCCTCCCCGCGAACCGCATGTCGGCGAAACTCTGTTCGAGATCCGAAACTGGCGCGTCGAGCATCCCCAGCATGCCGGACGCGAGGTGATCAAGAACGTCAGTTTCCACGTCAAGCGCGGCGAGGTGCTCGGCATCGCCGGCCTGATGGGCTCCGGCCGCACCGAGCTCGCAATGAGCATTTTCGGCCGGGCCTATGGGCGCAATGTCACCGGACAGGCCCTGATGGAGAACCGCGAGATCGACCTCAGTTCGATCCAGCGCGCGGTCAAGAACGGCATCGCCTATGTGACCGAAGATCGCAAGAGCCTGGGCCTGATCCTCAACGAGGACATCAAGAACAATGTGACGCTGGTGAATCTTCCGGGAGTAGCCCGACACGGCGTGATCGACGATCACAAGGAGGACGTCGTCGCCCGCGACTATCGCACCAAACTCAGGATCCGCTCGTCGAGCATCCTGCAGAAGACGCTCAACCTGTCCGGCGGCAATCAGCAGAAGGTCGTGCTCAGCAAATGGCTGTTCGCCGAGCCCAAGGTCCTGATTCTGGACGAACCGACGCGCGGCATCGATGTCGGCGCCAAATACGAGATCTACACCATCATCAATGAATTGGCCGCATCCGGCAAAGGCGTCATCGTGATTTCGTCGGAAATGCCCGAGTTGCTCGGCATTTGCGATCGCCTCTACGTGATGAACGAAGGCCGCTTCGTCGATGAAATGCCGGCGCGCGAGGCCAGCCAGGAGCGAATCATGGCCTCGATCATGAAACAATACGGAACCGCGGCATGAAACTCGAAACCATCAGGGCCACCGGACCCGAACAAGCCGGCGCCGGCGCGAGTGTCTGGAAAAACAATCTGCGCGACTACGGCCTGCTCGGCTCGCTGCTCGTCATCATGGGATTCTTCGAGTTCGTGACCGGCGGTGTCTTGCTGGCTCCCGTCAACATCACCAACCTGATCCTGCAGAACAGCTACATCGTCATCATGGCGCTCGGCATGCTGTTGATCATTGTCGGCGGCAACATCGATCTGTCGGTCGGCTCGATCGTCGGTTTCGTCGGCGCGATCGCCGCCACGCTGATGGTGGACTACAAGATGCCCTGGTTCCCAGTGATCGGCGTCTCGCTGCTGCTCGGCGCGGTCATCGGCGCGGCGCAGGGCTACTTCGTTGCGTTTGCGAAGATACCGTCCTTCATCGTGACGCTGGGCGGCATGCTGATTTTTCGCGGCTTGACCGGAAACATTCTGCTCGGACAGTTCGTCGGCCCGTTTCCCCAGGATTTCCAGGCCATGAGCTCGGGCTTCATACCGGACTTTCTGACCGGAGCGCTGAGTTCGGTTTTCAACGACGGGCTTTTCGGTCCAAGCTTTCGCTGGACCTCGATGACGATCGGCGTGGTCGGTGCAGCGTTTCTGATCTTCAGCAGCGCCCGCCGCTGGCACCGCGCCAAGGAACACACGCTCGAGACCGAGCCCTTCGCGTTCTTCATCGGCAAGAACACGATCTTTGCCATCCTGATCGTCGGATTCAGCTACCTGCTGTCGTCCTATCGCGGCCTTCCGAACGTCCTGATCATCATGGGCGTGCTGATCCTGCTGTATACCTTCGTCACCACGCGCATGACGATCGGGCGTCGCATCTATGCGCTCGGCGGCAACCGGCTGGCCGCGCAGCTCTCCGGCATCAGGACCGAACGGCTGATCTTCGCCACCTTCGTCAATATGGGCGTACTGGCGGCGCTGGCCGGCCTGATCGTCGCGGCCCGGCTCAACTCCGCGACCCCGAGCGCCGGCAACTCCTTCGAGCTCGACGTCATCGCGGCCTGCTTCATCGGCGGCGCCTCCGCGTCCGGCGGCGTCGGCAAGGTGATGGGCGTCGTCATCGGCGCCTTTGTCATGGGCGTCATGAACAACGGCATGTCGATCCTCGGTATCGGGATCTACTGGCAATACGTCGTGAAGGGCTTCGTGCTGCTGGCAGCCGTTTACGTCGATGTGTATCAGAAGAACAACGGCTAGCTTGCGTTCTCAAGAATAGGAACAGTTCGCAACAGCTGACGTGACAGCCGATTGACGAGGACGGATCCGATCGGCGCTTTCATGTTGCATGGCGGGCTGCTAAATCCGCGCCATGAGCGGTCACGACCATAGCGCCAAATCCCGCGTCGCGGCGATCTCAGTCTTTGCCAGCGCCAGCATGGCGGTGGCCAAATTCGTGGTCGGCGTCATCATCGGTTCGCTGGCGCTGATCTCGGAAGCCCTGCACAGCGCGGTCGATGTCGTCGCCACCGTCATCACCTGGCTGGTGGTGCGGGTGTCGGACCGTCCCGCCGACGACGAGCATCATTACGGCCACGGCAAGTTCGAGAGCCTGTCGGCGCTCGGCGTGATCGCGATGTTATATGTGCTGGCCGGCGGCGTCCTGGTCGAGTCCTGGAGCCGCCTGCGCGAAGGCGCTCCGCCGCCGACGCTCTCTGCGATCCCCTTCGTCGTCCTGGTCGTCGATATCGCGGTGAACTTCTGGCGCGCCCGCGCGCTCCATCGCACCGCGCACGAGACCCAGAGCCAGGCGCTGGCCGCCGATGCGCTGCATTTCGCTTCCGACGTGCTCGGCTCGATCGCCGTCATCATCGGCCTGATGCTCACGGGGTTCGGCTACGCCTGGGGCGATTCGGTGGCAGCCATTGCGGTCGCGATCATGATCGCAGCGCTCGGCCTGCGGCTGGCGCGCTCCACGGTGGAGACGCTGCTCGACCGCGCCCCGGAGGGCGCTTCAGAGAAGGCCAGATTGGCCATCAGGTCCGTGCCGGGCGTCGTTGACGTGGGAAGGCTGCGGGTTCGCATGGTCGGCGCGACGCATTTCATCGACGCCATCGTGCAGGTGCCCCGCACCTATCCGATCGACCGCGTCGAGGAGGTCAAGCGCAGGGCGCAGGCCGCGGTCAAGAGCATGCTCGGCGATGCCGACCTGACCTTCACCGCCGAGCCGGTCGCACTCAGCAACGAGAGCGTGCGCGAACGCATCATGGTAATCGCCCGCAATTCGGGCCTCGCCATTCACCATGTCACGGTGCACGATCTCGGCGGCAAGCTGATCGTCGGCATCGACCTGGAAGTGGATGCCGACATGCCGCTCGCCGACGCTCACGAGATCACCCGCGGACTTGAGCGCAGCATCCGCGAGGAGTTCGGCGAGGATGCCGAGGTCGACACCCATATTGAGCCGCTGCAGCCGGAATTGCCGCCAGGCACCGACGCCGCGCCCGATCGCGTCGCGGCGATCAGGACGGCACTGCAGCGGTTTGCCTCGAATGGCGCGATCAGCGACATTCACAATGTCCGGGTGCGCAATACCGACGCCGGCGAGGTCGTCAACTTTCACTGCCGCGCCACGCCGACGATGAGCGTTGTCAAGGTGCACGAGAACGTCGATGAGATCGAGCGCGCGCTGCGCCGGGCGTTTCCGTCCGTGAAACGGGTCATCAGCCACGCCGAACCGCCGCGCGCCTAGACCTGGCCGATACCCGCCTTCCGCAGTTATACGGAGCCGCACCGTGCAACGGACTCCGGAAAGCCGCTGCGTTCCTGTTTCGGACTCGTCTCGTCGCGCGCATTCTCCATTGGAGAAGAATTATTTGCTTTAACGAATCGTTGACTCTCGACAGCCCGGAAAAACTGGATTCAAATCGCCTTGATTCGGGAGCGGCTGGGGCGCTCCCGGGTGCGAAACAGGATTAGGTGGGGTCTAAGGCATGGCGCGAGCGCATGCGGCGAACGCGTGCACCCAATCCGATTCGATCAAGGGATTGGCGCAGTCGATCGCTAAGCCGGCCTACTACAGGCTGCTGACGGCGGAGCCAGCGCTGCGCCGGGCAGTGCCGACACTTATCATCGCATTCCTGATCACCATCTGCCTCGGCGCCTTCGTCCAGGTCATCGATCAGTATCGGCAGAAGCGAACGTCCAGCAAACGCGACCTCACCGCACTCAGCGATCTGCTCGCCGAACGCATCGACCGTATCGCTTCCGTGCGGCACGATCGGCTGAGCAACATAGACCAGCTGCCGAGCCTGCTGCCGGATTTGATCCCGGCCTGGGGCATCGCAGCCGGCCGGCACGTGATCGTCACCGGAGCCGACCACGGCATTCTGGCCCGCATCCCCGCCGAGGCCAGCCTCGGCGAGGCCGATCGGCTGCTCGACGTCATCAGCACCGCGCAGCTTTTGGCCGCACCGGCCCTGCATGGCGAGGTCGCCGACCTGGTCCTGCCGAACGGCAACGGCGCGCTGGCGATCTCGCGCCCCATCAAATCGCTGCCCGGCCAGGTGACCGTCATCCAGGAGAAGAACAGTCCGCTGTGGGGCTCGGATGCCGCGCTCTCCGTGACGCTTTCGGCCACCACCGGCTTTGTCGTGCTGATTCTCGGATTCGCGTTTCACTGGCAGTCGACGCGCGCGCGGGAAGGCGACCTCATCAACGATGCCGTGCGCGGCCGGATCGACACCGCCCTCAATCGCGGCCGCTGCGGATTGTGGGACTGGGACCTGTCGCGCGGCCGGATCTTCTGGTCGCAGTCGATGTTCACGATGCTCGGTCTCGACAGCCGCAGCGACCTTCTGACGTTCGGCGAGGTCAATGCGCTGGTAAAGTCCGACGATATCGACCTGTTCGCGATCGCCGATCGGCTCATCACCGGCGAAATCAATCACATCGACCAGATCTTCCGCATGCAGCATGTCGATGGACACTGGATCTGGCTGCGCGTCCGCTGCGAACTCAGCCAGGGCACGACCGACGCAGGTCTGCATCTGATCGGCATTGCCGTCGACATCACCGAGCAAAAGAGCCTTGCCGAAAAGACCGTGGAGGCCGACCTGCGGCTGCGCGACGCGATCGAGACCATCCCGGAAGCGTTCGTGCTGTGGGACGCCGGCGACCGTCTCGTGCTCTGCAACTCGCATTTCCAGAAGCTGCACAAGCTGCCGGATTCGGCCGTCACCCCGGGCACGTCGTATGAAACGGTGATCGAGGTCGGCCGCATGCCGGAGGTCCGCACCCGGCTCAACGACATCGGCAACCAGGCGCCGGGCGCACGCACCTTCGAGGCTCAGCTCGATGACGGCAGCTGGCTGCACATCAGCGAGCGTCGCACCAAGGACGGCGGTTACGTCTCGGTCGGCACCGACATCACGCGGATCAAGGAACACGAGCAGAAACTCGTCGAGAACGACCTGCGGCTGCGCGCCACCGTTTCCGACCTCAAGCGTTCGCAGGCAGCCCTTGAACGCCAGGCGGTCGAGCTTGCCGATCTCGCCGAGAAATATTCGCAGGAAAAGACCCGCGCCGAGGAAGCCAACCAGACCAAGTCGAAATTCCTGGCCAATATGAGCCACGAACTGCGCACGCCGCTGAATGCGATCATCGGTTTTTCCGAGATCATGGGCAGCGGGATGTTCGGCACGCTCGGCTCGGAAAAATACGAGGAATACTGCCACGACATCCTCACCAGTGGGCACTATCTGCTGGAGGTCATCAACGACATCCTGGACATGTCGAAGATTGAAGCCGGCCGGATGAAGCTCGACCTGGAATCGCTCGATCTCTCCAGAACGCTTGCGGAATCGTTGCGCGTGGTCTCGGGGCGCGCCCACGACAAGAACGTGGCGCTCGATACCGACATCGAAGCCGGCATTTCGGTGATAGCCGACCGGCGCGCCACCAAGCAGATCATCGTCAATCTCTTGTCCAACGCCGTCAAATTCACCCCGGAGGGCGGCAAGGTTATCGTCCGCAGCCGGCGCTCGAGAGACACGATCAAGCTCATCATCGCCGACACCGGGATCGGTATTCCGCAACAATCGCTGGCGCGGCTCGGCCGGCCCTTCGAGCAGGTCGAGAGCCAGCTCACCAAGACCTATCATGGCTCGGGACTGGGGCTCGCGATCGCACGCTCGCTGACGCATCTGCACGGCGGATCAATGCGGCTGCGCTCAAAACTCGGCCAAGGCACCGTGGTCTGCGTCTCGTTGCCGCGCAATCCGCGTGAGGTCAAGGCGAAGGCCGCGGCCTAGATCATGGCCATTACCGGAAGGGTCGCGTTCACGATGACGAGAACCCCTGCATGACAAGATCAAGACTGCGGCGCCGGCGCATTTCCGCCTTCGCCCGATGAGCGGCGGCAGACAAGGCGCGTTCTGCGACGACCTTCCCCGGAATTCCCGATTCAGGATTTCAAACAGCCGAGAGGATACGCCCTCGCCGTCTCACAGTGCATGACGCACGAGCTGATGCACGAAGGCCGCGCAGGCCTCAGTTCGCATCGGTCACCGCGACCAGCCGAGATACCGAACCACCAGCACCAAGGCGTCATCCCTCCGCATTATCTACGTTCAGAACACCGGATAACCAATAAGTGTTCCTCAGGGACTCAATCAGTGGTAGATCTGCCTGGAATCAACGTTGGGGAGAACGACGTCTCGGGAAGCGCCAAGGCCGCAGCGGCACGAGATATCGCAGCAAGGCCTCGGCGTCGCTGCGATAAGCCAAAGGTGCCCGGCGGTCGCGACCGGCGCTTGAACGGTGTGGGGAGGACTGCCGCGCGACCGACGGGAGTGAACAGGACCGGAAGGAGCGACTATGGCGACTCAACCGTTACCGACTACAGATTCATTGCTACTGGCTGACATGAATCTCAGCGATGCGGAGATCGAGCGTCGCAAGGCGTTCCTGGAGTTCGGCAAGCACGATGTCGCGGCCCTCCAGGGTTTGAACGACATAGCGCAGAGGTATGCCGATTCGGTCATCGAAGACCTTTATGAGCATTTTCTGAGTTTCGACGAGACCCGCGCGTTTTTCAAAGACGCTGCCACCCTGTCGCGGGTCAAGAGGATGCAGAAGGATTATTTCCTGCAACTGACTCAAGGGAGTTACGGCACCGCCTACTTTTCCAACCGAATCAAGGTTGGCCTTGTTCATCAGCGCATCAACCTCGACGTGAAATGGTACTTGGGCGCCTACAATTTCTATTTGCGCGCAGTGACGAGCCGCTTATTCGAATCCTCGTCGAAGGACCCGAGCAAGGCAGTTGCGGCCTTGTTCTCCCTTATGAAGCTCGTATTCCTCGACATCAGTCTCGCGATCCAGACCTACGTGCGAACCATCCAGAGGCAACAGGAGGAGATCCGCGAACTGTCGACGCCGGTGTTGCTCGTGCGTCCCCGCCTCTTGATGCTGCCAATCATCGGCGTCATCGACTCCCAACGCGCGCTGCAGCTGACCGAGAATCTCTTGCGTGCGATCCGCGACAACCGGGCCAAGGTTGCCGTAATGGACGTCACCGGCGTCGCCGCGATCGATTCGAGAGTCGCAAATCACCTGATTCAGACAGTGGCGGCGGTGAGGCTGATGGGTGCGGAAGTCATTGTCACCGGTTTGTCGCCGGACGTTACCAACGCGCTGGTCGCTCTTGGTGTCGACCTCGGCAAACTCACCACAGCCGGGGACCTGCAGAGCGGATTGGAGGAAGCCGAGCGAGTGCTCGGCTTCGAAGTCGTACAACGGCGCCCGGCCCCGGTCCGGACCACCGCAGCCACGCCGTAGGAGGGCGAGGTTATCGTCCGCAGTCGCCGGTCGAAAGACAGGTAAGCTCATCATCGCCGACATCGGGATCGGCATTCCGCAGCAATCGCTGGCGCGTCTCGGCAGGCCCTTCCAGCAGGTCGAGAGCCGGCTCACCAAGACCTATCACGGCCCAGGACTGGGGCCTGCGATCGCACGATTGGGATAACGGGAAGCCTTGCGCCTTCGCCGCTCCCTATGGCTTGTGAGACTCAACCCCGCCGTTTCTGCAGGCCGCAAGAAAGTACGCAACACCACGCGCCACGTGGGTGTCGATCTCTGCATCCAGCACCTTGAGGTCCACCTCGAACAGCGCCCGCAGCAGCATCGGCACGGCGATGACATCTAGGAAGAACCGCGCCGTCGTTGCGAGGCGCTCCGGGGCGAAGGCCGGCAGCGAGCCAAGCTCGTCGAATTGCGTCAGCTCGCCGAGCAGGTGGACCCCGAGTTCGGTACTGAGATCACGCGCCGTCCGGCTGACTGAACTCGCCAGATCGGGGAACCGGCGCGCTTCCGCGACAGCCAGCCGCATCAACCCGATCCTGTCATCGCTCAAACCCCAGTGCAGCAGGGTGACCGCTGCGCTCGTGAGGCGCTCCTCGATGGTTGCACCGGTCGACACCTCGACTTTGAACTCCGTGATGCGGGACAGGATGTCCCGTGTCACCACGCCGGTGAACAGCGCCCGTTTGTCGCGGAAGCGGGCGTAGATCGTCGGCTTTCCCGAGCGAGCGACTTCGGCGATCTCGTCGATGCTCGCACCTTCAAATCCGCGCTCCAGAAAGATCTTGCGCGCCGCATCGAGGATGCGCGCGTCGACCTCCCCGGCAAGCTCCTTTGGCGGACGCCCAAAGCGCACTGCGGCGCGCTTTGGCGGCCCCCTCTTGGCTTGTGGCGCCATCTTCAAATCATTGGTTTCCATTGCGATTTTTCCGGGTTCCGCCCCCGCCGGTGGTCGGCCGAGCATCTCAATTTACGCCATATCACAACTGCTTGTAAATAGAACGGAACAGTTTCGTTTCTATTGACCGGCGCGTCGAGCCGAGTTATTTGCCTCTTATCGAAACGGTACAGTATCGTTTCTTTTATATGAGGCTTTCGCAAGGCCTCGCCTGACAGCAGGAACGGCAATCATGTTCGAAGACAATGTTATGGAACGGGACGAACCGGTGCTCGCGGACGTCGAAAGCCCGCGATCGGCCCCGGCCTCACAGGAGTCTGACATCGGGCCCCACAAACCCGACATCACCGCGCGGATTCCCTCCCCGCACGAGCGTCCGGTTGCGCGGCAGCCTTTCTCGCCGGATCGGCCGGAAGCAGTTCAGCCGCAAGCCTCTGTCAAGGAGCGACCGAACGGCATCTTGCGTCGCCGCCCCGTCGTTTCCGCCATCGGCGCATTGCTTCTCGCCTCCACCCTTGCCGGCGGCTACCTCTATGTGGATGACGCGAGACATTTCGAGGCCACCGACGACGCCTTTATCGCGGCGCGGCAATCCGCACTCGCCCCAAAGGTGTCCGGCTACATCACCGCCGTCCCTGTTACCGACAACGAACAGGTCGCCGCGGGCCAAGTCATCGCCCGGATCGATGACCGCGACTATCGCGTCGCGCTCGCGCAGGCTGAGGCCCAGGTCGCGGCCGCGCAGGCCAGCATCGAGAACATCGACGCGCAACTCGATGTGCAGCAGGCACAGATCAGCGCCAACCAGGCGCAAGTCGACCAGGCGCAGGCGGCGCTGGTGTTCGCACAACAGCAGGCAGCGCGCTACCAGCACCTGGAACAAACCGGCTATGGCACCGTCCAGAACTCCGAGCAGTACACCTCGCAACTGCATCAGCAGCAGTCCGCGCTGCAGAGCGCGCAGGCGACCCTGAATTTGGCGCAGCGGCAAGTCGAGGCGCTGAAGGCGCAACGCAAGAGCGCTGTCGCGAGCCTCGCGCAGGCCCAGGCCCAGCGCGACCAGGCGCAACTCAATCTGTCCTATACGACGGTCACGGCGGCTCAGCCGGGACGCGTCGTCAACCTCACAGCCGCCGTCGGCCAATTCGCGCAACCGGGCACCAACCTAACCATATTTGTGCCTGATCAGATCTGGGTCACAGCGAACTTCAAGGAGATTCAGCTCGACCATATGCGGCCCGGAGAGCCCGTGACGCTCAAGATCGACGCCTATCCCGGACGAACGATCCGAGGCCATATCGACAGCGTTCAACCGGGATCCGGCACCGCGTTCTCGCTGCTGCCGGCGCAGAATGCCACCGGCAACTACGTCAAGATCGTGCAGCGCGTACCGGTCAAGATCATCATGGATAATCCGCCGGCCGATGTCGCGCTCGGACCGGGCATGTCGGTGGTTCCGACGGTGCGGACCGATCCCGCGCCATCGCTGCTCGAGCGCCTGGGGAGGTTGCTGTGAGTGCCGCCGCGATTGAAGCCAACGATTTCGCCGCTCCGAGCGTCGCCGCCAACCCCTGGCTGATTGCCATTGTGGTCGCGCTCGCGAGTTTCATGGAGGTCCTCGACACCACCATCGCCAACGTAGCGCTGCCCTACATCGCCGGCGGGATGGGGGTGAGTGAGGATGAAGCGTCCTGGGTCGTCACCACCTATCTCGTCTCCAACGCCATCATCCTGACTGCCTCCAGCTTCCTGGCACGGATGCTCGGGCGCAAGACCTTCTTCCTGATCTGTCTCGGGCTGTTCACCCTGAGCTCGTTGCTGTGCGGGTTTGCTCCCAATCTGAACGCACTCCTGCTGTTTCGCATCCTGCAAGGCCTCGGCGGCGGCGGCATGGTGCCGGTCGCTCAGTCGATTCTGGCAGATGCGTTCCCGCCGGCAAAGCGCGGCCAGGCCTTTGCGGTGTTCGGCGTTGCCGTCGTGGTCGCGCCAGTGGTCGGGCCAACGCTTGGTGGCTGGCTGTCCGACAATCTCTCCTGGCATTGGTGCTTTCTGATCAACGGGCCGGTCGGCGTGTTCGCGATGGCCCTGATCGCGCTGATCCTGCGCGAGCCCGCGACCGCGCATGCGAACGGCGAGCTGCAGCAAGTGGGGAACGGATTCGACGTCATCGGCTTCATGCTGGTTGCGACCTTCCTCGGCGCGCTCGAGATGGTGCTGGATCGCGGCCTGGAGGACGACTGGTTCGCCTCATCGTTCATCGTCACGTTCGCGGTGATCTGTGGCCTGGCATTCGTGTTGATGATCCCGTGGGAAATGACGCGCCGCAATCCGATGATCGACTTGCGGATGGTGGCAAGCCGCCAGTTCGGCGCCTGCTTTCTGGTGATGCTGGCGACCGGCGCCATCCTGCTCGCCACCACCCAGTTCCTGCCGCAGCTGGTGCAGCAGGATTTCGGCTACACCGCGACCTGGGCCGGTCTCGTGCTGTCGCCGGGCGGCGTGGTCACCATGGCGATGATGTTCGTCGTCGGCCGTTTGGCGGCCAAGGTGCAGCCCAAATACCTGATCATCGCCGGCGCTCTGTTCATCGCGCTGTCGATGTACGACATGACCAACGTCTACGGCGATCTCGGCTTCTGGTTCATGGCGCGGTCGCGCATGCTGCTCGGCGTCGGCCTGCCGCTGATCTTCGTGCCGATCATGGCCGCCTCCTACGACGGCATTCCACCGTCCAGGACCGACCAGGCCTCCGCTCTCATCAACGCCGCACGCAACACCGGCGGCTCGATCGGCGTCTCCATCGTCTCCAATGTGCTGACGCATCGCCAGCAGTTCCACCAGAACCGGCTGGTCGAGCAGGTGATCCCGTCGAGCGCGCAATATCAGGACACGTTGCAGCAGATCACGAGTTTCTTTACCGCCCACGGCAGCTCGCTGGCGCAGGCGCGCGATCAGGCGATCCAGTGGATCGGAGCGCAAGTGCAGGCACAGGCGTCGTTCCTGGCCTATGTGGATGCGTTCTGGGTGCTGATGCTGATCTCGCTTGCGGCCGTGCCGCTCGCGCTGACCCTGCGCAGGGTCAGGCTCGGTGGCCCGGTCCACGCCGGCCATTGAGCATCGTCCCCATTGAGGCGCGGACGCGCGGAGGAAGCCGTCCATGTCTCAACTTGTTGGGTCTATTGCAAGGTTGGCGCTAGGTTTTCCGGAGTTGCTGCCCGACAGGCATCTCGTTCCTGCGCAAACTGCGTCGGAGCCGCGCGAGACTTCGCTATCAATCACTCCCCCTGTTCGCGTTCGTCGTCGCCCTCCAACTTCTTGCGCATCGCCGTTACGACCCGATGGACCGTGTCTATGTCCTTGACCGCGAATCCTTCCGAGAGGTCGTTGACCCAAGGGATCTGCAACGCCATGGCGGCGTCGAAGGTCCGCCTCCCCTTCTCGGTCAGAACGACGAGTTGTGCCCGTCGGTGATGCGGGTTGGTCTCGAATGCCACGAGTCCTTCCTTGTGCAGGTCGTTGATGATCCGCTGCACATTCTGGCGATTGGCGCCCAGGTCGCGGGCGAGCCAGGCGACCGGCTGCGGACGTTCGGCCTCCGCAATGGCGCCGAGGATTTGCCAGCGGGCGCTCGTGAGCCCGAGCCGGGCCACCAGACGGTCGCCCGCGGTCAGGAGCAGGCTGTTGAGCCGGAATACGTCGAGCATGAGGTTGGTCACGGCATCGCCGGCCGGCGTTCGTCGCGTCTTGAGCATATGTCACCATAAAACTGTATTGACATCATAGTGTCAATATGGCATCTTATGTATAGTACCACATTGACACCATGGAACCAACGGAATGGAGCGTCTCATGTCGCTGCTACGTCCCCTCGACCCTGCCTTCCCGATCGATCGTCAGCTCGGGATCGATGCCGGCCCTGTCGTGCTGGTGAATCTCTTCACGCTCGACAAGGCCGACGAGCAGACCTTCCTGCACGTCTGGCAGGACGACGCTGCCTTCATGAAACGCCAGCCGGGCTTCATCTCCACCCAGCTTCACCGCGCGATCGGCGAAAGCCCGACCTATCTGAACTGCGCGGTGTGGCAAACGACCGCCGACTTCCGGGCGGCGTTCACGCATCCCGAGTTCAGAGCGAAGATCTCGGCGTATCCCGCTTCCGCTGTCGCTTCCCCGCATCTGTTCCAGAAGGTCGCGGTGCCCGGCATCTGCGTGGCGTAGCGCGGCAGGCACGCGTTTTTGAGAAGGAGACCGGCCATGGAACTGAAGAGCACCAGAGATCGCTATGGCGCCGTGGTGGTATCGATGCACTGGCTGAGCGCGCTGCTGATCGTTATTCTCATCGCTTCAGGGTTTCGCGCGTCCGCCACGGTTGACATGGCGGCAAAGGCGGCAATTCTCCGGATCCACGTGCCGATCGCCATCGCGCTGCTCGCCTTGACGGTCCTCCGGATCGGCTGGTGGTGGGGCATCGATCGCAAGCCCAACCCGATTGCTGGCTCCCCGCACTGGCAGGAACGCACGGCCCGGGCGGTGCATCTCCTGTTCTACGTCGTCATCCTCGGAATGATCGCGAGTGGCATCGGGATGATGGCACTTAGCGGCGCAGCGCCAATGATCTTTGGCGGAGAAGGCGCCCTGTTGCCGGACTTCTGGAAGTATCCGCCCCGGCTCCCGCACGGCATCGGAGCGCGGCTTCTGCTTGGGTTGGTCGTGCTTCACGCCGGTGCCGCGCTTTATCACCAGTTCGTTCGCCGCGATCACCTTCTTCAGCGCATGTGGTTCAGCAAAATGACCGGCAATCCAGAATACAGGTCTGACGGTCGCGGCGAACATCCGCACACGGCCTAGTCGGACTGCAGCGACGGGGCGACTTCGCGCGCGACATGGGCGAGCGCTGCGATCAGCGGCGTCATCGGATCGCGCTGCGGAACGACCAGGCCGATACTGTAGGTAACCTCGGGATCGACGATCGGGATGCTGCGAACGGCATCGGCGAGCCCCAGCGTCTCGGCGAGCTTGGCCGGCATCACGCTGGCCCAGCGGCCGGTCTTTACATGGGTGTAGAGAACGAGCAGCGAGTTCGACGTCAGCGTCGGCGTCGCCTCGGCGCCGACCGAGCGCAGCGCGCGGTCGATGATGCGCCGGTTCTGCATGTCGTCGGTGAGCAGGCATAGTGGCACCTGCCCGACCTCCTTCCAGGTGACCCGGTCGCGATCCCCGAACATCGCATCCGGGGCGGTCAGGAGCCGGTAGCTTTCGTTGTAGAGCGGGATGGTGCGAACCTTGCCGATCGGTTCGTTCTCGATGTAGGTCAGCCCGGCATCGACCTCGAGATTTTCCAACAGGCCAAGCACGTCGGCCGAGGTGCAGGACACGATGCGAAATCGCACCTCCGGGTGGCGGGCGCGGAACGGCGTCGTCAGCGAGGCCACCATGCCGAGCACGGTCGGGATCGCCGCGATCCGGATCTCGCCGGAGAGCTGGTCCTTCAGCCCCTTGATCTCCTGCCGCATCGCGCGCGCATCGCCGACGATGCGTCTCGCCCAGTCGAGAACCCGTTCGCCCTCCGGCGTAAAACCCTGAAAGCGCGAGCCGCGCTGCACCAGCATGACGCCGAGGATTTCTTCGAGCTGCTTCAGACTTGTCGACATCGTCGGCTGGGTGACGCCGCAAGCCTCCGCCGCGCGTCCGAAATGCCGCTCCTTCGCAAGCGCGAGTAGAAGTTCAAGCTTTTCGATCAAGAAAACGACCCTTCCCGAAGCTCCGCCAAATTTCCCGTCCTCAGTATCACGCCCATGGCCGCGCAAATACGCCCAATGCCAAGCCCTTGGAGTGCAATCTTGACATCCATTCGAAATTCCTATCGTCCCATTTCAAATCTCGATCAATCCGCTTTCGCTATCGCAGCATGAGACAGCTTTATTGATTGTTGGGGCGATTTCTAGCTTTGATCGAGAGAGCAACAACCCCTCGGTGAGAGCCTTGATGACGCCCCTTTATGAGCCATGGGACCCGGCGCGTGGTGCCGAAATCATCGCGCAGCACGTTCAAACCGAAGGGGCGACGCTGGTGATCCTGCACGCCCTGCAGGAGGCATTCGGCTACGTACCCGAGCCCGCGATTCCCATGGCGGCCTCGGCGCTCAACCTCTCGCGCGCCGAAGTCTACGGCGTGTTCACGTTCTATCACGATTTCCGGGACAAACCGGCGGGCCGCCACGTGCTGAAACTATGCCGGGCGGAAGCCTGCCAGGCCGCGGGAGGCGACGCGCTGGTCGAACGCGCTGAAGCAAAGCTCGGCATCGCCCTCGGCAACACCACAGCCGACCAGCGGCTGACGCTCGAGCCGATCTATTGCCTCGGCCTGTGCGCAACGGCGCCCTCGGCCATGCTCGACGGCCGCCTGATCGGACGGCTCGACGCGGCGCGTCTCGATGCGATCGTCGCGGAGACGCAGCGATGACCCTTCGTATTTTTGTCTCCGGTGATGCCGGCGCGGTCGCGGTCGGGGCCGATGAAGTCGCCCTGGTGCTTGGGCTCGCCGCTGACAAGCGCGGCATCCCAATCGACATCGTCAGGACCGGCTCGCGCGGCCTGTATTGGTTGGAGCCGATGATCGAAGTCGCGACACCGCAAGGACGCGTCGCATTCGGCCCGGTGAGCGAATTCGACGCCGGGTCCGTGCTCGAAGCGATGATCGCGGATGGTCCACATCCGCTGCGGCTTGGCCTGGCCGACGAGATTCCGTGGTTGAAGCGGCAGACCCGCCTCACCTTCGCGCGCTGCGGCGTGATCGATCCGCGGTCGGTCACGGACTATCGGGCCCACGATGGATACAAGGGGCTCGAACGCGCGCTGACGCTCGGCTCCGACGCCATCCTCGCCGACGTCACGACATCGGGACTGCGCGGCCGCGGCGGCGCCGGCTTTCCGACCGGCATCAAGTGGAAGACGGTCGCGCAAACCAAGGCGGACCGGAAATTCATCGTCTGCAATGCCGACGAAGGTGACAGCGGGACCTTCGCCGACCGCATGATCATGGAAGGCGACCCCTTCGTGGTGATCGAAGGCATGACCATTGCGGGCATCGCGGTCGGCGCCACCAAGGGCTACATCTATATCCGCTCCGAATATCCTCACGCGATCGCCGCCATGAAAGCTGCGATTGGGGCGGCGGAGCGCGCCGGCCTGCTGGGAAAACGCATCGGCGGCTCGCACTATGACTTCGAGCTCGAGGTCCGCGTCGGCGCCGGCGCCTATGTCTGCGGCGAAGAGACCTCGCTGCTGGAAAGCCTCGAAGGCCGGCGCGGCATCGTCCGCGCCAAGCCGCCGCTGCCGGCCCATCGCGGCCTGTTCGGAAAGCCCACCGTGATCAACAATGTGCTGTCGTTCGCAGCGATCCCGTTCATCCTCGCCGGCGGCGCCAAGGCTTATGCCGAGTTCGGCATGGGCCGTTCCCGCGGCACGATGCCGGTCCAGCTCGCCGGCAATGTCAGACACGGCGGCCTGTTCGAGACCGCCTTCGGCATTACGCTCGGCGAACTCGTCGACGACATCGGCGGCGGCACCCGCTCCGGCCGCCCGGTTCGCGCCGTCCAGGTCGGCGGCCCGCTCGGCGCCTACTTTCCGCCCGCGCTGTTCGACACGCCCTTTGACTACGAGGCGTTCGCCGCGCGCGACGGCCTGATCGGCCACGGCGGCATCGTCGTGTTCGATGACAGCGTCGACATGGCGCGCCAGGCGCGTTTTGCGATGGAGTTCTGCGCCATCGAATCCTGCGGCAAGTGCACGCCCTGCCGGATCGGCTCGACGCGGGGCGTCGAGACCATCGACCGGATTCGCCGCGGCGAGCGCGTGTCCGAAAACATCGCCGTGATCGAAGATCTCTGCAACACCATGAAATTCGGCTCGCTCTGCGCGCTCGGGGGTTTTACGCCCTACCCCGTGATGAGCGCGCTGAAACATTTCCCCGAGGATTTCAGGTCCACGCCAGCGCGCCTGCAGGCTGCGGAATAAAGGACGATTGCCATGTCGCTGATTCACGAAACCGATTTCGGGACACCGCGTTCCAAATCCGAGGCGATGGTTACGCTGACTATCGACGGACAGAGCGTCACGGTGCCCGAGGGCACCTCGATCATGCGCGCCGCGATGGAAGCGGGCACCCAGATTCCAAAACTTTGCGCCACCGACATGGTCGATGCGTTCGGCTCCTGCCGGCTCTGCCTGGTCGAGATCGAGGGTCGCGCGGGCACGCCGGCCTCCTGCACCACGCCGGCCATGGCGGGCCTCGTGGTGCATACCCAGAGCGCGCGGCTGAAGCAGCTGCGCAAAGGGGTGATGGAGCTCTACATTTCCGACCATCCGCTGGACTGCCTGACCTGCGCCGCGAACGGCGATTGCGAGCTGCAGGACATGGCCGGCGCCGTGGGCTTGCGCGACGTGCGCTACGGCTACCAGGGCGAGAACCATGTCTTCGCCGAAGCCCATGGCAGCGCGAACTTGGGCAAGGCCAATGCGGCGTGGATGCCGAAGGACGAGTCGAATCCCTATTTCACCTACGATCCCTCCAAATGCATCGTCTGCTCGCGCTGCGTGCGCGCCTGCGAGGAAGTGCAAGGCACCTTCGCGCTGACCATCTCCGGGCGCGGCTTCGACAGCCGGGTGTCCCCTGGCATGAGCGAGAGCTTCCTGGGGTCGGAATGCGTCTCCTGCGGGGCCTGCGTGCAGGCCTGCCCGACCGCGACCCTGACCGAAAAATCCGTCATCGAGATCGGCCAGCCCGAGCATTCCGTGGTCACGACCTGCGCCTATTGCGGCGTCGGCTGCACCTTCAAGGCGGAGATGCGCGGTGAGGAAGTGGTGCGCATGGTGCCGTACAAGGACGGCAAGGCCAATCGCGGGCATTCCTGCGTCAAGGGCCGCTTCGCCTGGGGCTATACCACGCATAAGGAGCGCATCCTCAAGCCGATGATCCGCGAGACCATCGATCAGCCCTGGCGTGAAGTCTCCTGGGACGAGGCCTTCGGCTTCGCCGCGCGCAAATTCCGCAGCATCCAGGCGACCCATGGTCGCGACGCCATCGGCGGCATCACCTCCTCGCGCTGCACCAACGAAGAGACCTATCTGGTGCAGAAGCTGATCCGCGCCGGCTTCGGCAACAACAATGTCGACACCTGCGCCCGCGTCTGCCACTCGCCGACCGGCTACGGCCTTGCGACCACCTTCGGCACCTCGGCTGGCACCCAGGATTTCGACTCGGTCGAGCACAGCGACGTCATGATGGTGATCGGCGCCAATCCGGCATCGGCGCATCCGGTGTTCGCCTCGCGCATGAAGAAGCGGCTGCGCCAGGGTGCCAGGCTGATCGTGATCGATCCGCGGCGCACCGAGATGGTGGAGGCGCCGCATCTTACGGCGCTGCATCTGCCGCTGCTCCCGGGCACCAATGTCGCGGTGCTGACGGCAATTGCCCATGTCATCGTCACCGAGGGATTGGCAGACGAGACCTTCGTCCGCGAACGCTGCGACTGGAGCGAGTTCGAGGACTGGGCGACCTTCGTCTCCCTCGCGCAGAACAGCCCGGAGGCGACCGCGATCATGACCGGCGTCGATCCGAAGGACCTGCGCGAGGCGGCGCGACAGTTTGCGACGGGGGGCAACGGCGCGATCTACTACGGCCTCGGCGTCACCGAGCACAGCCAGGGCTCGACCACCGTGATCGCGATCGCCAATCTGGCGATGGCGACCGGCAACATTGGCCGACCGGGTGTCGGCGTCAATCCGCTGCGCGGCCAGAACAACGTGCAGGGCGCCTGCGACATGGGCTCGTTCCCGCACGAACTGCCGGGCTATCGCCATATCTCGGGTGACGCGGTGCGCGATCAGTTCGAGGCGATGTGGAACGTCAAGCTCAACAAGGAGCCGGGCCTGCGCATTCCCAACATGTTCGATGCCGCGATCGACGGCAGCTTCAAGGGCCTCTATGTCCAGGGCGAGGACATCCTGCAATCCGATCCCAACACCACGCACGTGGTGGCGGCGCTGTCGGCGATGGAATGCGTCGTCGTGCACGACCTCTTCCTCAACGAGACCGCGAACTACGCCCACGTGTTCCTGCCGGGTTCGACCTTCCTCGAAAAGGACGGCACCTTCACCAACGCGGAGCGGCGCATCCAGCGCGTGCGCAAGGTGATGACGCCGCGCAATGGCCTGGCCGATTGGGAAGTCACGATCGGACTTGCCAAGGCGATGGGCTTTGACATGCAATACGATCATCCGTCGGCGATCATGGACGAGATCGCAGCGCTGACGCCGACCTTCGCCGGCGTGTCCTACGCGAAGCTCGATGAGCTCGGCTCGATCCAGTGGCCCTGCAACGACAAGGCGCCGCTCGGTACGCCGGTGATGCATATCGACGGCTTCGTCCGCGGCAAGGGCAAATTCGTCATCACGGAATATGTGCCGACCGACGAACGTACCGGCCCGCGCTTCCCGCTGCTTCTGACCACGGGGCGCATCCTGAGCCAGTATAATGTCGGCGCCCAGACCCGACGCACCGACAACATCGTCTGGCACGAGGAGGATCGGCTGGAGATCCACCCCCACGACGCCGAACAGCGCGGCATCCGCGAGGGCGACTGGGTGCGGCTCAAGAGCCGCGCCGGCGAAACCACGCTGCGCGCGCTGATCACCGAGCGCGTCGCGCCGGGCGTGGTCTACACGACGTTCCACCATCCGGACACACAGGCCAATGTGATCACGACCGAGTATTCCGACTGGGCGACCAATTGCCCGGAATACAAGGTCACCGCGGTCCAGATCTCGCCGTCGAACGGTCCGTCCGACTGGCAGAAGGCCTATGACGCGCAGGCGCGCCATTCCCGCCGCATCCTGCCTGCGGTGGAGGCTGCGGAGTGAGCGGAATGCACCAACCTGTCCGCTTTGTCGACCGCAGGGCCTGGCGTGACGGCCGCATCGCGCACGACACGCGGCTGGTGCCTGAGGAAACGCCGATCGCACTGACCTACAATGGCGGGACCTACGCCGTCATGATGGCGACGCCGCACGACCTCACGAACTTTGCGATCGGATTCAGCCTCAGCGAAGGCATCGTGCAGTCACCGGACGACATCCGCTCGCTCGATATCGTCGATCTCGACGATGGCATCGAGCTGCGGATGTGGCTTGCGCCGTCCCGCGCCGAGTTCGTCAATGAGCGGCGGCGCCAGATCGCGGGTCCCACCGGCTGCGGCATCTGCGGCATCGAGTCGATCGCGGAGGCGATCCGCCCGGCCGCGATCGTTCCGAAGGGACGTTGCTTTGCCACCGAGGAAATCGTGACGGCGATCCAGGGCCTTGCGCCGTTGCAGGAGATCAACGGACAGACGCGCGCCGTTCACGCCGCCGCATTCTGGGCGCCTGCGCACGGCATCGTCGCCCTGCGCGAGGACGTCGGCCGCCACAATGCGCTGGACAAGCTGGTCGGCGCGCTGGCGCAGCACGGCATCGCCACGCGGGACGGCATGGTGCTCTTGACCAGCCGGGTCTCGGTCGAAATGGTGCAGAAGACGGCGGCGATGGGCGCGCCCGTGATGGTCGCCGTCTCCGCGCCAACCGCGTTGGCGGTGCGGATGGCGGAGGCCGCCGGCATCACCCTGGTTGCGGTGGCGCGATCCGACGGATTCGAGATTTTCACCCATCCGGCGCGGATCGAGGGGATCACACCCGCCTTGTCGTGCGCAAGCCCGCACCGCGCTGGATGCACCTTGGGCGCAGCTTCACGTGAAGACAACGCGTCAGAACAAAAGACCAGCGTCAAGGAGCCTGCCCATGTCGGCTGATCGACTGCCCTACATGGCCAACCAGATCGGAAAATTCTTCCAGAGCCAGGGCCATGACAAGGCGGTGGCGGGCATTGCCGAGCACATCCGGAAATTCTGGGACCCCAGAATGCGCTCCGCGATTTTCGCGCATCTCGACGCCGGCGGCGCTGGCCTCGATCCCAACGTGCGCGAGGCCATCGCGGCGCTGAAGAAGACCTAGCGAAAGCGGTGCCAGCGTCGGATCCATCCGATCCGTCGTTTCCTTCCTGGGTTGCGGATGTGATAATCCGCGGCTTGCCGGGAGGAGCAGACTTTCATGACACGCGAGATCCGGTTTCGTCGCATCGCAATCGGCCCGACGGCTGCGGCATGGCTCGCGCTTGGTCTGCACTGGGCCGGCGGCAACGCATGCGCCGATGAGCGGCCATGGCTCGATCGCAGCCGCGCGGCGGGCGAACGCGCGCGGCTGATGGTCGGGCAGATGACGCTGGAGGAGAAATCGGCGCTGCTCTACGGCTACGGCACGCGCGAGATCGGCGGCGAGAGATGGCAGGTCTATGTCAAGGGAAACCAGCGCCTCGGCATCCCGGACATGGTGCAGGGCGATTCGCCCGCCGGCATCTGGCAAGGCAGCAACGACGTCACGCAACTGCCCGCCTCCAGCGCGCTTGCTGCCACGTTCTCGCGCGAGGCGGCGCGATCGTATGGGCGCCTGCTGGGGCGTGAAACCAGGGCGCTGGGCTACGGCGTCATCCACGGCCCCAATGTCGACGTGCAGCGAGATCCAAGGCATGGACGCGCCCACGAGACGTTCGGTGAGGATCCGTGGCTGACCAGCGCGATCGGCACGCAGTATGTGCTGGGCGTCCAGGAGAACGCCGTGATGGCGGACGCCAAGCATTTCGCCGTCAACACCGTGGAGCAGGATCGCCGAAGCACGGATGCGCGGCTGTCGCGCAAGGTGCTCGAGGAACTCTATCTGTTTCCGTTTCAGGACGTGATCGAGGATGCCGACGTCGCCATGGTGATGTGCGCCTACACCAGGATCAACGGCGTGCACGCCTGCAACGACGAAAACCTGCTTCAGGACGTGCTGCGCAAACGCCTGGCGTTCGACGGGATCGTGCGCACCGATGCCGGCGCCGAACATTCGCTGCGGTCGCTGTCGCTCGGCGTCGATCAGGAGTTCCGGTCCGAGAAGCATTACGGCAAGGTCCTGATCGCTGCCGTGACCAAGGGGGATTTTCCGGAACAGGATGTCGACGCCGCCGTGGTCCGGATCCTCACAGCGATGATCAAATATGGAATTTTCGACGATCCGCCGCGACGCGTCGGCGCCGATCTCGCCGCCAGCGGGCGGCAGGCGCAGGGCATCGCGGAGCAATCGATCGTGCTGTTGAAGAATGACCGGGGCATCCTGCCGCTGGATCAGTCGACGCGCTCGGTCGCGGTGATCGGCGCGGCGGCCGTCGACCAGCGCATTCATGGCGGACCGACCAACCCATCGCCTGCGGGCAAGATCAGCTTTCTCGATGCCATCAAGGCGCGGCTCCCCGATGCGAGGATCATCTTCAAGGCCGGCGTCGATCCGATCTTGGGCATTTCTGCCGCGAAAGGCTTGCCGCAACTGCCCTCGGGCGCGCTACGCGCGCCGGATGATACAAGGGGCGCGCAAGGTACCTATTTTGACAGCGACGGCAAGCAAATCGAATCCCGCGTGGACTTTTGCCTTTGCGTCAGCCAGGGCAGCCAGTTTTCCTCGACCGTCACCACGTCACAGGCGGCGCCGAAAGCGGCGGCCTCGGCGGTCTGGCGTGCGAAACTGCTGGCCGATGTCGCCGGTCACTATCAGTTCGACGCCGTGGCCGACGCGGCCGTCACGCTGTCGATCGATGGCATACGCGTCCTGTCCAAGGACAAGGGGCCGGCCGTGGCCGACGGCAACCTCGATCTCGCCGCCGGGCCGCATGACATCGAGGTTCATCTCGCCGGCGAAGGCAATTTCAAGCTCGGCTGGAATCCTCCCGCGCCATCGATCGATGCCGATATCGCCGACGCCGTCACTGCCGCGTCCGCGGCGGATGTCGCGATCGTCGTCGCCCGAGATCTGGAGTCGGAAGAACTCGACCGTCCCACCCTCACCCTTCCGAACGATCAGGACCGTCTCATCCAGGCCGTGCTACACGCCAATCCGCGTACGATCGTAGTGCTGGCGACGGGAAGCGCCGTCACCATGCCCTGGCTCGACAACGCGCCGGCGGTCGTGGAGGCCTGGTATGGCGGAACCAGGGGCGCCGCGGCTTTGGCCGCGGTCCTCTTCGGCGACGTCAACCCGAGCGGCCGGCTGCCGATCACCTTTCCGAAAGGGGATGACGACCTGCCGACCGCGGAGAGGGCCCAGTTCCCCGGTGTCGATCGTGTGACGCTGTATCGCGAAGGTCTCCGAACCGGATATCGTTACTTCAACGGCGTGAACGCCCCGCAACCGCTGTTTCCCTTCGGTTACGGACTTTCCTATACGACGTTCGCTTTCAGCGACATTGTCGCAGACCGCGCCGATTTTGGGATCGGCGATCCGGGCAAGGATGCAACCTTCAAGGGGCGTCAGGCGGTCTCGGTCAGCGTGAAAGTGACGAATACCGGGAGGGTCAGGGGCACAGCCGTGCCCCAACTCTACATCGCCTATCCCGAAGCGTCGGGTGAGCCCGCCGCCCTGCTTCGCGGCTTCGACAAAATCGAACTCGCGCCCGGGGAGACCAAAGCCGTCACCTTCGTGCTCGACCAGCGCGCGTTCTCGAACTTCAGCGAGCGGCGCAATTGCTGGGTCGTCGACGAAGGAGTCTATAACATATCCATCGGTGCTTCCTCCGCCGATCGCCCCTTGAGCCTCGAGGTGGAAGCGAAAGTGGGTCGTGACGCCTCGAAATAAGGGCCGTGGCGGGCATGCACACGTCGCACGCCGCTCGGATTCAGAGGTACATTAGGTCGATGTCTATCGACGATTCGACGCCCAGTTTGGCGAAGCTTTTCGCGAGCCAGTCGTCCGCACATCTTCGCCCCTGGTCGCGAAGAAAAATGAGAAAGTCCCAATCGGCGTTGTACTTGCTCGTTGAACTCAGTGCGCCCATGAATTCGTCGTCGGCGATGCTGTGGATCAGCATCTGCTTCAGCGCTCCATCGACGATGCGGTTTTGCGTGATGAGTTTGGTGACGAAGCTGACCGCCCGCATCTCCCGCATCAAAGACGAATTGAAGCTGATCTCGTTGATGCGATTCATGATATCGCTTGCGCCGCGCGGCACCTCCTTGCGAACCAGCGGATTGATATGAACGATGACGATGTCGGTGCTGTTGCAGCCATAGATGAGCGGGAAGAGCGCCGGGTTTCCCATGTAGCCGCCGTCCCAGTAGGCTTCGCCGTCGATCTCGACTGCGTGGAATATCGTGGGGAGACACGCCGAGGCCATCACGGCGGATGCTGAAATTTCCTCTCCGGCGAAGATCTTCACCTTGCCGGTACGGACGTTCGTCGCGGAGAGAAACAGCTTGACCGGACAGTCCGCGCGCCTCAGCACCTCAAAATCGATCGATTGCTCGACCACCTCACGCAAGGGGTTGAAGTTCGCGGCGTTGAACTCATATGGCGATAACACCCGCGTCAGGAAGCCCATAAAGGGGAAAACCGGCGACCAGGTCAACGTGTGGTCCCCCAGCATTCGATCGAGGAGACTTGGCTGCAATGGACCCTGCCTGGCCGCTTCGCTGACCCGCTTCCAATATCCGGTCAGCGCCTTGCGCGCCCCTTCGCGGCCGTCGACCGCAAGCCCGTAGGCGAAGACCGCCGCATTCATGGCTCCGGCGCTGGTCGCACTCAGCCCCTCGAACGCGAGGTCCTTCTCTTCAAGCAACCGGTCGAGCACGCCCCAGGTAAAGGCGCCATGCGCGCCGCCACCCTGGAGGGCCAGGTTGATGGTCTTGACCTCGCCGGAGGATGACGGTTCGTGACCGGTCCCCCCAGACGTGTCAGGCCTGTCCGACGAATTCCGCTCCGAAGTAAAGTCCATCACCGAATCCCAGTTCCTGTTCGCCGGCCTGCGCAAAGCATGCAATGACGGGATTGGTCTGTTGGCAGCTGCCGACACGCCGATCTACGTCAATCGCATCGGCATGCTTAACACAAATGGACGTCAGGCCGTAGCGCGGGTTGGGGCCGGGTCCGCGCCAACGGTTCGCGCGAATGCGAGCCCCCGACCCGCGCAACGGCGCTCGTGAATCCAGCGGCATTGACTTGAACGGAGCGCGATTGTTTTATTCGCAGAGAGCTCGACACATGAATGTGTTCAAACGTCTGCCGTCAAGTTGCGCGGAGGTTCACTCGGCCCAACCGGTGCAGATGAACCTTTCAATCCGCGTGGCGACGGTGGCAAGAGGAATTCGTCGCCGAGGAGAGCGCGTTATAAGCCGTAAAACCATTGCGTGGGGAATGCAGGATGATTCCGGTGCCTCCGCTGTGAATACTCGTGCGCATACTTCACTACCCAGCGCGCACGAGGCTGCGGGTGCATTGGGCACCCGGCATTCCCCGCGCCCTCTTCGTTGAAGGGCGGAAGAATTTCTGGCAAACCTCGGGCGCGACGCGCAGCGAGAAGGTGGATGCGTGTTTGAAATAGAACGACGTAATTGCGAAGCATCGAAATCTCGAGATTCTCAGATGTGCAAGTGCACATCGCAGTTTGCTCGTTACACTCGCGCCCCGGAATGACAGCCTCAACTGCTTCGCGGCACGATGGATTGCTTCGCTGGCGCTCGCAATGACGATCTCAAGATCCGCGGTACCTTGATGCTTGAAAACCGATTGGCAATTTGCGCGAAACCCTTAAGCCCGCAGCTACGGACTGCCGTCCTCCACCACCGCCTTGAACACCCTGCGCACCTCGGCCTGGGTCTCCTTCACGCGCGCCTCCAGCGAGGAAAAATCCGGGGCGTCGCCGGCCCGCGCCAGCACCTGCAACAGGTCTTCGCCCGCGGTTTCAGGCTTGAAGCGATCGCTGACGCAGAGCCGCAGGATTTGCGTCAGGTCGTGATAGAGCCTTGCCGCCGGGCGCAGGATTTCGGCAGATGACTGCTCAAGCACGCCAAGGCGCGCGGCGTTGTCCAGCACCTGCAGCGTGGAAACGTCGAGAATATCGGGGTTATCGGCGGCGTGAACCAGCTGGAGATATTGCGCGATGAAGTCGATATCGAGCAGGCCGCCGGCGGCGTATTTCAGGTCCCAGGGATCATCTTCGCCCTTCTCCAGCGCAATCGCACGGCGCATGTCCGCGACATCCATGGCGGTGCCGGAGGATTCGCGCGGCCGCGTCAGCGCATCATGAATGACGCTTTCGATCCGGGCCCGAAACGCCGGGGCTGCCGAAATCACCCGCGCCCGGGTCAGCGCCATGTGCTCCCAGGTCCAGGCCTCGCGTTCCTGATATTCAGCGAACGAGGAGATGTGCGACGCCAGCGGACCCGCCCGCCCCGAGGGGCGCAGCCGCATGTCGACGTCGTAGAGCACGCCGTAATTGGTGCGCGTCGTGAACGCGCTGATCAGCCGCTGCGTGAAGCGCGCAAAGTAGTGCGCGCCCTGCAGCGATCGCGCGCCATCGGAATCCGGATGCTCGGGATCGAAATCGTAGAGCAGGATCAGGTCGAGATCGGAGGCCGCCGTCATCTCGCGGCTGCCGAGCCGTCCCATCGCCAGGATCGCCGTCTGCTGCCCCCTGATCCGGCCGTGCTGCTCGGCGAACCGTTCCGTGACCAGGCCATGGACGGTATGCACGATGCCTTCCGCCACGTCGGCAAAGGCGATGCTGGCCTGTTGCGCGGTGACGGTGCCGGACAGGATGCGGGTGCCGATCAGGAACAGGCTTTCCTGCCCGAACAGGCGCAGGCGATCGAGGAACTCTTCGTAGGAATCGGCGTCTTTCAGCGTCGCCGCGAGCCGCTCCGACAATTGGCGCCGGTCGGGCATCGCGCCGAAGAAGCGCGGATCGATCAACCCGTCCATCAACTGCGGCTGCCGCGCCAGCATGTCGCCAAGACGGGGGGCCGCGCCCAGCACCAGCGCCACCAGCGCGACCAGATCGCGATTCTGCGCCAGCAGCGAGATCAGCCGCCCGCCGCGCTGCAACGACTGCAGAAAATGGTCGAAGGCCGCCACCGCCCGGTCCGGCTCCTCGGCATGCGCCAGGCCGTCGATCAGTGCCGGAACGAAATCGGCAAAGGCGCTGCGCGTCGTTTCCGATCTGAAGGCGCGATACTCGCCTTTCAACCAGTGTTCGACAGTCTGCGCCACCACCACCGGCTGCTTGAAGCCGAGCGTTGCGAGGTGGTCGAGCAGCCGCGGGTCTTCGCCTCCGGCGCCGTAATCGATAGCCGGAAGCTTCGCGGTGCCGGTCGGGTCGCCCTCGAACAGTTTCCCGTAATGCTCCTGGACGATCGCGAGATGACCGAGAAGATCGCGGGCGAAGGCCTCCCGCCCGTCATAGCCGAGGAACTGGGCGAAGCGCGCAACGCCCTCGACATCTTCCGGCAGAGCGTGGGTCTGCTCGTCGGCGACCATCTGCAGCCGATGTTCGACGCGCCGCAGGAACAGATAGGCCGCGGTCAATTCATCGCGGGCCTCGAAGGTGATCCAGTTGCTCGACGCCAGCACCCCGAGCGCCTCGAGCGTGCGCCGGGCCCGCAATTGGGGATGCCGGCCGCCGGCGATCAACTGCTGGGTCTGGGCGAAAAACTCGATCTCGCGGATACCGCCGCGCCCGACCTTGACGTTGTGACCTTCGACGGCGACCTCGCTCTGCCCGCGATAGACCTGCATCTGCCGCTTCATCTCATGGACGTCGGCGAGCGCGGCGAAGTCGAGATGCTTGCGCCAGACGAACGGGGCGATCTCGGCGATCATCGCCTCGCCGGCCCTGAGATCGCCGGCGCAAGGCCGCGCCTTGATCATGGCCGCGCGCTCCCAGGTGCGCCCGTCGCGCTCGTAATAATGCAGCGCCGCCGCCGTCGACATCGCCACCTGCGTCGACGCCGGATCCGGCCGCAGCCGCAGGTCGACACGAAACACGTAGCCATCGCCGGTGCGCTGCTGCAACAGCCGTGCGAGCGCCTGCGTGACCCGGACGAAGAAGGTTTGCGGCTCGATGCCGGGCGCAAGCGAGGTGGCCTCGGGCTCGAAAAACACGATCAGGTCGATGTCGCTGGAATAGTTGAGCTCGCCGGCGCCCATCTTGCCCATCGCCAGCACGAACAGGCCGGAATCCTCCTCAGGGCGGTCGGGATTGGGCGGCAACAGCCGGCCGCGCGCGGCTTCCTGCCGCAGCAAATAGTCGAGCGCCATCCGCACTGCGGCGACCGCAAGCTCCGTCAGCGCTGCCGTCACCTGCATCACTGGCCAGACGCCGCCGATATCGCAGAGCGCGACCAGGAGCGCCGCGTCCGATTTCATGCGGCGGAGTGCACGCATCGCCTCGGCTTCTGCGCCCGCGGCGAGCACCTCCTGCGCGGTGCGCGCGATCAAGCGAGCCAGATACGCGTCCGGATCGCAGCTGAAGTGGCGGATGAGCCGCTCGGGGTCGGCACGAATGAGATCAAAGAGATAGGGCGAAAACTCGACCAGACCGATGAGGAGCTCTCGCGCGAAAGGATGGCTCAGGAGAGCTTCGATCGCTGCCGCTTGCCCGGGCGCGATGCCGGAAAGCCAGTCGCGCAGACGCTGTTCGGCCTGATCGGGCGCCACAACATGCGGCGCATCCTTCAACCTTGCCACGAGCGCGGTGGATTCGACATTCGCTTCAGTGTTGCCGCTGACCATCATAGCGAATGTCAAATCCAGAACCGCCTCCGGAGCATCAGAAGCGTCTTGATGTGGAAGCATTGGCGAGGGAATCCCTGGTGCCGCCGGCTTGAAGTTCCGGTCTCACTGCAGCGAGCTCGACCAGGAACCCAAGATCGAAAAATGGCACCTGTATCAATATCTTACGAGATCCACCTGTCCCGAGATCCGATCGCGGGAATGCGGCTCCGTAGCACGAACGTCGGCAAGCGGGTACCTCGCGCGCGCTCAGTTTGAGCGATCACACGGGCTTCTGTTGCACATCCTGCGTTTGAGCCGCAAGCCTGTCGCTGGCGCGCGCGGGGATCGCCAAGGTCGCGATCAGGCCGGGATGGCCGTCATCGAGGCGAAGTTCCCCGCCATGAAGGGTCGCAACCGCCGACGCCAGGCTCAATCCGAGGCCGGAACCGGGCTGCGTGCGACTTGCCTCGAGCCGGACAAATCGTTCCACGGCATGTTTCCGGTCGGCTTCCGGGATGCCGGTGCCATGGTCGGCGACGCTGAGCAGAACCTGGCCGCCCTCGCGCCTTGCCTCGATCAGAATGTCCTTGTTGACCGCGACCGCGCCGGCACTGAGCGGCTGCGCGACCGCAGCGGGTTTGCCGTATTTGATGGCATTCTCGACCAAATTGGCCAACGCCTGGCTGATCAATTCACGGTTGCCATGGAGCGGCGCGGACTGCGTCCTGACGCGCAGGATCATGTCGTCGTCTTCTGCGAGCGGCTCATAGAGCTCGTGGATGCCATTGGCGACGTCGGCGGCGTCGAAGTCGTCCATATTGTCGCGGGCCTGACCGGACTCGGCGCGCGCGATCATCAGCAGCGCGTTGAAAGTCCGGATCAAGCCGTCGGATTCCTCGATGGTCCGTTCCAGCGCCGTGCGGTATTCCGCCTCGGAGCCGGATTTCGCCAACGCCTCTTCGGCGCGATTGCGCAGGCGCGTCAGCGGCGTCTTCAGGTCGTGCGCGATGTTGTCGGAAACCTCCTTCAGCCCCGTCATCAGCGCCTCGATCCGTTCCAGCATGACATTGAGATTTTCCGCGAGGCGATCCAGCTCGTCGCCGCTGCGCCCGACCGGAAGGCGTCCCGAGAGATCGCCCGCCATGATGCGCTGGGCAGTGCCGGTCATCGCGTCGATCCTCCGCAGCACCCTCCGCGCGACGAAGATACCTCCGCCGATGCCGAGCACCACGACGACGAGCAGCGACCATTGCGCGGCCTTTGCGACGATGCCGAACAACCGCCGCCGTTCCTCGAGATCGCGTCCGATCAGCAGCCTGAAGCCGTTGGCCAGTTCGGTCACCCGTACCAAGGCCCGATGATCGACGGTGTCGTTGTCGCCCAGCCGATACAGGGTTTCGGACCAGCCCGTGCTCGCCATGACGCCGGGCGCCAGCGACCCGACATTGCCGGCGATGCCCACGCCGGTTGGCGTGGTGAGAAGGTAAAGGTTGGCGCCAGGCCGCAGCGCGCGGTTCTCGATGGTCAGGGCGAGCCGTTGCAATCCGCGCCGGACGTAGATCTCGCTGATTTCACTGGATTCCGCGTTGACGGTTTCGGTGATTTGCTCGTTGATCATTCGCCGCGTGTTCCAGGCGAAATAGCCCAGCAGCGAGGCGGCGAACAGCGCAAACAGAAACAGATAGACCAGCGTCAGGCGGAACGCTGTGGTCCGGATCAGTTTACCGAATGCCGTCACGGATCATATACTCATTCTGAGTGCTGCACCTGCTATCACCGGCCATCGGCTCTCTTCCGATTTCCTTGTAATTCCAATTCATTATCCGCATCTACTCTCGTCTGACATCGCTGAAAATCACCGAATGCCGGCCGCTTCTGGCTAAAAACTGGTAAGTTGACGCGAGGCCACCTTCCAAAGTATCCGTGACGGCCACATATCGAAAACAGGTCCAATTTCGGAACGGCCGACCGTCACGAGCGAAGTGTCCGTGACGGTAAATGGTAAGCTGGCAGAGGAGCGTAAAGCGCCGCTCAATTCGAACCAAGTTAAATCGCTGCAAGCTGGTGTCCGTGCCGATGGGCGGCGGGCTCTATCTCGTCGTACGCGAAAGCGGCGAGCGGATGTGGGCCTTCCGCTTCACCGGCCTCGACGGCAGGCGGGCACAAATGGAGTTCGCCAAGGTCGGCGACCGCGACAGCGCGAGCGGCGACGTTCTGACCTTGAGCAGCGCGCGTGACAAGGCGCGCGAATACAAGGTAGCCTTGAGGCGCGATGGCGTCGATCCACGCGTCAAGAAGCGGGCTACAATTCAGGGCGGCAAGACCTTCATCGTGTTCGCCGAGGAGCAATACCCGACATGGTGCCAGGGGCTGTCAGAAGAGGAACTGAAGCAGTGGCAGCGCTCAATGCGGGACGATATTTGGCATCTCGCGTTGCTATTCCTCGCGACCGCACCTCATGAGGCTCATCCTTCCTGGTCTGCGACGGCGCGCGGACGAAAATGGGGAATAGGGATCTCAGGAGCAGCTCTCCGGGACCAAACCAAACCGCGCCCCATGGCACCAGTCTAGCCGGCGCCAAATCGGCGCCAAACTCTCCTCGAATGAAGCTTGCAGGTAAGACAAAAAATGCTGCCGCACAGCAGCTTACGTTGGTGGGTGCATCAGGGGGTTGAACCTGAGAGCCGCTGATTAAGAGACAGATCCATCCTTTGAAATCCTTGGCAAATTTTTCAAACCAGGCTTGATCCGCTTGTGGCTGCGTCATCGTGAGAAAGTCGCGCACCAAGAAGAAATTCAGCCGATGAGCGCGGGCGTGCGCACCCGCGCGCTCAGGCGCGCACCTGTGGATAACGGGGTGGAACGCACTATTGCCCAGATCTCTTTGTTTGTGATCAAGGTCGAAATTGGGGAGGCGGGAATGCCAACCGATGAATCATTGATCGATGAGATTATCAAAGCCTGCAACGGTGACCTCCGCGCCGCAATCAGATCAGTCTTGGCTATCAATGTGCAGCGCAGGGCTGAGTTGAATTGGCTCCGCGAGTCCGCGAAGAAGCGGTCAAGCAAAGCAATAGATTCAGGACCAGTTATCCACTAAATGTCGCGGCTCATCGATCCGGAGCTAGATCGCCGCGATTGATAAACGTATCCCTCATAGTTTCGCCCAAAAGCTGCGTTTCGGATGGATCATTGTCAGGTAGGGACGTTCCGATGCCAGCAGACCTTAATACCGTAGTCGACGAGCTTATCGAGGACTACAACGGCGACGTCAGTGGCATCGTTAGTTCGCTTCTGGTGATTAATGAGCAGCTCGAGATTGAGTTGAACCGGCTCTACAAGGTGATCAATAATGGTGGCGCAGAGCAAGCCGAGCCTCGCCACTGAGGTCCGCGCAGGACGCCGGCACCCGCCAAGTACACCACCGGAGGTAGCGGGCCAAGAAGGTGCCACGCCGCAGCGCGGGGACGGGCAGCCGTGCAACACCTCGCTTACCGCGAGAGCGCGACCAAGCGTCGGCTCAAGTCATTGAAAAACACTGTGTGGGTTGAGCTTGCGCGCAGCCATGTCCTCGATCATGCGCTGACGCAGCGGACTGACAGTGGTAGTGTCGCTCATGGGGACTCCATCCTGAGTGAGGTTGACAACACCTCGATCTCAGGACGGCGCTCTCAACTGGCCAGCATTGTCCTCTCAGCTGACTTCCGGCCTCTCGGCGCTTGCCCGCACAGCAGGCTGGAGCGCAGCGACTTTGTGCAATGGGTCATTCACGACTTAATCGGACTGCCTCGTCATATCCGCAATTCGCACCTTTCAGACATGCCGACGGCCCCCGAGAATGTCTGTTCATTGGAGACCAACGTAAGTAACAGCCGAGCTGCGAGAACTATTGTTCCTGACGGCTGTAACCCTTGGCCATCCGGCGCTTCGTCGGTCCCGTCGAACCAGCTGTTCTTCAATCCGCCGCCACCTCGCGTGATCACCGTCGTCGGCGATCCCGATCCGAAGACCGGTGAGCGTCCGCCAGTCTATGTCAAGGAGCCGCGCCTTGGTCGGCGGTACGAAATGCCGCGCATGCCTACGGCTTTGCAGCCTTCACACTCGATCCAGGTTCAGTTCGCGCGGGCACCACCTCGATCAACTTCGTCTATTACGATGTGCCAAGTCTTTAACAATTCGAATGCTAGGTATGCGGAGCTGATCGAAGCGGATCCCGGCTATGTGGGCCATACTGTCTCTCGCTTGACGAGCTGGATCCACGAGGCCGACCTGCTCGACGCTTTGGCGCATGCGGGCTCGCACGTGGGAATATCTCAGACCCGCTGAAATTTCGACCTGCGCGATGGGAGGAGACCATGGCAATCGAACGCCGCGCGTTCCTGCGCAGTGCTGCGGTCGGAACGCTGGCGCTGCTTCCCCTCCCGGCGCTGCCGCAAGATGCCGTGGTCACCCTTGTCGTGGACCCGACGGACCCCGTCGCCAATAGCGAGCCGGGGCGCTGGGCTGCCGGCGAGCTGCGCTTCGCCATGAGGTCCCGGGGCCTCGACGTGCGGCAGGCGGCCTCCGTCACCTCGGCCCCGAGCGGACTGGTTATCGTCCTCGCCAGCATGGACGCGCTCGCGACAGCCGCACTCGCCGCGGGACGGGCCCTGCCGGAAGGTCCGGAAGCGATGCTGCTGATGCCGGGGATGCTTGACAACCGCGCGGTGCTGCTCGCCGCCGGCAATGACGCCCTGGGCCTCGTCTATGCCGCCACAGAATTGGCCGAGCGGGTTCGCAGTACTCCCGTCGCCGCCGAGGGACTTGAGCTCGGCGCCGCCGTCGCTGAGCGGCCAGCGAATCGCGTCCGCTCCGTCGCTCGCTTCGTCACAAACGAAGTGGAGGATCGCGGTTGGCTGCATGACCGCCAATTTTGGCATGGCTATCTGACCATGCTGGCCAGTCATCGCTTCAATGGCTTCAGCCTGACTCTCGGTATCCAGTACGATTATCCCCAGGAAGTCAGCGACGTCTACTTCTACTTTGCTTACCCGTTTCTGTTGAAAGTTCCGGGCTATGATGTGGTCGCCGCCGGGCTGCCGGACGATGAGCGCGATCGCAACCTGGAGACGCTGCGTTTCATCGCCCGGGAGACCGCCCGCCGCGGCCTGCGCTTCCGGCTGGGCATCTGGACTCACGCTTATGCGTTCGATAGTCCGCGGGTGAACTACCGCATCACCGGCATTACGGCGGCGAACCACGCCGCCTATTGCCGCGACGCGCTGACCATGCTGCTCAGAGAGGTGCCTGACATTGCCGCCCTCACCTTCCGGCTGCATGGCGAGAGCGGCATCCGCGAAGGTGATCTCGACTTCTGGCGGACTGTGTTCGCGGCCATTCCGACCGCCAAGCGACCGATCGCGTTGGACCTGCATCCGAAGGGCATCGACGAGCGCTCGATCGCGCTGGCGCGGGAAACGGGGATGCCGATCAGTATCTCGCCCAAATATATGGGCGAGCACGTGGGACTGCCCTACCACCAGGCGGCGATCCGGCAGAAGGACATGCCTCCCGCCGGTGGGGCCGTCCGCGGAGCCCAGTTCGCGCTCAGCGAGGGCTCGCGGTCCTACACGCGCTACAGCTACGGCGACTTCATGCAGGAAGGCCGTGACTACGACGTGGTCTTCCGCCTCTGGCCCGGCACACAGCGGCTGCTGCTGTGGGGCGATCCGCAATTTGCCGCCGGATTCGCTCGCCATGCCGGATTCTGCGGCGCGGGCGGGCTGGAGATTTGCGAGCCACTCTCGTTCCGAGGTCGCAAGGGCACCGGGCGCCCCGGTAATCGCACCGCCTATGCCGATGCAGGGCTGGCACCTCGTTATGACTGGCAGAAGGCCGAGTACACCTACCGGCTGTTCGGCCGGCTCTTGTACCGGCCCGACGCGCCAGCTTCCGTGTGGCAGCGGCCGGCACGCGCTGAGTTCGGCGCCGCGGCAGGGCCGATCGAACGAGCGCTCGCGAGCGCCAGCCGCATCCTGCCGCTGATGACGATGGCTCACGCCATGGCGGCGGCGAACAACTTTTACTGGCCCGAAATCTACACCAACATGCCGATCGTGCAGGTCGATGCGGGGCAGCCCTTCTCGGACACCGTCGCGCCGCAACGCTTCGGCACGGTCGAGCCGTTCGATCCGCAGATCTTCCAAAACATCGAAGCCTATGCCCGTTCGCTGCTGGCCGGCCAACCGGACCATCGTGTGGCACCTGCGGAGGTGGCGGCGTGGCTCGACCGCTTCGCCGCGGATGCGGAGCAGGCATTGGCGGATGCCGTTGCCCTGCGCCCATCGGGCGCAGCTTACCAGCGTGCGGCCGCAGACGTCGCGATCCAGGCGGCGCTCGGTCGCTTCTTCGCACATAAGCTGCGCGCTGGCGTATTGTGGGAGATCCACGCCATGTCGGATGACGCTGCTGCCGCGGCGGCGGCGCTGAGCAGCTACCAACAGGCCCGCGCCGCCTGGGTCGAGGCGGCGCAGGCCGGGCGGGTGTACGTTGCAGACATTACCTTCGGCTCCGAGCCCTGGCTCCGCGGCCATTGGAGCGACCGGTTGCCGGCCATCGATGCCGACATCGCGCAAATGGCCCGGCTTGCCGCCGACACGAATGGCGGGGGTATGGGGGTTGCGAGCGGCGCCGTCTCTGCTGTGGCGCAGGCGCTCAATTCGCCTCCGGAGCGAGGCATCGAGGCTGTGCACACACCGCCTGGCGCGTTCCGCCGCGGGCAGAGCGTGGTGTTGAGCCTCGATGCCCGTAGCGCACAGGCGGCTCGGCTGCACGTCCGCCACGTCAACCAGTCAGAGGCATGGCAGGACATCGCGATGGACGGGAAAGAAGGGCGATTTACCGCGACGATCCCCGCCGCCTATGCCGATTCGCCTTTCCCGTTACAGTATTTCTTTGCCCTAATGCAGGACGGCAGGGCCGACATGGCGCCGGGTCTCGGCGCTGATTTCTGCAACCAGCCCTACTATGTATTGCGCCAGGCTTGACCGCAATTTCGATCCCTACCCTCATGCGCCCCGCTTCGCTGACGTTATCGCCCGCCTGTGTCAGAGCTTCGGTCGTCGTGTTGGGCATGTCAGATTATTGTTCGCTGAGTTCGGCTTTTCGGCCAACAAGCACTAAACTTATCGTCTCGTGAACCAGCGTGATATTTGCTGGTTAGAGGCTTTTCGTCTCGCCAGGCTGGGAGTGGAACAGCGCTATCGCCGCATTCGATATCGAGACGCGCACCGTCGCTTACGCGGGGGCGGGTATTCGGTCGGGGGCGTTGGTTGCGGGGACACGCAACCACCGATTCCGACATTCGCTGATGGTGGTCATCTGAGATGTGATTGCCGATCGGTTCAACAGGCGAACCTCTCATTCAGAATGAGAGATTGCGCCCAAACTGCCTCCGGCAGTACCTAATGATAGAGAGTCGTATGCTTGCGATGCCATTTTGATGACTTAGCCGCGCAGTCGGTCCAATCCATCATGGCAGATCTGAGCTAATGTCAGCCAAACAGTACGTCCCAGACCCTCAGCCCGAAAGGCGCTACCGCTTTTCCCGCACGCGTTCCAGCTTCTGTAAACAACGCGCAGTGCGAACGACGTCCGGCATTTCCTCATCCGGAAAATTCGTCTTCCAGTCAGTGACACCGACCTCGCCGACATAGATGTCGCCCTGCGAGTCCAGCGCGATGCCGTGCGGGGCCAGGAATTTTCCGCTCGCGATGCCCGGGCCGTCCTCGCCGCCGAGCCGCCCGATGCGCTTGCCTTTTGCATCCACGATCGACAGCCGCGGGCCCAGATTGGGCACCTTGCGGTTCACGGCCATGGCGGGGCCGAGCTCTCCAACGATGAAGGTCGGCTGCTTGCCGCCACAACAACAGAGCGCACAGGGCCGGTGCAAATTGTTCCACTGCGTCTCGTATTTGCCGTTGCCATCGAACACCTGCACGCGATGGTTCTCGCGATCCGCAACATAGACAAAACCATCCGCATCGGTGGCGATATTGTGCACGATGTTGAACTGGCCGGGATCGGTGCCTGGCCCGCCCCAGCTCATCATCAGCTTGCCGTCGGCTGTGAATTTGTGGACGCGCGCATTGCCATAGCCGTCCGAGACGTAGATCTCGCCTTTCGGCGACAGCGCGGTGTGAGTGCAGCGGTGGAAGGGGTCGCCGCTCATGAACGGCGCGGGTTTTTGCGGGATGCCGATCGTCAGCAGCACCTTGCCATCGGTCGTGCATTTGCGCACGGTATGGTCGCCGTCATCGGTGCAGTAGAGATTGTCGTCGGCGTCGATGTGCAAACCATGCGCGCGGGTGAACAGGCCCTCGCCCCAGCTTCGCAGAAAATTGCCGTCGCGATCGAGCACCACCATCGGATGAGCGCCGCGGTTGAAGACGTAGATGCGGTCTTTGCTGTCGACCGCGACAGAGGCGACGTCGGTCAGCTCCCAGCCGTCAGGCAGCTTTGCCCAGTTGTCGACAACGCGATAGCGGTGCTCGCCCGAGCCGAGAATGGCTGGCATATGATCTCCTCGAGTCCGCAGTCCCGCGCGCAGTGATCAGAGCGACCGCCTGGACGTTCGCCGCTCAGGCAAAGGTACAGTTCTTGGACTCGAGCACCTTGCCTATGCCGGACAGCTCAAGAATGTCGCCGCCGGCCTTGAGCGCCTTCATCACGCTCGCTTCCTTTTCCTCGCGCGCGGCCGACTTGGCACAAACGTCGGCGATGTTCTCCTTTGGCACGATGACGACCCCGTCATCATCGGCACTGACGATATCGCCGGGCCGGACGGCAACGCCGCCGATGACGATCGGCTGGTTGATGGTGCCAAGGGTCTCCTTGACGGTCCCCTTCATGCACAGACCGTAGGAGAACACGTTGAAGCCGGTGTCGCGCACCGCCGGTCCGTCGCGCACGCCGGCGTCCGTGACCAGGCCGACGATGCCCTTGGCGACGCAGGCCGTCGACAGCACCTCGCCGAAGCCGCCCTGCTCGGGATGGTCGCCCGCGCTGACAATCAGCACGTCGCCCGGCTTGGCCAGCGAGATCGCGGTGATGAGCATCATGTTGTCGCCCGGATGGCAGCTGACCGTGAACGCCGGTCCGCAGGCGCGCATCCCCGGATAAATCGGCTTGATCCGGGACGTCAAGGCACCCGAGCGTCCCTGCGCCTCATGAAGCGTGGACGGCGGGAATTGCTTGATGCGCTCCACGAGTTCAGCGGCGGGCCGATCGAATGTCCTGACAACGTGAACCATGGTGCCTCCAACGGCCGCAATTTGCGCTACACCCCAATAGTCGACCGCCGCGGGCTGGACAAATCCGGATTTCAGGATTGCCGCATCGTATTTCGTTATAGGTCGCTCTCGTCGCTCGGAGGTGCCGACGCGGCGTCGGGAGCGACATCGCCTGAATGAAGCAGCGCGACGGAACTGCCCCAGGTCTTGGCAATGATCTCAAGCAATATCTTGTAAACTGCGAACGCCGCATCGGACAAAGCCGCATTGTCCGAGATGCAGAGCGACATTTGCAGCGACGCTGCCGGCGCATCGATCCGCCGGACGCAGAGCTCGTCTTGGTTCGGCAGTACGTTCGCGATGGAGAGGGGCAGCACGGTAGCACCTATTCCAGCTGCAATCGCGGACGAGAGGGTCGATTGCGAATGGATCTCGGCGACAATGCGCGGACGGAGCCCGACCTCGGCGCAGACCCGCTCTACCGTCTGCCGCAGGAAGGATTCCCGATACGGAAGAATGAGGTCGAATTGCGCGACCCCCGCCACCGAAACGCTTTCCGACTGCGGCTGCTCCGAAACCATGCTGCGCGGCGCGACGAGAAAAAAGGGCTCCCGCATCAGCGGCTTGTAATCGAGCCCGGTCACCGGACGATCGCCGTAAAGTACAGCCATATCCATACTGCCCTTCAGCATCATTTCGCTGAGCACGATCCCGAAACTGTCGTAAATGTGCAGCACGATGCCAGGAAAGCGTTCGCGTACCTGCATCACCAGCGGCGTCGCAAGCAATGTCGCCGAGCTGAGCGGCGCCAGGCCGATCGTGACGTTGCCGGTCAGCTCCGACGGGTTGTCCAGAATGGTACGTCGCGCCTCCTCGATCTGCCGCTGGATCGACTTGGCGTAGCGGTAGAGGATTTGTCCGGCTTCGGTCGGCCTGACGCCCCGGGCGCTGCGGTCGAGCAGCTTTCGTTTGAAATCCAGCTCCAGGCTGGCGATCTGCTGACTCAATGCGGGCTGCGCGATATTGAGCAGTTTCGCCGCGCGCGAAACGCTGCCGAGGTCGACGACTTTGACGAAGGCTTCGAGACGACGCGTATCCAAATAGGGGTTCCCGCCAAGGAGATGACCATGGCGCAGCAATATGCTGGAGCTATGGGACCAGAACGAAATGTTCTTACCACCTGGAACCGGCGCGGCCTATAGGTAACGCTCCACAGAGGAGCCGTACCAATGGGATTTTCGGACTATCGAACGGCGTTGGTAACGGGCGCATCCTCAGGCATCGGGGCCGCGACGGTCCGTCGCCTGAGCGCCGAGGGCCTCGAGGTTCATGCGGTGGCGCGCGACGCGGACCGGCTCGTGACGCTGTCGGCCGAGACCGGATGCCGCGTCTGCGCCGTCGATGTCAGCGACCTCGACGCGCTGACGGCGTTGGCCAAGTCGGTCGAATTCGACGTTCTCATCAACAACGCCGGCCAGTCCCGGCGCGGCAACATTCTGGACACCACGCCCGACGATGTCGACGTGCTCATTGACGTCAATCTGCGGGCGGTGCTGCACCTCACGCGGCTGATCGTGCCCGGCATGGCCAAGCGCGACCGCGGCCACGTCGTCAACATCTCCTCGATCGCCGGCCATTACGCCTTCGGCGGCGGTAACACTGTCTACCACGCGACCAAGGCGGGGATTCATTCGCTGTCGCAGCAGCTGCGCGTCGACCTCTATAGGACCCGGGTGCGCGTCACCGAAGTATCGCCGGCACGCGTGGAGACGGAGGTCTTCGGACGGCTGCTGGGCGATCATGCCGAAGCCAAGCGCCGCTTCTTCGATGACTATGATGCGCTGCAGCCCGAGGACATCGCCAATTCGATCGCATTCGCGGTCGGCTCGCCCGCGCGCATGAACGTCGCGTTCATGGAGGTGCTGCCGACCCAGCAGGTCGTCGGCGGCCTCAACTTCGCGCAGCGACTGCGGCAGACCGCGACTTGACCGGCGAGAGGCCTCAATCGAGACGCTGCGCAGGGAGCGATGGCCGTGGACCTCAGCAAAATCGAACAACTGGTCGACCTCATCTCGCGCTCCCGCATTGCTGAGCTTGAGCTGACGCAAGACGGGACACGGATTCGGATCCTGAAGAATCTTGCGTCGCGTGCGGAAGTCCCCGCGCCGCCTCATGCCCAGCATGGATCGCCGGCACTTCACGCTGCAGGGCACGAAACCGTGGTCCCGCCGGACGTTTCACGGCTGAACGAGATCACGGTGTCCGCGCCGATGCATGGCGTGTTCTATCGGGCCGCAGCACCGAACGATCCACCACTGGTCGAGGTTGGTGCGACGATCGAAGCCGGGCAGAAAATATGCATCATCGAGGCGATGAAGACATTCATTGACGTCGCCGCCGAGACGCCCGGCGTCGTCCTCGCCATCCTCGCGGAGAACGGTGACGAGATCGAAGCAGGACAAGCCCTGTTCCGGATCCGTCCTGTGGGTCCGTCCTGATGTTCGACAAGGTCCTGATCGCCAACCGTGGCGAAATCGCGCTTCGGATCCAGCGCGCCTCCCGGGCGATGGGGCTCAAGACCGTCGTCGTTCACTCCGAAGCGGACCGCGACGCGCGTTACGTCGCCCTCGCCGATCAGGCTCTCTGCATCGGCCCGGCTCCGGCGAGCAGCACCTATCTCAATACGGCAGCAATCCTGCTCGCGGCGGAGGTCAGCGGCGCGCAGGCGATCCATCCCGGTTATGGCTTCCTGTCGGAGAGCGCGGAGTTCGCCGACAGGGTCGCGCGCGCGGGGCTCACCTTCATCGGCCCGCCGGCGGACTGCATCCGAACCATGGGTGACAAGGTCGCGGCCAAGCGGGCGATGCGGATGGCGGGTGTGCCTTGCGTGCCGGGACCGGACAGCGCCTTGCCCGATGATCCTGCGGAGGTGCACGCCACGGCGCTGGAGATCGGCTACCCCGTCATCGTCAAGGCCGCAGGCGGGGGCGGCGGGCGCGGCATGCGAATCGTGCGCCACGAAAGCGAGCTGGATGACGCACTCGCGCTGACCCGCGCGGAAGCGAGCAAGGCCTTCAAGAACGCCGCCGTCTATATCGAGAAATTCCTCGAAAAGCCGCGTCATATCGAGATCCAGGTGCTGTGCGACCAGCATGACAACCATCTCTGGCTCGGCGACCGCGACTGCTCACTGCAGCGCAGGAACCAGAAGGTCGTCGAGGAGGCTCCCGCTCCCGGCATCGACCGCGCGCGCATCGAGCAGGTGGGCTTGAGTTGCGTCGAGGCCTGCCGGCGCATCGGTTACCGGGGCGCCGGCACCTTCGAATTCCTTTACGAGGACGGCCAATTCTTCTTCATCGAGATGAACACGCGCGTTCAGGTGGAGCACCCGGTCACCGAGATGACAACGGGCGTGGACATCGTCAAGGAGCAGATTCGTATCGCGCGGGGGGAGCCGCTGCGGATCGCACAGGCCGACATCGCGCGCGTCGGCCACGCCGTCGAATTCCGCATCAACGCCGAAGACCCGGTTACATTCGCGCCCTCGCCGGGTACCGTGACGCGCTGGGATGTTCCCGGCGGCATCGGTATCCGTGTCGATTCACACATCTTTGCCGGCGCCGACGTGCCACGTCACTATGACTCGCTGATCGGCAAGCTCATCGCTCATGGTGGCACCCGCGACGAAGCGTTGGCGCGCGCGCGCGTCGCGTTGTCGGAGTTGTGCGCCGAAGGCATCCGAACCAACGTGCCGTTGCATCAAGCCATTCTGGCGGATCCGACGTTCTGTCGGGGCGGTTATGATATCCACCATCTGGAGCACTGGATGGCTGCGCGGGCGGCGCTCGGATGACGTCGCTCGACCGGCCGCGGATCAGCCTGCTCGGAACGACCGCGATGTTGTTCGAGGCGCCCGGGACGTTCGACCTGCCGCACCAGCGGCGCATCTGGGCGCTGGCCGTGACGGCCTCGAAATGGCCGGGAATCCGCGAGGCCATTCCCGGTATCACCAACCTGATGTTGACCTTCGAAACGCTTCCCCGCGAGGTGGACTCCCTGATCGCAGCCCTCAACGACGGATGGGACGAGGCGCAGGAGTTCGCGATCGGCGGACGCGAGATCGAGCTGTCGGTCACCTATGGCGGCGACATCGGGTCGTCGCTGCAGGCGGTCGCTGATCACTGTGGCCTGTCCGTCGACGACGTGGTGTCGATCCATGCCGCGCCGCTCTATACCGTGTTCGCGCTGGGAAGCCATCCCGGCTATTGCTACCTCGGCGGCATGGACCCGCGAATAACCATGCCGCGACGTCAGACGCCGCTGCAGCGCGCCGGAGGCGGCTCGGTGTCCATCGGGGGATCGCAGACCGGGGTATCCGCTTCACCCGGCCCGACCGGCTGGCACGCCATCGGACATACGCGCTGGACGTTCTTCGACCCGTCCTGGCCAACGCCGGCCGCGCTCGCACCGGGCGACACCATCCGGTTCGCAATCGATCGGGTGATCCGTTGATCGAGATCCTGTCAGCCCTTGGCCCGACCAGTATCCAGGACCTCGGACGCTTCGACCAATATCGGTTCGGGGTCGGCACATCGGGAGCGATGGACGACGTCGCCTTGCGTGCCGGCAATATACTCCTGGCGAACGACGAGAACGCCGCCGGCATCGAAATCCCGGTCACGCCGTTCAAGCTCCGCTTCTGCCGAGACATGGCTTTCGCGCTCACGGGTGCCGAGGTCGAGGCCGAGATCGAGGGACGCGCAATCCCGCCATGGTGGAGGTCGCACGCGCGCGCCGGAGACATTCTCAGCCTCAAGGCGATGCCCCGCGGCGCGCGAAGCTATTTGACGGTCTGCGGCGGCATCGACGTCCCGGTCGTCCTTGGATCACGCAGCACGCAGTTTCGTGGCGAATTCGGCGGCTTGCACGGACGGCCGCTGCAGCCCGGCGACATACTGCCTTGCGCTTCCGCGTCCTGCAGTATCGGCGAACTCGGAGTCGAGCCGCCCGATATCATGCTCGCCCGGCCGAACGCAGCAGCGGACGAGATCACCGTCAGAGTCGTGATCGCCGGCGAATACGACGCGTTCGATGGCGCCACGCAGGAATTGTTCTGGGGCGGCAGCTGGAAGATCACGCCGCAGAGCAACCGCTACGGCTACCGCCTGCAAGGTCCCGCCGTGAAGCCGATCTCACCGATCGAGAAGCGTTCGCACGGCATCGTCCCGGGCGTCATCCAGATTCCACCCAACGGCCAGCCCATCATCCAGATGCGCGACGCGCAGACGTCGGGCGGCTATCCGAAGATCGCAACCGTGATCAGGGCTGATATGTGGCGCGTCGCGCAGGCGCGGCTCGGCGGCCGACTGCGGTTCGAGCAGACCGCCTATGCGGACGCGCTTGCCGCCGAGGCCGAGATGTCGGCCTATCTCGATCGGCTCAGGAGTGACGCGCGCCTTCTCGAGGAGCTCAGGACATGCCGATAGACATCTCCCACATCGAACGTCTGGCGAAGATCCTGGAGACATCCGGAATCGCATCGATCGAAATCGAGCAGCAGGGACACTCCTTGAAGCTCGTCATGGAAACGGGCGAGCCTTCGCTGCCGTCGCCTGTGCTTGTCGGTTCCATCAATGCCTGCCAAGCGACCCGCGTCGTAGCCAGGGCGGACGTTGCAGGACACTTCCTCGCCGGGCATCCATGGCGGGCGACGCCCTTCGTCGAGCCCGGCCAACGGATCGAAGCCGGCGCGATCGTCGGCCTCGTCAAGGTCGGGCTGCTCTACGCGCCCGTGCTTTCACCGGCGACCGGCATCGTCGATGCGATCACCGCTGAGAGCGGAGCGATGGTTGGTTACGGGGCGCCGATCGCCAGCATTCGTCCGGTCACCGAGAGCCGCTAGACGCCAACGGCAGTACCGCCAGGCCAAGCTGCAATCACGACCGTCAACCGAGCAATACTGTCGCTGGGGCGACCTCGCCACCCCCCTGCTCCACCACGCGCCGTACCGTGCCCGCGAGGTTGACCGACCCGGGAGTATCGCTATGGATCAGGATCGAGCGCGCCTCGACCTTGATCGACTTGCCCTCGATCGTCTTCACCGTCCCGCTATCCAAAAATCGCTGCACCCTTTCCGCAACGGCCTCCGGCGAGGTGATGACCGAATTGGGAAGCTTGCGGGACACCAGGTGAGCGTTCTCGTCATAGGCACGATCGGCGAGAAAGAGCGCCAGCACCCGCAGGCCAACCTTGCGTGCGGCGCGCACGATCTCGGCGTCAGGCTGCGAAAACACGATGAGCTCACGATCAATCGCCGCGATCGCGCGGGCGACCACGTCCGCCATGTCGGGATCGGCATTCACCATGTTGCCCATCGCTGCGTGAAAGCTGACATGAGTCACGCGGTGGCCGGCGTTGGTTGCGATCGCCTGGAGCGCACCGATCTGGTAGACCATATGCTTCTCGAGTTCGGCGGCGTCCATCTGGATGACACGGCGACCAAAGCCGAGCAGATCAGGCAGACCCGGATGGGCGCCGACCTCAACCCCTTTCGCCTTGGCCATCCGGACCATGCGATCCATGATAATGGGATCGCCGGCGTGAAAGCCGCATGCCACATTGGCGGAGGAGATGATGCCCATCAGCGCCTCGTCGTCGCAGATGCGGTAGTTGCCGAAGCCTTCGCCCATATCCGAATTGATGCCAACTTTCATGTTCGAACCATCCTCTTGTTGTTGACGTCCACTCAAAGCGCTCGATAGAGGTCCGCGGTCGCACGCAGCCTGGCGAGGTAGCCGCTGACGGGAGCCATGGCCGCGACCGCGTCGTGGTAGTTGATCTCGCTGAAGACAATGAACGATCCAGGCGCCGCCTGGCCGAGCCGCCAGAGATCGGCCTGGATCACGGCGGCAATCTTCGGATAGCCGCCGGCCGTGTTGGCGTCGCTCATCTGAATGATCGGTTCGCCGGACGGCGGCACCTGAACGACGCCGGCCACTACGCCGTGCGAGCGCATCTCGACGGGTGCCGCCAATGTCAACTTGCCTCCAGTGAGACGGTATCCGCCCCGATCGCTCCGGGCACTGATCTTCCATGTCGTGGACCAGAATGTCGCCTGCATCTCGTCGGAAAACAGATCGTGCTCGCCAGCCCGCATGACCCTTACCCGCAGCACGCGGTTTTCCAGCGGATCGGTGCCTGCAATCGCGACATCGGCCGGCTCGGCACCAAAATCGACGCGGCCGGCTGTGTCGCCTCGTGACTGCCCGATCGGCACCATATCGCCCGCCCGCAAGGCGCGTCCTTCCACTCCGCCGAATCCCGCCCGCAGATGCGTGCTCCGCGAACCCAGCACGCGCGGAACGTCGATCCCGCCTTGGAACGTCACGTAGACGCGCGCGCCGCGCCTGGGTGAACCGATCGTCAGGATATCCCCGGCTTTGGCCCGCATGCACCACCATGGCAGGACGGTCGCACCGGCCAGTGTCGCGTCGTGATCCGCGCCCGTGAGCGCGAAGGCGATGTCCGCATGGAAGCGCAGGCGGAACGGAAACGTCTGTACCTCGATGCTTGCGGCATCGCCATCATTTCCCAGCAGCGCGTTTCCAGCCTCGAGCGCGACGGGATCCATGGCGCCGGACGTGCTCACGCCGAAACGGCGCGCGCCGCTGCGTCCCAGATCCTGGATGGTGTTGAACGCGTGGCTGGTCAGGATCTCGATCACAACTCGATCCGATCGATTCGGAACCTGACACGGTCGCCCGGAGCCATGAGCGAAGGTTGCTCCCGGCCCGGATCGAACATCGCAACCGAGGCCCAGCCGATCGCATTCCACCCGTTCGGGCTCGTCAGCGCCGCGACGCCGGTCTGCATTCCGCCGATGGTCACCGACCCCGCGCGCATGTTGAGTGACGGCACCGACTTGCGCGGCATGAAGATGCGCGGATCGAGGCCGTGGAGATAGCCGAAGCCTGGAGAGCTGGCGATCGCGCAGACCGTGTACTCGCCCTCGCTGTGGATCCTGATCACTTCCCGCGCCGACAACCCCGAGCGGACGGTGAGCGCCGGCAGATCGAAGCCGAATTCGCCGCCGTAAACGACGGGAATCTCGATCAGCTTGCCGTCGGCGTTGCGCGGGACCAGGCGGTGCCACAGCTCGATGATGTCAGCCGCGAGCGTATCGATATCGTCAGGCGGCTGCTCGAACGCGAGCATGACGTTGGTGACGCCGACCACCGCTTCCTGCACATTGGGCCAGGACGAGAGCGCATCGGCCAGCGCCCAGATGCGCCCCTGTTGAACCAGGTCGAACTCCCCCGACGCCTCCACCAGCATCGCGAGCGTGCCGATCAGGCTGATCTTTGGGTCCTTCTCGAGCGCGCCGACGAAGGGAGAGGCACGATGGTTGATCGACAAGCAACACCTCGGAAATCGACGCGTCGCAGCGCGGCGGCCACGTCCAGTCTAGAGAGCCAAGGTGAAACGATCCAAGACGTTGTCGCTCTGCGGGTATAACCGATCTCGATTGCTGGTGGGACGTTCGTCGCGCGCATCCCGATACAAACCGGCGAGCGTTTCCCGCGTGCCGGCACGGGCACGCTTCGATCGCCCGCCCGGAGCTCAGTGACGCGCGATCACATGATTGCTCGGTGTATTCCAGCGCGCGACCACCTCCTGGCCCACCGCGTAACGGAGCCCGGACTGCTGCGACTGATTTTGCTCGAAGACGATGATCTGCTCACCGCTTGCCGTCTTCAGATAGTAGTGACTGACGAAGCCACGATAGACGACCTGATCGACGCGCGCGGCCACGCTGTTGGGACTGAGGGCTGCGCCAGCCTCAGCGGCCTGCTCGACGATGATCGCCTCCGGCCGTATCGAGACCATGACGTCCGCGGCCGCGGCCGGAACCTGATCGACCAGGAGCTTCAGATCCTGTGACACGCGAATGATCGCGCCATCGCCGTTGCGCTGCTCGACCTTTCCCTCGAACAGGTTGGAGGCACCAATGAACTTCGCGACGAATTGGGAGGCCGGACGCTGGTAGATCTCGGTCGCCGAGCCGACCTGCTCGAGCTTGCCGTCGCGCATCACCACGATCTTGTCCGCCATCGTCAGGGCTTCGTCCTGGTCGTGCGTGACCATGATGGTGGTCAGACCCAGCCTGCGCTGCAGGGCCCGCAACTCGACCTGCATGCTTTCGCGAAGGCCCTTGTCCAGCGCCCCCAGCGGCTCGTCGAGCAACAGCATCGCCGGCTCGATCACCAGGGCGCGCCCCAGTGCGACCCGCTGCTGCTGGCCGCCCGAGAGCTGGGCGGGATATCGTTTTCCGAAGCTCGAGAGCTGCACCAGGCTGAGAGCGGCGGCCACCTTCTGAGCGGCCTCCGCCTTGGCGATCCCGCGCATCTCGAGGCCGAAGGCGATATTCTCCTCGACCGTGAGATGCGGAAACAGCGCGTAGTTCTGGAATAGCATGCCGACGTTGCGACGATGCACCGGAACGTCGGTCATTCTTGCGTTGTTCACGAAGACGTCGCCGGAGGTCGGACGGATCAACCCCGCGATCATGCGAAGGCAGGTCGTCTTTCCGCATCCGCTTGGACCGAGCAGGGCCACCATATGACCCGGCTCGATTGTCAGCGACACGTCATCGACCGCGACCATGCGGTTGTATTCCTTGCTGAGGCGCTCAAGCCTGACTTCGGACGACCTCATCGATCCCTGCCTCAGCTGGTGAAGACCTGATTGTAGCGCTCCAGCCAGGGGCCACGGCGGGGAACGATGAAATTCCAGTCCGGCGTGAACAGCCCGAGATCGGTCGCCTTGGTATCGGGATAAGCGAGGTACTTCACCGTCTCCGGCTTGAAGTCGATGCCGCTGACCGAGGGCGCGCTCAGCGTCTGCTCAGACAGCATCTTGGCGACCGACGGTTCGAGAATGCGGTTGATGAGCGCGGCTCCGAGCTCCGGCTCGGGCGCATTCTTGACCACCGTCATGCTGTTGATGCCGGTGAATGCACCTTCCTTGGGGAAGGTCATGTCGAGCGGCATGCCCTTCGCCGTGTGGGGGTAAATCGCCTTCGAATATTCGATGCCTCCGATCGTTGCCTGCCCCTGGGCAACCTGCAGCACCTGCGCCTCACTGTCGTAGATCGTAAGCACGTTCGGCTTGAGCGACGCCAGCTTGTCCCAACCGCTGTCGACCAGGTACTGGGCCTCCTTGAGCGGCTTGCCGGTCACGAGCGCCGTCGCGACGATGAGCATCAGCACGCTCTGGGTGTTCTTGGGCGTGTTGAGGAGGATCTGCTTGCGATATTTCGCATCGAAGATCTGCTCATAGCTCTCGAGCGGCTTGGTCACCTGCGGATTGATGAACATGGCCGCGCTGGAGATCGAGAAGCCGACGCCGTAGCCATCCTCGAAGATATAGCGCGGATACACCTTCGCGAGGTTGGGAATCTTGCCGGGATCGAGCTTGTCGATCAGGCCTTCCTGCTTCGCCTGCGGAATGCCGACGTCATCCATCATCATGACGCTGTAGCGCGGCGCATCGCGCGTCGCGCGAAGCGCGGCGATGTTGGAGAGCGTCGCGCCTTCGGTCGTAAAGACGCGGCACTTGAACTCGGCCTCGAACTTGGGAATGACCTCCTTCTGGATCAGCTTACCCAGGGCGGAATTGTAGACGCCGACATGCAGCGGCTTGGCGTCCTGCGACCAGGCGCGGCTGATGATCGTGGGGAAGGCGACGGCCGATGTACCGGCCTTGATGAGGGTCCTACGCGTCAGTCTCATGGGTCCAATCTCCATCTACGAATGCACATTAGGCAGCCAGCGCACGGCGAAGGCCCACCAGCTTCTCCAACAACAGAACACCGACCATCGCCATCAGGATAATGATCGTCGACATCGCAGGCACGGAAGGATCGAAGACGTTGACGAGTTGCCGCATCAGCACGAGCGGCACCGGGGAATACTCGGAATTCGCGAGCCACATCGTGACCGGATAATTGTCGAAGGACACCATGAAGGCGAACAGCCCGCCGGCGGCAACACCGGACGCGATCTGCGGCAGCGTCACGCGCCAGAAGGTCCGCAGCCGGTTCGCCCCGAGCGTACGCGCGGCGTCCTCCAGGTTTTCATCCACGAGAAGAAGGCTGCTGACGACGGTGCGGATGACATATGGCGACGTCACGACGACATGTCCGATCAGAAGATTGAGCCTCGCATCCTGGGAGCCGAGCTTGGTGAGGACCTGAAGCAGAGCAAGGCCCGTCACCAGCGCGGGGAAGATCAGTGGAGAAAGCAAGAGCCCCTTGATTGCCGCCACGCCGAAGAAATTCCCGCGCACCAGCGCAAAGGCGGCCGGCACGCCGAGCAGCAGCGAGCCCGCCGTCGTGCCCAGCGCGAGCAGGATGCTGAGCCGCATTGCCTCGAGGAAATCGCGGTCCTGCAGAACCTTGACGTACCATTTCAGCGTGAAGCCTTGCGGCGGAAACGTCACGAAATAGGAGTCGGAGACCGACACCGCCATGACGAGAAGCAGCGGCGCCATGATGAAGATCATCATTGCGGTCGTGATCGCGTAGAGAATAAAGGCGCCCGGACCGGAGAAGTTCTCGTCCGTCATGTCGACCTCCGAAGGCGGCGTCCCTCGAGCAGCCACATCGAAAGCCCATTGACCGCGAAGACGACGCCGACCAGAATCAGGGCGATTGCAGCGCCGAACGGCCAGTCGTAGACGACGAAGATCTGCTGCTCGATCAGGTTGCCCAGCATGATCGCCGAGGCCCCGCCCAGGATCGCGGGAATGACGAAGGAGCCGGCCGTCAAGGAAAACACCAAGGTAAAGCCCGCCACGAAACCGGGCATGCTCAAAGGCAGCGTCACCCGAAGAAACACCTTCCACCATGGCGCGCCCAGCATGCGCGCCGCGTCCTCCAGATTGGGATCGATCTTGCCGAGCGCCGATGCCAGCGGCAGCACCATCATCGGGAAGAAGACGTGCAGCGATCCAATGATCACGGCCTTCTCGGTATAGAGGATCGACACCGGCCCATCGACGATGTGCAACGTCATGAGGATCCAGTTCAGCATCCCCTTCGGACCGTTTGTCAGGATCAGCTGCCATCCATATCCGCGGACGACGACGCTGACGACAAGAGGCGCGATGACGATGAGCGTGATGATCCGCGTGACGAGCGGGCGGCTCTTGACCATGACCAGCGCGACCGGATAGGCCAGCACCGTCGCGAGCGCCGAGGTGATGACGCTGATCCGCAACGTATTCCAGAACACGCGCGCATACAGATCGACATCGACCAGCCGCACGTAGTGCGCCAGAGTGAACGGGCGTCCGATGATTCCCTGGCTGTTCTGGGTCTGGATGCTCGAGAACAGCAGCCTTATCGCGGGGTAGAAGAAGAAATATGAAAGGAAGGCCAGCATCGGGATCGCCAGAAACCCGGCAGTCAGGTGCAGGCGCCACCGCGATCCCTGCCGTACCTCCGGTTGGGCACTCAAGACAGCCACTGCATCGCCGCTGGTGGTGGTCATGCTGGCCGTCCTCGACTGCCCGATACCAAGGCCTACCCCTGTTAAGCAAAGCTTAATCGTCGGCATCCTACCAAGCCAAGATTGTCTCGGCTTGGGGCCATTGCAAACGGTTATGACAATTAGACCAGCATTCCCTGCCTAAACTTCGATCGATTGGCCTCCGGACGCAGCTGCGACGACAATGCCGGCGAACAACGGGCGGACCGTTCGTCGCCACCCCGCCCTCCCCGTCAGCGCAACGCTTCACAGAAGTTCGCAATGCGCCGACAGCCTTCCTTCAGGGTCTCGGTATCGGTCGCATAGGAGATCCGGAAGTACGGGCTCATTCCATAGGCCCCGCCGGGAACGGCGGCGACATGTTGTTCCTCGAGCAGCGCGGTAATGAAATCGGCGTCGGTTTCAAGCCGCCGTCCCCCTTTCGTCGTCTTGCCGATGCAGCCGGCAATGTTCGGGAAGACATAGAACGCGCCCTGCGGCTTGTGGCAGGTGATCCCGGGGATGCGATTGAGCAGCGAGACCACGAGATCGCGCCGGTCGCGATAGATGTCGGCGCGCTGCTTCAGAAAATCCTGGGGGCCATCAAGGACTGCGACGGCCGCTGCCTGGCTCAGGGTGCAGATTCCTCCGGTCGCCTGGCCGTGGACGTTGTTCATGGCCGCGATCAGCGGCTTGGAGCCGCCGCAATAGCCGACGCGCCAGCCCGTCATGGCGTAGGCCTTGGACGCGCCGTTGACGGTCAACACGCGACCCTTCAACTTCGGCTCAACCTCCGCGATGGTGCAGAACTCGAAGCCATCATAGGTGAGGTGTTCATAGATGTCGTCGGTGAGGATCCAGACGTCGGGATGCTTCAACATGACGTCGGCAATCGCGCGCATCTCGGCGCGCGTGCATGCCGCGCCGGTCGGATTGTTCGGGAAATTCAGGATCAGCCACTTCGTCCTGGGCGTGATCGCCGCGTCGAGGTCCGCGGGTTGAAGCTTGAACTGGTTGTTCTCCGGACAGGACACCGGAACGGGAGTAGCCTCGGCGAGGAGCACGATGTCCGCATAGGTGATCCAGCCAGGCGCCGGAATGACGACTTCGTCACCGGGATTGCAGGTGGCGAACAGCGCGTTGAATATGATCTGCTTGCCGCCGTTGGCGATCAGTATCTCATCGAGCTCGTAGTCGAGATTGTTCTCGCGCTTGAACTTGCGCTGCACGGCGGTCCGCAGCGCGACGGTGCCCGGCTGCGCGGGATATCTGGTATCCCCCGCCAGCGCGGCCCGATGCGCGGCATCGATCGCGTGCGGCGGCGTCGGGAAATCCGGCTCGCCGGACGAGAGGCCGACGATCTTGACGCCTGCATCGCGGAGCTCACGCGCCTTGTCCGTCATCGCCGCCGAAGCGGACACCTTCACGGTCTTCAGGCGGCTAGCAAGTCCGGGCATCATCGGCTCCATTTCTCATCTCGGTCCGGCGTTCGGCCCCGGACCGGCTTGCAAATCGCTGTTCGCCGACAACCTGAAGCGTCGGAACGACCTCGAGCATCGCGACGTTCATGCGCATCGGCGCCCCGACGGCGAACGCAATGGCGTCCGCGACGTCCTCGGGCTGAAGCGTCTCGAATGCGCCAACCAAGCGGGCAGCCTGCTTGTCCGCGGAACCGTCGCAGCGCCGATCCCCGCGGATGCGCCGGTCACCAATGCCGTTCGATAGTTCGAAAATCCCATCCGCACGGCCTTCTTGCGATCAAGCGGAGCAGCGGGAACACTATGTGGGCATCAACGCCTGCGCATAGAACGGATTCGCTCTGCCCTCATAAGGACGGCCGATAACCCCGCCGAGCGCGACGGGCTCCCATAAGCGCCACCGATGGCGGCAGAGTGAATTTCTCTGACTCACCGCGGCTCATGTCCCCTTACATTCGCGCTGGCCCTCTTGCGCAGCCTTGGGAGACAGAATCATATGTTGGAGGTCGACAATCGGATCGTCATGGTCTCGGGTGCCTCGCGCGGCATCGGACGCGCCGTCGTCGATCGGCTCGTGGCATCGGGTTTCCGCGTCTCGGCGGGACTACGCGATCCGAGCCGCCTCAAGGAGAACGAGAGGCTCATGACACACCGCTATCATGCGGAGGATGTCGAGAGCTCGAACGCGTGGGTCAAGGCGACGGTGGCGCGATGGGGTGGCGTCGACGCCATCGTCAACGCCGCGGGAATCAATCCGAAGGTTCGGGTTTCCGACGACGGCGAAGACGAACTGGATGAGATGTGGCGCGTCAATGTCAAGGGCCCGCTGCGCGTCGTCAGAGCGGCCCTTCCCCATCTGGCAGTGTGCGGTCACGGGCGGGTGGTCAATCTCGGATCGCTCTCGGGCAAGCGCGTGGGAAGCAATATCGGCTACGCCATGACAAAATTCGCCGTGGTCGCCCTCACCCACGGCATCCGCCGCGAGGGACGCGCGGCTGGCATCCGGGCGACCGTGATCTGCCCGGGCTACGTCGCCACCGACATGACGCTGAATGACGACGAAATTCCCCGCCACGAGATGAGCCAGCCTGGCGATATTGCCCGCCTGGTCGAAACCGTGCTCATGCTGCCGAACAACGCCTCGGTTTCCGAATTGCTCGTCCACTGCCAGTTCGAGCCGATGTTGTAGGAAGCCTCGGTTCGTTCGGGTCTGGCGCGTGCGTTCCAAATTCTAGATCCCTACCGTTCGCCACGGGCGGCGGAATTGGCCAGTGGCACGGCTGCATGGCACGCATCTCCATCCAACCCTCCATCCGGCTGCAGCGCAATTATCACAGATGCCTTCCATGCCAGAGATTGGTTCACTAACAGCTTTCACTTCGGAAGAAAGCAAAGCGGCGGCTCTTTTTACCTCGTCGACCTTAGGGATGAAAGTCCTTCCGCGAATTGAGTAAAAGACATCTACTCCTGGTCGAGGATCGGAATATCTGTCTCTGGCACAACCCTGACAACGGGACTTTGTCTGACCGAGTGCCGATGTAGGATGCATAGCCGACGTCAGCCGCGCCAACCCAATGTACGCCTATTCAACGCCGTTCGCCGGCCGCTGCACTACCCATGACCCATCCGGGTTCAATATCCGACCGGGATGAATGCTCCGATCGTATCCATTGTGATCTGGAGTGACGGTATGGGAGATCGGAATTACCTGACGGCAGAGGAAGTCGCGCAGCGCTACCGTGGTGTTGTGAGCGTGGGGACACTACGCAACTGGCGAGCGATGCGCGTGGGCCCGGCTTTCGTCAAAATCGGGAAAGCGGTTCTCTATCCCGTTGGTGAGCTCGACGCCTGGGACAAGAGAACCATGGTGTTGTGCCGTGCGTGCTCGACTTGGTTGAGAACGGTTGACCTGGGCGCTCGTCACCTTGACGGAGCCAGTACCCCATTGCCCTGCCGCTTCGCGATAAAAGCAACGCCCTCAAATCGGGATTATGCGTCTGCACCATTTGTGGAATTCAGAGACGTGTTGGAACGAAACGGCAGACTATCGCGAGGTCGTCTCGGTGGTCCAATATCGCCAACCCGTTCGCCCTGGGTCCGCCCGCCCGGTTGTGGGCGTCGACGAGATGCGTCACGGGCTCAAAGCAGAAGAAACCCGCGTCGGACGCCGGCGAGTAGAGAATGTAGGCCGATAGAGCACGTTCCGCTTCGATGCTCAGACTCAGACCACGGTCCAACCAGATGATTTCCGCATGTCCGTCCCACGGCGAAAAGTCGTTGTTGATCCAGCGATCCGGAAGCCCGCGATGCGCTGAGAAATTCCAGTCCTCACGCGACGCAACAGCAATTTGACCATTCGGGAGGTGGAGCCGATCCTCCAGCGTGACGACGTCAGCGCGTGCCTGCAATGTCGTGCCGGGGGTGCGGGGAAACCAGGGATGCAAGCCGAGGCCGAAGGGCAACCTGTCCGGCCCATGATTGGTGACCTTCAGCGCGACGCGAAGCGCTCCCTGTTCGAGCGAGTAGCAAACCGCGGCTAAGAACTTGAACGGCCCCGGGCCGTCGGAATCGAGTGTGAGGCATGCACTGACGGCCGACACCTCGACCGTGTTCCACGCCGAGGAAAAGCCATTGCCGTGAATCGGCATCGGCTCATCCAACAGGTTCGGTTGAAGCGGATAGAAGCGCCCGCCGAATGCAAATCCACCTCCCGAGATCCGGTTGGACCAGGGGACGAGCAAGATGTTTGCGAGATCAAAGGGTGTTGCTCGCGAGAGGTCGCGACAGGCGCGCAACAGGGGCTCGCGTCGACCGTGCGAGACGAGATCGTAACTCGCGAGGCCGGCGCCGAGTCCAGGAACGATCACGACCTCCGCGACGCCATCCGCGAGCGATATCGTATCCATTCCCGCCGTCCTCGCGCCGCCTCGCGGGCTTTCCGCCGCGTCAACTATCGAATGTGCCGACGGCGCGGATGACCACTCTCTCAGCCCCGCAACATCGGCAGCGGACGATCCGAGGCCGCATGTTCCAGTACGACCGCGAGTTCCTTACGGGCAAGCTTGATGAGAGCATCCATGGCGGCGGAGGCCTCTTCCGGCTTGCGCAATCTTATGGCCTCCAGCACGTCCCGATGCATGGCGACGGCATCGCCGTGCGAGGTCGTATGTCTATGAGTCAGCCGGAAAGTGACCAGGAGCGCGGCGCGGATTGCCGAGCCAAAGTGGCGGTATATCCAGTTGCCGCTCGCTTCGATGATGGCGGTGTGGAAGGCGAGGTCGGCACGGCTCCAGGCCTCGTCGTCGCGCGAGTTGGACTCGACCATCGCCAAAAAGGCCTCCTCAATAAGCGCGACCTGCCGGGCGGTGGCGCGCGCTGCGGCGCGGCGCGCTGCTTCCGGCTCGAGAAGAGCCCGGGCTTCCAAGAGCGCCTCGTAGAAGCTGGTGTTCGCCCGGTGCCGAAGCGCGGCATCGAGCACCACCGGATCCAGGAAGTTCCACTCCTCGCCGGGAAGCACGACCGTGCCCGCGCGCGTGCGAGCGCGCACCATCCCCTGAGCGCTGAGGAACTGCATGGCCTCGCGCAAGGCGGTTCGGCTCACCTTGTAGCGTACCATCAGCTCGGCCTCATTCGGCAGAGTCGCATTCTCCGGCATCTCGCCGGAAACAATTGCCTCGACCAGCGCTGACACCAGCGCCTCGCGAACCTTGCTCCGCCCCGCGCCGGGCCTAACCGACGTCGTCCGGTTTCGTGAGGATGCTGCCGGCTCGATGTTTGTTTTCACAAGGCCCGTCCCCAGTCACTCGTATGGCTTAGCGCATCGACTCGGCGGCGGTCCACACGCGCGGTCGACATCGACGCCAATTCATCGTATTTATTTTTTTATCAGTCGTATTTTTTCTTGACGGCCGCCCGTCCTGACGGCATGTCTGCACCGCTCAGCACGGTCGACCGCGCAAGCCGAGGAGGAGACCCGTTGAAGATCACCGGCATATCGACCCGTGTCGTAAATGCCGAGATGCGCAACTGGGTCTTCGTCCGCGTCGAGACTGACAGTCCCGACCTCGTGGGATGGGGCGAGGCGACGCTGGAGTGGAAGACCCGGGCGGTCGTCGGCGCCATCGAAGATCTTGCGCCGCTCTTGTTGGGCCACGACCCGCGCGACATCGAACAGGCGGTGCGCGTATTGAAGAAGCACAGCTTCTGGCGCCTCGGCGTGATCGGCATGAGCGCCGTCTCCGGAATGGAGATGGCCTTGTGGGACATCCTGGGCAAATCGCTTGGCGTACCAGTGTGGCGGCTGCTCGGCGGTAAGGTCCGCGACAAGGTGCGCGTCTACACGCATCTTGGCCTCGGCGATATGCGGGCGGTTTACGAGACAATGGACGCCGAACCGCTGGTGGCGCGCGCGCATGAAGTGATGGCGCGGGGCTACCGCGCCTTCAAGGCTGTGTTCATCCCCTACACACATTACCACGCACCGTTGCCGGAGGTCGAAAAGGTCGGCCGGATGATGGCAGCGCTACGCCATGCCGTTGGACCCGAAATAGACGTCATGGTGGATTTCCATGGGCGGCCTGCAAGCGCGGCCGCGGCGCTAGCCTACATCGACGCGCTGGCGCCGGGCCGGCCGATGTTCGTCGAGGAGCCTTTGCCACCGGGAGAAACGGAAGGCCTGAAGGCCGTCGCGGCTCACTCGAAAGTGCCGCTCGCGACCGGCGAGCGGCTGGTCGATCGCACCGAATTCGCCGACCTGCTCGCCGCGCGCGTCGTCAGCATCGTGCAGCCGGACATCTGCCATTGCGGCGGTCTCCTGGAAGCCAAGAAGATCGCCGCCATGGCCGAGGCTTTTTCGGTCGGCGTCGCCCCGCACAATCCACTGGGGCCGATTGCGGGCGTGGCCGCCCTGCACTTCGCCGTATCGACCCCTAACCACGTCATTCAGGAAGAAATGGTTGGGGCTGTCCCCTGGTACTTTGAGGTGGTTGAGGGGCCGATCAAGCTGATCGATGGGTTCTGGCAGATCCCTGACGCGCCCGGGTTAGGCATCACGGTCAACGAGGCGGCCTGCGCTCGCCATCCTTACAAGCCCGAAATTCTCTCAACGCGCGCCGCCGTCCTTGACGATGGCACTATCGTCGATTGGTGATCGCCATGGTGGATCGGCTCGCAGGCAAAATCGCGATCGTAACCGGCGCAGGCCGCGGCATAGGAGAAGCGATCGCACGCGCTTTCGTTCTGGAAGGCGCCGCGGTGATCATCGCCGAGCGCGACGCGCGGACCGGAGAAGCGACGGCGACCGCGTTACGCGACAAGGGCGTCAAGGCGAGCTTCGTTCAGACCGACGTGACCGATCAGGCTTCGGTCGAGAAATGTATCGCCATCACCGTAGCAGAGCACGGACGTATCGACATCCTCGTCAACAATGCCGGAATCAACGTCTTCCACGAACCGCTGGCGACGACCGACGACGAATGGCAGCGCTGCTTCGCGGTGGATCTCGAGGGGGTCTGGCGCGTCAGCAAGGCGGCCTTGCCCGGGATGATCGCATCCGGCGGCGGCGCGATCGTCAACATCGCCTCCTGCCACGGCTTTTCGATCATCCCTGGATGCTTTCCCTATCCGGTCGCCAAGCACGGATTGCTTGGACTGACGCGCGCGCTCGGCGTCGAATACGCGGCGAGGAACATCCGCGTCAACGCCATCGCGCCGGGCTATATCGAGACGCAGCTTGCGATCGATTACTGGCAGACCTTCGCCGATCCGGAGGCCGAACGGCTCCGCACCTACAATATGCACCCACCCAAACGGATCGGGCGCCCCGAGGAAGTCGCGATGACGGCGGTTTTCCTCGCATCAGACGAAGCGCCCTTCATCAACGCCACCACCATCGTCATCGATGGTGGGCGTTCGGTCCTCTATCACGAATAGAGGCTGAGGCTGTCACAAACATAATAACACAAGCGGAGGATGCACGATGAAGGGTACATTGTTGACGGCGCTTCTTCTCATTGGCGCAAGCGCGGCGCCCGCCGTCGCCGACGAGCTTAAGCTCGGCTACATCAACAAGATGGGCGAGCACCCCTGGTTCGTCGCAGAAGTGGCCGGCGCCAAGTCGGCCGCGACGGAGGCCGGCGTCAAACTTTCGACGCAAGACGTGCAATTCAACGCCGATCTCACACTGACGACGTTCGACACGATGGTCGGCGACGGGGTCAAGGGCATCGCGATCGTGGTGCCGGACAAGGCGCTCGGACCAGTCGTCGCGGAGAAGGCAGCCAAAGCGAACATCAAGCTCATTGCGGTCGATGACGACATCTATTCCCAAGACAAGACCATGGTCCCGTATATCGGACTAAACGCCATGTCGATCGGGCGTCAGGTCGGGGCAGAGGAAGCGCGGCTCTACAAGACGCTCGGTTGGGCTGATAAGAAGGACGTCAAGCTAGCCGCCATTGAGGACCGGAAGGCCGACACTTGTATGCAGCGCACGCGCGGCGCGGAAGCGGCATTCCTCGAAGCCGTGCCGGGCTTCGACAAGGCGAACATCGTTCGTATTCCCTATGACAATACCATGAACAGCGCGATCGACGCGGTCACAACGACGTTGACCGCCAATCCCGGCGCGGCGCACTGGATATTCTTCTCCTGCAACGATGATGGCGTGCTGGGATCGGTTCGCGCAACCGAGAACTCCGGCATGAAGCCGGATCAGGTCATAGGGGTCGGCATCGACGGCAGCCGAGCCTGCGACGCCTTTGGCAACGGACAACCAACCGGGTTCCGCGGCACCCTCTGGATCGACTCCGGCAAGGAAGGTGCGACTGCGGTCAAGCTTCTCGTGGCCTCGATCAAGAACAACACGCCGCTGCCCGAGAAGACCTACGTGTCGCCGGATCTCATCAACGCCGATAACTTCGCGCAGTTCAAAGACAAGATCTGCCATAAGTAAACCTTGTCGCCCGCGATCGCTAAAGGATCGGCTGACGCCATGAACGCCACCTTACCCTTGCCGTCGGAGGAGGCCGCGCCTCCGCTTTTGACCCTCCGAGGCGTTTCAAAGCGGTTCGGCGTGGTCCAGGCGCTGGCCGGGGTCGATCTCGATGTCCGCAGCGGCGAGGTGCTGGCGCTGGTGGGCGAGAACGGCGCGGGCAAGTCGACGACGATGCGGATAATCGAAGGCGTGGTGTCGCCGGACTCCGGCGCCCTCGCCTTCGACGGCATAGCGAGGAACCTCAGGCGTGCGTCCGATGCTCATGCGCTCGGCGTCCGCGTCATTCATCAGGAACCTGACATAGCGCCGGACCTTTCGGTGGCGGAAAACCTCTTCATCGGCGATCTTCGCCGGACAATGGGCGTGTTCCTGGATCAGCGCGACCTTCTGCGGCGCACCCTCGCCCTGTTCGACCAATTCGGACTTCGCGACAGCATTTCGCCCTGGATGCGCGCCGGCGATCTCGGCGCCGCACAGCGCCAACTCGTCGAGATCATGAGGGCGCTCCGCGCCGGCGTTCGGCTGCTTGCCCTCGACGAACCGACCTCGTCGCTCACGGAGGATGAGACGCAGCGCCTGTTCGCAATTGTCCGTCAACTCAAGGCATCGGGCGTCGCCATCGTCTACATTTCCCATCGGATGCACGAGATCCGGGAATTGGCCGACAGGATCGCGATCCTGCGTGACGGCCGCATGGTAACCGTCCGGACCGCAGCTGATCTCGATGAAACGGCAGTGCTTAGTCACATGGTCGGCCGCCCCATCAACAATCTGTTTGATCGCGCGAAGCGCAAACCCGGCCCGACCATACTGACGCTCGATGGCGTTACGACCCATCGCATCTGCGACGTGAGCTTCACGATCAAGGCGGGTGAGGTCGTGGGTATGGCGGGCCTGATCGGCGCAGGCCGCTCGGAGACCGCGGCGGCCATCTTCGGCGCGGACCCCATCGTCAGAGGAAAGATTTCGCTCGGCGGCGTGCCGCTGCGTCTCCGCAGTCCCGCGGACGCCATTGCCGCCGGAATAGGCTTTGCCCCGGAGGAACGAAAGGCGCAGGCCCTGTTCCTCTTGGCCAGCGTCGAGACGAACATAACGCTATGCGTGCCGGACCTCATCAGCCGCGCCGGCTTCCTTCGCGGCGGCGCGGCGCATCGCATCGCGCGCGAGCAGGCCGACCACCTGCGCATCAAGACGCCGCACCTCGATCAGTTGGTCGCCAAGTTGTCAGGAGGTAATCAGCAGAAGGTGGTGCTCGGGCGTTGGCTCGCCCGACAACTCAAGCTGCTCATCCTGGACGAGCCAACGCGCGGCATCGATGTCGGAGCGAAGGCCGAGATTTACGCGCTCATCCGTCATCTCGCCGATGACGGACTCGCGATCCTGGTCATCTCCTCTGAGATGCCGGAATTGATCGGCCTCTCCGACCGGATCGTCGTGATGGCCAGCGGACGCGTCGTAGGCGAAGTTAGCCGAGCCGAGGCGACCGAAGAGGGCATCCTTGCCCTCGCCATGGCCGACAATATCAAATCAGATCGGACTGACCTATGAGCCGCGCCATGAACGTCATACTGGACAAGACACCAAACGCCACCCCTGACACGCAGCCGACGGAAGGTTTGGCCGGGCGGTTGCTGCGAGGCGTCGGTACGCATAATCTCAGTCTGCTTATCGCGCTCGCCTGCCTGCTCGCGATTTTCGGCGGCATGCGGTCGGACGTATTCTTCTCCGCGCGCAACATCGAGAATATTGGTCAGGGGATGGCCATCCTCGGCATCCTCGCCACCGCGCAGACGATCGTGATCGTATCGGGCGGACTCGACATTTCCGTCGGCGCCGTCGTCGGCCTGTCCACTGTCGGCATCGCCTTGGGCGTGCAGCAGACTAGCTCCGCCGCGCTCGGCATCCTGTTCGGTCTGATGATCGGCGCCATCGCAGGCTTCGTCAACGGGCTGATCGTAACAATTGGTGGGGTCAACGCGGTCATCGCCACCCTCGGCACGATGGCCGCGTTCCGTGGCGTCGCCTTCATCATGTCGGACGGGCAATCGATCAGCATTTTCCACCCGCTGTTCCGCCAGATCGGCTCCGGTCGCTTCCTGGGCTTGCAGATCACGATCGAGATCCTTCTCGCGGTCGTTGCGATCTTCTTCGTCCTGATGCGCTATACGGTCGTTGGCCGGAATATCTATGCGATCGGTGGCAATCCTGTCGCGGCGCGCCTCGCCGGTCTCAACAACACAAGTTACCAGATTGGCGTCTACATCCTAAGCGGGGCCGCAGCAGGCCTCGGCGGCTTGCTGCTCGCGGCGCGGACGGGATCTGGACAACCGATCTCCGGGTCGGATGGCCTGGAGTTGCAGGCAATCACAGCAGCGGTTCTTGGCGGATGCGCGCTGACTGGCGGTAAAGGCACGATCGTCGGCGGCGTTCTCGGCGTCATCATCTTGGGCGTGCTGAACAACGGGATGATTCTGACCAGCGTGCCGACATTCTATCAAATGGTTGCTCGTGGCCTGCTGCTCATCCTCGCGGTGCTGGTTGCCGAGCAACAGGCGAAACACTACGGTTGAGCGCGCCTAGAGCGGCCCCAGGGCTTTCAGATGATCAACAGCGAGGCGCATTTGCGTCTCGCTGCCCCACAAGCCGCTCAGGGGCAGTGTCAATGATCATCTGCGTCGAGCTACACAGTGCGATCATCGGACAAATCGCTGAGATCGCCCGCGCAAGGATCGCCAATATCCGCGACGGTGAGAGGCCCGGCAATCACGCCACGAAGACGCTTCGCGGTCGGTCCGCCGAGGATTTTAGCAACGGCATCGTCCAGCGTAGTTTCCTCATCGAGATGCACCCGCGCACGTCGCAGCACGTCACTTGCTCGCCAATGGCGCTTGGGTGCCGGAGCGCGGGTCGAGGACAACGGCGACGGTTATCTTATACCATCACGGATCATATACCCGGCGCCGCGGATCGTATGGAGCAGCGGCCGCTCGAAGCCCTTGTCGATCTTGGAACGAAGACGCGAAATATGCACGTCGATGACGTTGGTTTGCGGATCGAAATGATAGTCCCAGACGTTTTCAAGCAGCATGGTACGGGTCACCACCTGCCCCGCATGCTTCATCAGATATTCCAGCAACCGGAACTCCCGCGGCTGCAGTGTCAGTTCGTCCTTGCCGCGGGCGACGCGATGCGAAAGCCGGTCAAGCTCGAGATCGCCGACCCGGTAGGTCGTCTCCTCGGCCGGGCCGCCGCGCCGGCGCGACAGCACCTCGACACGCGCGAGCAATTCGGCGAACGAATAGGGCTTTGGCAGATAGTCGTCGCCTCCGGCACGCAAGCCCTTGATGCGATCGTCCACCTGCCCGAGCGCCGAAAGGATCAGCACCGGGCTCCGATTGCCCTTCTCCCGCAAGGCGCCGATCAGCGACAGCCCGTCGCGCTTGGGCAGCATCCGGTCGACCACGACCACGTCGTAATCGCCGCTATCGGCGAGCGCCAGACCCTCTTCGCCATCGCTGGCGAGATCGGCGACATGGCCGACTTCGCGGAACGCCTTGACCAGATAGTCGGCGGACTCGCGGTCGTCTTCGATGATCAAAAGGCGCATCTGGGAAACGTTTGCGGTCAAATGTGTCAGCCTTCCATCAACATGGCCCGGCCGGCATCTCCATGCAAGGCGACCCGCGCCGTTCTCGCACCCGCTGTCCGAAGGTCGTAATGCGGAGCCATACCCTCACGACCAGAGTTCGGAAAGCAAAGGGAACGAGCAAATCTACAATTCGAGTGCCGCTTTTCGATCTGACTTGAAAAAGCGGGCGGTGAAGCTGGGGGGACTTCACCGCCCTAGACCCTTCCGACGGAGGGGGGCGTTTTCCACCGGAAGGAGGGAGCGGGTGACAACCCGCTCCCTGGAAAGAACCGTCAGCGGGGGCGACTCATGCCAACGGCACCCTCCATTTCGCAAGACCTGAACTCTTACCCCTTCGCCAGCGGTACCGCGACGAACTGCAACGTGCCACCGCGCTTGATGCGCATCAGCACGCTGTTCTTGTTGTCGGAGGCTGCCGCCTTCATCGCATCGCGCACATCGCCGACGCTGGTCACACTCTTTCCCGCGACTTCGAGAATCACGTCGCCTTCCTTGAAGCGCTCGGCGGCCGGGCTCTTCGGATCGACCTCAGTCACCACGACGCCTTCCTTGCCGGCGCCCGCCACGCTGGTGGCCGGAGCAACGGTCAGGCCGAGCTTCGGCACGTCGGTGCCGCGGGTGACGCCGCCCTTGTCGTCGTTGTCGGAGTCCGCCTTGGCCTCCGCCGTATTCGGCAACTGACCCAGGGTGAGGCTGATCACCTTGTCCTGGCCCTTGTGCAGCACGTTGAGCTTCACCGCCGTGCCCGGTGCAAAACCGCCAATGGTGCGCGCGAGTTCCCGCGCATCCTTGATCTTTTCGCCGTTGACGGACGTAATCACGTCACCGGATTCGATGCCGGCCTTGGCCGCCGGACCGTTGGACTGAGGTTCGGCCACCAACGCGCCTTCAGCCTTCTTCAGGCCGAGACTGTCGGCGATATCGGCCGTCACCGGCTGGATCTGGACGCCGATCCAGCCGCGGCTCACCGTGCCCTTGTCCTTGAGCTGGGCCACGACGCTCTTCACCGTGGATGCCGGAATCGAGAACGCGATACCGACGCTGCCGCCCGATGGCGAATAGATCGCGGTGTTGACGCCCATCACTTCGCCGCCGGTGTTGAAGGCCGGGCCACCGGAGTTGCCCTTGTTCACGGGAGCGTCGATCTGGATAAAGTCATCATAGGGGCCGTTGCCGATATCGCGCCCCATCGCAGAGACGATGCCGGCAGTGACCGTTCCACCAAGACCAAAGGGATTGCCCACGGCCAGCACCCAGTCGCCGATCCGGGGCTTGCCGTCGGCGAGCTTGGCGAACGGGAAGTTCGAACTGCCTTCCACCTTGATCAGGGCGAGGTCGGTTCGCGCGTCGGTGCCGATCACCTTGGCGCTATAGGTCTTGCCATCGTCGGTCGTGACCTCGACCTTGTCAGCGCCATCGACCACATGGTTGTTGGTCACCGCATAGCCGTCAGCCGAGATGAAAAAGCCGGAGCCCTGGCCGGTGACCGCGCCGCGCCCATGCGGCATACCGCGCAGGCCCGGGGGGAGACCGTCCGGACCGCCGAAACGACGGAAGAAACGTTCCATCGGCGAACCCGGCTGGAATGGCGAGTCGTCGCCGTCGTCCTTGCTGGCAACCTTCTCGTTGATGTTCACCTTGACCGAGATGACCGACGGCTTGACGCGTTCCACAATGTCGGCAAAGCCCACGGGCTGTGCGACGCTGCGGACGTCATTGTTGACCTGGGCTTGTGCCGGACTCGAAAACACGTTCATGGGTCCTGCCGACGGGCCGAAGCCATAGACGGCGACGCCAAGCCCCGCAACCACCGAGGCCATCAGCGCAAACCTTCGCGCGGACAGTAGCGAACGTCGTGGTTGCCGATAGGACGGAAGGGACGCGAGATCGGTCGGGCGATCGGACATGCAGTTTTCTCCAGAGACTAAAATGGTTGGTGCGAGGGCCTAAGCACCTTTCGGTCCTGAAGATGGGGATTGTCGCCTTACGGCGCGCTGGCGGCCGCGTTAAACTTTTGTAATGATGAAGCCAGCCGAATGCGGCAGTTTAACGCAGGAAAAAGGGATTTCCTGCGGAAACAGTACCGCGTGCAGAAACCTGCCGAACAGCGCAGGGGATAGTGGCCCTCCGTCAGCTCGCTCTGACGCTTACGATGAACCCATCGACCTCGCGTTTGAGGATTTCCGCCTGCTGCGACAGATCGACCGCCGCATCCCTGGCGTCGTTGGCCATCCGTCCGGTTTCCGTCGAGGTCGATGTGATCTGGGCAATATGATTTGAGACATCCAGGGTGCCCCGCGCCGCCTGCTGAACGCTCTTTGCGATGTCCTCTGTTGCGTTACGCTGATGCGCCGTATCGACCTCGATACCGGACATGATCGCGTTGATTTCAGCAAGCGTCTTTGAGATACCGTCGATGACCCCGCGCGTATCAGCGGTGATGCCCTGAATGCTGGCGACATGGGCGGAGATCTCGTCGGTGGCCTTGCTGGTCTGGTGGGCAAGATTCTTGACCTCGGAAGCCACCACGGAAAAGCCTTTGCCGGCCTCCCCTGCCCGCGCCGCCTCAATCGTCGCATTGAGCGCCAGGAGATTCGTCTGCGACGCGATCGCCTGGACCAGTTCGACGACGGCGCCGATCTTCTCGGCCGCGTCGGAGAGCGAATGGATGGTATCGCGGCTCTTCTCGGCCTGCGCCGTCGCGCCCTCGGCGCGCTGGGTCGCATCGCTCACGCGCCTGCTGATGGTACCGATGGACTGCGTCATTTCGTCGGTCGAACCGACGACGGTTTGCACGCTCTTGGAAGCCTGGCTGGCGGCGCTGGCCACCGCTTTGGCTTTGCTGCTGGTTTCGTTGGCGGCCTCGGAGAGAGTTTCGGCATTGCCTTTCAACTGCGCTGCCGAGGACGCCACGCGGCTCACGACATTGGCGACGAGATCATTGAAATCCCTCATCCTGGCGTCAAGAAAGCGCGAGCGCTCGCCCTGCCGCTGGGCTTCGCGCAACTGCTGCTCGGTGAGGCGTTGCCGTTCGATTCCCATTGTCTTGAAGACTTCGAGCGCACCCGCGAGCAGTCCGATCTCGTTGGAACCGCCCAATCCAGGGATCGGCGTCTCATACTTCTGGCTGGCGACTTCGCGCATCGCATGCACGATGGCGGTGAGCGGGTGCAGGATGCCGTTGCGGACGGCAAAATAGCTCGTCAAGCAGACTGCACAAGCGAAAACGGCGATCGCCGCGCACGCCGTCAGGAAATAGGAAAACGCCGCCTGGACCTCGTGATAGATCGACATCGCATGATCGCCGGCAGGACCGCTCAGCGCCCCGAATTCCGAAGACAGGCTCGTAATCTCGTTGTTCAGGTAGAGAACAGCGACAAATCCGGTTCCTCCGCCGATCGCCAGCAAAAAGAGGAGAGATGCAACGACGGTACCGACCAGGAAACGGATCGTCCAATTGCCATTGGAAAACATGGGAGTATCCGGACCACGATGGTTGAGAAAAGCTGAATCGAACCTTTCAGAGAAAGGTCAAGAATGCATGAAAACACGCTCACCGAACGATCGGCGTCGGCACTCATTGCCGTAGGAATACGTGGATCAGGACGCTCCGGGCGGCGCATCGCCCGATAGCAGCGCGGCAAGCCGCGCTTCCTCGTCTGAGGTCAGGGCGGCCGCGGCCTTGGTGCCGACCTTGACCCGCCGCCTGGCGTACATCCAGAGCGCGAGCCCGCCCCCGGCAAGTAACGCCGGTGGCACCAGCCAGAGCAGCAGGGTTCGCGCCTCGAACCGGGGCTTGAGCAGCACGAATTCACCGTAGCGGGCGACCAGGAAATCAATCACCTGGGCGTTGCTGTCGCCAGCCGCGATGCGCTCGCGCACCAGGAGGCGCAAGTCGCGCGCCAGCGGCGCCTCGGAGTCATCGATCGACTGGTTCTGACAGACCATGCAGCGCAGTTCACGCGACAAATCCCGCGCGCGAGCCTCCTTTGCGGGATCAGCCATGATTTCGTCCGGTTGCACGGCGTAGGCCGCGGACGATCCCATCACCGTCAGCGCGAACAGGGCTGCAAGGAGATGTCGCATCGCTTACTCCGCCGCCTGCAAACCGCCCAGCGCCTTCGCAGGCTTCGGTGCACCGACGCGCAAGCGTCGGTCGGATAGCGACAGTATCCCGCCAAACGCCATCAAGACCGGGCCGAACCAGATCAGCAGGACCATCGGTTTGTGATAGATCCGAACGGCGATCGCCCCGTCGGCTGTCGGGTCGCCAAGCGAGATGTAGAGTTGGCTGACCCCGCGCGTCTGCAGCGCCGCCTCCGTCGTGGACATCCCGCGCGTGGTAAAATTGCGTTTCGACGGCGTCATGACGGCAAGCCGCTCGCCATCATGGCTGACCGTGAATGATGCGACCAACTCCCTGAAATTCGGCCCCTGTCGCTGCGTCAGGCCATCGAGCCTCAATTCGTAGCCGGCGACCTTGGCAACGTCGTCGGGCCTCATGGTCGCGATATATTCGCTGTTCCAGGTGGTTTCACAGACGATCCCGATCAGCGCCACGCCAAGGCCGGCATGGGCGAATGCGGTGCCCCAGGTCGAGCGCGGCAAGCCGCGCGCACGCCGCATCGCGGTTGCGGCCGGGGCTCGGAACAAGCCGATGCGCTCGGCCAGGTCGCTGATGGCGCCGGCGATGACGAAGATCGCAAGGCCGATGGCTAGCGGCGCAAGCGCGCTGCCGCCGCGCGTCCACGCCCAGATGACGGCGATGGCCAGCAGTGCCGTCACCCCGGCGGCAACCAGGCGCTGCGCGGCGCCGAGGAGATCGCCGCGCTTCCACGCCAGCATCGGCCCGAAGGGAACGGCGATCAGCAACGGCAGGAACAGGGGTCCGAAGGTCAGGTTGAAGAACGGCGCGCCAACCGAAATCTTGGCGCCGGTCAGCACCTCCAGAGCCAGCGGATAGAGCGTTCCGATGAACACCGTTGCGCAGGCAGTGGTGAGAAACAGGTTGTTCAGCACCAGTGCACCTTCGCGCGAGATCGGCGCGAACAGACCTCCTTGTTTCAACGCCGAGGCTCGCCCGGCAAACAGCGTCAGGCTGCCGCCGATGAAGAGGCAGAGGATGAGCAGGATGAACACGCCGCGGGTCGGATCGTTGGCGAAGGCATGGACCGAGGTCAACACGCCTGAGCGGACCAGGAAGGTGCCGAGCAACGACAGCGAGAAGGCCAGGATCGACAGCAGGATCGTCCAGACCTTCAGCGCATCGCGCTTTTCCATGACCAGGGCCGAATGCAGCAGCGCGGTGCCGGCGAGCCACGGCATCAGGGAGGCGTTCTCGACCGGGTCCCAGAACCACCAGCCGCCCCAGCCGAGCTCGTAGTAGGCCCAGTACGAGCCCATTGCGATGCCGAGCGTGAGGAAGATCCAGGCGACCAGCGTCCAGGGCCGCACCCAGCGCGCCCAGGCTGCGTCGATGCGGCCCTCGATCAGCGCGGCGATGGCAAAGGAAAACGAAATCGAGAATCCGACGTAGCCGAGATAGAGCATCGGCGGATGGACCGCGAGCCCGATATCCTGCAGCACCGGATTGAGGTCGCGGCCCTCGATCGGCGGATTGGCGATGCGCAGGAACGGATTTGAGGTCATCAGGATGAACAGATAGAAGGCGCTGGCGATCCAGGCCTGCACCGCCAGCACGTGCGCACGCAGCGATAGCGGCAGGTTGCCGCCGAAGATCGCGACCAGCCCGCCGAACAGCGCCAGGATCGAGACCCACAGCAGCATCGAGCCCTCGTGATTGCCCCACACGCCGGTGACCTTGTAGATCAGCGGCTTCAGCGAATGCGAGTTCTCGAACACGTTGGCGACCGAAAAGTCCGAGGTGACGTGCAAGGTCACGAGCGCCATGAACGAGATTGCCACGAACAGAAGCTGTGCGAGCGCGCTCGAGCGCGCGACATTCATCAAGGCCGGATCGCGCAGGCGCGCGCCAAGGATGGGCAAGGTCGACTGGATCAGGGCAAGTGCCAGCGCGAGCACCAGCGCGTAATGTCCGCACTCCGCGATCATCGCGAGACCCCCTGGACCACGCGGGCCGCACCTGGCTGTCCCGCGGCGTCGGCCGAAGGCATTGTATTGCCGCCGGGCTTGGCGCCGTAATCGTCTTTCCAGTGCCCCTGCTTCTTCAGCGCATCGGCGACATCCTTGGGCATATAGGTCTCGTCATGCTTGGCAAGCACGGTGTCGGCCACAAAGACGCCCGAACCGTCGAGAGCGCCTTCGGCCACCACGCCTTGCCCCTCGCGAAACAGGTCGGGAAGCAGCCCCTTGTAGGCGACCGCCAACTTTGCTCCGCCATCGGCCACATCGAACGTTACCGCGAGATTGTCGCCATGCACCAGCGATCCCGGCTGCACCAGGCCGCCCAGGCGAAACCGTTTGCCGGGTGCGACGTGGTTTTCGGCAACCATCGTCGGCGTCGAGAAAAACACGATGGAGTCGCGCAAGGCATTCAGCACCAGCGCCGCCGCGAGCGCCAGCACCGCCAGCGAACCGCCGATGATCGTCAATCGCCGCTGCTTGCGTGTCATGCGTGATTTCTTTCAAGGTCGATCAGGATGTTGGAAGACTGCCGCATTCGTTCCGTCACCAGGCTCAGCCGTCAAGTCCGAGCTTCTTCAGGCCCTCATTGAGTTCCCGCAACCGCTCGGCGTCGTTGGCGATGGCCTGACGCGCGTCGGTCAGCGCTCCCTTCGCCTTCTCACGATCCCCCATGACAAGATAGGCACGCACGAGCCGCAGCCATCCTTCGACATCGTCGCCGTTTTGCTTCAACCGGTTGGCCAACCGCTCGACCATGCCGCGGATCATGGTCTCGCGGTCGTTGGCGTCCATGCCGCTCGCCGCCGCCATTGCCGTGTCCGAAAGCGCTGGAACGGGCGCGCCGTCGACCCGCGTCAGGGCCTGCTGCACCAACTGGCGCCACGGTGCATCCGCCGGCGCCTTCGCAAGCATCGCACGCCAGATCGCGGCCGCATCCGCCTGACGGCCATCCTGTTCCGCCGCCAGGCCCAGGAAGTAGGTCGACTTCGCCTCATCGCCATTGAGCGCCAGCGCCCGCTCGAATTCGGCCTTGGCTTCGGTCGTGACGATGCCTCCCGCCGCCGCCAGGATGGCTTCGCCGAGATCGGCCCGTCGCTCCGCGCTGTCGCCGTTATAGGTAATCGAATTGCGGAAGGCCCTGACCGCATCATCAAAGCGCCCAAGTCGCAACAACACTGGAGCCAGCACATTCCAGCCACGGCCGTCGGTCGGATTTTTTTCCAGGTGCTGCTCGACCTGCGTCACCAACGTCTCCAGCGGCTGCGCGGCGTCGGGGGCGCGGGTGCGAAGCGCGAGCGGAAAATCGCCGAGCCTCGGCGATCCCAGAGGAAGATAGAGTCCGATCGCCAGAACCGGCACCCCGACCAAAGCCAGCACCGCCGCGGCGCGACGCCATGGCCGGTTCGGCTTGAGTCCAGCGCCAGTCTCCTGATCCGCGACCGCAAGCAGGCGACGCCCGATTTCGATGCGCGCGGCTTCCGCCTCGGCTTTGCCGATCAGGCCACCGACCACATCGCGATCGATCTCCTGCAGCTGATCCCGGTAGACGGTGGCCTCCCGCCCACCGGCGTTGGGCCGACCGCCGGCAGCGCCCAGCGGCAAGAGCACAGCAAAGATCGCCGCGGCCGTCATCAGCGCGAACACAAACCATAACGTCATCGGGCGGGTTCCGGCGGCGTTCTGAAGGGAACGCCGATGCGCCGCTTTACACCACGCCCGCCGAGCCCGGCAATTGCGAATTGTCAAATTGCCGGCATCGAGGAACCGGCTCGAATCTTTGAGGAAAACAAGCGGCTAACGAACTTCGAACTCGGTGCTTCGCGCCAGACGATCGCCATAAGCATTCAACGCCCTGAGATAGTAGGTCCCGGGCTTGACCGTATCCGGCAGCCTGATCCTGAGCGCACCGGTCGGCAGCGGAGATGTAATCGTGACCACCGGATCCGACAATTGCGCGTCACTGGCACCGTCTATCAGCACCACCTTCGCTTTGACCATCAGGCTCCGGTATGTCGCCGAGATCACGCGATTTTCAAATTCTACGAAATTGATAGCTGAATTCATGGGGCAATGAACGATTGGAAGCGCGTGCAAACGGTACGTCGTCGACCGATGACGGTCAACTGGAAATTGCGCAAGGAGTCTGCGACAATCTCTCAACCCGCGCGTGACGGCTTGCGTTCGTCGGTTGCCGCGTTTTCCGCAGCGCGGCTCATCAACGACGCATAGTCGTGACCAAACAGAATATCGCAGAAACGCACCGCGGCCGAGACCTGCATCTGCCGATAGGCCCGCGCCTTGGCATCGCCTCCACGCAAGGATTGGACCAGCGCCTCGGTCGCCTGCTCGACATAGTGTTGCAGGTCCGAATAGGTGCGCAGGGTGACTTCGTTGATCGCCAGTTCGCTGGCAAAGGTCCGGCATACGGCCACGAAATCGATCAGTGCCGCGGTTTCCTCGACCTCGCTGCTGTCGATCCTTGCGCCGGCCGCAATATCCCTGTCGGCGCGTTGCCGCAGGATGCGTCGGACGCGACCGGGCACGCTGTCGATTTCCGATTGCAGGGCGTTGGAAATATCGGCCCTGATCGATGTCAGTTGCTTGCCCCAGCGTGACCCGTCGCGAAGATCGAGCTCGGTTCGCAGCCCGCGCACGCCGTCATGAAGCGTTTTCAAATTCTCCGCGACGTTGGCAAAGTGGCCGCGCCTGATGTCCATCCGCAAGGCGGCGGCCAGGTAGGATAGATCATATAGCGCGATGGTGACGGCTACGCCGCAGGGCGTCGCCGCGACCCGGATTTCGTCGTCAGAGCCGGCCATCTTGATCGCGATTCGGATGATCTGCCACGGCGCCGCCAAGCGCTGCATGACGAGGGAGAGCGCGAACGGCAGAAGCTGCGGGGTCTGCAGCGAGGGAACGTTGAGCGCCTCGCTGGCCGACGCGACCTGCGGGTCGCCGAATGCGCGGATTGAACTTGGCAGGCGGCTGCCGAGGCCGTCGAGCGTCTCCCGCCCTTTCAGCACCGATCCGATCGGCAGCAGGTCCTCGACCGCGTTCGGGGGACCGACCCTGGCCAGCGCGCGCTGCTTGTCGTCGCCGAGCCCCGGGGTGGCGATCTTGAAAATCGCATCGCTGGCAGCCTGCTGCAACTTGCGGACCGCCACGTCAACTTCCCGGGAGTTCTCGGTATCGCTTGAATGGAGGAACGCAGCCTCATAGACCTGCGCCTGTTCCGGCGCCCCTTCCCGGACCACCCATTGCCAAACCGGCAACAACGAGGTGCGGCGGATCTGGCCCGGGCGCACCGGCGCATTGCCTTCGACGATAAACGGATCAAGCGGGCGGAAGAACAGCCGCGCAAGCTCGCCGCTGCGGGGGAGCGACTCCTCGGCGTTGGCTCGCACCAGCTTGCGCAACTGCTCGAGCACGAGCGAGGCAATCGCGGTGTCTTCGCCGCGCGCAATCGCACGCTCGAATTCACGCATCAGCATCGCCTGCGACTGCGGCGGAAGCTGACCGAGATAATCCCTCAGCCGCTCGTTCGGTGTCTGGCCCATGCGCCCGATATGCAAGTTGTGTCGCGCAAAAAGACGCGTCCGCCGGCGATAGTAGATGTGCTGGCGTTAAGAAGTCCTTTAGGAATGCGAATTGACCGCGCGTCCAGCGCTATACCCCTGGTAGCGTCAGCTCCGCCCGTAATCCACCGGTCGGCGCGTTGCCGAGCGACAGGTTCCCGCCATAGAGCGCGGCAAGATCGACCACGATCGAGAGCCCAAGACCGGAACCCGGCTTGGACTCGTCCAGCCTCTGGCCGCGGCGCGAGACCTGGGCGCGCTCGGCTGCCGACAGCCCGCGTCCGTCGTCATCAACGATGATCCGCAGCATCGGCCCAGCCCCCGGCTCCGCGGGGGGGTCCACCATGACTTCGATGAACACGCGCGACGATGCCCATTTGCAGGCATTGTCCACGAGGTTGCCGGCCATTTCCTCAAGATCCTGCCGCTCGCCGCGAAACTTCGCCTGAGAATCGGCCTTGATCTCAATGACAACGCCGCGGGTGCGGTGGATTTTCTCCATGGTGCGCCGCAATGCCTCGAGCGCAGGAGCGACCTCGGTCACCGTTCCGATGATGCTCACCCGCGCTGCAATGCGCGCGCGCTCCAGGTGATGCGCCACCTGGCTGCGCATCGTTTCGGCCTGTTCCATAACCTTCGAGGCGAAGGGATCGGCGCCGTGAGCGGAAGCTTCGTTAACGATGACTGAAAGCGGCGTCTTGATGGCGTGCGCGAGGTTGCCGACATGGGTGCGCGCGCGTTCGACGATTTCGCGGTTGGCGTCGATCAACGCATTGGCTTCCCGCGCCAGCAGCGCTATTTCGACCGGAAAGGTGCCCTCGAGCCTTTCCGCGCGTCCTGAGCGGATGTCGGCGATTGCTTCGGAGATGCGTTTCAGCGGCGCCAGCCCGAAGCGAACCTGGAAGATCGTGGTCAGCAACAGCACGATTCCGAGTGCCGCGAAGGTGCCGCCGAGATAATAATCGAAGTTGCGCGTTTCATCGAAAATCTCGGTGGCATCGCCGGCGACGCTGACCAGGAACTTGCCGTCGGCACCGAGGTCGACCGGCCGTTCCACGATCCGCAGGCTCTGGCCTTCCGGGCCATCCACATAGCCGAGGCGGATCCCGGCCGCGCTCAGTTCGATGCCGCGATCCTCGAGCTTCGGCAGTTTCTTGTCCCACAGGGAACGGGAGGCGCGCACCTCGGGCTTGTCCGAGTCGGTGCGGGTGATCTGCCAATACCAGCCCGACAGCGGCAGCTCGAACAGCGGCTCGCCGAGCGACTGGAACTGACGGTCGGGCGGCTCGTCGGGCGTAGCAACCTCAGCGATCAGCGTCCGCAAATAGAGGTTGAGCCGGCGGTCGAACGCGCGCTCGGTTGCATTGCGGTAGACGGAAGACAGGACGACCCCGGTGATGATCAGGATCACCACGACCCAGGCGGTCGCGGACAAGAACAGCCTTGTGGCAAGTGAACTCCGGCGCATCAGGCCCCGGTCCTGAACGGCAGGCCTCCATCCCACGAACCGCGGGAAGATCGCCGATCCTGAGATAACCCTATCATATGCGACTAGTGCCCACTTTCCGAAGCTTGCTCAAGAGGTGCCGGCGACATCGGGCGACCTTCGGATGGGGGACACGAGGAACCGCGCTGGACCCGATCGGCGCCCCGATCAGGCGCTGGTGGGCGGCGTCAGAAGGTAGCCCAAGCCCCGCACGGTCTGGATGACGTCGACATCCAGCTTCTTCCGGATCCGGCCGACGAAGACTTCAATCGTGTTGGAGTCGCGATCGAAGTCCTGATCGTAGAGATGCTCGACCAGTTCGCTGCGCGACACCACGCGACCGGTGTGGTGCATCAGATAGGCCAGCAGGCGGTATTCATGTGACGTCATCTTGACCGGATTGCCGGCGACGCTGACCCGCCCGGTACGGGTGTCCAGCGACACCGGTCCGCACGTCAGCTCCGACTGGGCATGACCGGCGGAGCGGCGCAGCAGCGCACGGATCCGGGCCAGCACTTCTTCCAGGTGAAACGGCTTGGCGACATAGTCGTCCGCGCCGGCGTCAAACCCCTGCACCTTGTCGCTCCAACGGTCGCGGGCGGTCAGGATCAGCACCGGCATGACGCGACCGTTGCGGCGCCAGGCTTCGAGAACCGAGATGCCGTCCATCTTCGGCAGTCCGATATCGAGCACGACGGCATCGTAGGGCTCGCTGTCGCCAAGGTAGTGGCCTTCCTCGCCATCGTACGCGCGGTCGACCACGTAGCCCGCGTCGCTCAGGGCGGTGGTGAGTTGACGGTTAAGATCGGGATCGTCCTCAACAACGAGCAGGCGCACGCTTGCCTCCAAAGGTGAACTGCACGATATCATGCTTCATCAAGATGAACCCCGCCGGCGTGAACCGTCCATGAACGGAACAATCTGCGCAACCTTACTTTTTCTCCATGAAATCGCGCAGGGTGTTTTTTTGACGGCGCCTCTCGCGGGCCCCTGGCGGACTCTGATTTAGACGAGAAGCGCTCAAATCAGCGCGGCTTCGGCCGCTTCGCCGAGCGTTTGTCGGTACCGGCATGCGAATGGTTCAAAGCTTCGGTCGGCGCGTCGAGGTGGTTCAAGTGCGGAAGAACGCAAACCAAAGGGCGAACAGAATGACAATCGCAAGCCCCGTGGAGGCGACCAGCATGGCCAGTACCGACGGACCAGGTTCGGCCTGGCGAGCTTCGTTGGTCGATTCCACGATCTGGTGATTCTTTTTGGCTGCCATGTCTCGTGCCGCTTTCCGAAGTTCGTGATCCATCTCCGCACCCGCCTTTCGTGGGGAGCGAACTTGGCGCTCGCGGTCCACGGACTTCAGATCGGCGGCGCGTGACGTATCGCGGCGTCGGTGTATCGGGCAACGCGCCAATTGGGGTGATGTTCCGGTCCCAGCCTGCCCCACCCGCCGATCTACGGTTAACGCCGTTGCGCGATTTCCCCCTCATTCGCTTGTATCGGGCCTTGCCGGTGTTATCCTACATTACCGTCGTCCGTTGTGTCCGGAGTGTAGTCATGGCCCCACGCGCCAACTGGAAGGGTTTTCTGCGGCTTTCGCTCGTGACCTGCCCGGTCGCGCTGTATCCGGCCACCTCGGATACCGAAAAGGTCTCCTTCAACCAGATCAACCGCAAGACCGGCCACCGCATCAAATACGCCAAGGTCGATGCCGATACCGGCGAGGAAGTCGCCTCCGACGATATCATGAAGGGTTACAAGGTCGACACCGACACCTATATCGAGGTGACGAAGGAGGAACTCGACGACATCGCCCTGGAATCGACGCACACGATCGAGATCGACGAGTTTGTCCCCCACTCCGACATCGACAGCCGCTATCTGATCCGACCCTATTACCTCGTCCCCGACGGCAAGGTCGGCCATGACGCCTTCGCGGTGATCCGCGAGACCATCCACAGCATGAACAAGGTCGCGGTCGGCCGCATCGTGCTGACCAATCGCGAGCACATCATCGCGCTGGAACCTCTCGGCAAGGGCCTGATGGGGACGCTGCTGCGCTACCCCTATGAAGTGCGCAGCGAGAAGGATTATTTCGACGACATCCAGGATGTTAAGGTCACCAAGGACATGCTGGATCTCGCCAAGCACATCGTGGAGAGAAAATCCGCCTCGTTCGAACCGGAAAAATTCGAAGACCACTACGAATCCGCGCTGGTCGATCTCATCAACAGGAAGCGCAGCGGGATGCTGACGACCACGAAGGCGACACCGAAGTCGGCCGGCAACGTCATCAACCTAATGGACGCGCTCAAGCGCAGCCTCGCCGACGGCAAGGAGGCCGCTCCGCCGCCCGCCAAAGCTGTCGCCAAGACCAACGGCAAGAAGCCGAAGAAGCGCGCCGAAGGTCAGCGCGAGATGCTGCTGCCGATCAGCGGCAAGCGCGCCAAGGAAGAGCCGCGCGTGCAGGAGGCGAAGAAGGCGGACAAGCCGGCGCGAACCACGGCGCGCACGAAAAAGGCAGGCTAAGCCACCTGCCGACGGCGATCCCGATCGACCATGATTTGGCTCAACAGCCCGGCTGCCAAATCGCCTATGCGGGAACACGATGTCCTCCCGCTCGGCGGTTTCGCCCATGACACCCGTTGACACGCCCCTCGACCCCACGCGCCCGTCTCTCGATATCCGTAGCGTCAACCTCGATACCGGGCGTGAAAATGTCGTCGTCATCTCGCGCCGGTCCAAGGCCCTGCGCGCCGAGATCTTTCGGGGCTTCAGCCGGGTCGAGTTGCGCCGAAATTCCAAGGTGCTGCTGGCCACGATGCTGATTACCGATGACGACACGCTCGTCGGACCGCATGAGATTGGCCTTTCGCAACCGGCATTCCGGCGCTTTGCGGAATCCGCGGGCACCCCGGTCACCGTCTCGCCGGCCGCGCCGCCCGACAGTCTCGAGGCGGTGCGCGCCAAGATCCACGGACAGGCGCTCAGCGCTGCGCAGATTACCTCGGTCATCGACGACATCACCCACTACCGCTATTCGGACATGGAGACGGCCGCATTCCTGATCGGCTCCGCAAGCTTCGTCACCAGCGACGAGCTGATCGCGCTCACCCGCGCCATGGCGGAGGCAGGCACCCGACTGAAATGGAGCGCCCCGATCGTCGTCGACAAGCATTGTATCGGCGGCATCCCGGGAAACCGCACCTCGATGATCGTGGTGCCGATCGTGGCGGCGCACGGGCTGCCGATTCCGAAGACATCCTCCCGCGCCATTACCTCTCCTGCCGGAACGGCTGACACGATGGAAGTTCTCGCGCGCGTCAATGTCGGCGCCGACGAGATGAAGACGATCGTTGCCGCCTGCAGCGGCTGCCTGGTGTGGGGCGGTCACGTCAATCTGTCGCCGGCGGACGACATCCTGATATCGGTGGAACGGCCGCTCAGCCTCGATACGCGCGAGCAGATGGTGGCCTCGATCATGTCGAAGAAGCTCGCCGCCGGCTCGACCCATCTCCTGATCGATATCCCGGTCGGCCCGACGGCCAAGGTGACCAATGGCACCGAGGCCATGCGGCTGCGCAAGCTGTTTGAGTTCGTCGGCGATCGTTTCGGAATTGCGGTCGAGGTGATCACGACCGACGGCCGCCAGCCGATCGGCAACGGCATCGGCCCCGTGCTCGAGGCCCAGGACGTCATGGCGGTGCTGGCCAACGATCCCTCCGCGGCGACAGACCTGCGCGAAAAGTCGCTGCGGCTCGCCGCCCATCTGCTCGAATATGACCCGAAGCTGCGCGGCGGCGCCGGCTATGCGCGCGCGTGCGAGTTGCTCGAAAGCGGAGCGGCGCTGAAACAGATGCAAAAGATCATCGACGCGCAGGGACCGTCGGACGGCCGAAGCGATCTGGCGCGCCTGACGTTCGACGTGAAGGCTCCAAGCGATGGGGTCGTCTCCGCCATCGACTGCCTGCGGATCAACCGGCTGGCACGAACCGCCGGCGCACCGATCGACAAGGGCGCCGGCATCAGACTGTTCAAGAAGATCGGCGACCGCGTCGAGCAGGGCGAGCCGCTCTATCGGATCTTTGCCGTCGATCGGCCCGAGCACGACCTGGCGGCGGCGGCGACCACCGTGGATGCGGGTTTCACGATCGGTCCAGCCTCGCCTCACGGCATGGCCCCATCGTGAGCGGGATTACCCTTCAGGGACTGCCGGACCGCGCTGACGAAGCCAAACGCCTGGCCGCAAGGCTCGGCCTGCCGTACCATGACATCGGCCTGCACCGCTTTCCCGACGGCGAGCTGCGGGTCACGATCGGCCCTGCGGCTGCGACGACAATCATCCATGCATCGCTGGACCGACCCAACGACAAGTTGATCGCCATCCTGTTTGCCGCGGAGGCGCTGCGGCGCAGCGGCGCGAAGCGGCTCGTGCTGCTGGCGCCCTACCTCTGCTACATGCGCCAGGACGCGGCGTTTCATGAGGGCGAGGCCATCAGCCAGCGCGCGATCGGGCAACTGCTGGCGGGAACGGTCGACCGCGTCATTACCGTCGACGCCCACCTGCATCGCACGCCCGACATCGGCGCGGTGTTTCCTGGGATCGACGCCGACAATCTGTCGGCAGTGCCGGCGTTCGTGAAGTCGCTGCGCGACCGCGGGTTTGACCCGTCAACCCTGGTGGTCGGCCCGGACGCGGAGTCGCGCGCCTGGGTCAGCGCTCTCGCACAACCGCTCGGTCTCGCTTTTGCGGTCGCGCACAAGACCCGCCGCAGCGATCGTGCCGTCGAGATCGATTTTGTCGGCGAGACATCGGCCGCTGGACGACCAGTCCTGCTCGTCGACGACATCGTCTCCTCGGGAGGCACCTTGATCGCCTGCGCGCGCGCCCTCGAAGCCGCAGGCGCCAGCTCGATCGACGTCCTCATCACGCATGCTCTGTATCCGCCCGATATGGCCGACACATTTGCGGCCGCGGGCATCGGTTCGATCCGCTCGAGCTTCAGCGTGGCGCATCCGACCAATGCGATCCGGCTTGACGACATCTTCGCAACCGCCTTGCGCCGCGAGATCGACGGCGCGAATTTTTCGGAGACAGCCCCATGAGCGTGACGGTGCGATTTTGCGGCGCGGCGCAAACGGTGACGGGCTCGTGCTACCTGCTGCAAACGCCCTCGGGACGCCTGCTGGTCGATTGCGGCCTGTTCCAGGGGCAAAAGACACTCAAGCAGCTCAACTACGGCGCGTTTCCGTTCCATCCCGCCGAGATCGACAAGGTGCTGCTGACGCACGCCCATATCGACCACAGCGGGCTGTTGCCGAAACTGGTCCGCGAAGGTTTTCAGGGCAGGATCCTGGCGACGCAAGGCACCATCGACCTGTGTTCCTACATGCTGCCGGATGCCGGGAATATTCAGGAATCGGAGGTCACGAGCCTCAACCGGCGCAGCGCCGCGCGCGGTCGGGCCGAGGTCACGCCGATCTACACCCAGGCCGATGCGCTGGCCTCGCTGCAGTCGTTCCAGGCGGTCGACTATGAGACCTGGCTCGACGTGATCCCGGGCGTCCGCGCGCGCTACTGGAACGCCGGCCATCTCCTCGGCTCGGCCTCGATCGAACTTGAAATCAGCGAGGCTGCGTCCACTCGCCCGCTGCGCCTGCTGTTCTCCGGCGATATCGGCCCCGACGCCAAGCTGCTTGAACCCGAGCCGAAGGCACCCGCCGGCTTCGATTATGTGATTTCGGAATCGACCTATGGCGACCGGATCAGGATGATGACCACGCCCGAGCAGCGCCGGCAGCGGCTCGCCGCGGAAGTCCGCGATGCAGCGGCCGCCAACGGCCCGCTGCTCATTCCCGCCTTCGCGGTCGAGCGGACCCAGGAGCTGATCGTCGATCTGGTCGACCTGATGAACCACGGCGAGGTCCCGGCAGCGCCGATATTTCTCGATTCCCCGCTCGCGATCCACGCCACCGAAGTGTTTCGAAGACACGCAGCAAGCCTCGATCAGACCATCGACGTCAATCGCCTCTTCAACTCGCCCCATCTCCGATTCACCGAGACCGTCGATGCAAGCAAATCGATCGCGCGGTTGACCGGCTTTCATATCATCATCGCGGCCAGCGGCATGTGCGATGCCGGCCGCATCCGGCACCATCTGAAGCACTGGTTGTGGAACAAGCGCGCGAGCGTGCTGCTGGTCGGCTACCAGGCCCACGGCACGCTCGGCAGGTTTCTGCAGGAGGGTGCCAAGGCGGTGCGGATCCAGGGCGAGGAGATCAAGGTGGCCGCGCGGATCCGCATGATGGACGACTATTCCGGTCATGCCGACGGCGCCGAGATCGCGCGCTGGATCGCGGCGCGGCGACCGATCGAACGCGGACTTTTCCTCGTCCATGGCGAAGAAGCCGCGATCGCCGGACTGGCCGAGCGCGTTGCGGAGCGCATCATTCCCTCGGCAAAACTGTTCCAGCCTGTTCTCGACGACATTTACGAGCTTTCCGCTGCGGCACCGAAGCTCCTGGATGTGACCCATCGGCGCCGGCTCGCCCCCGAAGCCGTCACCCATCTCGACTGGCACAACGACATGTCCGGATTGATCCTCGACATCAACGACCGTATCGAGGCTGCAGCCGACGACCGCGCCCGTAGCGTCATCATCCGGCGGCTGCGCCGCGCGCTGGACGCCGAGAGCTGATGTCGCACGGCGCCGGATAGGCCGTCCGGACGCAATCCTCTCGGTGAAGCCGCATAACAGAGCTTCCCGGAACGCGACGCGGTGCGCTTTACCGAAGCACCGATTCCTGTTCCAAATGATCCATTCAAGGCCGAACCTGACAAACGGCCGCGACTGGGAGGATTGCTCATGAAGCTCGGCGCTGCGATTGCGGAAATCATGAAGCGCGAGGGAATCGAGATCCTCTGCGGCTACCCGGTCAATCACCTCATCGAATTTGCCGCCAATGCCGATATCCGCCCGATCATGGTGCGGCAGGAACGCATCGGGCTGCACATGGCGGATGCGATCTCGCGGGTGACCTCGGGCCGCAGCATCGGCGCCTTCTGCATGCAGCACGGCCCCGGCGCGGAAAATGCGATGGGCGGCGTGGCGCAGTGTTTCGGCGAATCCGTGCCGGTCCTGGTGCTGCCGATGGGCTATGCGCGGCGGATCGCGAACATCGAGCCCAACTTCAATTCCAGCCAAGCGATGAAGGCGTTCTCGAAATCCTCCGAGCCGATCATCCTGGCGACCGAGGTCTGCAACATCTTCCGCCGCGCCTTCACCAAATTGAAGAACGGCCGCGGCGGGCCGGTGATCGTGGAAATCCCGGCCGACATGTGGAACGAGGAGGTCCCGGAACCGCTGAACTATACGCCGGTGCTGCGCACCCGCTACGGCGCCGACCCCCTGCATATCAAGGAGGCGGCGGCGCTTCTGATCGGCGCCAAGCGCCCGGTGCTCTATGCCGGCCAGGGCGTGCATTACGCCAAGGCGTGGCCGCAACTGAAGCGGCTGGCCGAGCGGCTTGCGATCCCGGTCACCACCAGCCTCGGCGGCAAATCGTCGTTCCCCGAGACGCATCCGCTGTCGCTCGGATCGGGTGGGCTCGCGGTGCCGCGCGCGGTGCCGAAATTCCTCGGCGAGGCCGATTTGATCTTCGGCATCGGCTGTTCCTTCACCGAAACCTCCTTCGGCATCGCTATGCCCAGGGGCAAGACCATCATCCATTCGACGCTCGACCCCAACCATCTCAACAAGGATGTCGAAGCCAGGATCGGCCTGGTCGGCGATGCCGGACTCGTGCTCGACGCGCTGCTGGACGAGATCGGCAAGACTGTTACCGCCGATCGCGACGCCAGCGCGGTAGCCGCCGAGATCGCGGCCTCGCACAAGGAATGGCTGGCCAAATGGATGCCGAAGCTGACCTCCAACGCCGCGCCGCTCAATCCCTATCGTGTGCTCTGGGCCTTGCAGCATACCGTCGACGTCGGCAACACCATCATCACCCATGACGCCGGCAGTCCGCGCGACCAGCTCTCCCCGTTCTGGAAGCCGATCGAGCCGCTGTCCTATATCGGCTGGGGCAAGACCACCCAGCTCGGCTATGGGCTGGGGCTTGCGATGGGCGCCAAGCTCGCCCACCCCGACAAGCTCTGCATCAATGTCTGGGGCGACGCCGCGATCGGCTTTACGGGCATGGATTTCGAGACCGCTGTGCGCGAACGCATCCCGATCATGTCGATCCTGTTGAACAATTTTTCCATGGCGATCGAGCTCAAGGTGATGCCGATCTCGACCGAGAAATACCGCTCGACCGATATCTCCGGCGACTACGCCGCGATGGCGCGCGCCTTCGGCGGCCATGGCGAGCGGGTCACGAAGCCCGAAGACATCGTGCCGGCGATCCGGCGCGGCATCGAGAAGACTGAAGACGGCATTCCGGTGCTGCTGGAATTCATCACCAGCAAGGAGACCGAGGTGTCGCGGCCGGGGACGTGAGCGATCGGATGCCGCACGGCAATGGCGCATTTGCGCCGTGCCCAGTGCTTCGCGAGCTTCGGCCAAGCGACACCCCACCAAAAATATCGAAAACAACCCCATGCACAGTAGCGGATGATCGATACGTCAGTCCCGCGAATACAGTTTGACACGTCGGGCAAATCAGCCGCACAATGCCAACCTCACGCAATTTGCAAGACGCATCAGGCCCTGTTCGGGTCATCGCGACCACCGACGCGGTCGCGCGGCGTGACGCGCCCAAGATTTTGTCCTGATACGTTCGCCCTTCGAATACAAGGGCGCGGGGAATGACGGGTGCCCAATGCACCCGCATAAGCTTGGTGTGCGCTGAAGTGAGTTGAGTATGCACAGCGGAGGCACCGGAAGACATCCGGCAGGAGCCACATTAAAATAGATGTGCCTGCGCTGCAGTGCTGCGGCAGATTGGCACGACGGGCAATTTGCGCATGGCTTGCATGCGCGAATTGCCTGTCGTGCAATCCGGGTCAGAACTCAATAATCCGGAAAGTGTCTCAGCTTGAAATTGCCGCATAATGCGCAATTGTTGTTTGCTTGTCGGGAGGGAGAACCATGGATCGCACGCCGCCCCCAGTGTCGCTCGCCGCCGCGCTCGCTCTGCCACGGACACCAGGGCGATCGTCCGAAGTGTTCGTCGACGGCGATCTCGAGGTCAGATTCGCCGCCCGCCCCAGCAACGGACCGCAGGTCCCGCATCTACGCGATGAGCTCTATTTCGTCGCCTCCGGACGCGGCCGTTATCGAGTCGAGGACACGGTAACCGCAGTCGGTGCCGGCGACGTGCTGTTCTGTGCCGCGCATGTCGCCCATGGTTTCGAAGATATTTCGGAGGATTTTTCCGTGTGGGTGCTGTTCTACGGCCCGCAAAAGTAGCGGCACTCAATTTCTGATTGAAACCATCAGAGCTTCCGCCTCGACAACGCGTATCGCTTCGTATCGGGAAAGGATTCCCCGTCCAACTTCCATCTCTCGCAGGCCATATGAGCCGTAAGAATACGGTGTCGCGTGAATCTTGATCACGTTACACCGAGCTGGCATTCCGATTGCTTGGACTTGCTCAAACTCATACGCCCGTTGTCGGGGCGTACCACACCGGAGCAGACCCATGCACCCCCTATCCCATTTCGAGATGCGATCAGACGATCTCCGCGCCACGATGAAACTGCGGGCGCTCGTCGCCGACCTGCAGTTGCGGAGTCAGGTCCTCGACAAGGACATCCATGACGAGGAGCAACGCACCAGCATCTTCGATACCGCCAGCGTCGCCTACCCGATCCTCGCCCGAAATCTGAGAGTTCGGCGCGACAATCTGTTGGCCACGATAAAGGTACTGGAGAGCCGCCTGGCCGAAACAGAGATGGCCGCTTGAGCGATGGGTCGGAGCGAAGCCTGACCCGCCATCTCTTCAACGATGATGGCGGACTGCGCTTCGCTGCAATCCGTCCCACGAAGCTCAATCCGGGTTACGCGTTACGAAGCTAATGCGGGTTACGCGTTGGATTAAGGTCAAGGACAGGAAACACCTTGCAATGGAGCAGGATGGACTCCTGCCGATGACGGCGGGCCAGAGCCCTCAAGTTCGGATGCCGAAGCAGATCAGGATCGTGTCTTTGCGGCGCGCGAAACATGGATCGCAAGCCCAATTGCGCCGACCAACGCAATGACGCCGCCGATGCAGCTGGCAGCAAAAGCAAGCAGACCCAACCCGACCGGCATTGCGTAGGGATCGCGCGCCTCGACGATCCATAGCGGCACCCATGACACAACCGCGATGAACACGCCGACAAATACCGCGATCAGTTTTGCTTTCATTTTACTGCCGCCATTCTCGTTGCGCCGTTGCGATAGCGCGTAGGATGGGTGGAGCGAAGCGATACCCATCAATTGCGCGTTTGTGACGATGATGGGTTTCGCTGATAGCTCAACCCATCCTGCGAGCCAGGAGCTAAAATCCCTTGAGCCGGTCTACTTCACTCGGCGTCAGGTGTTCGTGCCAATCAAGCGTCAAATCGCTCTCCGTGTAACCTAGGACCTCCGCGATCCTTGAAGTAGCGGTCGTGTCCAGAATTTGCTGCGCGTTGTCTACATCCCCGGCCAATGCATTAAAAAGTGCGCCGCGCACAAGAGCCAGCGCCAAAGCGGTCGCGGCGTATTTGCGAAAATCGACCCCTCCCCTTGGGATCTGTAGTGCCTCTGCCATTTGCTCCTCCTAACACAAGCATCGTCGTAGATAACCCGTAACCCGGCTTGGTTTGCAACACGCCAGGTGGATTAATGCGCAGGCCTGTGAGCGGGTTGGAGGCGAAGCCGTAACCCCGCCATCGCTTCACGTATAACGGCAGATTACGCTTCGCTCCAATCCGTCCTACGAAGCTCAATCCGGGTTACGCGCTGCTCCATTTGTCAGCCACGCTGGACCCTTATCGTCCTTCTGATAGCTGGTTTGAATCACGAGAGGAGATGTCTTGCCATCGACCAACAGGTAGCTGGCATTCGGGCTGAGCGCGAGGTGATTGCCTTTGACGGCAGTCGAATTCGCGCAGATTGTATTCATCGGCGTCGGCGCTGCATCCGCAGACATTCGGAACAGGCGCACGCAGATCTTTGCCCCAGCCGAAACTTCTTTCTCGAACGGGGCCTGATCTTCCGGCTGCGAGCCAAAGTCTATTGATTCCGTAAGCGCGATATATTCACCATGGAGCTCAATCGCTTCCTGAGTGAAGGAAGCTTGTCGTCGCGCCACCCAGCGAGGTTGGTCAAATACAAGCCGGTCTTGAGAGAAGCTGCAGCTTGCCAGGTACAGGTCCAGGCGGAGACGGCCGTTGATCCGGTTGGAGGCGAGACCTGGACTCGGTTGCAACAGGACGAAGCAGCGGTTCGCGTCAAGCGCCACGCCGAGAACTGAAAGCCCCTGACTAGCGATTGCCGATTTGCCGACAATCGGCCACCGCTGCAGAACCGGATTTCCCCCCGGTGTTGCTGTGAATACGAACTGAGGGTGCAGGCCGTCGACGGCCATACTTGTGTAGAACCAATAACCAACTCTTGGCGTATTGCCCGCTGCAGCGCAGCCGGGCCGGGCGGCAGGACAATCGTAGCTGCCGATCGAAGACTTCTCTGGCGTCCAGAGCCCATAGATTGGAAAGGGATTTCGAGCGCCGGAACCGGCATCCGCCGTGAAGGTCGTAAACGTAGCGCCGCCGGCCTTCACGCTATCGGTGCGACTTTGTCTAAGTCCTGTTTGATTGGCTCCCGCCAGGCCATTGGCATTGCGGCTCTCCCCGGCGGCCGCCCCAAATACACTCCCATCAGACGCCGTAAATAGCTCACCTCGAAGGCTACCATCGTTCACCGACAGCCAAACTGATTCAGCTTTGTCCAAAGGCTTGGCATGCTGCGCGATGTTTAGAAAGTGGGCGAATCGCAGCAGTGCCGGCAGCTGGGCATTGCCTGCCTTAAGCAGACTAACGTAACCGGACACATAGAGATATTCGCCGCCTCTGACGCAACTAACTCCGAAACCACCGATCGGATTGGTGATGGCAGCGTTCTGGTAGGTCACCGCGTCACGGATACGCTCCGCTCCGATTTCCAGGACGCTGATTGTCGTGCGCTTCGCGTAGTCCTGCGGGAATAGGCTGTTGTCGTCGGCGGGCGTCGTATCGCGGGTGAAGGCTATGAGGTCGTCCGTACACCAGCTGATCTGTGCAATGTCCTTCCCATATCGGCCGAGATCCATGATCTGCGCTGCGAGCGCGCCGCAAGGCAATATGAGTATGACTTGCGCTACCACGAATGCCGCCGCAAGCTCACGGTGGATTCGACAAAGCGAAAGGATCGCCCTGCTCAACAGCGGCGAGATAGGATTTCGTTTCATTGGTGATCGTCCTTGGTGCGTCCGCGGACGTGACGCTGTAAGCGGCGGCCGTCGACTTCTTCGGTCTTGAGGGACTTCATGAAACTCATCGCGGCGCCAATCGGCAGCGCGATGCCGCGACAATCTAGCCGGCCCGGATTCGGCGGCCCGACAGCGTGGGCAGCTTTTTGACGCGGTCGCCGACCTCCTCGCGTGCGAGGCGCAGTTCGTAGAGCTTCTGCAGGTTGAGCCAGAACTCCGGGCTGGTGCCGAACCAGTGGCCAAGCCGCAACGCAGTGTCGGCCGTCACGCCGCGCTCGCCGTTGATGATCGCGGTGACCCGGTTCACCGGCACGTCGATCTGGCGCGACAGTTCCGCGGCGGACATGCCGAGCTCCTCGAGTTCTTCGGCGAGGTGTTCGCCGGGATGAATGGGGGTGCGTGCCACGACCTGCCTCCTCATCGTCATCAACAATCTCGACGATCATCACGACAATTTGGCGAGAGTTACGACTTACGTAAAGCGTAAATTCATGTCGGTCCCTCAAAACCCAAATGGAGATCGTCACCATCGCCTATGCGGGACGGAATTTTGAGGACGAACTGCAGTACTCAACGGCCCTAACTCATGACTCGTCATGCCCGCGCCTGTCGCGGGCATCCACGTCTTGCTTTTCCGATGTTGCAAAGGCGTGGATGGCCGGGACGAAGCCCGGCCATGACGGTCGGTTGGGTATTGCCAACGTCCGCTGATATAAGTCGCTCCAGCGCCCGTCCACGTCTCGCGCTGCTCGACGTTGCCTGAGAGTGGCGCCAACCGCGCCCTACTCCGCCATCTCCACCGGCGTGGACGGCCCCGCCAGCGGCCGTTCCTCCATCAGGATCATGCACAGTGCGGCGGCCGCGAGCATCACGGTGGCTGCGCCGAACAAATAGCGGAAGGCCGCGACCATGTCGGCGGCCGCGATTCCGCCGACCGGGCCGTGATGCTCGCCGCCGAGCGAAATATCCGCGCCGAGCGCCATCAGCAGGATCGCGCTGAAGGCAGCCACCGTGAACGACGACAGCATCGAGCGGAAGAAGTTCATCGCGCCGGTGATGGTGCCGACCTGCGAGCGCTCCACCGAGCTTTGGATCGACACCACGCAGATCGGAAACGCGGTGCCAAGGCCGATGCCGAAGATCGCGAGCAGCGCGAGCAGGCCCCACAGCGGCGGTGCGGTCAGCGTCATCACGATTCCCGCCAGCGTACCCGTGATGATGCCAACGATGGCCACCCGCTTGTAGTGCTTGACCCGGGCCATGGTCCGTCCGGCGATCGCAGCGCCAAGGGTCGAGATCGCCGCCAGCGGGATCAGCGCGAGCCCGGCCTCGCTGGCGCTCAAATGATAGACCACCTGGTAATAGAGCGGCAGGTGCACGGTCAGCGCGATCATCGCCCCCAGCGCGCAGCCTCCCGTGATCATTGCATAAGGCACCACCGTCCCGCCGAACAGCGACAGCGGCAGGAACGGCTCTTCGGCCCGTCCGGCCTGCCACACAAAACCAAGCGCAAGCGCTGCGGCCGCACCGACCATCGCCAGGAGCGTGGGCGACAGCCAGGGGGTGCGGTTGCCGCCCCAGGTCAGGACCAGCATGAACACCACGGCGGAGGCCATCAGCAGCACGCCGCCGAGCCAGTCGATCTTGCGCCTGCGGTGAAAGACCGGGAGCTTGCCCATCTTCGGCAGCAGCAGCGCCAGCGACCCAAGCGCCAGCGGCACATTGATCCAGAAGATCATCGACCAGTGCAGATGTTCGGCGAACAGGCCGCCGAGGACAGGGCCGCCGATGCCGGCGGCCATCCAGACGCCGCTGAAATAGGCCTGATACTGGCCGCGCTCGCGCGGGCTGATCACGTCGGAGATCACGGTCTGCACCACCGGCATGATGCCGCCGCCGCCAAGGCCCTGCAGGCCGCGCCCGAGGATCAGCACCGGCATGTTCGGCGCCAGCGCGCACAGCACCGAGCCCGCGACGAACAGGCCGAGCGCGACAATGATCATGGCACGGCGGCCATAGATGTCGCTGAGCGTCCCGAACACCGGCGCGACCGCGGTCGAGGCCAGGAGATAGGCGGTGATGACCCAGGACAGGCTGGAGACGTCCTGGAATTGCCGGCCGATGGTCGGCAGCGCGGTCGCGACAATGGTCTGGTCCAGCGCGGCCAGGAACATCGTCAGCAACAGGCTCATCAGGATGGTGCGGACCTCGCCTGGCGTCAGCGACCCGCCGTGCGCGAGTGGCGGCGCGTGACTGATGTCGATCACCTTGCCTGGCTCCGGAGGGTCAGCCGCGATCGGCTCGGGCAATATCTCGTGGTCGGCAGGTCGACGGCGCTGCCGCTTGTGCTTGTTCATGCGCTCAAATGGGTCGGTCGGGCGAGGAAGGCGCCTGGATTCGGTTTCGTTCTTGTTTAAGCGGTCGATCGGGCGCGTGGCAGGCAGTCCAGCGCATGGGAGCATCCCGCCCCGGCCACAGCAGGGTTTCTCGGCCGGTTTCGGTTCCGCCACATGCGCGAGGACGGCGTCTTCGAGACGCTGAAGGCCATTCCCAATCCGCTGGTGAACGAGGCGATCACCGTGACCTCGCTCGCCGGCATCACCGGCTCGGCATCGGGCGGCATGTCGATCGCTCTTGCCGCAATGGCCAAGGACTTCATCGCCTTGGCGGACGCGGCGCATATTCCGCCCGAGGTGCTGCACCGCGTGGCGTCGATGGCGAGCGGCGGCATGGACACGCTGCCGCACAACGGCGCCGTCATCACGCTGCTTGCGGTGACTGGCTTGACCCACCGGCAGTCCTACAAGGACATTTTCGCGGGTGACCTGCCTGAAGACGCTGGCGGTGTTCTTCGTGATCGGCGTCTACTACGTCACCGGGCTGGTGTAGAGCATAATGAAATCAGGTTGATCTGGCGCAGCACGGTAGGTGCGCTCCCTCGCCCCGCTTGCGGGGAGAGGGTTGGGGTGAGGGGCTGCTTCCACAAACACCGACTGCGTGCTGAGTCCCCCTCACCCGAAATTCGCTGGCGCGAATTTCGACCTCTCCCCGCAAGCGGGGAGAGGTCGACCGAGCCAGCCGATAGACCGATTCAAACAAAAGTCATCCCGCTCTGTGCGGCTGTCGTCGGACCGATAGAATCTGAACGAGCGCGCAAGATCGGGACAACAACGGCACGCGCCTCAGCTCTTGGGCCGATTCTTCAGCTTGGCCCGTTTCGGCAGCAGCTTCGGCCATTGCACGACATGGTCTTCCAGGTCGGCGTCGGAGACGTCATCCTCGGTCCCCTGCACCCGTCCGCGCACCGAAACCCCGGCTTCATGAACCGTGTTGGGGTCGCCCGACACCAGAGGATGCCACCAATAGAGGTCGCGCCCCGCGGCCACGAGGCGGTAGCCACAGCTCGGCGGCAGCCAGTTCAGGGTGCGCACATTGGCCGGCGTCAGTCGGACGCAATCGGGAACCTGATCCGAGCGGTTCGCGTAGTCCTTGCAGGCGCATAGCCCGGCATCCAGAAGCTTGCAGGAAATATGGGTGAAGTAGATCTTGCCGGTATCTTCATCCTCCAGCTTTTCCAGGCAGCAGCGCCCGCAGCCGTCGCACAGGCTTTCCCATTCGGCGTTGGACATCTCTTCCAACGTCTTGATTTTCCAAAAAGATCCCTCTTGATCCGAGGGCGGCTTGGGCGGCGCGGTCATCGATCCCGGCATGTTGCAATTTTTCTTGATCACGCTCCATCTAGGAGGCGCCGTGGCAACGGCGCAAGTGGTTGGCCCGCCTTATCGACGTTGCCCCCCGCCAAGCATTAGGCTTGCCCACCAAAATCGGTGCCTGACCATTGGTTTGTGGCTCCCGCTCGGCTAGATAGAGAGCGAGTCACCCGCGGGCGCAGCGACGCCTTGGGTTTGCCGCAACAATCGCGCAAAAGGTCAATGCCGCTCGGCCTGCAGCTTGAGCGCTTTCTTAAGAAAACCAGGGCTTTACGTGCGCCAGATCATACCACCGACGTGGAAGACCAAGATCCGGCACGTGATGCTGGATGTCGACGCGCGCATCGACTCGACCCTGTTCTCGTCCGGCAAGGGCGCGCGCGAACTCTACGAGCGCTACTCGACCTTCATGGACCGCTTTTATGTCGGCCGCTGGCGGCGCTGGGTCTTCATCGAACCGCTGTCGGAAGCGGCCACCATCGGGCTTGGCGGCCTGATCCTGATGCTGGCGCTGGCGATCCCGGCATTTCGCGAAACCGCCGACGAGGACTGGCTGAAGAAATCCGATCTCGCCGTCACCTTTCTCGATCGCTACGGCAACCCGATCGGCAGCCGCGGCATCAAGCACAATGATTCGATTCCGCTGGAGGATTTTCCCGACAATCTGATCAAGGCGACGCTCGCCACCGAGGACCGCCGCTTCTACGACCATTTCGGCATCGACGTCGCCGGCACCATGCGCGCGCTGGTGACCAATGCGCAGGCCGGCGGCGTGCGCCAGGGCGGCTCCTCGATCACGCAACAGCTTGCGAAGAACCTTTTCCTCTCCAACGAGCGCACCATCGAGCGCAAGGTCAACGAGGCGTTTCTGGCGATCTGGCTGGAGACCCGCCTCACCAAGAACGAGATCCTGAAACTCTATCTCGACCGCGCCTATATGGGCGGCGGCACGTTCGGCGTCGACGGCGCCGCGCATTTCTACTTCAACAAGTCGGCGCGCGACGTCAATCTGGCGGAAGCGGCGATGCTGGCCGGGCTGTTCAAGGCGCCGACCAAATACGCCCCCCACATCAACCTGCCGGCGGCGCGCGCCCGCGCCAACGTCGTGCTCGACAATCTGGTCGATGCCGGCTTCATGACCGAGGGTCAGGTGTTCGGC